>Ga0209972_10001059_pt1 | contig 25193 bp, 54 predicted proteins | sample NOAtaG_7_FD_187302 | JGI IMG/M metagenome (GOLD analysis project Ga0209972, IMG submission 187302) | Freshwater lake microbial communities from Lake Erie, under a cyanobacterial bloom - NOAA_Erie_Diel1S_2200h metaG (SPAdes) (version 2) | ecosystem: Environmental > Aquatic > Freshwater > Lake ...
GAGAATCTATACGGTCGTTTTTGGACAAAACTCTTCCCGAAACCCACGATGTTGCAGAGTATTGGAATTATTATCATATGTTGGAAAAACCACTTGTTGCTTATATCAAGTTTCAGCTAGGTTTCAGATGACCATCTCAGATGAAGGGGTCGGGATATTTATTGGTGATGAAAATTATTATTAACGAAAGTTCCTTAGTACATTTGGTTTCCACATTTTTGGATAAGATTGATCATCCAGAAGGAATCTGTAGTGTTGGAACACAATTGAAAGATAATGGTGATATCATGTTGGATGTTAACATTAGACCTGACGCATTTGTTGTCTTTGGAAGTGGACTTACTGTTGGTAAAATAAGACAGTACTATACTGATAAAGTTTCATCTTATTTCGGAATTCCTGTTCACGTAAGTTTTGAACTTGTATCCTGTTAAATTAGATCTTTAATCTATTTATTAATCATGAAATACATAATTTCAGAATCACAATATAAATTATTTGAAGAGGAGTTTGATATTGACCCTTGTTTTGAGAAATCAGTAAAATTCTATCAATCGAAAGAAGGTAGAGAGTTATTGGAACTTATGAGAAAACAAATCGATGGTAAAGCAACAGATCCTAAATTCAGATTAACAAAAGAGGAAAAGAAAAGATTAAGATATCTTATCAGACTCACACCAAAATGCTAAGAAAATGAAAAAATCACTTAACGAACAAATCGGTAGAATGAAACAAATGATGAATCTAAAAGAAGATGATTCACAAAAGATGATGATGCTTCAACAAGATACAGAAGAATTTAACGAAAAAGTTGGAGAGGATCTTACGCCTGAACAATTCAAAGAAATTATTTGTACTGATCCTGAGGATATCGAATTACCATCAGATATTACAAATGAAGAAAAAGAAAAATTGGATCAAGTAAAAGAAAAATTGAAAACTGCAACTTTCCCTCAATTGATTGAAGTTAAGAAACAACTTAAAGAACTAAAAAGAAAGGCAAAACAAACAACCGAACAGGTTGCTGAAACTGCCCTTGTTAGTATCTTGGGTGTTAGTATGCCACCTGCTTTTGCAATTGCTATTGGCGGTATAATCTTTATCATGGTGTTGTCCTTTTTGGGTAGATTATTTAAATTTAAAAAGACAACAACTTATTATTGTGACGGTACAAGATCTCGTGGTCTATTCGGACTTCTTAGATGGTAAAAAAACCTTATGAAATACATTCTCACCGAATCTCAACTGCTACGTGTTATCAAAAGAAACAAGAAAATCGAATGCGATAAATGCGGTTGGTCTTGGAAGTTATCCGAAGGTGGTGATGATCCTTATAAGTGTCATAAGTGTGGACATCAAAACAAATCCCCAAAAAAACGTGAAGAGAAAGAAGGTGCCGGTGCTTACGATGCACCTGCATTTGAAATGGATCCCGATCACGTGCATTTCAAACATCAATATAACGAAGGTGAGTTAACCGAAAGATGTTGGAAGGGTTATACTCAGAAAGGAATGAAAACAATGTTCGGGAAAAGGTATCCCAATTGTGTTAAGTCGAAAAAATAAGATCCTGTAAGTTTGTCTTTTTTATTTTATTCTTTTATACTTCCAAAAAAAGTATATGGCAGAATATTCTAAAAAATGGAAAACCTCTTTTGAGAAGAAGTTCTCGAAAGCTCTTAATCAAGTTAGAGAACTTGAAAAAGAATATAAGGAGATGGTTGAGTCTAACCCCGACGAATGGGACCTCAATTGGTTATTCATTGATGATGCAACACTCGAATATGATAGTGCATCTGATCTTACCGTTTATCATTATGATGGTGAGGAAGAAGGAACAAAAGAATATGTTGAAATAGGAATGAACGGTTCCAAAGCTTCAAGTTTCGCATTCAAATTCTATTCACTTAAAGAACTAATCGAATTCAGAAATAAATTGATGGATGCCATCGATAATTTTGGTCGAGTAGAAGAAGAAGTAAAAAATGTTGTTAGTGATGATTGTGAAGATGAAGAAGGATGGGAAGATAATGAAGAAAGTGAATACACCATTCAAGCATCAAGAACCTGTGTTCAATCTTGGACTCACACTGTTATTGCAAGATCTTCATGTGAAGCATATAGAAAAGTACAGGAAGATACTGATGGATCTACTCACGATGAGAATGATGACTATGATCAATATGGTGAAATTGACTACGAAATAATTTAAAAATCTTATGAATAGAGTCTATTTATATGTTTAATGGAAGACGTTAACATAGAAGATTATAAGAATAAGTTTCTCTCAAAAATTTTGAGCTCACACACGATCACTGACATTTATCCAATGGTTGATCGAATTGATGCTTATGAAGTACCTCAGGTGAATAGGATCATTCTTAGAATTTACATCAATGATCCTGACATGAGAGAGGAAAATATGTATCATAAAGATATGGATCCTTACTATCTCATTGATTATCATGTTAATAGAATATTACCCTATTTCTCAATACCAAAAAACCAAAAATTCGGATTCGTACTTCTTAATCCGAAAGGTCAACCAATCTTTTCTGATATGAACTAAATCTCATAATTTTGTATCATGGAACTTTTCAATCATTTTTTTGTTTCATATACAGTAATGAGAGGTCCGAGTGTGGTTTTAATCAATAAAACTATGCTCGGTAAAATTATATTATACCCCTCTAAGAAAAACATTTTCATTCGTGGGTATGATTATGTGTTTGTGTATGATAACGACAAAGTTGAGTTGTCGGATGGTATTGTTCAATTTCTAAATTATACCTCATTCCCTGAGAATGATTTTCAAAAATTGTGTTTGTCTGTTTGGTTGGAGGATCCAATATTAACAACAAAAGGTATTTATGAACTATGAGATACATCATCACACAAGATCAGTTCCATAATGCAATCTATAAAATTCTCAATCAAAACTTAGGGAACGTAGAAAAAGAAATTAACCCCTACGATAAGACGGGTAACACCTATCGTTTGAATATGTTTGATCAAGACGGTAAGGAGTTTTTAAACTATTTTTATTTCCCTCCTGGCGAAGATGATGATGGTAATCCCCACAATGGGCATGGTAGCATCCACATTCACTGGGAAACTGACGACATGATTAGAAAGATTTTTTCAATTAGGGGGACCAAGGTGATGGATGTTATTTCTGATTGGGTCTCTGACACTTTCGGTGTTGACGTGGATGAAGCAGACATTTATCCTGAGAAAGGAAGATAATTTATTCAGAGTATTTATTATTGATGACAGCGTTAGAAAAATTTATGGACCAGATGGGTCTAATAGCCACTATTGAAATAGATAGAAACTATTACACAACAGGACCGTCTGTTTGTGTTAGAATATCTGTGGACCGTAAGGGTAATAATGAATATTTACAATATCATTGTTATACTTTGAAAAGTGATGGAAACCTGAAGTATGACGAGGGAAATGAGATAAAAGGAATAAATCAAGGGGTTTTGGCATATCTCGGGATGGATCGTGATATCGATAACTATTTTGATGATAAAGCTAGAGAAATTGCTAAGAACTGGTTAACAAATAGATACAGATGAAGTACATTATAACCGAAGACCAAAGTGAAAGATATGTCAAGAGAATATTTGATTATCTTGACTCACATATGACTCCATTTGAAGGGTGGAAATCAACCGAAGAATACATTGATGAGATTAATGATCAAGCTGGTGAAGCTTTTTTGCACTTCGTGGATAGTGAAGGTTCAGGTGAAGATCCTCATATGTGGTATTCTGAATGTGATAATGGTAATTTATCTGAGCCCTTGAAAGAAGGGACATGTCCTTTAGTGACAATACCTTCATCTAAGTCTGGTGCTTTGGAAGCTTTTTTTGGTGAAAGGTGGAAACCTGTTTTTATTGAGTGGTTCAAATCAAATACAGGATTACCTCTGATAAATGTAGATACTCAAAATTGGTAATGCAAAAATCTCCTTACGATATTATCAGAATGTTAGTAGAGAGGGTCATTCTACCAAAATATCCTTTTCTGAAACTTTATGACATTGATTCATATTTTCTTACGAACTACAGAGAATATGACGTTCGTTTCATTATCAAACAGAAACTTGAACCCGAAGTACAAATGGAGATTGATAGAGAGATAAAAAGCCTTTTCAAAGTTGCAGGATTGGACGAAAAAGAAAGATATACAAGAAATAAAATTGCGACTTGGTTTAAGACTCCGAGATCAAAAGATTGGTCATTTACAGCAAACCCAAATTACGATCACATATGAAATACATCATAACCGAATCCAAGATTAAAGATACAATCACGAATTATATTATGGAATCTTTCCCGATGGTTGGTGATGTAAAGTACTTAAAGCAAACAGTTGTGTTGGGATCAAGTCAGGGGAGTCCTATTATTGACCAAACAATTATCAGGGTAATATTCAACAATCAAAATAACGAATATCAAAGATCTGATTTGGTAAAGATTTCCAAAGAAATGGTTTCCAAAGTTGATGGATTATTTGGTTTGGACTCAAAATCATATGGGAGTGGATGGTCTTGGGATTTCAGACAAATTGCACTTGTAAGTTTGGATGCAACTTTAACTAACATGAAGAGATGAAATACATCATAAACGAAAATAGATTGAACGATCTAATCCTCAAATATTTGGACAACCTTGATTGGTGGGAGTGGGATATTGGAGATGGTGAATTCGACGTTGCCGATGGAAGATATGAAAAACCTAAATTAAGGTTTAGAATTCAGTATTCGAGCACAATGCCCGACCATTCATTTGATGTTATTTATGTTAGTCAGGAATTGGTTTCGAAGTTGAGTAAAATGTTCTCTATACCTGAATATGATACTGTAAAGATCATAATTGAATGGTTTAATAAAAAATACAATAAATCACTCACCATGCAAGATTTTGAATGGATGGATTTCGAAGAAGAAAACGAAGACTAATATGAAATATATTATCACAGAATCACAATATAACTTATTAGTTGAGAACTATCTTTCATGGCTCAAGAGAAGGGTCAACCCTGAGAGTATGAAAAACTATATCACGACCGCTGAAATTAACTTTCCAACTCTGTGTGATGATTTTGGTGATGAATTTGAATATGCTGATAATGTCATTAGATGGGCGGTTGACGATTTTCTAACTTCAAACGAAGACAGTTATTTGGATGAAATGTATGATGAAATCCATGATCTTATAGTTGATTGGTGTAAAGGATGGTTCGGTGAATATCTGTTTGAAATTTACAGAAACACTTGTACTGAAGAAGAATATAACGATTAATATGAAATACCTAATAAAAGAATCACAACTTGATCAAGTAATTATCAACTATTTGGACGAACTGTTCCAAGTTGATGATGTAAATTTCCATTACCCTTTGGAATACGATGAAGAAACAGGTGAGGAATATGAAGATGAGCACAGGATCAATTATTTCATAGGTGACTATGAAGACGGTGATAATGATATATTCAAATGGTACGGATGTGAGTATTTCACTCAAGGATCACACGCCAGAACAATATGTCCAACAGTAGACGTTGAAACGAAATACTCTAATGTTCTCAATGGATATTTCGGAGACAGATGGGAAGAACCATTTAAAATTTGGTTCGAGAGAAATTTTGAGAATCCCGTGAAAACTGTAGAATGGTGGGGTAAGGGAGACTAATATTTTTACAAATATTTATTATTAATGAAGAAGGTAGTAAAACTAAATGAACATGACCTTAAAAAGGTGATTAAAGTAATTCTCGAACAACGTTTGGAGGAAGAGGATTATGTACATGTGTTCTTAAATTCCTTTTCAAAATGGATGTCAGAAAAATATCCAAAAACTTTTGAGACAAAACCTCTATCATATTTGGTGAAAAAATATACCAAAGAATTTGCGAATGATTTGGGTTTGGGTGATCAAGGAGAAAGAGACTATTTTAATGGTCTCAGACTGATTGGAAAATTAGGTAGAGAAATCATAAATAAAGGATTATACAAGTACGCATCCCTGAGACCTGAAACAAAATTCACCGACAAATTTCAAAAAAAATTACAATATTTTATCGATAAGCTTGAACTTCCAACATACGTGACGCTTCATTTGAAAGAGGACCTCCCTTGGAAGATAGAGCAAAGCCTTGAATTAGATTTCGTATCAAGATTGAAAGATCCTGAATTTAAAAGAATGTATTCTTCAGGTATTTTAGATAAATTCGAGAAATATATCACGAATTATATGGGGATAGAAACGGGAAACTCTGAACATGGTGAGTTAGAGTTCAAACGTGATTATGATTTTCTGGTTAAAGGTTTTGAAGAATGGGTTAAAACCGATTATAAAAAACTAAAGAAAGAAATTAAATTAATACCAGGTGCTGAAGGGGTACAAAGGATTGTTCTTGAATTAGATAAAAGAAATGCCGAGGTAGAAATGCAGATCGTCTTTAAATCGGATTCAAGGTGGGATCGTGACAAAGAATATATCAATAAAGTAAAGGAATACATTACACAAAAAGGATATAATACAGAGGTTCTCAAAGTATCTAGAAAGTAACTATGAAGAAAGTTTTAAAATTAACTGAAGGCGAACTTGTTAGTTTGATCAAAAACATTATCTCTGAAATAAAAGATGAACCCGAGATCAAACCAACTCTACTTGATGTGCCTCATTTTTTACAATCGGATGATTCGACCTGTGGACCGGCATCTTTACGAATGGTTTTTGCCTACTATGGAGTAGATAGATCTGAACAATCAATTTCCCAAGCCTGTAAACATACTTACGAACTGGGTTGTCAAGGAGAAGATATGGTATGTGCTGCAGAAATGTTCGGATTCGATGCCTTCATAAAGAATAACTCAACAGTAAAAGAACTCAGAGAATACGTTAATAGGGGAATACCTGTCATTGTAGATTGGTTCTGTGGTGACCCACCTGAAGGACATTCCTCAGTAGTTATTGGTGTTAGTAATAAAAATGTTTATATTTTAGATCCTTGGTTAGAGGAGATGAGAATTGTTGCAATCGAAGACTTCAGAAGATGTTGGTTCGATTTCAGGGAAACCCCAATAACACCCGATAATTTATATGTTGGTCAAATTATGATCATCACGCCTAAAAACAAATAATATGTGGACAGTAAATGTAAAAATCGTTAACAACACCGATTGGATGTTAGGTATAGTAAATAACTACATGCCATTCGTTCAGTTGAACACAGGTGATTCTCATACTTGGGACACTGATATGACTAATAATGCTAATGCTCTCAACTTTTGGGCAAAGGATAGTGACTATCAACCACCATTTTTCATGGAAGGAAATCTATCGTTTGGTCCTGAAGCGGGTGTCTATGTTGACAGAGGGTGGCTTCCTGAAGACCAACAAAACGTTACTATGACCGCAACAGCTAACGGTAAATCTTGGACTCAGACCGCAAACGGTGGTGAAGAACTTTTGGCGTGGAATGAGTTCGAAAGTGGGGGAAATATTATCATAACTTTCGATAAACTATCGGATTAAAAAAACGTCAAATAAAAAAACAAAAATGAAAAAAATTATCCTTTTTTTACTTGGTGCACTGATTGGATTTACAATCGCAGCTCAACCACCAATGAGACCTCAAGGTCAAAGACCTCTTCCTAATCAATTCAGAGACTTTGTAGACCATCAACAAAGATTGGAGAGGGAAAGACCTCAGATTGAAAAGAAAGACGGTAAAGTCATTATCACAATGTCTGAGGAGCAATTCAGAAGAATGCAAAAAATGAGAGTGGCCCAAAGATTTAGAATGGCTCAACATAAACCTCAACCTGTGTGTTCCAAGTGTCAAAGACATCATGGTAAACCACACAGAAGGAAAATATAACAAACTATGAAAGAATTTTTTAAAGACTTAGAAACATTTGTTGAAAAACAATGGAAACCTCTTTTAGTCATTTTAATAATTGGATTCTTACTCACGAACTATTCTGATATTAAAAGTGGTATTGAAGATGCTTGGTTAAATAAATAAAACAATATATGAAACAAATCTGTAATTTCATCTCGAAAATAACTTTTGGTAAAGTTTGTTTCGGATGGTGTAAAAAGTAAAAAAAAAAGAACCTTCCATATTGGAAGGTTTTTTTTATCCTTGAAATATGGGAGACTATTTCTTCAATAAAATAATCTATGAATCCGATGGAGAGATTGGTATGATTATAAAGAAAAAATTTTCATCAGAAACAGATCTCAGAAGATTTGAATCATTTTATGAAAGAAACATTAACAAACTATCTAATAGGGATATCCACGGAAACACTGTTGATACAAAAGTTTTTGAACAAACATCTACCGAATTATTACGATCAAGTTCATAGTATCAGTTTTGTTGTCAGAGAAGATGACAGGTACAAAATTGAAATTATATTGAAAAAAGGGTCATCTAATTTAGACGAATGTGATTCTTTTGGAATCTTAGAAAGAGTGGAAAAATTAATTAGATTATGTGGTTATAATGGGTCAGGGTGCGGAGTAAGTGTTGTTAAAATAGCATAAGATATTTATATCATTATGGGAACAAAAGCAAAAAAGAAGATGCCGATGAAAAGTAGAAAATCTGGCATTAAAACAATGAAAAGAATCAAAGAAAATTGGGAAATCTTGAAAAAGTTTTTCTCAAAAAAATAGTATAATGTCAGAAGATAAAATTTATGTCCTGATAGAAAAAATTCTATCCTCGATAGAATCGAAGTACATTTGTAAAATTTGGGTTGATCCTGAAATGGATGACGATGCTTATTGGATTAATATTGTTTTCAATTCTAAATTTATGGAACTAGAGGGACATCAGAGGTTGCATCGTAGAACTGAGATTGCTAATATAATTGAGAACAAGATCAGAGATTATTTTGACGTTAAAGTGTTTGTTGGTACAACTGTGGATCAGAAATGCTAAAGTTTGTCTTTTTAAAAAAAATATATTACCTTTTTGGAAATATATTTTTATGAGTAAAGTTAAAATCTCCACGGCTAAAGGTGATATGGTAGCCGAGTTGTACGACAACGAAACACCAATCACAGTTGGAAATTTTTTAAAGTTAATTAAAGACGGTTTTTACGACGGACTCAATTTTCACAGAGTAATTCCAGGATTTGTGATTCAGGGTGGATGTCCAAACGGAATCGGTAATGGTGGACCGGGTTACACAATACAATGTGAAGTACAAGCTGAAAAACAATTTCACGACACAGGTGTCCTTTCAATGGCACATGCAGGAAGAAACACAGGTGGTTCACAATTCTTCATTTGTCATAATAGACAAAATACTCAACATCTCGATGGAAACCATACTTGTTTTGGTAAAGTGATTGAAGGTCTCGACGTGATTAACAAGATTCAACAGGGAGACAAAATCAATTCTATATCTGTAATTTAAAAAAAATGAAAAAAATAATACTATCCCTCCTGTTGGTGTTATCAACATCACTTTTGTTTTCGCAAACATACTACAAGGCAAAAATCACCGAGTTATACACATACAATACAACAACAAAAGAGTGGAACCTCTACGATAAAAATTCTGATGTTAACATTACGGTTGTTGTTGAAGATGAGTTCATAAGTTTCCAAGCAAAAACTCCATCTTTTTATAAAATTTACACCGAAACAAAAGAGCCGTTTAATACCAAATCATATCGGGGATATAGGTATTCAGGTAAAGATTTGAAAACCGACACCATGGTTAAAGTCGATATTCTTGGATCCAATGAGGAAGGGGTTGCAATGGTATCAATTGTAAACTCAGTTGAAGGGTATAACTTCAGATTTTTTTTAATCAAAGAATAACAATATAGACCCTCCTCTCGAGGGTTTATATTTATAATCATGAGAAAGAACATCATTTTAATTATCGGAGTAATCTTAGCGTTACTCCTTATTTTTTTTGTAATCACAGGAATCAAGGCTGAGGAGAAACCATTCAACCAAATTGAACTATCTAATAAAAATGCCATAAACAATTTTGAGAATCCGTCCTATTATGATACCATACTTCAGGTAGGTTTAGATAACATTGGTATTGAGGGTGTAATTGTTAATGTAATGAAATTAAGTGATGGTGCTAAATCACAGTTTGATGGTGAGTTAAAAGCTCACGTCAGATATGTTGGGGATAATTTTTATTTATTTATCGATGAGATGGATAGAGAGGATGCAATTACGGTTATTTCACATGAGATTATTCACATGCAACAATATATCTCAGGAGACTTAGTATTCGATGGTACAAATGTAATATGGTTAGGTGAGGAGATCTCTCTTTATGCTAAAGATTATGAAGATAGACCTTGGGAAAGGGATGCGTATAAAAGGGAGTCTGATTTGGCAAATAACTTGACTGAAATTCTTTGGTAATATTTCCAATATGAATGATGAAAAAAGATTTATAAACAAAATCATTAATTCTTTCATACCAAATACTCCGTTGAGAGTGAAAGATTTGGTTATGACCGAGGAAGTTTACATAGTTTATGCTAGAATGTATTATGGTCATGAAATTCCTGACTGGAAATCCGAAATTTTAGAATATGCACAAATGAAAGTTGCAGAATATACTTCTGTACCTGTAATAATTTGTAGAAAATCTAAGGATTTCGAAAAAATGAAGATCAGATATGGTTTTTCGAATCACCCAAAGACTAAAGATGAAATAGATGGATGATAGATTTTTTAAATTTGTTAATTTAAGGATCAAAGAGAGCTTGAATAATGCTATTTTACACGACCACGGTAACTCTCTATGGGTGTGCACCCCAGAATTCGATAATTGGTATTTCGAATATCAGAATAACCAAAGTCTAACATTTAACTCTATCTACTTCGACCCCGTTTTGGAACTTTTTTCTATCTCCAAAAACGAAAAATCGAAATTTTTGAAAGAATGGTTCGAAAAACACATCAAGCTTCACGTTAGATCAGTCTCGAGAAGGAACTCTGATCTATCGTACCTCCTCATGGAGAATAGAAAAAAAGAAAAAAAATGGGATCTCAAGGATAGATATGGATTTCCTTATGATACCGTGAAAAATATTGTTGAAATTAAGAAAAAAGACAAAAAAAAGATTGTTTTGCTGGAAAAGTTTCTCGAAAAGAATAATTATTCTTAAATGAAAGTACTCCACTTCACATCATGGTTGTTCAAAGACATCTTTTGGTCACTGAAATGGACATGGATGGCAACTTTCATGATATTCCCAACAATCTTCTTCACACTTTATTTCCTTATTAAGGAAAAAGACTCAAGAATGGAAAATTGGACCATTACTTTTTGGGTTTTCTTGAATATTTCATGGATGTGTCATGAATTACACAATTGGCCGACATGGATCATGAGAATTTTCATGATTTTGGGAGTTTTGAACTCAATCAGACTTCTGAAAAATAGCTACCGTTCCTAATTTCGTAGAAAATATCTGAGTTTCTGTCAATAAAAGACCAATTCGCTTTTTCGAGACCAAAATGTTCGTTAACATGATCCAAAACTTCCTCAGGAGTAAACTCAGAACAACTATAGAGATCAAATTGAAACATCGCAGGGTCAATTGCATCCCAAACGTGGATTGATGCATGTGAAGTAGCTAAAGTCACAGTACCTGTGATACCTTCATTACCTGGTTCATTAACATAAACTGAGGTTGGACCTGCCACAACCTTCATTCTTACTTTTTCCACCAATTTGATAAGCCACTCGTTTAGGACTTGTTCTGATTTGGGCGGATTTTTCACATAGCCCTTCACTAAGAAGTGAAGATGATTTGGTACAAACATTACTAAAATTTAAAACATTGATTTCATTTATGATCTTCAGGACTGCAAACCATTTCCAACTCTTTCCATGTGAATTTTGGTTTTTCGTTTAGGAAAACGAAACATTTCCATTTTTTTTGTTTTTCAAAATAAATATGTTTCTGAAAGTGTGATGGTATACTTGCACCCGTTGGTAAAATTAAAGGTTTTTTATCAAAAAATACCTTGATAGTGATTGTTAAATTTTCTAAATCATCCCATTTTCTTTCTTGCTCCTCTAAAAGTCTCCACTCACCTCTATTAAGGAACTGATTCTGAAGTGCCGAGTTTAAATAAGAAAATGTTTGTTTTAGATTTTCAATATTATCCGAAAAAGTTGCTGCAGGTGCTAAATGACCTTTATCGTAGATATTGTTTTTGTAATCCTCCCCGTCAGAGGTTTTAATATCTTTTTCTGTGTAGAAATCCATCGATCCTCTATTAACATTTGTAGGTCTGTTGGTGGATCTGTATTGTAACCAAACCGGTTGCTCCAATTTTTCGGAATAAATCACACTGAATACTTGATTTGTTACTTTTACAGAGTCTCTCAGTTTTTTTTGAGAAAAACCACTGAAAGAAATTAGTATAAAAAATAAAAAGACGAGTTTTTTCATTTTGTTTGTAAATAAATATGGAAAAATCTACTATTCTGAATTTTTTTAAAGAGATTATAATTTGAATATGATAACTAAAAAAACTGTCACCTATTTGTCCGATAAAAACATGGTGTTATTGATTCCTGCAGGTTTGAGTTTGGATGAGTTAGAACCAATAAAAATTCTTAGTCCAACAATTAAAGTTTACCATAATGACGAATTCATAAAAGAGCGTAGAGGAATATCATACATGTACTATGAAAGCTTAATCCCGAACTTCGATAATCCCGAGTTGTTGATGTTTATTAAAAATCCTTATTGGAGAATACTTGAGGTTTATCTTTGGAAATATCTCTATTATGAATCATATGGTTCGTCAATAACCAAAACTTTCAAGAAAACGATCAAGAAATTATATGGGACTTTGGATATAGGGTCTGAGAAAGAGAATAGACTCTATGTCAACCCACAAAATCTTAATTTGACTAACAACTATTTCATTTGTGAAAACTTCCAATCGGAGTTCAAAAAATGGTTCAACTTTGAAATCGAAGTCCAACCAAGACAGAATATTAGGGTAAACAAACCAACATCTTTATATGATTTATCAATGCAGTCTCTCTCCGATTTTTATGATTCCGAATCTGCAGAAATAGTGTATAACAAACACAGAAAGGTATTTGAGAAATTCAATTATGATTTTTACTCATATTTGGATTATCATGACCCAATAAGAAAAATTCACGTTCTTCATGGCGACCTCGTAAATAAATTTGAGATCTAACGTATATTTATGGGTATGGGAAAAAAGTTTTTTTTAACAGAAGCTGAAAAAGATTCAATCAGAAATCTCTATAACCTTAACGAACAGGAATACGAAGAGGTTGAAGTTGGTGATGATGGTGAAGAAAAAAAGGTTTTCTGTAATGCGGAGAATACAAAGAAATTAGACGACATATTTGGTGATGATGAAATCCATGATGATCTTAAAACAATTGTTTTAGTTAAGAAGAATGGTGTTAAAGGTCTTGCCGATAAATTGGAGGCTTTGAAATCTATCAGAATGTTTCCAGGGATCCAAGACGGAGGTGAGTTATTAGCAAATCACGTCATGTCCACTTTGAAAGACATAAGACCTTTCAACTATTATGATGAACCATCAAGACAGTGTAACAAAGCGATGGACAAGGTTATTGAACTTTACAAAGAGCATGAGCACGGTGAAGAATTGGTTAAGGATTTGGAAAAAGTTTATGGATCACACAATTTATCACAAAGAGCTAAAGAATTTATCAAACACGGAATCGATCTTACCAAAGGTAATTTAGATTCTTAATGATTTGATGTTTCATAATTTTTAATTAATATTAATGTCCCTCTTGGGACATTTTTTTTTATGTCAACACAATCACATATCGACAAGGTAAATCTTCAACCAATGGTAATCCCTTACCCGACCCATGTTGGGGCACCGAAGATTGAACCCCAAGACTTAACCGCTTTCAAAAAACACGGTCTGAACAAAGTTGACCGAGTAGTTAAGAGACGATTTGATGAACTCGTTAAAGAGGCAGAAACCCTCCAAAATTCAATCCTACTTCAACAAGAGGTCTATGAGTCAAACTACAGATTCGAACCGATAATTGGGGAGATATACCACTTATATGAGAATTCTGATGGATCCAAGACACTATCACTTATTGGACCAAAAGAATGGAATAAAAAACACCTCTATTCTGTTGTTTTAAATTCTGACATGACATGGACAAAATTGGAAGAATAAAACAACTTGTCGAATCTTCGTTGAACACCTCCTTCGGAGGGGATATTATTATCAAGGAAATGATTGTCCTTCCCACCCAAAAATACAACGAAAAGACCACAGGATGGGACCCCGATTCGTATGCTATTTTTTTATCCATCGAAGACAAACGGACCGACCAACCAGATTATTATCATTTTGTCTCCGATAATCCAAGATACAAAATTGCAGGTTTTTTAGAATCACTTTTGGGTTTCGAAGTTTGTGTTGATTTAGTCTGAAAACCACTAGAACTGGACTAGAACTAGTATTTTTTTATCATTTTTTATTAATTCTATTATTATTCTAAAAGAATAATAATTATTGTCCTTCTGACCAAAAGCCAAAACTTTGTCAAAAATGTAATATTTATCTTCATATGGAAAATCAATCAGTGTGGACAGTTCTTATTACTGTCGTAACAGTTTTAGGATCTGCAAGTGCTTGGAGATTCTACGAAAAAAGAGCAATGAGAAAAGAGAGAGACGAGGAGTTCATTCGTCATGATTGTAAAGATAGAATTGCAAAATTAGAAGTTTTGTTACAAGAATCATCCAGGGAGAAAGACGAGATGAGAGCTACCATATTAAAATTAACTGAACAGGTTTCCGCACTCGCTGTTAAAGTAGAGTACCTTCAGAAGGAAAACAGTGAACTATTGAAAAGACTAAAAGGGTAATATGAAAAAAGTTATAAAACTAACGGAATCGGATCTCAGAGAGATTGTTGAAAAAGTTTTGAATGAACAAGGGAATATGTTTGGTACTGCAGGAATGGGAATTCCAGCACCATTCAGTTCTACACCAAAATCACCGGCTCGTAGTAAAGAAAATATCAACCCTAAGGGTTTGAAATTAGGTGACGGTGGAAAGGCAAACCCTGCTAAGGTTGCGGATGTGAAGAAATTACAACAAAAATTGATGGACCTTAAATTCCTGAGGACTGATAGTATGATTCCTACTGGATACTTCGGTAAATTGACACAACAAGCGTTGGATGCATATAACGCAGGTGACAACGCAGTTGCTGCGAGTGTTGTGAAGGGGGGTTTAGATGCCACCAAGGGTGTTAAAAAGGGTGTGGTTACAAAAGGTAAACCTTCTCAGGGAGGATTCATTTTAATTTTTGCTTTCCCTTCATATAAACCATCATTAGAAAAAGGAGATGCTTTCTCTGATGGATATGCGAAGGTTGTTCAATTCTTCACAGGAGACAAACCTGAAAAATTTCCGCCGATGGGTCATGGAGGTTGTGTTGTTATCGATAGTTTAGGAAACAGTACATTATATGAGTTTGGAAGATACGAGGGACACGGAAAAGGAATGGGTCTTGTGAAAAAGAAAAATTTAGGTAAGATAGCCAAAATCAATAACGGTGTCTTAGAAAATGCTAAACAAGTTGCGGAAATAGCAAAAAGAAATACCCAAGGAGAAGGACCAAGATTAGGTATGACAGTTGTGATGTTCAAGTTACCAAACCCCGCAGGTGCAACTCAATATGCATCAGTTAAAGAAAGAAAATATGAAATTCTTGATATGGATGCAGATGATGAAGAATCAAACTGTGGTACGTTCACTCTCAAAGTTGCCCAAGCTGGAGGAGTTGATGTTCCTGAATATTGTTTCCCAATGCCTTCAGCTATGGTACAACAGTTGAGACTCAGTGCTGACGATTATTTTTCTATTTAATAATTGTTGTGAACAATTTTTAGACTTTTACTATTATAGATGTCTTTTGGAGATACGACGAGTTCGTTAGGATTAAATTTGTTCCCATATCTCTGTTTAATTGCATACATCGCTATCGGACTGGTCAAGTTATAGTTTTTGAACTTCTTAGGTTCACTTAATTTTATTCCTGCAGCCATATAACATTTCCACACTAACTCTGAACAATAGATTTTATTGTCCGACCATTGGAATTTAAGATCGTAGTTTTTCCCTATTTGTTTTTTAGCATAATCATACATTTTGGATTTTTGATTAGGACTCAAAGGAGTATACGGTCTGATTACCGCGTATCTTCCCCCAACTCCCCTACTGATCCAAGAATTTAATGGAGTTATTTTGACAGGTTGAACTGCTTCGAAAACATAAGGTTTACCGTTTCTATAGAAAACTATACCACAATGAGTAAAATTTGATTTGGTAATCTTTTGAAGCATAACACTTTGATTACTCTTAGATGTGTGGAGAATTATATCACCATCTTTGAAGTCCTGAGAAGAACAGTTCGAGAACACGAAAATTGTCAGAAGTAGAGATAGAATTGTTTTCATTGTTTGTTATTTCGTACAAAGATATAAAAAATTATATTCCAAACAAATTTTTTTAAACATCCCATCGAGTCATAACCTTGACAGCTTGAATTTCAGGAAAAAAATATGGTATCATATCTTGGATTAAATAATCGACCAATCTTCGATCAAGAACTTCTTCATTAATTGTCTCACCCAAAACGATAACCGCTTCAATCATAACTGCGTTTCCCCTAACTGAGAAACCTATGTTGTGAATTTTCACTTTTGTATCAGAACCATACATCGTTTCTATCTCGTTTTTTTTAATAACGTTGAGATAGTTCTCCATCATGTTCTTTATTTTCTGATACTTCACACTCATAATATAAATCCTAAAAAAGAAAAAGGGAGTTTTATCTCCCTTGTCCTCTGTAGTTTCTTTCTTTACTGTCATGTTTGTTACGACTCTTCTGAGCCTTACCACCTTTTCTTTTACCGAAAGAAACTTTTCTTGAATCACCGACTGATTTACCTTTGGCCATGTGTATAAGTTTGATTATAAATAGATAATATTTATCTTTATGTTTGTGATTACCGAAGAAGAAAAGAAAGAAATTTTGAAAAAATATCAGAACGATACTTCTGATGAATTACTTACGCATTTGAAGAGACATTTCCCAACGGGAGAAACTCATATGCAAGGTTGGGAACCAGCGAAATACGTTTTGGTTGACGACAAACTTCGATATCTAAAGGGTAATAAGAAATACTTGGTCAGTAAAATTTCAGATATGGTCGGAAGTGAATGGATCCATTTAGGAGATCAAGTCATCAGAAGAACTGTCAAGAAATATATTGACGGAATAAGTCTTTGAGTTTATTTTTAATTTATGTTCAAAAAAACATCTGAAGATTTCAAGATTACAAAGTTGGATTACCCATTTCCAATTTATGAGATGGATTATACCCCAATCCATCCAAAAGAAAAACTTATAGAAAAGTTATACAGAAATACCTACTTCCATAGATGGGAGGACATGGTTGCAGAAAAACCGGGTATTCAAAGTTCGATGAAGTTGAGATCCCCTGAAATTGTTGAGATCATAGATACGAGTAGGAAGATGGTCCAACAAATACAGAGAGACTGGAAATTGCCTTACTCAGATACCTTAGAGTCTCATTGGATTTATATTAGTGGTAATGACAACCCTTACGCACCGTGGCATAAACATCATTGGGTTGCTGAGGTGGACAACATTGAACCTCATTGGACCTATGTATTTTATGCAGAAATGCCTGAGAATCTTGAAGGTACTGATGGAAGGTTATACTTCAGATTGGATCATGATCCAGAAACAGAATATTGGATTTTACCGAAGGAAAACACATTTTTAGTTTTCCCATCACTATTGGATCACAAACCTGAGACGGCCCAAAAAGCAGCAAAGAAAAGAATCGTGATGGCAGGAAACTATTGGTTCGATTACGGACAAAAAATTTGGTAAAAATTTGACGGTTCGAAAAAAACCTTTTACCTTTGTAATGAGTTTGGAACTCACAGGTGATGAAAGATACTCGGTATTCAAATTCAAAAAAAAGTTCTTTAAAAATTTCTCGGTTCGAAAAAAGATTTTTATCTTTGTAGAACCTTTTGGTAGCGGTAGCTCAGTCCCGGTAGAGCAAGGACCTGAACCGTCCTGTGCCAGTGGTTCGATTCCACTCCCTACCACTAATTTATTCTTCGGATTAAGCACGAATGTCCGATAACAGTGGGATCAATTAACTTCAGGGTTTCCGTGTAGACCTTTGAAAACTGGAGTGAAAGAATCTCTATGAGAATAAATTAAAAAAAAGTTTGGAAGATTGAAAAGTCTTTCTTATCTTTGAAAAAGAAACGGACAGCGGAATGTTTTTCTTAGTGGTGGTTCCCCATACTCACCCAACCAGATTTCTTCTCCGCGATATAAATTAGAAAACGATGGTTAACAAAAACACGGGAGGTTTATACGGAAAGGTCAATCCAGTTTTATCCTTGGTAAACTAACAACCACGTCTTTTTTTTGGATGTTTTGTGACATATAACAAAAACAGAAGTTGTCCACTTCCTCGGGTTTATGGTCTTCGCCCACGTCCTTCAAAACACAGACCGCAATTTTCTCGACGGAGAACTCGGGGGACACGACGGTGTCCCCTTTTTTTTGTTTATACTATTTATAGTTAAAACAAAATGGCTTCGATAACCCCTATTGCATACAAACCCGTGGGATCTATCCCAGGTACAACTAAAGTTGGTAATTTAATTGCTGGAACATCAGCTCAAGATTATGGTCTTGTAGGATCAGAATATGGTGTAACCTTCTGGTCGACGCCCGACCAAGACTTGGGTTATGTAATAGCACAGGAAGATACGAGTGGATCACATACGGGTAATACAGCCTCGGGTGATGTTCCTGCATACGTTGGTTTTTGGAGAAGTGATTTAAAAACCGAAGAGTCTTTCATTACTTTAGCAGAATCAGTATCTATTTGGGATGGTGATCCTCAAACATTTGCCGATGGTACTGAAGCTCTCACTTGGTTGAATAACAACGGGTATTGGACATCTTTCACACCAAAAACTCCTTTTACAGAACTTCAAACGATTGCTGAATATCTTAGAAATTACATGCCCGATTTCAGAAATCCAAGTTTCTATGCTTATCAATTAGATGGTAGTGGGTATTTTATAGATGATGGTGGTGGTGACATGTACGATAACGGAAATATTTCATCTCCATGGGTAATTTCGAATACAGAGTATATTGGTGAAGGTGGATATAGTTCAGGTGCATATCCATTTGCCGTAGATTATACAAATTCAGCAACTACTACAAACTTGGATACTAGTTTTGGGTATATCAGCTTGGGATATCAGCAGTATACAGGAACACAATCTCTAACTTATTTACCATTGACTGTTTTAGGTTCAAGAGATAATGATACATATGGGCCAGGATTACCTGTTGGATTTCAAACGGGTGGAAACTCTGGTGCTGACGGAGGTGGAACTTTAGCTAGTGGGACGATATACAGTGGATCAACTATAAGTGGATTTACTGTTTGGGCGTTTTTCAGAGAAACATATAATGCAAGTGATCCATCTCACTGTGATTTATACATATTGATGGGTCATCCGAATTGGAATTCTACATTCGGTACTGTTTCCTCGTTTGCCCAACCAACGAACGTTGGAGGTTGTGGGGGATATCTATACACCACAGGTGCGGGTACTAAAAATATATTGTCAATAAAAACATTACTTAGTAAAAGCGGTGGTTCTTTAGTTTCGTTGGCTGAGTGTCAAAGTGTTGTAAACAACTTTGTTATTAGAGTTAAGGAGTCCCAAGGATTTTAATTCATTGAATAAATAATATTTATAAAGATATGGCACAGACTAGACCTTTTGCATATAATACCGGTGGTCCAATATCGGGCACAACAAGTTTCGGATCAACATTAATCTCAGGTGATATTGAGGTTGATTATAGTGAGAATTATGGTGGAGTGAAGTGGTGGATGGGACCCGATGAAGACTTGGGTTATGTGATTGGTAACTCGAGACCTGGAGGACAACCTGTACCCTCAGGTGTAACAGGTGTTGCACAATTAGGGTTTTGGAGATCCAAGTTCAAAACAAATGAATCATTTTTAGATCTTGCGAATTACATAGGTGCAAAAAATGGACAACCCCCCTTTTCAAATACAACAGACGCCGAAAATTGGTTGAACTCTCAGGGGTATTATACTAGCTATAATTTACCAACACCCACACCAACAGCATCACAAGTACCTGCAACCCCTACACCAACACCATCAATCACGGTGACTAACACTCCATCACCAACTAACACTTTAACCCCAACCAATACCGAAACACCAACAGTGACACCAACACCATCATCAACACCGACACCTGTCACAGGATATTCATTTAATTTAGTTGCTTTACCATATAACTTCCCAACTTCAGGAAATTCAATAATGAATGACCCAATAGGAAATGTTTCGGGTTCTACAGAAATCAATCTTCTATCAACAACGGGCAGAGGTTTTTACATTAACTCGTTTGATTCAAGTAGTGCTGATACAAGAAATTATTTCTCAGGATTTACGGGTCAAAGTGTTACAATAACATTCTCACAAACAGGTAATACTGCAATATATTCAGGTGATACAAATTCGTTCAAATATTGGGAATCGTCTCCAACAGATAATGGATTTGTGTTCGGAACTGGTATAGGAACTCCACCTACGAATATTCCTTCAGGAACTGCAGTATTGATACAGTCCGCAACAACTCAGTATACAATTGGATTCCCTGTATATGTAAGTTTGGTAGTCAATTAAAAATTGATTCACCAACATTTTGGAATATTTATAGATAATAAAACTACCAAGTATGAAAAAGTTTTTCTCAAACTTATTCAACGACAACAATTCAATCAACGAAAAAAGCGTAGTGGGTTTTTTGGCATTCGTAATGATGACAATCTTCGCCGTTGCTGACATCGTAACAGGATCTTTAGGTAAGGATCTTGTTATCAATGAATTCATCTTCAACGCTTTCCTTTGGTTGGTTTTAGGATCTTTCGGAATAGGATCTGTTGACAAATGGATCAACAAATCGAAAGGTGCTGATGATGTTGAATAATCAAAAAAGTTAATCCCCTCTTCACGGAGGGGATTTTTTTTATATCTTTACAGAATGGTTCCCTATAAAGAAAGAGACATATATTATACCGATGACGGTAGATTAATGGATGGTCAATTTGCAATAATGATGGATTGGGAAAAACCCATCATGGAATTTCAAGCAAGACAGATCTGTAGGAATGGTGGTGATATCTTGAACGTAGGTTTTGGAATGGGATTTTTTGATGATGAAGTCCAAAGACATCAAATCACCTCGCACCATATCATTGAAATACATCCAAAAGTTCAAAGTGAAATGATAAAAAGAGGGTGGGACAAAAAAGAAAATGTAACACTTCATTTTGGTGATTGGAGAGACATTATGAAAACACTTCCAAAGTTTGATGGGGTGTACATTGACACTTGGGATGAACAAATTCATGATTTTATCAGATATAGTCCAAATTTCCTGAAAAAGGGAGGACTGTTATCATATTTCAATAATCCCAAAGATGATTTCGATAAAGATGGTATTAGTGATTATGTTCTTGATCTTATGAATGGTAATTTCGATGTTAGGATAGAGTCCATTACAATACCAAACGTCGATAATCCTGAAAGACAAACAGGAACATCGGACATTGCTTATTGGTGGCAGAAGGACAAGGTCTATAACTCACCTATTCTGATTCTTAAATAATTTATTTCATGGCTTTCGAAAAAAAACCTGAACCCAAACCAACAAAATACGAATATGTATTTGAGGATGAAGATTGTATCTCAATATGGAAATACAACACAAAAATCACAACAAACGGTCCTGTAGAAGTTGAATACAAATACAAGAGAGGGTATGTCCATCCAGGATCTAAGAAAAAAACTTTAGGAGATTTAGCTAAGGAGGGAAGAAAAAAAAGGTGAGATTTCTCCCACCTTAATAATTCAACCTTTTTTCAAAATTCTGAATCAGTTGTTTGATGTTGTCACGGCCAACAGGATTTGCTGAGTGAACATTCCAAGTTGGGATAGGAAGACCATTTGTCCAACAGTATTCACATAACCATTTTGCTGCATCATACCCTGTTTTCTCATAATATTTGAAACTTTCTTTTCCTGTTTGAGGTTCATATTTGATTTCTGCCAAATCATGATCAAAGGAGATTTCGTCAGGGATACCATTCTCAGTAATCCAATTCACGAAATCTTCATAGGTTCTGAGGACAATCCACCCCTCACTTTGAGGATTTCTTACGTCGTCTAAGTACAACTTTTTGTATTGGGTCTGTTTCATCATTTTTTTCTATTTCTTTTTGTCCAACTAATTGATATGCATCCCATAATTGCCCGAGAGCATATTGAATTTGGAATCTTATATCTTTATGTTCCTTTGTTAAAGGATGACTTAGTATGTGATCATCGATTGTGGACATTACAACATGTAATCTGTCCATCAACTCAAGATAGTGTCCGTCGTTAATTTTAATTGGTTTCATAATATTCTACAATTTGTTTATCGTTAACATCAAATTCCAACTTGATTGGTTTATTCTCGTATTCATATCTTTCGTTGAGTACAGAGGCGTTCAGAAATTCTACACCATTAAAGTTTTTCTGACCATAGGCACAGTGTATATGACCACAAACATGGATTTTTGGTTGAACCTCCATAATTCTATGAAAAAGGTCTTCACATCCAACTCTTTGTCCACTTGGAGTCCAATCGAGCATTCCGTGTGCAGGTCCATGAGTTATTAAGATATCAGTGTTACCAGGAATTTTAGCCCATTTTTCTGCGAGTTTTTCTCCTCTTGGTAAGTTGAATGCCCAATCATAAAATTCAGGTTGCCATGGACTACCATAGAATTTTACCCCATCGATTACAACTTCAGTATCGAAAAGATAGATAATACCTCTTTCTTTGAATTCCTCGGCGATGTCGGTGTGAGTTTCGAAACCAAAATCATGATTACCTGCGATGAAGATTTTATGTTTAAAATCTGTCATTCCCAACCAATTCAAGAAGTTTGTAATTTCATGACTCTTGCCCATACTTGTACAATCACCAGCATGAACAAGAACATCACCACTACCAAGAATGTTGTTATAAGCATTACTTGTTAAATGATTGTGTTTGTTGTGTGTGTCACTGATGAATGTTATTTTCATAAAATATCGTTTTTGTCTTCTTCATCTAATCCCCAATCTAAAAAGTCTTCACCTTTATAGTCAGGATGCTTTTCGTTCATGTTATGAATCCCGTTAGCCCATGCCCAAGACAGAAGGATTAGTGCCAAAGATACTCCAATTAATAATGCTATCATAATTTTATTTTTTAATCCCACCAATGTTTCATACCTGATCCGTCGAACCATTTAGTCCATAAGTCAGTTTTCCATTTATCCTCTTCAGACTGAGTTTCCATCAATTTAATGTATTCTTTATGATTCTGACCCTTGAGAATGTTGAATAATTCTTCCCACTCGTCTTCTTCGATTTTAGTTGCTAGATCGAAAACTTTCTTGTTGTGTTCTTTATCTTCAGGGGTGTCTTCTTTATCCTCCCAAAATTCAACACCTCTTAGTTCTCCGATTTGCTTTTCCGATCTATTGATATAATTTGACTCTTCTAATGATTTGATGATTTCAATAACCCGTTTGATTTTTTCAACTTTTTTATTTTTAGTTTCTTCAATTTCCCAACCATGAAACTCTAAGGTGTGTACTGTTTTTTCTAGTGACCTTGATAACATCATTAGATTGAATGAGTAATCCCAAGATCTAAATCTCCATAGTTCCTTTCTGAAGTACCAAAGGTTCTCAAAGAACATTGGAATTTTATATCGAAAGACTTCGTATGTCTTGTACCACCAAGTCTGTTGCATAGAAAGTCTCTTCAAAGACTTCCAAAAACTATCTGCAAATGTAACTTTCATATTTTTTTGTTTATTATTTCAATAATTTGTCTAGTTAGAGTTCCTGCGGTTTGAGTTCCATCGTTGGACCATGAAATTATCAACTGTTCAATCTTCCTATAAATTTCGTTTGGATCATCAAAAATTTCACCACATTCGTTACACATAATATCAATTATTGGTCTAGTTTGTTTAGACCAATCGTAATTGAAATGAAAATTTTCTTTATTTCCACAATTTGGACAAATGTAGTTCATAGGTTACAAATTTAGTAAAAAAATAAGACCCGACAAAATAAATTGACGGGTCTTTTGGAAAAAGGGATATATGAGAACACTCTTAAGGAGTGATGTGATGATAAATATATCCGAAAATAAAAAAATATCAAATATTATAGGTCAGAAAGACGATTTTTTACTTTTTCTAACAATGATTCATCGAATTTGACTCCATGACGGAACTTGAAGTTCCTGATTAATAATTTGATTGAATCAACGTATCCATACTTTTGGAGTAATAAGAAAGCGCCAAGATCTGCTTCTATCTCTTCTTCACCATCCCTCGGACCACTATGGTTTAGTAGGATGTGAGCAACCTCATGAGCCTCAATGAATTTGAATAACTCAGGTTTACCTCCCATTTCAATGAGTTTTTCACCATCAATCACAATTACATTCTTTTCGGGTATCATGAATCCGTAACCCAATTCCTCGAAATTAGGTATTAAGTTTTGATATAATGGACTATCATCTGTAACGATCATAATAAGTGTTTCAGGTAGAAACTCACTTTGATATGTTTGAACTCCATCCATATTTTTGTTCTTTTTGTTTTTTATACACTTCGTATCTTGCTTTAAAAGATCCTAACATGTATTGATATGTTCTATCATTGAAAAGGTGTGACCATTTTTTACACCACAATTCGTAACAAGATTCAGAAACACTAAAATGAATCTGAGTTTCACACGATTTTAAGATTTTGAAAATCCAATCAAAATCTTTTTTTATTTGTGAATCGTAATTTTTCACACTGAAGATTTTTTCAAAGATAATAAATTATGATAACAGATGATAATATTCTTTGAAATGTTTCAATCTATCAGGTAAACC
>Ga0209972_10001060_pt1 | contig 25190 bp, 13 predicted proteins | sample NOAtaG_7_FD_187302 | JGI IMG/M metagenome (GOLD analysis project Ga0209972, IMG submission 187302) | Freshwater lake microbial communities from Lake Erie, under a cyanobacterial bloom - NOAA_Erie_Diel1S_2200h metaG (SPAdes) (version 2) | ecosystem: Environmental > Aquatic > Freshwater > Lake ...
CTCGCCGGAGCGCGGTCAGGGACTCGTCGTTCTCTTTGCGGCTGCGCCCGAGCTCGGCTGGACGAACCTGCCCGTCAAGCCGCTGATGGTGCCGCTCTTCCAGGAGATCGTGCGCACGGCGATCCAGCTGTCGGCGAGCCGCGAGCAAGTCGTGGTCGGAGAGCGAGTCCGCGCGAATCCCGGCCTTCGCATGCGCGGGTCCGCTGGATCGACCATCGTCATCGAGCAGGATGGCATGTCGGCGGAAGCGGTACGCGCCTCCGGCATGCTGCGCGGAGAGGACGGCACGTTGATCGCGGCGAACGCGCGCGAGTCGAGCCTCGGGCTTCTGCCGGTGACGGAAGACGCGGTGCGTGCAGCGCTGCGGGGAACGGGAACGATCGCATTCCGATCGCTCGAGAAGCCGGCGGCCGACGGCGCCGCGTCAGGCACCGGAGAGACGCGGGGCGAAGAGCGCGAGGCGCAGCGGTCGCGGATCGCGTTCCTCGTCCTCGTCCTCGCGCTTGCAGCGCTCTTGTTCGAGGGCTTCCTGAGCCGGGTGTTCTCGCACGCCTCGCTCGCGCGCTCGGGTTCGAACACCGAGCTCGTGAGCACGATCGGTCGAGTGCGTCCGCGCGGTTCGGGCGCCGCGCGCACCGTTGTCGGACAGGCCGAGACGGCGGGAGGAAGGCGATGACCTCCGATCTCCTCCGCATGGCGGTCGAATGGATGCTCGGCGAGCGGATTCCAGCCGATGCGCAGGGAATGTCGTTCGTCTTCGAGCGAAACGTGCCGACGTGGGTCTGGTTCCTCGTGGTGGTCGGCGCGTGCATGATCGCGTTCTGGAGCTACCGGCGCATCTCTGCGGGAACAGCGGTGATCTCGCGCGCAATGCGAGCGCTGCTTGCGGTGCTCCGCGCATCGACCATCGTGCTGCTCGCGGTGCTGATCGCCGGACCTTCCGTTCGCTTCGAGCGCACGCGGACCGAGCGCGACCGCCTCATCGTGCTGGTCGACCGCAGCCAGTCGCTGTTGATCGAGGACGGTCCCGCGGGCATGAGCCGCACGGCGCAGCTCATATCGCTGCTCGAGTCGTCGGAACCGATGTTTGCGGAGATCGCGCGCGAGAAGGACATCGATTTCGTCGGATTCGCCGGCGGCGCCTTCTCGCTCAAGGGCCGCGCCGAGGACGAGGGTTCGCGCGGAGGATTCGCGTTGCCGGAGCTCGGAGAGCCGACCGGCGACCGGACGGATCTCGACGCGGCGATTCGCCAGGGACTGTCGCGCGCCGCAGGGCGCCCCGTCAGCGCGATGCTCGTTCTCTCGGACGGGCGCTCGATCGTTCCCGTTTCAGCCGACACGATCCGCCGCCTCGAGCGTGATTCGATCAAGGTGTTCTCGGTGGCGCTCGGTGCGCGCGACCCGGTCGGCGACGCCGCAATCCTGGCGGTGAACGCCCCACCGCGCGCGTTCGCGCGGGATCGCATTCCGGTCGAGGTGCGCGTCGATCGAGGCGGATTGCAAGGCGACCTCTCGGTGCGGCTCGTCGACGGCTCCACCGGAACCGAGATCGACTCGAAGGCACTCGAGGCGGATGCGGGCGGAGGCGAGTCGGTCGTGACGCTCGATCTCGTCGGGGATCGCGCCGGGATGCGGAACGTCCGCGTGGAGATCGTCTCGCAGCGGTCAGATCTGGTGCGTGAGAACAACGTCCGCTCCGTCGCAATCGAGGTGATCGACAGGCCGATCCGCGTCCTGTACGTCGAAGGCACGTCGCGATGGGAGTACCGCTATCTCAAGAACCTGCTTCTGCGCGAGAAGGACATCGAGAGCTCGGTCATGCTGCTGTCGGCGGATCGCGACTTCGCGCAGGAGGGAAACCTGCCGATCGCGCGCTTGCCGCGGACGAAGGAGGAGTTCGGCCGATACGACCTCTTCGTGATCGGCGATGTGCCAAGCGGCTTCTTCTCGCCAGAGCAACTCGCGGTTGTTCGCGGCGAGGTGAGCGAGCGTGGTGCGGGCCTGCTCTGGATCGGCGGCGATCGCTCGATGCCTGCGACATGGGAAGGCACTGCGCTTGCCGATCTCATGCCATTCCGTCCGCCGCTCTCGGTCGAGGCACGCGTCGGCGCGAGCCTGCTGCAGCCGACCGATGCTGCCGAGCGGCTCGGCGTCCTGAGGCTCTCCGACGACGAGTCCGGATGGCCCGAGGCCCTCGGCGATCGGACCTTGTCGTGGCCGCGGCTGAGATACGTGCAATCGGTGCCAAAGAGCCGGCTGAAGCCGACGGCGGAGACGCTGGCCGAGGCGGTCGCGGTCGGAGCGACGGGTCAGGAGCCGAGCCCGGCGGTGATCCGCATGCGATTCGGCGCGGGTGAGATCATGTATGTCGCCACCGACGAGATCTGGCGATGGCGGTATGGCCAGGGCGAGCGGTATCCGGAGCGATTCTGGATCCCGCTGGTGCGGCTGCTCGCACGCGAGTCGCTCGCACAGGAGGGCGCGCGCGCCGTGCTTTCGGTGACGCCAGCGCGCGTCGCGCCCGGCGAGTCGGTCCTGATCACGCTTCGGCTCACCGACGAATCGACGGCGGCGGGTGCACCCGCGACCGTTCCAGTCGAGGTCCTCGATGCAGCGGGAGCGGCGATCGCGGTCGTCGATCTCGTTCGGCAAGGAGCGGAGGCCACCACGATGCTTCCGATGGATCGAGTCGGGGCGTTCCGCGCGGTGCTTGCGGATCAATCGCTCGGCGCCGGCGAGGTGGGATTCGAGGTGGTGCGGTCGGACGACGAGCTTCGAAGAGGCGATGCGGACCACTTGGCGCTTGAGGGACTCGCCCAACGTTCCGGCGGCAAGATGCTCGTGGGGGCCGATCTTCGCGAGCTTCCCCCGCTGCTTCCGTCGAGGGCGCGCGAGATCGACGAGAGCACGATGCGTTCGCTCTGGGATACTTCCATCGCGTTTGCGATGCTGCTGACGCTGTTGGCGATCGAATGGACAGGAAGGAGGTTGCTGCGCCTGGTGTAGGTCGATGTGTAGGTCGATGCACCACGGCTGCGCGCATCCGTTGGACCCTCGAGGGTCATCAGGGTGCACCGAGATCATGGCTACCGAGCACACTCCATCTTCCGCGAGGCAGGCGACGCGTTCAGACGCGGTGCGTTCGATCGAGCGGATCGCGCTGCAGGCGCGGCTGCTGCGCATCGGCGCGGCGGTGGCGTCGCTCGCGATCCTCGTCTTGGTCGGCTTCGCGATCATTGCGTCGCTCGATGCGCTCATTCGCTTCCCGGCGCTCCTACGTGCGCTCATGCTGTGCGTGCTCCTGACGCTCGTCGCGATCGACGTGCGAAAGTTCCTCATCCCCGCCCTGCGCTTCCGGCCTAGGCCGATCGAGATCGCGCAGAGGGTCGAGAAGCAGCGGCCGGAACTTGCAGGACACCTCGCTTCGGCCGTCGATTTCGAGCTCAGCGGGCTGTCGAAGACCAATCAGCTTGCCGCCTACGCGGTTCGCAACCTCGAGCAGATGGCGCGAGGCGTCGACTTTGGCGCGGTGCTGCGCCCGCGGCCTGCGATGACGAAGCTGGCGGGCATGGCGCTGTGCGTGGCCGCCGCGGGATGGGTTGCGATCGTGCATCCGACGACGGCGTCGATCGCGGCGAAGCGCGTGCTGCTCCCTTGGACTGAAGCCACGTGGCCCGCGCGCACCGCGATCGAGAGTCTCGTTCGCGACGGACTCGTTGCACCGAAGGGCACGCCGGTTCCGCTTCGGGCACGCTTGACGATGGGAGACGCCGCCAGCGAGCGCGTCTTCCTTCGGTATCGCGTGCTCGACGGCTCCGGAGCAGAGCTCATGCCATGGGCGGAAGTGGCGCTTTCGCGCCAGCCAAGCGGCGAGTTCGAGCGACTTGTCGACGCGAACGGCGATCGCATCGAGTACGTGTTCCTGACCCGAGACGCGGAGACCGACGTCCGCGCGATCCGGCTGGTCGAACCACCGAGGGTCGTCTCGTCGCGCGCCACGGTGCGTGCGCCAGGCTATGCGGCGCGGCAGATCGCGGAACGAAACGAGGATCTCGGCACGGGTACCGATGCCCGATCGCTGCTTCGCGAACCGGTGCTCGCAGGAAGTGCGGTCAGGCTCGAACTGCAGCTTTCGCGGCCGCTTGCAGTGGATCCCGAGCGCAACGGTCTGTGGCTGGTGCGGATGGGCGATCTTGCGGAAGGAGCTCAAGCAAGGCAGCTCGATGCGCCCGCCGGCGATGGTCCGGGAGTTGGTGCGGTCGACAACGGTCGAACGAAGCTGATCGTGTCAGAGGTCGACGGCGATCCAACGCGATGGGCTGTCGACTTCATCGCGATCGATCCAATGCGGATCGAGACGCAGCTCGTCGATGCGGATGGCATCAAGCAGTCCGTCGAGTGCGCCTTCGTGTTCGATGTCGTAGAGGATCGTCCGTCTACGGCTGCGATCATCGAGCCGTTGCAGGATGAGTCCGTCGTCGCGGATGCGCGTGTGCCGATGCGCGCGGAGTTCCGCGACGACATCGAGCTGCGAATTGCGGGCATGGAGATCGCCACGCGCATCGGAGGCGCCGAGAGCGACAGCCTTCTGCTCGAGGAGTTCGCGGCGATCGAACCGCAGTCAAAGTCGGGCACGCTCGAGCGGACGCTCGAGATCGGCAAGCTCGGAGTTGGTCCGGGCGATCTCGTGGTGCTGCGTGCATTTTCGGAGGACTTCTTCGATGGTGCGGGCATTCCCTCAGCGTCACCGCATGGACGATCGAGAAGCGCATCGCGCACGCTTCGTATCGTCGCCGAGGATGAGTTCGAGCGGCAGATCCGGTCGATTCTTTCGGGTGTCCGGCGCGAGGCGATGCGGATCGACGAGCGACAGTCTGATGCGCGCGAGGCGCTCGCGTCCGTGTCGGGTGAGCAAGCCACCGAGCAGGCGGTCGAGCAAGCCCAGCGCGCAGTCACCGATGGGCTCGGCCGCATGCGCGATTCGCTGCGGAACCTGCTCGATCGAATCGAACGGAATCGTCGGGACAGCCAGGCGCTCGCCGACGTGGCTCGGCAGGCGGAGGAGATCGCCGCGACGTCCGAGGTGCGCAGTGCCGAGGTGATGGAGTCCCTGCGCCGAGCCCGCGATGCCATGGATCAGCCCGGGACCGAGCAGGAACGGCAGGCGAAGCGCGAGGAGGCTCGGGAAGAAGCCGAGAGGCAGCAGGACGAGGTTCGGGCCGAGCTTGAGGATCTTGTGGCACTTCTTGACCGCGATGAGGACGCATGGGTGGTGCGTCGGAAGCTCGAGGGGCTGACGAATCGCATCCGCCAGCTTGCACGAGAGACCGATCAGGCGGCCCAGCGCTCAGCCGGCGAATCGCGCGAGGACCTCCCACCCGACGCGAAGGCGGAACTTGACGCTCTGGCCGAACGGCAGACGAAGGCGGCGGAGGAAGCTGAACGGACCTTCGCGGAGATGAAGGACCGATCTCGCGCGCTTGCCGAGGCGGATCCGGAGCAGGCCAAGGCCCTCGAGGCCGCCGCAAAGGAGGCCGAGGACGGCCAGGTGCGCGATGAGATGCAGCAAGCCGCGCGCCAGACCTCTGAGAATCAACTCGAGCAATCGAAGGGCGCGCAGGACCGTGCGCTCGAGGCGCTCGGACGCGCAGCGCAGGCGCTCGAGGCCGACAACAAGGCGCGAGCGCAGGAGCTTGCGCGACTGCTTGAGGATCTCGTGGCGTCGATCAAGCGCTTGATCGCACAGACCGAGGCTTCACGCACAGCGGTCGCGGCGGTTTCCGACGCCGCCGACGAGGTTGGACTTGGGACACGCGAGCCGGTCGCCGCGGGATTCGGTCAGCTCTCTCAGAACACACGCGGTGTCGCGGCGGATGCACGCAAGCGAAGCCGGGAGGCGACGCGCGCGGCGCGGTTCCTGGATTCAGCGGCGGGTTCCATGGCCGCTGCAGCCGGCGGACTCAGGAGTGAGCTGTTCAAGCGTGCGGACGTCGACTCTGCGACGGATGCCGCTCTCGCGCGTCTCGACGAGGCCCTGAAGGAGGCGGAGGATGCAGCGGAACAGGCGGAGGAACGCGCTGCGGATGAGAAGCGCGAGGAGTTGATCGCAAGGTATCGCGACCTTCTCGAGAAGCAGATCGGTGTTCGAGATGCCGCCGTCAAGATCGCGCCTGCGGAAGGCGAGACGCTTGGTCGCCGGGAAGTGGTCGAGAGCCGACGCCTCGGCGCCGCGCAGGGCGAGGTCCGCGAGTCGCTTGCGCGCGTGCTCGAACAGGACGATGACGTCCGCGGCTCTGAACTTCTGGTGGAGATTCACGGCGAGATCGATGAGTTCACCGCAAGCGCGCAGACACGATTCCTTGAGGCGAGTCCCGGACAGGCGATCGCACCTGCTGAAGCTGCAATCGAGATTCTCTCCTCGATCATTCAGGCGCTCGATGATGAAGCCGCTGGCGGCGACGAAGACATGTTCGCGGAGCGGGGACAAGAGGATGCGAACCAATCGGGCGGCGCTGGTGGCGCGGGCCAAGGTCAGGCGATTCCTTCTTCGGCCGAAGTGAAGATGCTTCGCTCGATGCAGGCATCTCTCATGCAGCGCACACGTGCACTCGATGAATCCGGACTGGAGGTACAGTCGGTGGCCCGTGCCGAGGAACTCTCGGCTATCGCCGCTCGGCAGGCACGGATACTCGAGCTTGGCTCGAGGCTCGCGGAGAGGATCCGCGGGCGCAATGCGCCCCCCACGATCATTCCGCCGGAATCCGGTCCGGAGGATCAGCCTCAGGACGACAACCCGCAGGGAGATGACGGAGGAAAGCAGCCATGACTCAGCAGCATGGATCGAGCGACGCAAGTCAACGCGATGCCAGGGGAGCGAGAAGCGGACTTCGGTCCATGGCAGCGGCGTCAACACTGTTGCTTTGCTCGGCCAGCGCCATCGCAGCGATTCAGAACCTTGGCAGCGTGTCGAGTATCGCGGTGGGTTTGCAGCAGGGCCAGTCCGGTCCCTCGGATTCCTCCCCGGTGGGTGCGAATCAGGACTCAGGACCGACGAAGCCCGATGACGCGAAGCCGGCGGGCGCAGGACAGCCGCCAGCCCCGAAGTCGCTTGACGACTTGCTTGGTGTGCCGCAAGACAAGCCGAGAGGAGCGGAATCGGACGCCGACGCAGCGCTCGACGAACAGGCTCGACGACTCAAGAAGTCGCTGGAAGAGGCGTCGATTGATGATCTCGTGACCCGCGCGATCGACGGGATGAAGTCTGCGTCCGAACGGCTCTCCTCGGCCAGGGACGCCGGTATCGGGACACAGCGTATCCAAGAGGACGTTGTTCGGACGTTGGATCGTCTCCTCGAGGAGGCGCAGCGTCAGCAACAGCAGCGTTCCTCGAGCCGGAGTTCAAGCCGAAGCCAGAGCTCAGCGCAGAAGCAGAGCGAAGGTGACCCGCAGGAGCAGAACGGACAGCAGCGCGGCGCACCGCGAAATGCGCGCGGGAGTCAAGATGCACAGGGCGCAACGCAATCAACAGGTGATGCCGCCGCCGAGCGCGAGCGGGATGAGGCCACGGGGAGCCCTGGCGAGCTGGATGAGGCTCGAATCGAGTGGGGTCGCCTGCCCGAGCGTGTTCGTGAACTCGTGCTTCAGGGTCGACGTGACCGGGTTTCCTCCATGTACGAGCGGCTGACCCGCGAGTACTACCGGCGCCTCGCAGAGGAGGCATCCAAGTGATCAACCTCCACGGCAGTCATGGCTTGCATCGGACGTTCCGAGTCGCTGGACTCTCGCCATCTGGGCTGGTCTTGGTTCTCTCCTTGTCCGCGTCGGCGGCCTCGATGGCCGCGGGTAGCCGGGGGTCCGCGGATCATGCGGCCGAGGTGCCGCCAGATTTCGTACATGAAGAGCCTGCCCCGGGCCCGGATCGTGCGTGGATTCAATATGGCGCAGCCTCGAACCCCGCGGGCGGCCCCGAGGCTCCCTCGCTTGAAGCCCTGCGCCTTGCGCCAGGCATGGCGATCGGTTGGCCGGGGGTTCTCGCGATCGACCCCGCGACCATCGGTCCGGCGACACCTCTCGGTATCGCGATCAACGGAGCGTTGCAGGATCTTGGCCGAGCGGAGCCGAGCGGCACCGCTCCCCCTTCGAAGACCACGGCGCCAGTGCCCTCTGACCCAGTGAAGTCCGGGGCCGCCGCGCCGCCCGCTGCAACTGAAGGCGCCGAGAACCTCCCCATGGCGGAAGAGATGACTCCTCGGCTCGAGGAGGCGGTCCGCAAGGGATTTGAGTACCTGCGCCGCAGCCAGAAGAACGACGGCTCCTTCGGCCAAGGTCGGTTCGGACAGCATGTCGGCGTTACGAGCCTCGGCGCGATCGCCTTTATGGCAGATGGCAACGTTCCAGGCCGAGGCGAGCATGCCGATGCTGTCCAGAAGGCACTCGGTTTCGTACTCGCGCATTCGACGGAAACGGGCCTTCTTGTCTCCGACGAGACGCATGGCCCGATGTACGGCCATGGGTTTGCGACGCTGTTTCTCGGCGAGATCTATGGGATGAATCAGGACGACGACCAGGTCCGCGATGCGCTTGTGCGCGCGGTGCAGCTGATCGTCGGCAGCCAGAACGACGAGGGCGGCTGGCGCTACAACCCGGTTCCCGATGACGCCGACGTCTCCGTCACGATCTGTCAGGTGATGGCGCTTCGCAGTGCGCGCAATGCCGGCATCAAGGTGCCGAGGACGACGATCGATGACGCGATCCGCTACGTGCGTGCGTGTCAGAACTCCGACGGCGGCTTCCGCTACATGAAGGATCTTGGTGGCTCGGCGTGGCCGCGCACGGCTGCGGGAGTCGCGAGCCTCTTCTATGCGGGTGTCTATGAAGGCGCCGCAATCGATCGTGGCCTTGACTACCTCAAGCAGAATGCGTTTCCGCGTGGCGGCGGTGGATTTGCGGGCGGCTTTTCGCAGCCCCACTACTTCTACGGTCACTACTACGCGGTACAGGCGATGTACCTGTCGGGCGGCGACCGCTGGCGCGCCTGGTGGCCCGCCATCCGTGAAGAACTCCTTGCGAAGCAGAATCCCGATGGATCTTGGACCGACCCTCAGGGAGATGCGTACGGAACGGCGATGGCGTTGATCATTCTTCAGATGCCGAAGCGCTACTTGCCGATCTTCCAGCGCTGAGCAACCATGCCAATCCGCCGACTCATCCAGGCCTCCGGTCTCCTTCGAGCCCGTCTGCGGCTTCCGCCGGCTCGATTCGCGACGTGCGTTCTCCTTTCGCTTGCGACGCTGCATGCGCCGCCATCGGCTATCGCCGTCGGAGTCGATGGATACGACACCGGTAGGTCCGTCTGCCTGCTCCTCCGCGACGGCAGATGGATCTCGACCCGCCTCGAGCGGTTCACAAACGACTCGCTCGAGTTCAGCACGGCCGTCGCCGCCGCAGAGACCGGAGTCGTCGCACCGGCCGTCCGGTCCGACATCCTCGCATGCGTCGTCGGCGGATTCCCTCGCTCGATGACCTTCATGACGGCCGTCGGTGCGAGCAGCATCGTGTTCAGCGATGGACAGCTTCTTCCCGGGGTGATCCAGTGCGAGTCCAAGCAGTGTGCGCTCGAGCACAAGTGGCTCGGCCGGATCCCGCTCGAGATCGAGAGGCTTTCGGAGATTCGCGTGGACGCCACTCGCCGCGCGCCCGCCCGACTCGACTCGGACATGCTGCTGCTCTCGAATGGCGACACCATCGGTGGCTTCGTACTCTCGCTCGGAGAGGAGATTTCGCTCGAGACGACCGAGCAGAGCGGTGAGGGCCCGTCGGCCGAGCCCGCCGAGCAGCCGAAGGATCCTCCGTCCGCCACCGAGGGAGCAGGCCCCGCGACTCGACGGCTTCGCATGGAACGGATCGCGGCGATCGCATTCGCCGCCACCACTGAGACGACATCCGCGAATCCCATCGCTTGGACTTCCGACGGCACGATCATGCGGGTCGCGGACGTCGCGCTCGATCCGGTGTCTGGCTGGGCATGTACGCCTGCCATGCAGGATGTCGGCGTGTCCGGCTCCAACATCGTGATCACGGAGTCGATGATGCAGCCGAAGGCGCTGCTGTTCGATCGCGGTGCCCTGATCCCGCTCGCGGCTTGTGGAACACCGCGCACGCTTGCGCCGGAGTCGTCGTACCGATTCGAGCAGTCGCCGGAGATTCGAGTGGATCCACCTGAGCAGGCGCTCCTTGGGCTCGGAGAGATCGCACTGACAGGACCGACAAGGCTCCAGTTCGGACTTCCAGAGCGTCTGATCGCAGCTGCCAGGCCCTCCGTCTTCACGTGCGAAGTCGCCCTGCGCGAGCCGGCTCCCGCCGACGCGCGCCTCTCGGTCGAGATTCGATACGGTGGAATGTCGACGGGAAGCGTCGTCCTCGACGCCTCCCGCCGTCGTGCAGCCGTCCGACTCGAGTGGACCGCGAAGCGCGGCGACGTCCTCGAGATCTCCGTCACCGACGGAGGAAACGGCGTCGCCGGCGACCAGCTTGTCCTTGAGCGCGCATGCTTCGTCCAGCAACGGTAGTGCGCGTGGGACGAGGATCGCCCGCAGCCGGCGTAGCGCGCGCAGTCGCCGGTCGCGGCGCGTCGGCTGGACCCGAGCCACGCTTCTCCATCCATCTGGCGCCACCGGGTCGAAGACGCTCGCCGAGATCGCCCCGCAAGGCTGCCTGTCGATGCGGATCGAGCCATCCCTGCACGTGACAAGTCGGATCGATCCCGGCGGAAGACGCGCCGCAAATCGATCCGAGGCAAATCGGCGTCTTGCGGTCGACTGGAGGATGATCGACGGCTGTGCTGCGGCAAGATATTCGACCACGGCTTCACGCCAGCTTCCATGATGTGGCAGCTCAACCACGTCGCTCGAGAGATCGATTTCCCCCCTCGCATGCATCGCCGCGAGCCGGGCAGCGGGTTCCGTCTCGATGTCGCCGGAGAGGAGGAGGCGGAACGGCGGATCCGCGTCACCACCATGCCGCTCGACCATGATGACAAGCGAAAGATCGTTGTCGCGCCTCGATCGGAAATCCGCATCAGGCCAGAGCGCAGTCCACCTGGCTGTTCCGATCTCCACCGCATCGCCGCGTGCAAACTGCACGATGCTTGTCGACCGAGACCTCAGCACCGAGAGAAGCTCTGCGACTGCGGGGGTTCCTGACGAAGCATCGAGCAACGTCGGGTGTACATACGCGGTCTTGATCTGAACGCGGTTCGCGACGTCGACAAGCGAACTCAGGTGATCGAGATCCGGATGCGAGATGAAGAGCGCGTCGACGACTCCGCCGCGTTCCGAGATCCAAGGAATCAGCGCCCGCGATGCGACATCGCTCATCGAGCTCGAGCCCCCGTCGAAGAGGACGAGCGAGCCACCCGACTCGATGCCGATCGCGGTTCCGTCGCCGACGGCGAACATGGTGCATGTGAATCTCGCGTGATCGTCCGGATCCGGCATCCGCGAGATGGCCTCGCACGCGCCGATTCCTGCCGCGACGCATGCGATCACGAACCATCCCGACAGCCGCAGCGCTCGGGTGGACCCGATGACGACCGATACGACCGCCGCGCACAGCATGACGCCGGCAAGCCATGGCAGCGCTCCGACGGAGATGCTTCGCGCTCCAGCAGCGATCGCGACATCGACGAGCTGGACCTGAAGCCACGATGGCGCCCAGACGAGCGGACCAAGCGGAGCGGTCAGCTGCTCCGCGATCGCTCCGATGATCGCCTTCGGATAGGCGATCATGAGCGTCAGCGCGGAGAGGGGCGCGCACAGGAGCGTGAGCAGGATCCCGAACGGTTGCAGGGATCCGAAGTGCACAAGCACGATTGGCGTGCTGACAAGGAAGGCCGCGAGTCCTGCAGCCAATGCCTTCGTGAGAAACTCGCCCGCGATTCCCATCCAGACCGGCACACCGACGCGAGGGTCGTCGCGAGGGACCCACCAAAGCCAGCGGACGGCGATCGGCGTCGCGAGATGCCGGAGCGCGAGCACGCAACCAAAGCTGAGCTGGAAACCGGGATTGACCGCATCGGACGGATCACGCAGCAACATCAGGGCCGCGGCGATGGCGAGCAGCGCGTCGGCGTTCCAATCACGGCCGCAACTGCCGCCGATCGCGCCGACGATCGCCATCAGGCAGGACCGGATCGCGCTTGCGGCCGGCGCCATCAGCGCGAGTGCGGCAAGTGCTGCGACGCCGATCGCCGCGCTTCTGAGGCGCTCATCGCGCGTCAAGAGGCCCGCAGCCGCACCGACAAGCCAGCCGAGCACGGCGAGGTTGAAGCCGGAAATCGCGAGGATGTGCGAGAGGCCGACCTCGCGGAACGCATCCTCGATCGGCCGATACCCATCCTCGACATCGCCGAGGACAAGCGCGACGAGCATGGGTCGAATCGCCGCCACGCCATCGGCCGGTACTCCGGACAGCAGGCCAGAGCGGATGCGGTCGCGCAGCGAGTCGCGCATCGACAGCAAAGCCCCCATCGCCGGGGCGTGCACCTCCGCCGGCGAGATGCATCGGATCAGGTCAGGCGAGTCGACGGAGACAAAGCCTACGATTCCGTCACGCGCAAGATGCTCTGCGAATCGCTCGGTGCCCGGGATCGCCGGCACCGGAAGTGCTCGCAGCAGGCCGGTCAGCTCGACCTGGTCCATTGCCGCCAACGTAGGCATGGAGCCCCGCACGCTCACTCGCAGTCGCGCACGCGCATCCGCAAGCGGGACCCGAGTGCCGTCGTTCGCCACGAACACGACGTCGCCGAGCACTGCTTCGTATCGTTCCGGCTTATCAAGATGCCTTGAAAGGACATCGCTCGCTCGACTTCGATCCACGAATTGCGTCAGCAAGGTCGCCTCGATCCTTGCGAGCGTCCCTTCTTGTGGCGCAATGAGCGTCGGCTGACTCGTGAGGCCGGCGGTCTGCCCGAAGCGTAGCCCGGCGCCGAGGAACAGTGCGGCGATCGCGAGGAGCGAGAGTCGCGCGATCTCGTTCCATCTTCCGCGCTGAATCGAGCTGCCGCTGAGGACGGTGAGGACGGCAAGCACCAGCGTTCCGATGGTGGCGATGATCGCGGCGCCCGCACTGAGTTCTCCGAGGACCGCGGCGACCGGCCCATGCCGTACGTCGCACCATCCGCTCGACTCGGCCAACGCGCAGCCTGCCCAAAGCGCAGCGGCTGAAGCACACAGAGCGCGCGGCACGTGTCGACTCTCGGCGGAGGACAGCGCCTCATCGCCTTCAGAGGATGTCAGTTCGTTTCCTTTCGCCATGCTCGATGCTCGACTGTTGACGGTTCTGCGTGCCTCGCCGTGAACGGTCAACTCGATGCGGTTCACGCATGCGTGCGACAGCACCGCCCCCCAGGCGTCAGGTCCGTTTCTCCGCTCTCACCACGTTCAACGCAGAGCGCTCACTGCGCGCCCGCGATGCACGCCGCTTGACGTCCGGCTCATGAAGCCACCAACGCCGCGCGACCTTCCAAGGCGGAACCTAGCACGCGGCGAAGCGACTTCGCCAAACTCCGCATCATTTGCAGGAAGATTTCCGAGCGCCGCCGTCTACTGGCCGTTCGAGCGCGCGCGCAGCAGCTCGAAGGTCGCCAGCGCCTTTCCGAAGTCGATCGACTCCGCCGCGATGCCGATGCCCGTCTCGATCGAGTCGGCGATGCCGCCGACGTAGAGAGCCGCCGCCGCATTGACAAGCACCATCGCGCGACGGGCCCCCCGCTCCTCGCCCGTCAGGATGTTCGTGAAGAGCGCCGCCGCTTCGTCGAGCGAGTGGGGCGCCAGCTCGGTCGGGTCGGCGCGCTCGAGGCCGAGCTTGCGCGGATCGATCGACCACTCGCTCACCCGGCCGTCACGCACCTCCGCGACGCGCGTCGGCGCGCCGATCGAGATCTCGTCGAGGCCATCGTCGGAGTGGAGGACAAGCGCATGTGTCGAACCGAGCCTGACGAGCGCTTCCGCGATCGGGCGCACGAAGTGACCTGCATAGACGCCCATGACCTGCCTGCCGGCGCCCGCTGGGTTCGTGAGCGGTCCGAGCAGATTGAACAGCGTCGGCACGCCGAGGGCGCGGCGCACCGGCAGGACATGTCGTGCCGCAGGATGGTGGTGGATGGCGAAGCAGAAGCAGATGTTGGCCTCGTCGATGCACCGGGCCTGGTGTTCGAGCGACGCATTGACGTCGACGCCGAGCTTCTCAAGCACCTCGGCCGACCCCCGCCCTGTCCTCGATCGATTGCCATGCTTCGCCACCTTCGCGCCGCTCGCCGCCGCCACCACCGCCGCCAGCGTGGAGACGTTGAAGGTCTTGGGCGCGCCCCCGGTGCCGGCCGTGTCCACGACGTCACGGGGGTCGGTGGAGCAAGGTACGCGCGCGACATTTGCGCGCATGACCTTCGCGGCACCGACGATCTCGTCGACCGTCGGCATGCGCGTCGCCAAGAGCGCGAGGAACGCGCCCATCTCCGCCTCGGTCGAGTGACCCGACGCGATCGCCTCGAATGCGGCTTGCGCCGCGCTCTCATCCAGCGGCTTGCCGCCAAGCAGGGTCTTGAGATGCGGGGTCAAGTCGCCGGGGCGAGCGGATCGTGCGAACTCGGGCGGTCCCTGGTGTGGCATTCCCCTAGCGTAGCGGAGCAGCGTGGACTTCACGGCGCGTCTCCGCCCTCGATGCCGTAGCATTCGGACGGTCGCACGGTCACATGACGCCCACCCCAGCCATCCTCGCCGAAGCCATCGTGCACACGCTCGATCCATTCGTGTTCGAGGTGGCTCCCGGCATGGGCCCGCGTTGGTACGGCACGGCGTACGTCGCCGGATTCCTGGTGGGATGGTTCATACTCAGAGTGCTCGCCAAGTCGGGCCGCATTCCCCTGTCGCTGCGTCAGGTCAGCGACCTCGTCACGACGATGTTCATCGGTGTGGTCGCGGGCGGGCGTCTCGGGCACGTTCTCTTCTACGACCCCCACCTGTTGATCGAGTTCACGGGCAGCTTCCCATTCTGGGGTCTGCTCGCGATCCACAAGGGTGGAATGTCGAGCCATGGAGGCGTGATCGGCGTTGCAATCATGGTGATCGCGTTCGCAAGGCGCGAGAGGATCCCGGTTCTGGCCGTGGGCGATGCCGTGGCGTTCGTCGTCCCTTGGGGACTGATGTTCGGGCGGCTCGGCAACTGGGTGAACGGCGAGCTGTGGGGGCGAATGCTTCCGAAGGACATGCAGGCCGCTGCGCCGTGGTGGAGCGTCAAGTACCCGCGGGAACTCGAGCTCTTCAACGGAGTACCGGCGGCGCTTGAACCCCTGCGGGACCTCGCGCCGGCCACGCTCCGGTCGAACGACACGAAGTTCGTGCAGTGGCTCATCGAGACCGCCTACGACCAGTCGAGCGCCGCTCACGCACAGGTGATCGAGACCATCACCCCGCTGCTCAACGCGTACTACCCGAGTCAGTTCTTCCAGGCGTTCGCGGAGGGACCGGCCTTGCTTCTCGCGATGTCGCTGGTCTGGCTTGTGCCGAGGCGCGCAGGCGTGATCGGTGGGACGTTTCTGTCGGTCTACGGCGTGCTCCGCTTCACCACGGAACAGTTCCGCGAACCCGACCTGAACGTCTTCACGGTCGCCGGGTTGACCCTCCCGATGCTTCTGTCGCTCACCATGATCGCGGCCGGAGCGTGCTTCTTCGCGATGTCGCGGCGTTCGCAGCCGATCGGCGGGCTGCTTCGCCGGCACGCGTCGCCGTCGGACCGGGCCTGACGCGGCTACATTTCGCTCGTGCTCCAATCGGACTTCGAGCCAATCTGCCCGGGCTGCGGCTATCTCCGCGTCGGCATCGCGAGCGAAGCTCGGTGCCCCGAGTGTGGCGCGGACGGCGTCGCCGATGCGTTCGTGATCCAGGGCACGCCGACAAGACCCGTGATCTCACCGATCATCGTCATCCCGATCGTGGTTCTGTTCGGGCTCATCGTGCTGTTCCGGCTTTCGGCCGCCATCAGCCGCGGTGCGCTGACATTCGACATCGTTCCACTCGCCATCGGACTGCTTGGGCTGGTCCTTTTCGCCTACCGGTCGCTTCGCACCGCACGAGCTGCAGTCGACGGCGGACGACGCCCGGTTGGCGTCTGGCAGTTCAACGCCAGCGGTGTCGTGGTGCGCGAGCGGGGAAGAATGCGTCACATCCCCGCTGGATCGATCATCCGCATCGATTGCTCCGACTCGCTGATCGCGCCCGTGTCGCAGCTGATGATCGTCACACGCCCATTCGCGAAGGAGTCGTTGGCGATGACGCCGATCCTCTACGTGCATGGGCCCCGCGAGCAGCGGCGTGCCACATGGCGACGCGCCCGCGAGGTCCTCGGCCTGTGGAGTCCGAGCGGCTTGGGCCGTTGAGCGGAGCGGGAAGAATCTTCCTGCAAAACATGCAGACATTTCCGATGCAGCCGATTCTCGCGGTAGCGTCGGGGGCTGTTCAAGGCCGCATCGAACGCCGGGCAGGTGTTCGAGGTGGATCCTCGCAGCTGCGACCGACGCCGCGGCGGTGAAGCATCACGTTCGCACCAAGGGAAATGAGGTGGTTGCCGATGTCGCATGATCTGTACGGCTTGCAATCGAAGGGATCGGATCGCACACGAAGGGCCGAGGCCATCGCGCATGCATGCCGGCTTGACGAGAAGGATGAGGCGAAGGCGATGAGCGTCTACGAGGGCATTCTTGACGCACTCGCGGACCGTATGGCAAGACACGCCGGCGCATGTGCGCCCAAGCCCGCGCTCGTCTACATCGCGGCCTATCAGCATCGCTATGGCGTCGACCTATCCGCGCACGCTTCGCACGATCAGGCCGAGGCAAGGCTGCTATCGATCGCCTGGCAGCAGTGCATGTCCGACGCGTCGATACGTGCGGCGGTCGATGCTCGATTTGGACCTCTCGTCGCGGATGAGCCACCGCTGGAACCACCCTTCGAGTCGGATCCCGACGCGAACTCGGATCCATTCAACGATTTCGCACCATCCGGCGAAGCAGCGTCGCAGGTGCGATTGGATCCGACGATGCAGGCGGCGCCGCCTGGGTCGATCACGGCTTGGGATCCGAGGTGCGAAGGCTCGAGCAACGCGCATCATGAGCCGGAGTCCGACGTGGATTGGCAATGGACCGCGGCGAAGCCTTCGCCAGACCGCGAGGAGCGGAGGCGAACGTTCTGCGAGCAGCTGCTCGACGAGTGGCCTCAGTTCGCTCGAGGCGAGGCGCTCTGGATCGTCGAGTGCGTGATTGAGGAGGACGACGAGCCATCGCGGTTCGCTCCCGAGCCTGAAGTCGAGCCACCATCCGGGGCACGGAGCGCCGAGGACGGTGCGCGTTGAGCGGGACGATGCCTACGCGACTCGCCTTCGCGACTCCTCGCGGATCAGCGCGTGGATCGCCGACTCGCTTGCGGCCGCGCCCCAGCCGGTTTCGGCTTCGATCCGCGCGATCTCCGCCGGCGTTGCCTCATCGATCCGGCGCCCAGCGAGGTGCCTTCGCAGCGACGAGGAGTAGGCCTCGTCCGGAAGGCGGCACGCGAGGTCGTCCTCGAGGATCGATCGCATGGTGTCGAGATCCATGTGGCGGATTCCGTCAGACTCGGCCCGCAGGATCGTGGCTCGCGCAATCTGCTCTCCTGAATCAGTCAGGGACTTGAGGACCCGCTCGAGCTGGGGGATCGCGCTGGGGTCGACCGAGATCGCATGATGTCGCAGCGCGCGCAGCACTGCGTTCCGGAGCGCCTTGGGGTCCTCACGCAGATGGAACATGTGCTCGATGCGTGTACGCACGATGTAGCCGACCTGCGCCATGGCGTGGGCGGTGGCGACGAGGGTCACATCGTGCGGCCTGCGATCGGATGCGGAGGCACGCGACCTGGCCGAGGATGAGATCACGCGGTCGAGTTCCGATTCGGATGGGTCGATGACGCCTCGCGGGCGCCGGACGCGGGGGCTTCGGCCAGCAAGGAACTCCGCGAGCATCTGGTCGCACTCTTCATCGAGCACCTCGATGTGCCGGACGAAGAGCACTCCACGCGGCCCGACCTCGTCGATGCATCGGCGGAGCGTCTCCTGATCGCATCCGAGCGCTGCATCGAGCTCGACGACGTTTCGCGGAGCGTAGTCCTTGATCAGTGCTTGTGCGAGAAGCGTGGTGCCGCTTCCGGGCAATCCGTGGATCAGGATGTGCTCGAGTCGAGTGTCGCGCTCGAGGCTGCCCGAGATGAGGGTGTCGAGATGTCGCGGGATGCGGGACGTGCTCAGGAAGTTGCTGACCCCGTGCACCTGGAAGACGGGTGCGACCGGTTGTGCGTCGCGCACGCCGCGTGTTCGAGCCTGCGCCCTCGCCTTTGATGTCGGCGGATTCACGCCTTGTCCCGCTCGCCTGCCTTGACTTGGGCTTGGCGACGTGCTTGGCGGACGGCCCGACTGCGATGTGGTCGGCGGAATCGAATTCCCCGGGGCGTCAAGCCCGGCGCTCGCGTTGGATGCACCAGAGTCGTGGCTCGGTTGAAGAGGGATACAGCCTGGCGTGGAGCCTTCGTCTACTCGACCAACGCCGGCTTCACCAATGGCATCGGCGCTCGGCGGCGTGCGCTCGGTGGGAATCTCATCCGGAGCGCTTCGAGGCTCGCTGTTGTTGTTTTTCGGTTTCAGTTTGTCAGCATCGTTGTGTTCATCGGCTTCGCTCCACCCGTTCGTCTCGTCGCCCATGCATCCTCCTTTGACTTGGTTCGACTCGATCCCCCGCCATCCGTTGGGATACCACCACCGAGCTCGACTACGCGCGCGAACATCGACACACCGCGTCGGCATCGACGCGGCGTGACCTGCCTTTCACCCAATGGAACCGAACAACCCGCCCGAATGGAGCGCGCGGCGCTTCCCAGATCCATCAACTCGACTGCTTCACTTCTCCACGACGCGCCATGCTAGGCATGCAGCCTCCAGAGGCAAGGTTGCTGCGTCAAGATTTCCCGAAGTCGTGACGGTGGCGCGTCCGCACGGCGGTACCGTGTTTCACCGCCTGCGCGTGGCGAGCAAGCGGCTCCGGCCTGCAAAAACCTCGAGGCTCGCCGCGATCCGCGGGGCCGTGCGGATGGGGGCGAGCCATCGGGTGTCAGACTTCTTGACGGCAACTTGTTCGCGCTCGCGAGGGAGCCGGATCCATCATTGTTCTGCGAATCTTCGCCGCCGGAATCCGCGGACGTCCGGGCCATCGTCAGCCGCGAATGCCTTCGAGGCTGACAATCACCCGTACCGCGTCTCCGAGCGTCCGCTTCTCAAGCCCGTACCGCATGCCGAAGTCGCTGCGGTTCACGGTGAACGTCGCCTCGACACCGGCGCGCGCACCCATTCCCATGTCAGCGATGCCGGTGACCTCGAGTGCCGCGGTGATCTTCTTGGTCACTCCGTGCATCGTGAGTGAGCCGGTCACCTCGAGCGAGCCATCCGGCTTCTTGCTGACGGAGTCCGACTTGAACGTCATCGTCGGGAACTCCTTGGTGTTGAAGAAGTCTGGGCTCTTCAGGTGGCCGTCGAGCTTCGCCTCGGCCGTGTCCACGCTGTCCGTCGCGATCGACACATCGAACGAGGTCGGCTCTCCGGCGGCGTTGAAGGCCATCGATCCCGAGACAGCGTTGAAGCGGCCCCAGAACTGCCCCGCGCCGAGGTGGTGGACGCGGAAGAGCGCCGACGAATGCACGTCGTCAATCTTGTAGTTTGCGCCGGCGGTCGAGGCCGAAGTCGGTGCAGCGGCTGATTGTTGGGCGCTCGCGTTTGCGATCGCCATGGTTCCCAAGGCTGCAAATCCAAGGACGGAAACCACGGTCAGGTTCTTCAGTGTCATATGTTCTCCAGATTCAGATTGGCTGCGCGAGCCTGGCTTCGGCCGCCGGTTCGGACGCGGAGCGTAGGCGGTGCGCGTTTCGACGCGCGGGCTGCGCTAGATGCCGTCACTGGCATCCATGGCAACACGGCGAACGCGTGCTCGATTCCTACCGCTTGGTTGCGACCAAGCGGAGCGCATCAAATCGCGAGAAAGAGTCATTTCACAACTTTGTAAGCTCCTGTCGGCGGTTTAGAAACTGCCTCCGAGTCTTTGGAGGCCTATAAATAGGTAGTTATGACCTATTCTTAAGAGGGCTTTGGCCTTGGGACGCTCCTCTGAAGCCAACCGACGCCGGTTTCGGTTGGATTCGGAGGGTCGTGAGGGAGTTGTATCTGGAGGCTGTCACCTGCACAGAGGAATGACTTTACCGCGACCGGCTCCGCGGTCGGCGAGGTCCAATCCAGCGCATTGCGAGTTCCGGATGTCGATGGAACAGAGCTGGAGGCAGGGAGTACTCGCGTTGGTGCGCATCGCACTGTGGCGCACAGTCTGAGGCGCCGAGAGATTCGGATGCGCACTCGCCCCCGCTAGCATGGCACGATGCGTCATCCAAGCCTGCGTGTTGCATCCGTGGTCGCCATGGCGATCGCATCGGCGGGTACGGCGGTCCCCCCCAGCCAGCATGGGGACCCACGGGAAGATGATCCTGTCTCGCTCGCTCGAGGGGTCTCTCCGGACCAGCCTCCGACCAAGATCAAGCCGGTCGCGGGACTTTCGGCATCCACGGTCGCGCGCTACCCGCTTCTGGACGACCCCGTCGCGTTTTGCATCGACGAGCAGGGCCGGTTCTTCTTCGCCGAAAGCGATCGTCAGGAGCGCGGAGTCGAGGACAATCGTTCCAGCCGCTTCTGGTTGCTCGATGACCTCGCGAGCGAGTCGGTCGCCGATCGGCTCAAGATGTACGAAAAGTGGTCGCACAAGCGGGCTGGCGGCATGTCGTACTACAGCAAGTTCGACGACCGGGTCGCACGGCTCGCGGACATGGATGGCGATGGAGTGCCCGAGACGCGGACGGTCTTCGCCGGGCCTTTCAACGAGCCGCTCGATGGCACCGGTGCAGGAGTGCTGGCGCTCGACGGCGATGTCTTCTACACGAACATCCCGAGCCTTTGGCGTCTTCGTGATTCGGATGGCGACGGAGTGGCGGAGTTGCGCGAGAAGGCTTCGACAGGATACGGCGTGCGTGTCGCGCTCCGCGGCCACGACATGCATGGGCTCGTGCTTGGTTATGACGGCAAGGTGTACTGGTCGATCGGAGACCGGGGCTACGACGTCGTGACCTCGTCCGGAGAGCGTCTGCACGATCCGCGTTCCGGCGCCGTCTTCCGGATGAATCCCGATGGAAGCGAGCTGGAGCTTTTCTGCACAGGGCTTCGGAATCCACAGGAACTTGCATTCGACAACTACGGGAACCTCTTCACCGGCGACAACAACTCCGACGGTGGCGACAAGGCCCGCTTCGTCTACTGCATGGAGGGGGGCGAGACCGGATGGTCGATGGACTTCCAGACGCTCGATGGTGCGAATCAACGTGGACCGTGGAACCAGGAGGGCATCTGGCACCTGCGACCGGATCTCGCGCCGCACAAGGTGAAGGAGTTCTCGCCGCTTCAGCCGGCCTGGACACTTCCGCCGCTCGATCACGTCGGGAGCGGGCCTGCCGGCATCGTCTTCTACCCAGGTCTCGGCCTGCCGGAGCGGTATCGGGACCACTTCTTCCTATGCGACTTCCTCGGCGGAGACAGCTACTCGCGCATTCTCTCGTTCGCAATCGAGCCGGTGGGCGCAGGCTTCCGGGTCGTGGACGAGCATGTGTTCGTCGAGAATGTGCTGCCGACCGACGTCGACTTCGGCTACGACGGAAAGATGTACATCACGGACTGGGGTGGTGGCTGGGAGTCGGGTGAGAAGGGCGAGCTCTACGCGGTGTGGGACAGCAACGCCATCGCTGATCTCCGGGTTGCGCAAGTCGGGCGTCTCTTCCGGGAAGGGTTCCAGTACCTCGACGCCGATGAGCTCGGCGCGCTTCTCGCGCATCCGGACCGCCGGGTTCGGCAGCGCGCGCAGTTCGAGCTCGCAGGGCGTGGTCCCGAGACGACGGCGCTGCTTGGCGACATCGCCAGGCACTCCTCGGAGCGCTTCGCGAGAATACACGCGATCTGGGCGCTGGGACAGCAGGCTGCCCGGAGACTTCGCGAGTCCGGCGAGCTCGAGGCGCGTGCGAGACGGCCATCGCTCGATCCCGCGCTGCTGGTTCTCCCGCTCCTTGATGACCGCGATGCCGAGATTCGCGCACAGGCCGCGCGCATGCTCGGCGAGTCTCGCGCCGAGTCCGCGCAGTCGAAGCTCGCCGATCTATGTTCGGATGAGAGCGCGAGGGTGCGTGCCTTCGCGGCGCTTGCCCTCGGCAAGATCGGTGCGCGCGATGCGCAGCCTGCGATCATCTCGATGCTGGCGGAGAACGCCGATCGCGACGTGTTCCTTCGTCACGCCGGCGTCCAGGCACTTGCCTGGATCGGCGACCGCGGAAAGCTCGGTGAACTTGCGGCCGAGCCCGTGGCGTCCCTTCGCCTCTCGGCTCTCCTCGCGATGCGAAAGTTGCGTGATCCCCGCATCTCACGGTTCCTCGACGATCCGCAGCGTGAGCTGCGGCTTGAGGCTGCCCGCGCGATCAATGACATCCCCATGGATGCGCTGCGGCCAGCGCTTGCCGCGTCCGCTGCCCGATTTGCGGGAACCGGAGACGTGGGTCTTTCGGCGGAGGCCCCCGCTCCTGCGCATGTCTTCCGCCGCGACGTATGGAAGCTCGGAAGAGCCGGAACGATGGACGATCTTCGTGCAGGCGACGTCTTCCAGCGGCCGCCGGATGAATCGGCACCCCTTGAGTTCGGCGAGGCGCCCCGGAACGCTGGAAATCAGTTCGCCGCGCGAATCTCTGGCGTGATAGAGGCTCCCGAGTCGGGCGAGTACGTGTTTGCGATCTCAAGCGACGACGACTCCATTCTGCGCGTGGGCAGGACCGAGGAGGCGACGAGCCTTGTCGAGGTGGCGCGAGTGGAGGGGTACTCGAATCCCGGCGACTTCGATGGCCAGGAGTCGCAGCGTTCGAAGCCCATCATGCTGGTGAAGGGTCGTCGCTACGCGATCGAGGCGCTCCATGCCGAGGGCGGCGGAGCGGATCATTGCTCCATCGCATGGACGCTTCCCAGCGGCCGGAGCGAGAGTCCGATCGGCGCTCCCTCGATCGACCGCAGCGAGTTCCCTCATCTGCGCCGCGCGATCGAGGCATGCCTCGTCGAGGGCACGCCCGCGTCGGCCGCACTGCTCTGCGATATCGCGATAAACGCCGGGAATCCACTCCCGATGCGAATCGAGGCGCTCGACGCTCTCGGCGCGTGGACCACAGCGGTCCCCCGAAACCGGGTGACAGGCGCCTACCGCGTCATCGATGGCGCCGCGCGCGCGGCCGATGCATCAGCACTTGCCGGGTTCAAGTCGACGCTTGCACGGAAGCTTGCGCCGCTCTCGGAGAGCCAGGATGCGACGATTCGCTCGGCGGCGCGTGACGTCGCGGCGAAGTTCGGGGTCTCGCTCGATCCGGAGCACTCGCTGCGGGCGGTTTCCGATGCAAGCGTCTCGGTCGCGGAGCGGGTGTCGAGCCTGCGTTCGCTCGTCGGCGACGCTGCTGGTCGATTGAACGCCGCGCTGGCGGCGGCACTTGCGTCGCCGGAGCCAGAGCTCCGTGCGGAAGCGCGTTCGATCATGCTCCGGATCGGCGACGACCGTGCGACCGTTTTCCTTGCAGACGCCGTCGAGCACGGCGAAGTCCTTGAGCGACAGCGAGCGATCGCCGACCTGTCGTCGCTTGGTGCCGCGGCCGACGCGACGCTCGCTCCGGTCGCACGGCGGCTCGCGGATGGATCGCTCGAGCCCGCACTTCGGCTCGACATCGTCAAGGCCGCCGAGGCCCGCGAGGATGGTCCAGTCGCGGCAGCAGTCGCCCGCTGGCAGGCCGCGCTCGGCGGAGACGCGATCCGGCGATATGAGGAGATCGCGCTCGATGGCGGCGACTCCGCCCGCGGGCGGTCCATTGTTCTCTACCACCAGAGCGCGGTCTGCATGAAGTGTCACGCTGTCGGCGGCAGTGGCGGCAACGCGGCTCCCGCGCTCGACGGAGTCGCGTCGCGCGGCGATGCCAGATTCCTGTTGCACGCGCTCGTCAATCCGAGCGAGAGCATCGCCAAGGGATACGAGAACGCCGGCGTGAGCGCGATGCCCGCGATGGGAACCATCCTCAGCGACGCGGAGATTCGCGACGTCGTCGCGTATCTCAAGACGCTGAAGTGATCGCAATCGCGTGAGCGGCACGCGCCTATACCCGACGCCCGCGGCGGTCAGCGCCGGCGCCGTCGAGCGGAAGCGGCAGCCCCGGCGATCAGGACACCTGCGGCGGGCGCGGGAATCGCAGCGGGCGCAGAGTTCGAGTTGAACACCCAGCCATCCCAGCTTCCATCGGAGACGATCCGGTCCGCAAAGCCGACGTTCGAGCTCGCCCACGCGGACTGGTCGGACGAACGCGTCCAGTAGTGCCAGTAGTCGAGGTAGAGCGGTGGAGTTCCGAATCCAGCGTCGGAGTCGGCTCCGATCGTCACTGCGAAGAGCGCGTCTCCGAAGCTGAAGCTGACGATCTGATACGAGAAGAAGCCCGGCTGTGCCTCCGCGACGATCGCGAAGAGATCGTCGCCTCGGAGAGATCCGTCATAGCGGACGTCGTAGAGATAGGTGTTTCCGTTCGTGAAGTCGAACTGGAGACGGCTGGTGTTCGAACCGGTTCCGACGCTGTAACTTCCCACGAGTTCCGCCGATGCGACGGATGCGGTTGCGAGCAACCCTGCGAGCGAAGACACCACAGCCGACAACGTACATGACCTCATGCGAATCTCCTGACCCGCGGCATGAGCGGCCGCGGTTGGTCGCGCCTCCGACGCGACGGTGCAAACGCCGCCTCCGAGGAGGATCCCCTGTTGCATGGAGAAACGCATGGGCCCGATCATCGACGATCAGGCGCGCGCTCACACCATGCCTCAGGAGCGGAGGCAGGAACTCGACGCGCACGGGACTCGACCCGACTTGATCGCACAGGCCTGCTGTGCGGTTCACGGTGACGCCTTCGTAGCGGATTTGCACCGCTTTCGGAACCGTGCGCGTGTCCAGCGACGCTGAACGCGACCATGTT
>Ga0209972_10001061_pt1 | contig 25183 bp, 24 predicted proteins | sample NOAtaG_7_FD_187302 | JGI IMG/M metagenome (GOLD analysis project Ga0209972, IMG submission 187302) | Freshwater lake microbial communities from Lake Erie, under a cyanobacterial bloom - NOAA_Erie_Diel1S_2200h metaG (SPAdes) (version 2) | ecosystem: Environmental > Aquatic > Freshwater > Lake ...
CCTCTAAGACATAGTTCTTGCCATGAAATTGACGGATCTCTTTGCCCTCTGAGACCACCGTGCCAACCCCTGTGCGGGTGAAAAACGCCGGAATACCCGCCCCACCTGCACGCAGTTTTTCCGCAAGCGTTCCCTGGGGCGTGAAGTCCAGCTCCAGCTCACCGGCAAGAAACTGCCGCTCGAATTCTTTGTTTTCGCCCACATAAGAGGCGATCATTTTTTTGACCTGCCGCGACTCCAGCAGGACACCCAATCCAATGCCATCCACGCCGGCGTTATTGCTGATGCAGGTGAGATTTTTTGCGCCAAGCTCACGGACCGCAAGGATCAGCGACTCGGGGATGCCACACAGCCCGAAGCCGCCCACCGCCAGGGTCTGGCCATCGCGCAGCACATCGCGCAAGGCATCAACGGCGGTCGGAAAAACCTTATTCATGGAGCGCTCCAAAAGAGGGAATAAACCCTGATAGTGTAACGGCATCAGCCTGTAACACCCGAAGGAGACGGCATGGATCAAACCCGCGAATCAATGGAATACGACGTGGTTATCGTTGGCGCAGGACCGGCCGGCCTGTCTGCGGCAATCCGGCTCAAACAGGCCAACCCCGAGATCAATGTCTGCGTGCTGGAAAAAGGCTCCGAGCCTGGGGCCCACATCCTGTCAGGCGCAGTCATGGATCCGATTGCGATTCATGAATTACTGCCCAACTGGAAGGCGGATGGTGCGCCCTTAAATACCCCCGTCACCGAGGACCGATTTTTATTGCTCTCGCAGACCGGCGCCGTCCAGTTTCCGCAATGGATGCTGCCGGCCTGCTTTAAAAATCATGGCAACTATGTGGTGAGCCTATCGAATTTCACGCGCTGGCTGAGCCAGCAAGCCGAGGGCCTGGGTGTTGAGATTTTTCCTGGCTTTGCTGCGGCGGAGATTCTGTATGCAGAAGATGGCCGGGTCAAAGGCGTTGCTACCGGTGCCATGGGCATCGGCAAAGATGGTGCGCCCACCGCAAACTATCAAAACGGCATGGAACTCTGGGGCCGCTATACCTTGTTTGCCGAAGGGGCCCGCGGCCATCTCGGCCGCCAGCTGATGGAGCGCTTCAAATTGAATCAAGACGCGGACCCGCAGTCTTATGGCATTGGCTTAAAAGAAGTCTGGGAGATTGACCCTGCCCAACATCAGCCCGGCCTGGTGATTCATACCGCAGGCTGGCCCTTGGATCATCAGACCTACGGCGGCTCGTTTATGTACCACCTGGAAAATCACCAGGTTGCGATCGGCTATGTCGTGGGCCTGAATTACGCCAATCCCTGGCTCTCACCGTTCGAAGAATTTCAGCGCTATAAAACCCATCCAAAGATTCGGCCCTATCTGGAAGGTGGAAAGCGCATTGGCTACGGCGCCCGGGCCATTACCGCGGGCGGACTCAATGCGCTGCCGAAATTTATTTTCCCAGGCGGTGCACTTTTGGGCTGTGATGCCGGATTTTTAAATGCCTCCCGGATTAAAGGCAGCCATCTGGCCATGAAAAGCGGTATGCTTGCTGCCGAGGCAATCGTGCAGGCACTGAAAACCGATTCGGATTCCGCAGAGCTCACCGGCTACGCGCAGGCCTTTAAAAACTCCTGGATGTATGACGAACTCCACCGCGCACGCAACTTCAAGCCTGCAATGTCAAAAGGCCTCTGGCTGGGCACATTGCTGGTGGGCATCGATCAGAAACTTTTTGGCGGCAAGGCGCCCTGGACACTGCACAGCACCCAGCCTGATCATGCGGCCCTAAAGCCCGCCGCACAGTGCGAAAAAATTCAATATCCCAAGCCGGATGGAAAAATCACATTTGATCGCTTAAGTTCGGTGTTTTTATCTGGCACCACCCACGAAGAAAATCAGCCCGCCCACCTGACACTGAAAGATCAGGCGGTGCCCGTTGGCATCAATCTCTCAACATTTGCCGGGCCGGAGGGCCGTTACTGCCCGGCCGGGGTTTATGAGTACCTCGATGCATCGGGCAATAACGTCTCCGCACCGACTGAAGGCGCACGGCTGCAGATCAATGCGCAAAACTGTGTCCACTGCAAGACCTGCGATATCAAAGATCCAACCCAGAATATTGTCTGGGTCACTCCTGAAGGCGGTGGCGGACCCAATTACACGGGGATGTAATGGTCATACGCCGCATCATGCGCTCCAACACCAAAGAGGCCCGGATACTCGGGCTTCAGGTGGGGCCGCCGCTGCCGGCTGCTGACGCTCCGGCGGCCTGCCCGCTGTGCGGCCGGGCGCTGATTCCGGGGCCAAGCACCGATGAACATCACCTCACGCCCCGCTCTCATGGCGGTAAGGAGAAATTTCTGGTCCATAAAATCTGCCATCAGAAAATTCACCGTACGATTGCTGAAAAAGATCTGGCGCGGCGCTACAACAACTGGCAGGCACTGGCCGAGCATCCCGAGATCCATGCCTTTATCAACTGGGTGAAAAAACGCCCGCCGGAATTCATGCCCTAAGACCATGACTGCATTGACGGAAGCTGAACAACGTCGCGATCTGGCCGCCGCCTATCGGCTTGCCGCACAGCGCGGCTGGGATGACATTGTCTGGACTCATATCTCAGCCAGCGTGCCCGGCCACAACAACGCCTATTTGCTGAATCGATTTGGGCTACGGTTTAACGAAATCACTGCCTCCAATCTGGTCATGGTCAATGTCGATGGCCAGGTGATTGATGACACTCATGCACCGATTAATCCAAGCGGATTTGCGATTCATGGCTGCGTGCACCGTGCGCGGCCTGATGCAGTCTGTGTGCTGCATCTGCATAGCTTCTGGGCCCAGGCCTTTGCCGCATCAGGGCAAGATCTCCTGCCTTGCTCGCAGCCTGCGCTTCGGCTTGTCGGCCGGCTGGGCCGGCATGCCTATGAGGGCCTGGCCTTCGGGCCGCAGGAGCAGCAGCGCCTGGTGCAGGCCCTGGGCAATCTTGATGGCGTCATTCTTGAGCAGCACGGCATTTTGTTGATCGGCCGAAGCGTGGCCGAGGCCTTCGTGCTGATGCATCTGTTTGAGCGCGCGGTTCGCATTCAACTGACCGTTGCCGCAGCGGGATCGCCCGCCTGTGTGTCCGATACTGTGGCCAAGACCACCTATCAGCAGTGGGTGGGCAATACACAGGCCCCCGAAGGCATTGATGAATGGCCAGCGCTTTTACGCGGCCTGGATCAGACCGACCCCGATTACCGAAACTAAGAAAGGAAACGCCATGCCCACAATTCGTGTTGAGATGTTTGAAGGCCGCACCGAAGAGCAAAAACGGCAGTATGCAAAAACATTAACCGAAGCCTCGGTCCAGGTGCTGGGCTGCAGCCCCCAGGCAGTAGATGTCATTTTTTACGACATCAAAAAAAGTGACTGGGCCACCGGCGGAAAACTCCACAGCGATCAGTAGGACCGGCGTGGCCACTGGCATCACCGACCTCAGCACTTTTATTCTCGGCACGATTTTTATCGTGCTGCTGCCCGGCCCGAATTCTCTGTATGTCATGACCCTGGCCTCGCGCCAGGGCCTGCTGGCCGGCTATCGTGCGGCCTGCGGCATCTTTGTCGGAGATACGGTGCTGATGCTGCTGGCCGCCACTGGGGCGGCCTCGGCGCTGCATGCATCGCCGGCGGCGTTTGCGGTGCTGAAGTATGCCGGCGCAGGTTATTTGGCCTGGCTGGGACTGGGACTCATGCGGGCGGCCCTCTCGCGCGGTACAGCACACAACTCAGCGCCAGCGACTTCGCGGCGCCTGGGCATGCAGGCGCCCTTTCGAACCGCCCTGGTGATTAGCCTACTGAACCCCAAGGCGATCATGTTTTTCATTTCTTTTTTTATTCAGTTCGTTGATCCGAACTTCAGCCAGCCCGCACTCTCATTTCTGATTCTCGGCATCATCGTGCAAATTGTCAGCGCACTGTATCTCTCCGCGCTGATTCTTGGCGGCACACGGCTTTCAAAACACTTCAGTCAGATCCCCTGGGTTGCCGCAACCGGCAAGGCCACGGTGGGGGCCTTATTTATCGGATTTGCCGTCAAGCTTGCGCTGTGATTAATCCGTGAGCTGCGGCTCATTGCGGGCCACTGCCACGATGGTGCGTATCAATAACCAAAGAATCAGCAGTGTTGAAAATGCCACCATGGCCACTGCCAAGGCCTGGTTAAATGCGCCGCCTTCAAACTGGGCATAGACCAATGCCGCATTGGTAAACGCCGCACTCGGAAATGAAAAGGCCCACCACGACACATAAAACGACAGCCGCAGAAAGCGCCGAATCTGTGTGAATAAAAACAGTGCAAAAAATATCGCGATGCCAAACAACACATGGCCCATCGGATCCAGCGGAGCCGATCCAGGATGCTGGCCGGTCAGCTGAAGCCAGGATAAAAACGCAACCGCAGGCGGGGCCAGCAAGATGCACAGTGTTGGCACCAGACGCTCAGGCAGTGCGGGCTGCACAAACAATAGCCGCTGCAGCACCACGGTCAGCAGCACCAGCCAGAACAAAATTCCGACTGCAAAAAACCACCAAGAGATTTCTAAAAAACCGAGCCGTACCCCTGCAAGTGGCAGCACCACATTGGCCACAGCAGGAATAAACCAGGCCGGCGTGGCATGCGGAGGCTGAAGGCTCTCGCGATGAATCCAGGCGTTGAGCACCATCACCATCGCAATGGCTTGCAGCACAGCACCTATCACCCACAAGGGCAGCGCCAGCGGCGCAAAGGCCCCGAGCGCCACGGTTGCCGTCAGCGCAAAAGAAACCGAGACCGCTGCAAAAAACGATGACTTCACCGGATGCTGCCATTCCTCGTAGACCCGCTGATGATTGCGGGCCCACTTCTTGGCGTAGAGCGCCAAAAGCAGCACAAAGGCCAGGCCATCGATTGCCGCAAACACCACTGCCAGCGGCCCGGCAACCCCCGGCAGCCACCCGAGATTGGCCAGCTTGCCCCAGACCAGGGCCAGGCCCGATAAGCCCATCACCATGGCAAAGGCGCCGATTGGCGTGGCATCTAAAAACGGATTGCCGGAGGGGCTATGGGGGGCTGCAGATGGCGAATTTGGTGTGGACATGGGGGAAATGAGCGGAATCGGGATAAGGGAATCCAAAACAAGCGTGGACGGGACGCTTGCAGTTTATCCATGAACCCAGTACTGTACGTCTATCCAGTAACTGATTTCGGACCCTATGAAGACTCTGACCCCCCGACAGCAGGAAATTCTTGACCTGATCAGCGCCCACATCGCCAAGACAGGCTTTCCCCCAACCCGCATGGATATCTGTAATGCCCTGGGCTTTAAGTCCCCCAATGCGGCCGAAGAGCACCTGCGGGCCTTGGAGCGTAAGGGCGCGATTAGCCTCAGCTCAGGCACTTCGCGCGGCATTCGCCTGCTGCATGCTGCACCCCGCAGTGCTTTTACTGAAGCATCCGGCCTGGGCATTCCGCTGATTGGCCGGGTGGCAGCAGGCCAGCCCATGCTGGCCCAGGAACACATCGAGGCCCACTACAGCATTGATGCCGGCTTATTTGCCCAGATGCCGGATTACTTCTTAAAAGTCCGCGGCATGAGCATGCGTGATGCCGGCATCCTGGAAGATGATCTCTTGGCGGTGAAAAAAATCTCTGGCTTATCGCAGCTTCGCAATGGCCAGATCGTCGTGGCCCGGCTGCACGATGAAGTCACCGTCAAACGCTTTCAGCATCAAGGCCGCGAGATTCATCTTCTGCCTGAAAATCCTGCATTCAAGCCCATTGTTGTGCCCGACAGCGATCCCGATCTGGCCATTGAGGGCCTGGGCATTGGCGTGATTCGCAACCCCAGAGTCTTATCGTGATTCATCCGGCGGTCTGGAAGGGCCAATCACTGCATCAGTCGGGCATCAGCAGCGGCATCAGCAGCAGTTTTCGTCTGCTGGATCGTGAGCTGCCCGGCAATGGCTGGCCACGTGGCAGCCTGACTGAACTGCTGGTGCAGCACATGGGCATTGGTGAGCTGAGATTTCTTGCGCCCACACTGCGCAGCCTCACGCAGGCTGGGCAGCATATTGTGCTGCTCGCGCCACCCCATACACCTTATGCGCCTGCATTTGAGGCCATGGGCATTGATCATCGAAAAATTCTGGTCGTGCAGGCGGATCGGCCCATCGATAAGCTCTGGGCAGTTGAACAATCCATCAAAAGCAATCAATTCGGCGCCCTCATCACATGGCTAGACCATCAGGGCAGCACCCGGCCTGAACTGATTCGAAGGCTGCAGCTGGCCGCCAGCACCACCCAGGGCCTGGTGTTTGTGTTTCGCCCCTTTGCAGCACAGGACCATCCCTCTCCTGCACCACTGCGTATGTTGCTGCTGCCCCGCCGTTATCCAGATTTGGCTGTGCAAATCATCAAACGCCGCGGGCCAGTGATGTCAGCACCGATTGATATTGCAATTCCCGTACCCGGCAGCGGCCTGCGTCCACTGCAAGACCACGACGCCATCATCGCCGCCCCATCAGCAGCACCAACACGACAAACAGCCCATCACCATGCTGTGGATCGCATGCATTCTTCCCCGTCGTTACCTGGCTCCCTTTCACCAGCCACTGCCTCCCGGCGTTCGCCAGCACACCGCTGAAACCGCGCAGCAGGCCGCCGGCAGACTCGCCCAGTGGGCCCTGCAGTTCAGCCCCTGCGTCACGATTACCGGATGGGCCCATGCAGTGCTGATGGAAGTCAGTGCCAGCCTTCGGCTCTGGGGCGGCGAAAAACGCCTGATGTGTAAAGTCATTCACGGCAGCGAAGGCCTGGGATGGTCAGCAGACGATGCGCTTGCGATTGCCAGCGGATCAACCGGGCGCGCAGCCTACTGGCAGGCCCTGGGCCTGCAAGAGCACTGCTGGAATCTGCCCAATGGCCTGGAGGGCTTGCCGCTAAGTGTCATCGAAGAGCTGCATCCGCATCTGGAAATTCTTGCCCGCATGGGCATACACACCATCGGCCAATTTAAAAAACTTCCGCGCCATGGCATCACACGCCGCTTTGGCGCATCAGCACTAAATGCCTTAGATGCCGCAGAGGGCCGACGCAACGAGTCTTATGCCTGGATTGAGCAGCCGGCAAGGTTTCACTTAGAGCGCGAACTGCCTGCCCGGGCAGAACAAAATGAAATGATTGAGCGTGCATTTCTGCCCTGCCTGCATGCCTTATCGGCCTGGCTGCTGGCACGGCAGGCCGGTGTCATGGCCATTGAACTGCAGCTCTTACACGATGGCCCGCCGCATAGCCGATTTGAGCTTCGCTGCGCAGGGCCAACACGTGATGTGCGGCGGTTTTCCCGCATTCTGAGTGAGCGGCTGATTCGATTTCGTCTGCCACGTCCGGCCTATGGAATTGCCATCACGGTCAATGAAGTGATTGATCTGCCACACCGGACAGAAGACTTTCTTGGCAATGGCCATGAATCAGAGCAGGCCATGCATGAACTGATTGAGCGCCTGCAGGCCCGGCTGGGCACCGATCGGGTCTGTCAGCTCTCGATTGAAGATGAGCACCGCCCAGAAAAAGTGGTCCACTACAACGTGATGGAGCCTACATCGGCATCATCACTTCGGCGCACTGCCGCCCGGCCGCTGCATGACATCGGCCAGATGGCCCATCGGCCCGCCTGGCTGCTGCGTCAGCCACTGCCCCTGGCCATGCAGCAGCATCGGCCGGCTTATCACGGGCCACTGCAGCTGCTGTGCGGCCCAGAGCGCATTGAGGCCGGATGGTGGGAAGAAACACCCGGCAGCATCGTGCAGCGTGACTACTTTATTGCCCGATCTGCCCAGCAGTCTTTGCTGTGGATTTTTCGTACCCCTGCCCATGACTGGTATCTGCATGGATTTTTTTCTTAAGCCCTCTGCGTCATGGAATTTGCTGAACTCATCTGCCGCAGCCACTACTCTTTTCTGCATGGCGCCTCAGCACCTGCTGAGTTAATTGATCGGGCCCATCACCTCGGCTATCGGGCAATCGCCATCACCGATGAGGCCTCGGTAGCCGGCGCAGTTCAGGCCCACACGGCGGCCAAGGCCCTTGGAATTCAGCTGCTGATTGGGGCCCAGTTTTCCTGCGCGGATCTGGCCGGACGAATTGTGGTGATTGCCATGTCACGTCGGGGCTATGCCCAGCTGGGATGGCTCATTACCCAGACACGACGCCGTGAGATCAAGGGCCACTACCGGCTTAGCGTTGACGATCTGCAAAGCGGGCTGCCCGACTGCCTTGTGATTTGGATTGGGGACTCCAGTGATAGCCCTGCCCGGCATTACCCGGCAATCCAGCGGCTTAAAGAATTATTTGCTGATCGTCTCTACATTGGCTGCGCGTTGCTGCTGCGTGGCCACGACAACACCTGGCGTGATCATCTGCAGACCCTGGCAGCACTGCATCGGGTGGGCCTGGTGGCCACCAGCGATGTGGTCATGCACCGCCGCTCACGCAAACCACTGGCCGATACGCTGACGGCGATTCGGCATGGCCTGCCCATTGCTGCCTGCGGCAAACGGTTTACCCCAAATGCCGAGCAGCATCTGCGCAATCGTCTGCGATTGGCCCGCATTTATTCCCCCGAGCTGATGGCCGCAACAGTGATGCTGGCCAAACGCTGCCAGTTCTCTTTGGATGAACTGCGCTATGAGTATCCCGAAGAAATTGTGCCGCCGGGACTCACGCCCACCCAGTGGCTTCGGCATCTGACCGAAGAAGGCGTGCGCCGACGCTTTCCCGAAGGCATCAATCCCAAGGTCCGCCAGCAAATTGAGCATGAGCTGCAGCTCATCCATGAGCTGCGTTATGAGCCTTACTTTTTAACGGTCTATGACATCGTGGACTTTGCCCGCAGCAAAGGAATTCTCTGCCAGGGCCGTGGATCAGCCGCCAACTCTGCGGTCTGTTATTGCCTGGGCATTACCGAAGTCGATCCGGCCCGCATGAGCATGCTGTTTGAGCGCTTTATTTCTAAAGAGCGCAATGAGCCGCCCGATATTGATGTGGATTTTGAACATCAGCGGCGCGAGGAAGTCATTCAATACATTTATCAAAAATATGGCCGCGAGCGGGCTGCACTGGCTGCATCGGTGACCACCTATAAGCCGCGGTCTGCGCTTCGCGATACCGGCAAGGCCCTGGGTATACACGCTGCCTTAGTCGATCACGTGGCCAAGCACCATCAGTGGTGGGACGGGCGGCAGGTCGATGCCAGCGTGCTGGCTGCCCACCTGCAGGAGGCCTTGGAAAGCCCGGCGCTGCTGGCCTGCCGCCATGAAATTCCCGCCCCATCTGCTGCCCAATGCGAACGCTGGGCCATGCTGTGCAATCAATTAATCGGTGCGCCCCGGCATCTATCGCAGCATGTCGGCGGATTTGTGATTGCCCGCCATCGGCTCTCTGACTTGGTGCCGGTGGAAAACGCTTCGATGCCAGAACGCAGCGTTATTCAGTGGGATAAAGATGATCTTGAGTCACTTGGACTGCTCAAGGTCGATGTCTTGGCACTCGGCATGCTCTCGGCCATTCGTCGGGGGCTGGAATTGATTGGCCAAAAGCTTGGCCGTGATTTTCAGATGCAAGATATTCCTGCTGAAGATCCGGCAACCTACGACATGATCTGCGCAGCACAGACGGTGGGCGTATTTCAGATTGAATCCCGGGCCCAGATGTCAATGCTGCCGCGGCTAAAGCCGCGATGCTTTTACGACCTGGTCATTGAGGTGGCCATCGTGCGGCCTGGACCCATTCAAGGCGGCATGGTCCACCCTTATCTGCGCAGGCGTCAGGGGCTTGAGCCGGTGGAATATCCCAGCCCCGCAGTCCGCGAAGCACTCTCGCGCACACTTGGTGTGCCGATCTTTCAAGAGCAAGTCATGCAGCTGGCGATTCTTGCAGCAGGCTTTAGCGCCGGCGAGGCCGATCAGCTGCGCCGTTCGATGGCGGCATGGCGCCGTAAAGGCGGCCTTGGGCAGTTCTACGACCGAATCGTTAACGGCATGCTGGCCCGCGGCTATCCCCGTGAATTTGCAGATCGAGTATTTCGGCAAATCCAAGGCTTTGGCGAATATGGATTTCCAGAGTCCCATGCCGCCAGCTTTGCGCTGCTGGTCTATGTCAGCTGCTGGATGAAGCATCACCATCCCGATGCCTTTCTGGCTGCCCTGCTCAATGCACAGCCGCTTGGGTTTTATTCGCCCTCACAGCTGATTCAAGACGCAAAACGCAATGGTGTCCGTGTGCTGGCGGTGGATGCTCAATTCAGTAGTGTTGAAACTCATCTTGAGCCCCACGGAGTCCGTCTCGGATTCAACAGAGTCGCGGGGCTCTCTGAGCAGGCCATGCAAGACATCGTGCTGCATCGGCCCTATACATCGGTGGAAGATCTGGCGCTACGTGCCGGCCTGGATCGGGCAGACCTCAATGCATTGGCTGCTGCGGGCGCGCTGCGATCCATTGCCGGTCATCGCCATCAGGCTGTCTGGGCCACTAGCGGCCAGCACCGCAGGCCCGCACTCCTCATGACTGCCCCAATTCACGAACCTGTGCCTGAACTATCTGCCCCCACAGAAGGCGATGACATCGTTGCCGACTATGCAAGCCTTGGGCTCACACTTGGCCGCCATCCGCTTGCGGTGCTGCGGCCAACACTTACACAGCTCGGCACCCAGCCGGCAGAAGTCTTAAATCGCTATGCACACGGCCGGCTAGCACGTGCGGCAGGCCTGGTCACCCATCGGCAGCGGCCCAGTACTGCGCGCGGCACACTCTTTATTTCTCTGGAAGACGAAACCGGAATGATCAATGTGATCATTCAGCCCGAAGTCTTGGAGCGCTTTTATAAAGCGGTGCTGTATTCCCAGCTGATGCTGGTCTATGGCACCTGGCAGCGTGATCAGCATATTGATCCCCGTGCGGCCGGCCAAGTTCGTAATCTTTTGGCCCAGCGGGTTGAAGATCAATCTGCCCTGCTCAGCAAACTAATTGGGCCGTTAACGACAGCCTCGCGAGATTTTCATTAGCCCTGATCGCGCTTAAGGCCATAGGGCTTCACCAGCCGCCAGACATGCTCCGGCACCATCGACTTCATCCGCCGGGGCTCTTCACGCCGCAGATGAATCACGCTCTCGATGGCCTTCATCTCCACACGGGCCCGGGCAAACTCAAGGCCCCGGGGTCCAATCTTCGGCATCAGCCAGCCCACGATCGGCCGCAGCCATGATGGCATGCTGCGCAGTGGCAGCCCGCCTGCGGCCCGCTCTGTATTTTGTAAAAACCCTTTCACCGGGCCCTGCCGCTTGCCGGCGCTTCCTGGTGTTGACAGCCGAATTTCATCGCCCAGCAGGCTCAGTAATTCGGCGCCCGTGTCGTTGCGCACGATCAGCCACTGCTGGCCCTCGCCGCCCATGTAGCCCACCGTGATGTCCGACAGCACATTGGTGTAATCCACACAGGTACGGCATGTCAGCGGAAAAAAATCCTGGGGCAGTTTGGATAAGGGCAGCATCAGAAACGGAATGCGTTTTTTCTTGCCGCTATCAAAACGAATCTCGACATGATAATCCGCACAGAACTCGAGATAGGTGATGGTCTCGGGCTTGGGTGTCAGGAGTTTTAAAAACTCATGAAACCGCTCAGTGGTTGTGTTATCCGAGCACGGCGTGCCAATCACATAAATTTTTTTAAAGCCCAGCTCCTTTTCAAGGGCCCGCAGTGCATAGACCTGGCACGGAATTCCAATCACTGCGATGCGCTCAATGCCTTTTTGTAATGCCGGCTCGAGCAAGGCCAGTAGCGGTGCATAGCCCATGCGCATGCCGCGGCAGCGCTCCATGTCTTGGGGGTCCGTGATCAGCACCGGCACCGGCCGCCAACGGTCCTCTTCATCCGGTGCCATGGTAAGCACGGCATCGACCATCTTTTCTTCTAAAAGCCGCTGCGCGATTCGAGTGGTGATGCCTGTCCACTGGGCGCCCGCTGCAGGCGTTTTCAGTGCGGCCCGATTCAGAATCTGATACGGGCCAAAGAATTGTTCATCCGCCTGATGGGGCCTGCGGGCCCGGCCATGAACCTGCCGCTCCATTGCCGGATAGTCGGGTGCAATGAACTGGCAAGCGGTGGCGCAACGCTTGGGCTGCGAGGACCGCGATACCCCACAGTCGGTGCAGAGGTCGCGATGCGGCGGCGGATCTTTCGCTAACAACCGATCCATCGGCAGGCCCTATGCGGCCAAGCCAGCGTCGAGATCTGCCTTGAGATCCTCGAGATCTTCTAGGCCCACCGCAATGCGGACTAGACCCTCACGAATGCCGGCCTGCTCGCGGGCCTGCGGGGAGATGCGGCCATGGGTGGTCGAGGCCGGATGGGTAATCGTCGTGCGGGTATCACCAAGATTGCCGGTGACCGACATGATCTGGACTGCATTGATGAGCGAAAAAGCCCGCTGTCGCTGCTCGGTGGGGTTCGCGCCTTTTAATTCAAAAGACACGATGGCGCCGCCTGCACTTTGCTGCCGCATGGCCAGCGCATGCTGAGGATGCGAGGCCAATCCCGGATACAAAACACGCGCAACATCCGGATGCTGCTCAAGCCAGCCGGCCAACGCGAGAGCGGATGCACTGTGGGCCCGCATCCGCAGATCTAAAGTCTCAAGCCCCTTATGCAGCACCCATGCATTAAAGGGTGATAACGAGGGTCCGCAGGTGCGGACCACCTGAAAAATCGGCTCGATCAACACACTGCGGCCTGCGACAGCGCCCCCGAGGACGCGGCCCTGGCCATCGAGATACTTGGTTGCCGAATGTAAGACCAGATCGGCGCCCAGCGCCAGCGGCTGCTGCAAGGCGGGTGTGCAAAAGCAGTTGTCCACGACCAGCGTGATGCCGTGCTGCTGCGCTACCGCCGCTATCGCGGCGATATCGGCAATCTCAGTCAGTGGGTTAGACGGTGTTTCAAGATAGAAAAGTTTTGTCGCCGGCGTCACGGCCTTGGCCCAGGCCTGGGGATCAGTAAGCGGCACATAATCCACCGGCACACCGAACTTACGCAGGGTATTTTCAAAAAGCTGAACCGTTGCGCCAAATAGGCTGGGGGTAGATACGACATGATCACCGGCCTTCAGCAAGCCCAAGCAGGTGGCCAGAATTGCCGCCATGCCGGAGCTTGTCGCCACACAGCGCTCTGCGTTTTCTAAAGACGCAAGCCGCTCCTCAAACATCTGCACCGAGGGGTTGGAAAATCGCGAATAGACCATGCCCGACTCGCGATTCTGGAAGCGATCTGCCGCCTGCTGGGCATCATCAAAGACAAAGCTTGAGGTGAGATACAGGGCCTCGGAGTGCTCACCAAAATCAGAGCGCTGCGTACCGCCACGGACAGCCCGGGTTGCAAAGCCCAGATCACGGCGTGATGCAGAAGGCGGATTTTTCTTATTCGTCATGGTTCAGATTTAAGGCAAGCTGATTGCGTGTGGCCTCGGCATCGCCATGGATACGGGCATATTCCAGGGAGTCCAGCACGCGATCGTTGATATCGCCGGTGATGTAATTGCCATCAAAGCACGATGCTTCCAGCCCCTCGATATTGGGGTTCAGATTCATCACATCGGAGCGCATCGATTCGAGATCCTGATAGATCAAGGCATCTGCGCCGATGGCTTTGCAGATCTCGTCATCGCTGCGGCCAAAGGCGATCAGCTCACCACGGGTGGGCATATCAATGCCATAGACATTGGGGTAGCGCACCGGCGGGGCCGCCGAGGCAAAGATCACCCGCTTGGCACCCGAATCCCGCGCCATCTGCACAATCTCCTGGCTGGTGGTCCCCCGCACAATCGAGTCATCCACAATTAGTACGCTTTTATTTTTAAATTCATACGGAATCGCGTTGAGCTTTTGCCGGACCGATTTTTTGCGGGCGGCCTGGCCGGGCATGATGAAGGTCCGGCCGATATAGCGGTTTTTGATAAAGCCCTCGCGATAGTCGATGCCCAGCTGCATGGCCAGCTGAATCGCAGCAGGCCGGCTGGAATCCGGAATCGGCATCACCACATCAATTTCGCCAGTTGGGAACTGCTTGCGGACTTTATCGGCCAGGGTCTCGCCCATGCGTAGCCGGGCATCGTAGACGCTTACCCCATCAATCACTGAATCGGGCCTTGCAAAGTAAACGTATTCAAATACACAAGGATTTAGGCGGGTGTGCCGGGCGCAGACTCGGGAATGCAGCCGGCCATCGAGCGTAAGAATGACGCACTCGCCCGGAGCAACATCGCGAATCGGTGTAAAGCCCAGGCCATTAATGGCCACGGTCTCCGAGGCAATCATCCACTCTTCGCCCCGCGCATCCGCATGCCGGCCCAGGGCAAGGGGCCGAATGCCGTAGGCATCGCGAAACGCCACAATGCCATAACCCGCAATCATGGCAACACAGGCATAGGCGCCACGGACCCGCGCATGCAGGGCCGAGACGGCAGCGAAAATCGCGGACTCATCCAACGAGAGTCCCGATACGGCCTGCTGCAATTCATGGGCAAAGACATTGAGCAGGACCTCGGAATCCGACTCGGTATTGATGTGGCGGCGATCCCGACGGTACATATCCTGCTGAAGCTCCTCGGCATTGGTGAGGTTGCCGTTATGGCCCAACACGATGCCAAAGGGTGCATTCACATAAAACGGCTGGGCCTCTTCAGAATTCGAGGCGCTGCCTGCGGTCGGATAGCGGACATGGCCGATGCCCATCTCACCTTGGAGATTGCGCATATCCCGGGTGCGAAATACATCGCGGACCAAGCCATTGCCGCGGTGAATATGGATGCGCTTAGCTTTGGCGGTGGAGATGCCTGCGGCATCTTGGCCGCGATGCTGAAGCAGCAGCAGGCCATCGTAGAGCAGCTGATTGACTGCCGAATGTCCAACTACACCGATCACGCCACACATACTGGGCTCCCCGAGGGATGGGTCTTGGATGTTGGTGAAACCGGAAGTCTAAGCCGATCTCCCAGTGTCGGGGGCAGCCAGGGCGCGGCGGTGCGGATTCCGAGCTCTAAAAACGGCCGGCTCTGGGCCTTCTGCCAGGCAGGCTGGCTGGGCAGCGCCGTCATCGCCCCAAGGATGGCCAGCACGATCACCAGCAAGGCCCCGCGTGCCAGGCCAAAGCCAAGGCCCAGCAGCCGATCCAGGCCGCTGATGCCGGCTGCGCTGACGACCTCTCGCAGCAGCATCGTCAGCAGCCTTCCCAGCAGCAGAATCAGCAGCAAGATGATGATAAAGGCGGCGGTCTGCTGTAGCGGTGGCGCAAGCCACTGGGGCAACAAAGCGGCCGCAGGCGATGCGAGTCGGCTTGCGCCAACAATGGCCAAGACCCAGATCGCTAACGAAGCGATCTCTTTAATCAATCCACGAAATAGCGATAAGAGCGTTGACAGGACAATGATCCCGATCACCAGCAGATCAATCCAGGTCAGCGCCTCAAGCCACTGCATCAGGGCGTGACCACCATGGCATCGTAGCCCTGTGACTTGGCACGGTCTCGGACCTGGTTGGCAAGCTCACGTGTCTCAAAGGGCCCAATGCGCACACGGTGCCGCTCCGATCCGTCGTCGAGTTTGATGGTCTCGACACTGACACGATGGCCGCCTGAGGCAAGCCGCGCCTTCACGCCATTGGCCGCCTCGAGCTTGGAATAGGCGCCCACTTGCACGAGAAAGCCCGCCTGGGCGGTGGACTTCTTGGGCTCCACCTTGGCTTCGGCTTTTGATTCGAGTTTTGATTCGGCTTTTGCCTCTGCTTTTGCCTCTACCTTTGGCTCAGGCTTTGGATCGGGGGCCTTCGGTTTTTCCTCTGCGGCCGCCTCTGGCGGTGGCGTGGCCGGACGCAGGGATTCAATTTTTGAAAACACAGAGTTACGCGACGGGATCTCGATTAACAAATCCTGCGATAGCGGTCTGGCCTGATCTTCGAGTAGCAACGGCGCAAGCCCGGCAACTGCAGCGACAATGATGAGAGCGCCAAGCAGTCTCCAGCGGGCCCGGCGCTTATGATCGGCCATCGGATCTGACGCCTGTTCGTCGCGCTGGTGGGAACGTGTTTCGCGATCAGCGGACATGGCGCAAGAGTGGGAGTGCAGCGATTGTCAAGAAAGATCCGAAGACCACAATTCTATCATTTGACTGCACCATCGATTTGGCAGCGGCGAAGGCATGCCCCACATCATCATGGCAACTCAACGCCGCATTTGGAATCGCAGCTTTCAGTGTTTCCGCAAGCGCCTCTGCCGACCGTGCGCGCGGCCCAGCATCCGGCCCGGTCAGAGAACACAGACACCAGTGATCGATGCGATCGGCCAGCCGGGTAAAGATCGCTGTCGCATCCTTGCCCGCCACAATGCCCACCACTGCAACGGTCTTCGGAAAAAACCCCATCTGATCTAAATTGACCGCCAACACTCCGGCCGCATGCGGATTGTGCGCAACATCCAACACCACCGCCGGCTGGCCCGGCAGCACCTGAAAACGGGCGGCCAGTTCGACCAGCGCAAATCCCTGCCGAACGGCGCCCTGTGTTACCGGCAGCTGCTCTTTTAAAGAAGACAGTGCCGCAAGTGCGGCCGATGCATTAATTAACTGATTGGCCCCGCGCAATGCCGGATAGGCCATCGCATTTCGGCGCTGGCCCCGGCCTGCCCAGCTCCACTGCTGCCGATCGCCCTGAAAATTAAAATCCTGGCCGAACTGCCAGAGATCAGCAGCCTGCGCCTTAACGACCTCAGCGACTGACTTCGGCGGCTCAGGGTCAGCGCAGATAAATGGCCGATCGGGCTTAGCGATATGGGCCTTCTCCCAGCCAATCTGCTCGCGGGTTTCACCAAGAAACTCCTGATGATCCAAATCCACCGATACAAGAATTGAACAGTCGGCATCAACAATATTGACCGCATCAAGCCGGCCGCCCAGTCCAATTTCCAGCACTGCGATATCGACACCATGCCGCCAGACGATGTCAAAAATTGCCAATGTTGTGAATTCAAAATAAGTCAGTGATGTCTCTGCCCTCGCCTGCTCAACCCGCTCAAATGCAGCAATCAGCTCGGCATCGCTGATGGCTTCGTTATTGATGCGAAGCCGCTCGTTAAACCGCAGTAAATGCGGTGAGGTATAGACCGCGACCCGATATCCCGACTGCAACAGAATCGACTCCAGCATGGCGCAGGTCGAGCCCTTGCCATTGGTTCCGCCAACAAGAATGGATGGGCAGCCCAGTCGAATGCTTGGGCCGCTGAAGGATCGCCCTTCGGGAAACCCCATGGCCTGCGCCACGCGGACCACCCGGTCCAGGCCGAGATCAATCGGCCGGACATGCTGGGAGGTGATTTTTTCTAGCCAGTCAGAAAGCGTCAACTTTGGCGGGCTGCATCAGCGGGCTGCCGCAGCAGCAGCGTCAGCAAATCAGCAAGCTCGTCGCGCATTTTTCGTCGATCAACGAGTCGGTCGACCGCGCCTTTTTCCAAGAGAAACTCGGCCCGCTGAAATCCGGCAGGAAGCTTCTCGCGCACCGTCTGCTCAATCACACGCGGCCCTGCAAAACCCACCAAGGCCTTCGGCTCGGCCATCACGACATCGCCTAAAAAGGCAAAACTGGCGGATACGCCACCCATTGTGGGATCCGTAAGAATGGAAATGTAAGGCAGCCGTGCATGGCTTAACCGCTGTAGGACCGCCGTGGTGCGGGCCATCTGCATCAGCGACAGTAGGCCCTCTTGCATGCGGGCGCCACCACTTGCGGCGATACTTACAAATGGCACCTTACTTTCAAGCGCGACTTCAACAGCGCGCACAAACCGCTCACCCACCACCGAGCCCATTGAGCCGCCCATAAACTCGAACTCAAAACAGGCCACAACAACCGGCACTGACTTAATTGCACCGCTGATCGCGATTAAGGCATCGGTCTCACCGGTCTGCTCCATGGCCTCGGTGAGCCGCTCGGGATACTTACGGCTATCTTTAAATTTCAGGGAATCGACCGGCAGGACCTCTTGGCCAATTTCAAAACGGCCCTCGGGATCCAGAAGCTTATCGAGCCGATCACGGGCACGAATCCGCAGATGGTGATCGCACTTCGGGCAGACCTGCTGGTTATTTTCTAAATCAGTCCGATACAGAACCGACTCGCAGGAGGGGCACTTCAGCCACAGACCCTCGGGCACGCTGCGACGTGGACCTTCGGAGCGCTGAATCTTTGGGGGGAGAATCTTGTCAATCCAACTCATGCGGCCTCCGAGTGCAGTTTCTTGGGCATGCGATCCAAGGCCTGCCGAATGCCTGAGATAAATCCCGCCGCCGCTGATAGCGTGTCCGACCCTGTCTTCACTGCATCTTCCATTACCCGAATCAGCGCACTGCCAATCACCACCGCATTGGCATGCTGGGCTACTGCCACAGCCGAATCCGCATCACTGATTCCGAAGCCTACTCCAATCGGCATTGATGTAAAACGCCGAATCTGCTGCACACGATCGCCGACCGCGGCCGGGTCCAGATGGCCTGCCCCGGTGACCCCCTTTAGTGATACGTAATAGAGATAGCCTGCGCCAAGCCGGGCTACATCCCGCATCCGCGACTCGGTTGAAGTCGGCGCCAAAAGAAAGATGGGATCCATGCCACGGGATTTCAACGCATTACTGAATTCTTCGCATTCCTCGGGCGGATAGTCCACCACGATCGTGCCATCGACACCGGATTCTTTTGCCTGAGCAACAAATCGATCAATGCCAAAGCGCTCAACTGGGTTGGCATAACCCATCAACACAACCGGCGTGGCTGCATCGGAGGATCGAAACTCACGTACCCAGCCCAAGCAATCGGCAAGCGTGACATGCCGGGCTAAGGCCCGCTCACTTGAACGCTGAATCACCGGCCCATCGGCCATGGGATCAGAAAACGGCACGCCCAGCTCAATGACATCTGCACCGTGCTTCACCAGAGTGTGCATTAAGCGCACCACAGATTCGCGGGCGGGATCGCCCGCCGTGACATACGGGATTAAGCCCGTGCGGCCCTCACGGGCAAGCCAGTCAAATTTTTGTTGAATACGCGACAAGTCGATTTCCGAGATTTAGAGATGCATTCCGGAGCGCTCGGCTACGGTATGCATATCCTTATCGCCACGGCCCGAAAGATTCACAAGAATGATCTGATCTTTTGGCAGTGTGGGCGCGATCTTTGCGGCATAGGCTAGGGCATGGCTAGACTCCAGCGCCGGAATAATTCCTTCAATACGACAACAAGTATGAAAGGCCTCAAGGCTTTCCTGATCCGTGATGGCGACATAGCGGGCACGGCCCGAGTCTTTTAACCACGCGTGCTCGGGGCCAACCCCCGGATAATCTAAGCCAGCCGATACCGAATGGGTCTCGGCGATCTGGCCAGAAGCATCCTGCATCAGGTAGGTGCGATTGCCATGCAGCACACCCGGCGTTCCCGCTGACAGGGGGGCCGCATGCCGGCCTGAAGCGATGCCCTCGCCGGCGGCCTCAACCCCAACAAGCTGCACACCCGGGATATTGAGATAGTCATAAAAAATTCCCATGGCATTGCTGCCACCGCCCACGCAGGCCACCACCATGTCGGGCTGCCGACCCACCATCTCGGGCATCTGCCAGAGGCATTCTTTACCCACGACCGAATTAAAGTCGCGCACCATCATCGGATAGGGATGGGGGCCCGCCACCGTACCGATAATGTAGTAAGTGTTTTCGACATTCGTGACCCAGTCACGCATGGCTTCGTTTAACGCATCCTTGAGCGTTTTCGAGCCGCTTTCGACTGGAACCACAGTCGCACCGAGAAGCTTCATGCGATAGACATTGGCTGCCTGACGCACCACATCGGTGGCGCCCATGTACACCACGCATTCCATGCCAAATCGGGCGGCGACCGTGGCGGTTGCAACGCCATGCTGGCCAGCGCCAGTCTCTGCGATCACACGGGGCTTGCCCATGCGACGGGCCAACAAGGCCTGGCCGATCGTGTTGTTCACCTTGTGCGCGCCGGTGTGATTGAGGTCCTCGCGCTTAAAGTAAATCTGCGCTCCACCGCACATCTCGGACCAGCGGCGGGCGTGATACACCGGGCTTGGCCGGCCGACAAAATGCTTCAGTTCCCGATGAAACTCTTCCATGAACTCGGGGTCCTGGCGATAGCGATCGTAGGCCTTACGTAATTCCTCAAGCACATGGGTCAGCGTCTCGGAGACAAAGCTTCCCCCATAGGGTCCAAAGTGGCCCCGAGCATCGGGAAATGCATATGCCTGCTGGCCTGAACCAGGGGGCTGCTGAGGAAGATCGTTGGGCTTCATGAATTGTTTTTTAAATGTCGGACTGCATCAGCGGCCTGCACGGCGGCCACAAACTCCCGAATCCTGATTGCGTCTTTAATTCCTTTGAGCTGTTTTCCGTTTTCCCGGGCCTCTACCCCGCTGCTGACATCCACACAGGGAGGCGCCAGCTGGGCAATCGCCTGGCCTACAGACCCCGATTCTAGCCCCCCCGACAATACCCAGCAGGCCTCATGCCGCGGGGCCTTCGCAAAGGCGCCGCCGAGCCTGGCCCAATCGAAGGCCTGGCCGCTACCGCCAAAGCCGGCGCTGTCAGCATCAAATAAGACCGCATGGCAATCCGAATAGGCGGCGACCTGATCCGCAAGTGCGGGCGCTGCAGGGCTGGCCGCCGTTTCCGCTTTGGCTGACAGCCGAAGGGCCTTGATCACCGGCCGGCCCAGGCCGCGGCAGTCCTCGGGTGACTCATCACCATGCAGCTGCAAATGCGACAGGCCAACCTCATCAGCAACCGACATCACAATGCTGCGCGGCGCATTGACGAAAAGGCCCACAACAGCCACCCATGCGGGGACACGTCGTATCAGCCGCTGGGCCTGCTGAACGGAGACCGAGCGGGGGCTGGGCTCGTAGAACACAAAGCCCAAGGCATCCGCTCCGGCCTGCACAGCGGCCTCGACATCTGCCTCGCGGGTTAATCCACAAACTTTGATTCGGGTACGCATAACAACTGAGAATCGTACTCGACATGCGCAAGGCAGAGGCCCTGTGCGGGAAAGGTACGGGCGGCCTGTGTCCGATCCCGGCTGGCCAAGACCTCTTGGGCCCACTGCAGCGTCGCCGCGCCCCGGCCGACTTCCACCACGGTGCCGACCAGATTACGCACCATGTGATGCAAAAACGCATTGGCAGTGAGATGAAACTCAATCACTGCGTCTGATTCAATCACATCAAATTGATACAGCTCCCGAATCGGAGAACTGGCCTGGCATTCCGATGACCGAAAGGCACTGAAATCATGTTTACCGATATAAAGCGAACAGGCTTGCCGCAGCAACTCACGATCAATCGGCCGATACCACCAGGCCGCATAACGCTGCATCAGCGGTGAGCGCGTGGGCGCACACAGCAGTCGATAGATATACGTGCGAGAGCGGGCCGAAAATCGGGCATGGAACTCTGTGCCCACACGGCAGGCCCAGCGTACGGCAATGCTTTGCGGCAAAAGCGCATTGAGTCCGCGGACCCAATTCCATTCGGCCCGTTCAAGCGCAGTATCAAGATGCACCACCTGGCCGCGGGCATGCACGCCGGCATCCGTTCGGCCCGCACAAATGGTGGGATGTGGACTGCCCGTAAATTTTAAAAGGGCAGCCTCAAGCTGATCCTGAATTGTGTTGCCGCCGGGCTGAGTCTGCCAGCCACTCCAGTCCGTGCCGTCGTACTCCAGCCCCAGGGCAAGCCGCATCAACGTTCAAGCAAGATGCGCAGCATGCGCCGCAGCGGCTCGGCAGCGCCCCATAGCAGCTGATCTCCGACCGTAAAGGCGGCGAGATACTGCGGGCCCATGGCCATCTTATGGAGTCGGCCCACGGGAATCTGCATCGTGCCACTGACGGCGGCAGGGCTTAACTCACGCTCAGAGCGCTCGCGCTCATTCGGAATTACACGCACCCAGTCGTTTGCGCTGGCAAGAATCGCCTCGATGTCTTGCACAGAAACATCTTTGGTGAGCTTGACGGTAAGCGCCTGTGAATGACAACGCATCGCCCCCACGCGAACACAGAGGCCATCGATCGGAATCGATCCCGGCGAACGAAAAGCGGGATTGCCCAGAATTTTGTTGGCCTCAGCGCCGCCCTTCCACTCTTCCTTGCTCTGGCCATGCTCCACCGGAACATCAATCCAGGGAATCAGGCTGCCGGCAAGCGGCACACCGCGAAAATTCTCCACCGGCAATCCCGCGGCCGCCCCGTTGCGCAAAAGTTCACTAATTTTTTTGTCAATTTCAAGAATCGCCGATGAGGGATCGGCAAGCTCTTGGGCAACCGACTGATGCAGCCTTCCCATTTGCGCGAGCAGCTCGCGCATGTTCTGCGCGCCCGCACCCGACGCCGCCTGATACGTCATGGCGCTGACCCACTCCACCAGGCCCTCGCGAAATAGTCCGCCCATGGCCATAAGCATCAGGCTTACAGTGCAGTTACCACCGATCCAGTTTTTTCCGCCCGCCGCCAAGGCCCGGTCAATCACAGGGCGATTCACCGGATCCAGAATGATCACGCAATCGTTGTCCATGCGCAGGGCTGAGGCCGCATCAATCCAGTGGCCCGACCAGCCACTTGCCCGCAATTTGGGATAGATCTCTTTGGTGTAGTCACCGCCCTGGCAGGTGATCACGATATCCATTGCCTTTAAGGCCGCAATATCGGAGGCCGACTGCAGCGGCTGCTGGGTCTTGGCAAAGGCCGGGCCAGCACCGCCAGCGTTTGAGGTGCTGAAAAATACAGGGTCAATCCATTTGAAATCATTTTCCTGCTGCATGCGCTGCATCAGGACCGATCCCACCATGCCCCGCCATCCCACCAGACCAACTTTTTTCATCACGATTTCTCTTTTCTAAACTAGGCTAAAGCGGCAATTACCGCATCCCCCATCTCCACGGTTCCCACCCGTCTGCAGCCCTCGCGAATAATATCGGGCGTGGCAATACCACTCGATAGTGTTTTACGGACGGCTGACTCAATCTGATCAGCCGCCTGCGCCAGGCCGCAGGAATAACGCAGCAGCATCGCGGCCGACAGAATTGTGGCCAAAGGATTCGCGAGATTCTTTCCTGCAATATCGGGCGCCGATCCATGAATCGGTTCATACAGGCCTTTGTTGCGGGCATCAAGTGAAGCTGAAGGCAGCATGCCGATTGAGCCTGTCAGCATGGAGGCCTCATCGGAGAGGATGTCACCGAACATATTTCCTGTCACCAGCACATCAAATTGCTTTGGGTCCTTTAAAAGCTGCATGGCAGCGTTGTCCACGTACATGTGGGAGAGCGCCACATCGGGATATTCCTTGCCCAGGGTGGTCATCACATCACGCCAAAGCTGCGTGGTCTCCAGCACATTGGCCTTGTCAACCGAGCAGACCCGGCGGCCGCGCTTTCGTGCGGCCTCAAATGCCACCCGGCCGATTCTGATAATTTCACTTTCGCGGTAGACCATCGTGTCAAAGCCCTCGCGCTCACCATTTTCGAGCACGCGAATGCCGCGCGGCTTACCGAAGTAGATATCCCCGGTGAGCTCACGAATGATCATGATGTCCAGGCCTGAGACCACCTCAGGCTTCAGTGTCGATGCCCCAGCAAGCTCGGGGTAGATAATCGCAGGCCGCAAATTCGCGAACAGCTCAAGCGCTTTGCGCAGGCCGAGAATGGCCTGCTCGGGCCGAAGTTCACGCGCTAAGTGATCCAGGCTGAAGTCGCCCACCGCGCCAAACAAAATGGCATCGGCTGATTTTGCCAGTCGCAGCGTTGCCTCAGGCAAAGGATGGCCACTGGCCCGATAGCCTGCGCCGCCGACCGGGGCCTGCTCGAGCGAAAGCGAAAAGTGGCCCTGGGCTGCCAGGCGCTCCAACACCCGTACCGCCTGCTGCGTGATCTCGGGACCAATCCCATCTCCGGGTAGCACGGCAAGATTCAAATGCGTTGACATCTTGTGCTCCCGGTCAGCCTAATGCCCGATGCGGATCAACCGCCAGCCAGGGCTGATCGGCAAGCCGTCGCGACTCAAAGGCGCGAATTTTCTCTGCATGCTGCAGCGTCAGCCCAATGTCATCAAGGCCATTGATCAGGCAGTGTTTGCGAAAAGGCTCAATATCAAACGACCGCGAAAAACTTCCATCCAGGCTTGCGACCTTTTGCCCCGAGAGGTCGACTTTTAGCTGAAAGCCTTCTTCATTAAAGACCCGCTGAAAAAGAATTTCCACATCGCTTTCGGCGAGCACAATCGGCAGCAGGCCATTTTTAAAACAGTTATTAAAAAAGATATCGGCATAAGACGGCGCAATCAGCACACGAAATCCGTAATCCTCTAATGCCCACGGCGCATGCTCTCGGCTTGATCCGCAGCCGAAATTACGTCGGGCGAGCAAAATACTCGCGCCCTGGTAGCGGGCCTGATTTAGAACAAACTCTTTTTTCAATGGCCGACGGCTGCAGTCCACGCCCGGCTGGCCTTCGTCTTCGTAGCGCCAGGCATCAAAAAGATTTGGGCCAAAGCCGCTGCGCTTAATCGACTTTAAAAATTGCTTTGGAATGATGGCATCCGTATCGACATTGGCCCGATCCATCGGCGCCACCAGTCCCTGATGCTGATCAAGAGGTTTCATCGAGAGAATTCCCTGCAGTTAGAAGTTTCGAACATCGACAAAATGGCCGGCCAGTGCCGCGGCAGCTGCCATGGCGGGCGAGACCAGATGGGTGCGGCCCCCTGCGCCCTGCCGGCCCTCGAAGTTGCGATTCGATGTCGAGGCGCTGCGCTCACCGGGCTCAAGCCGATCGGCATTCATTGCAAGACACATCGAGCAACCTGGCTCGCGCCACTCAAAGCCAGCCTGCCGAAAGACCTGATCGAGGCCTTCCTTCTCTGCCTGGGCCTTGACCAATCCGGATCCGGGTACCACCAGCGCGAGCTTCACACTGCCGGCTTTTTTACGGCCTCTGATGACGGCCGCCGCCGCGCGCAAATCCTCAATGCGCGAATTTGTGCATGAACCGACAAACACCTTATCAACTGC
>Ga0209972_10001063_pt1 | contig 25154 bp, 13 predicted proteins | sample NOAtaG_7_FD_187302 | JGI IMG/M metagenome (GOLD analysis project Ga0209972, IMG submission 187302) | Freshwater lake microbial communities from Lake Erie, under a cyanobacterial bloom - NOAA_Erie_Diel1S_2200h metaG (SPAdes) (version 2) | ecosystem: Environmental > Aquatic > Freshwater > Lake ...
GCTCGCGCCCGCGGCGGCGGTCTCGTCCGGGGCGGCGGTCTCGTCCGGGGCGGCGGTCTCGTCCGGGGCGAGCTGGGGCAGGGTGGGCAGCTCGGCGCTGCGGCGCGGCCCGCTCGCGCGGGGAGCGAGCGCAGGGGCGTCGTCGCGGCCGGGCCGGGAGAAGCGGCCCGATGCGTCCAGACCCCGCCCGGTGGCGGCGACGAGCCGTCGACGCAGCTCCCGCGCGGTGCCCGGGCGGGCGTCGCGGTCGCGGGCGAGCGCGCCCTCGACCACATCGGCCAGGAGCGGCAGGTCGGGACGCAGCTGCTGCAGCGGAACGTGGCCGCCCTTCATCACCTTGAAGAGGACCGCGCCGGGGTGCGGATCGGAGTAGGGCAACCGTCCCCCCGAGAGCAGCTCGTAGAGCATGACGCCGACCGCGTACACATCGCTGCGCGCGTCGATGTCGGGCCGCCCTTCGGCCTGCTCGGGGGACATGTACTCGGGGGTGCCGGTGACGAGCCGGTCGTCGGTGCCGAACCGGCCGCGCCGGAGCTGCGAGTCCGGGTCGACCGAGTAGGAGATGCCGAAGTCGAGCAGGCGGGCGAAGAACGAGCCGTCGTCCAGGTAGCTGAGAAAGACGTTCCCCGGCTTCACGTCCCGGTGCACGATCCCGGCCTGATGCACGGCGTCGAGGCCGCGGAGTACCTGCACCGCGATCTCCACGATCTGATCCACCGAGAGCGTGGGGCGACCCTCGGCGCTGCGCTGCAGGAGGGACTCGCCCTCGAGGAGCTCCATGACCATGAAGGGCTGGCCCTCGTCGGTCTGGCCGAAGTCGACGATGTCCACGACGTTCGGGTGACGGACCGACGCCGCGACCCGGGCCTCGCGGAGGAATCGGTCGGCGAGCTGGGGGTCCCCGCCGTGCACCTCGATCAGCTTCACGGCCACCTGCCGCTGAAGGAGCGTGTGCTCCGCCCGCCACACCGTACCCCCGCCGCCCGCGCCGATGGGCTCGAGCAGCCGGTACTTGCCCGCGAGCACGATCTCGCGGTGGGCTGCTGCGTTGGACATCTCACAGGAGGATAGCCTCCCTGCCGGCCCCGAACCAAGTAGACTCGAGCGCCGTGAAGCGCTGGCTCGTCACAAGCAGTGCGGTTCTCCTCTGGTACTGTGCGCCCCCACTGGCCCGGGCCCAGGAGGCCGACGCCACGAGCGCCGCGGCCGCCCGCGCGCTCTTCGCCGAGGGGGTGAGCGCCTCCGACGCCGGGGACTGGGCGGCGGCCGCCGACCATTTCCGGCGGGCCAGCGCGCTGCGCAGCTCCCCCACCATCTCCCTCAACCTCGCCGTCGCGCTGAGCCACCTCGGCCGGCTCGTCGAGGCCGCCGAGCTGCTCCGGGGCGTGCAGCGCCACGCCGAGGCGAGCGAGACGGTGCGGGGCGCCGCGAGCGCCGCCCTCGCCGAGCTCGAGCCGCGGATCGCGTGGACGCGGCTCGAGGTGCTCGGCGGGCTCGAGGGGGTCTCGCTCGCGGCGGACGGCCGCCCCCTCTCGCCGTCCCTCGCGGGCAGCGAGGTCCCCTTCGATCCCGGGCCGCACCGGCTCACGGCCACGCGCGACGGCGTCGAGGTCGGGGCGGTCGAGTTCGCGTGCGGCGAGGGGCAGCGCAGCGAGGTCTCGCTCGTCGTCGCCCCTCCGGCCCCGGCCTCTCCGGACGAACCGCCGCCGGTTCTCGGACCGGGCCCCGGGGCGACGAGTCCGACCCCGTCCGTCGACCCGCTCGCCCTCGGACTCGGCCTCGGAGGGGGCGCCGTGGTGCTCGGCGGCGTCCTCACGCTCGTGCTCGTCCTCGCGTTGCCCGGCGAGCCCGCGCCCTTCGTCGGCAACGCCGGCGTGCTGGAGATCGGGCGTTGAGCCGCTTCGCCCTGCTGCTCGTCTCGCTGGCGCTGGGCTGCGCGCAGCCGCTCACCGAGCTCGTCGTCGTCGTGGACACCGACTATGCGGTCCCCGCGGGGCTCGACGCCGTCGTCCTCGAGGTGGAGGGACCCGACGCCGCCGAGGCGCCGGTGCGGGTGCGGCCCGCCGAGGTCGGGCTGCCGATCACCCTCGGACTCGTGCACCGCGGCGGCCTGCTCGGTCCGGTGCGCGTCACGGCAGTCGGCGAGCGCGGCGGCGTCGCCCTCGTGCGACGGCAGGCGCGGACCTCGTTTCTGCCGCACGAGCGGCGGGAGCTGCGTCTGCTCCTGCTCCGCGGCTGCGAAGACGCGCGGTGCGGCGGCGACACCACCTGCGTTCCCGGGGGCTGCGCGGGCATCGACGTCGATCCGGCGACGCTGCCGCCCTTCGACGGGACCGCGACGCGCTCCGACGTCGGACCTGGGGACGGTGGGCTCGCCGACGTCGGACCCGGGGACGGCGGGCCCGGGGACGGCGGGCCCGCCGACGCGCCGCCCTCTGCCGACACCGGAGCGGAGCCGGACGCCTGTGTGCCGGCGGGCGCCGAGGGGTGCAACGGGCGCGACGACGACTGCGACGGAAGCGTCGACGAGGGCGTGTGCACCTGCGATCCGCCCTGCGCCCTGGCGAACGCGACGGCGAGCTGCATCGGCGGGCGCTGCGAGATCTCCGCCTGCGACGTGGGCTACGCCGACTGCGACCGGATGACCCCGACCGGCTGCGAGCGCTCGACCCGCACCGTGACCGACTGCGGCGCCTGCGATGCGCCCTGCACGCTGCCCGCCGGGCTGCCCGCGACGGCCGCCGGGGCGCCGGGATGCGCGGGCGGGGTCTGCGAGATCGCCTCCTGCGACAACCCGAACTTCGGGGACTGCAACGGTGTCTTCGCCGACGGCTGCGAGACGAGCCTCGTGGCCGACGACTCGAACTGCGGCAGGTGCAACGCCCGATGCCGCTCGGGGACCCGCTGCGCGATGTCGATGTGCCGCTGAGCCGCGGCCCTCGCTTCTCACGGCGCGCAAAAAACAGTAGCGTAGGACCCCATGACGAAGTCCTTTGCGCTCCTCGGCTTGTTCGTGACCCTCGCTGCGGGCTGCGACTGCGCAGGTGCGCCGCTCCAAGACGCGGGACCGGGCCTCGATGCGCCGGGGGCCGATGTGCCCGGGCTCGACGCCCCGCTCGGGAGCGATGCGGGCGCCTGCGGCATCGCTGGGACGGTCTGCGGCGCGAGCGCCGAGTGCTGCGCCGGGCTGTCCTGCACCGACGTCGGCGGCACGATGCTCTGCGCCTCGGTGTGCGGGACCGATGGTGCGGCGTGCGTGCTCGGCACCGACTGCTGCTCGGGCAACTGCCGCGGCGGTCTCTGCGCCCCCGGGCTCTGCGCGACGCTCGGCGAGAGCTGCGGCGTCAGCGGCGACTGCTGTTCGTTCCGGTGCGAGGGCGGCTCGTGCATCGACGACCCGCTCACCACCTGCGATCCCCTCGGCGAGGCTTGCACGGGCGATGGCGAGTGCTGCTCCGAGCGTTGCGCCGCCGCGGACGGAGGCGAGTGCGCGGGCGAAGGCTGCCGCTGCGCGTCCGCCGCGGCGTGCCGCGCCTCGAGCGAGCTCTGCACCGACGATGCGCAGTGCTGCATCGGCGTGTGCAGCCGGCCGGATGGCGCGACCGTGGGGACCTGCGCGCTCTCCGGCTCGTGCGCGGTCGCGGGCGAGCCCTGCGGCACCGAGGGCTTCAACGGCGCGTGCTGCTCGACCGTCTGCCTCGACGCGGCGGGCACGGGCACGCCGGTCTGCCAGCCGCTCGGCGGCTGCCGGGTGCAGGACGAGCCCTGCCGGAGCGACGGCGAGTGCTGCTCGGGCGCCTGCGAGATGGCGGGCGCGGCCGCCGACGGCCGGCCGATCTTCCGCTGCGCGAACGCCGGCTCGTGCATCCCCGCGGGCGAGGTGTGCGGCGGTGCCGGGGCGACGATGAACTGCTGCCCGAACGGCGGCGGCGGCACCGGCTGCGAGCCGACCAGCACCGGCGTGAGCCGCTGCCTCGGCGGCGACGGCACCTGCACGCTGCCGGGCGAGGCCTGTACCAGCACCGAGATGTGCTGCACCGAGACCTACCCCGACATCACCTGCGCGCCGGGGCGCGGCGGCGCGAACGTGTGCTGCTTGCCCGACGGCGCCGAGTGCGACCTCGGCGACACCTGCTGCGGCGGGGTCTGCGTGCCCGACGCGGGCGGTGTGCTGCGGTGCGGCGCGACCTGCGTCGAGGACGCGATGCCGTGCACGACCGCGTCCGACTGCTGCGGCTGCGCCTGCGTGCCCGACGGCGCGGGCGGCAGCGTCTGCACGAGCGACCCGGCCGTCTGCGCTCCGTGCACCGGCGGGGCGCTGGGCGACTTCTGCAACACCGACGCGGACTGCTGCAACACGCCGGTCGTGCAGTGCAACGAAGAGACCGGGACCGAGTTCCCGACCTGCGTGCTCGCCGGCTGAGGACCCGCTTCAGCGCGCCGCCGCCCGGCACGCGGCGGCGTGCTCGGCGAGGACCCGCTCCTGCAGCGAGGCGGGGGCTTCCACCTCCACCCGCGGTCCCCAGCCGACCAGCCACGAGACGACCTCGGGCGAGACGGGCAAGCACAGGCGCATGCGCACCCGTCCATCCGGCAGCCGGCGTGTCGTCTGCGAGGGGTGGTAGCGGCGGCCCCTGACCAGCGCCGCGACCGCTTCGTCGAAGACCAGCGAGAGGGGCTCCGGCGCGCCGCCCGGGAAGATGCCGAAGGCCCCGGCGAAGAACGCGTCGAGCGAGAAGGCTGCCGGCACCTCGAAGCGCGCGTCGCGTCGCCGCTCGGCGCGGCGGAAGCGCTCGACCGCGTGCACCCGCGGGCCTTCGTCGGGACCGTCCGCGGCGGGGCCGCTCCAGCGTCCGACCGCGTAGAGGCCGTTCCGGTAGAGCGCGAGCCCCCACGGCTCGAAGAGGCCGCGCCGCCGCGTGCCGCGCGCCGGGAGATACTCGGTCTGCACCGGCTGCCGCCGCAGCGCGCCGGTGAGCAGCGCGTCGATCACGTCGGCGTGCTTCGCGTAGCTCTTGATCCCCCCGTCGGGAACGAACCGAAAACGCGGCCCGAGCGCGGCGAGATCCGCGCCGCTCTCTGCCGGCAGCGTCGCCGCGACCTTGTCGAAGATCGAGCGCGCGTCCTCGGCCAGAGGCGTGCCCTCGAGCGCCGAGAAGACGTCGCGCATCGCGAGCAGCGCGAAGCGTTCGCGGAGGGTCAGCGCGATCGACTCCGAGCGCCCGCGCGACAGCCGCACCGCCGCGCGGCCCTCGACCCGCACCCGCTCGATCGGGTGCCCCGCGCCGTCGAGCACCGCGAGGTCGCGCCGCAGCTGCTTCTCCGAGATCCCGAGCTCCTCGGCGAGGGCGTCGAGCCGCCACGGCGCACGGCGCGCGCCGAGCCGCATCCGGAGCGCGAGGACCCGCTCGGTCTGGGTGTAGGCGCCAGGGCGGCGGCCCGGTCCGGCGGCCTTCACCACCGATCCCTGGGTTCGCGCGCGTCTCTGCGTGTGCGCTGCATCGGGCGCAGCGTCGCACGCGGCGAGCCCGAACGGCCAGCGTCATGTGGGACATAGTCCGTCCCGTTGGCGGCCGCGCAGGGCCACCGGAAACTCGCCCCCGCGGCGCTGGCCATGCAGCCTCCGGGGCCGTCCCCGATGCGCCCTCCGTCGCCGTATTCTCTCTTGCCGCCTCGGGGCGTCCGCATCGAGACCGCGCTCGACGTTCGCGGTCTCGACGGCGCCGTGGCGCTCGACGTCATCGCCCATGGCGCCCACGCGGTCCGGCTCGCGCGGCAGGCGGGCGACGGTCACCCGGGGGCGCGGGTGCGGATCGAGGAGCGCAAGGGGCGGCAGGCGCAGCGCGAGGACGGGCTCTTTCTCGCAGGCCGGCCCCTCCGGCTGCACGCCGCCGAAGGAAGCGGCGGAGGCGAGGCTGCGTTCGTCGCCGCGCTCCGCGCCGCGTGGATCCTCCCCGCGAGCTGGTTCGGCGGTCTGCTCGGCACCGGGGTCGAGGACCTCGAGGAGCTCCTCACGGGCTCGCGCGTCGTGCACGCGGCGCACGAGCCCGGGGAGCCGATCGCGGCCGCGCGGGCGCTCGCGCGGCGGCTCGCTGGCGTGCTCGGGGACGCGCCGGTCGTCTGCGCCGCGTTCCTCGGCCCGCCCCGGACCCGGCTCCGCGGGCTCGGCCCGGCGATCGATGCGCTCGCGGAGGCTGCTCCGCGTGCCGATCTGCACGCCTCGCTCGTCGTCGGCGTCGCCCGCCCGCTCGTCACCCTGTGGGCGGCCGGGTCCGCGGCGCTCTGAGCGATCGAGGTCCCAGCGTGCGCTCCGAGCGGGCCTGCGGGGACGGTCGCGGTGGGACATATTCCGTCCCTCCGCTCCCGCATCTGCCTCCGCTCGTGCAAAGCACCCGGCGCGGGCCATGGTGGCCCGGCCCGAGCGCCTCGCGAGGAGGGCGGATGGACGGCGAGCAGGCTTCGCAGTGCTGGCGGGACGGATGTTCCGACGCAGGCGGTCTCCGGGGCCTCGAGGTCCCGTCGATCACGCTCGCGCACGGGCCGGACGCAGCGCTCCTCGTGCCACGCCTGCACGCCGCCTGCCGCCGGGAGCCGGGGGCGCGCTGGCGGATCCTGCCCTGGGCCGAGGCCGCCGCGTCGGGCGTCGTCGATGCGCTCGTCCTCCGCGCCGAGACCCGTGAGTGCGCCCCGCACACCTTCCGCCGGCTCGCGGCCGAGGCCGAGCGCGCGGGCGTACCGCTCCTGCTCGCGGGCGAGGCGCTCGAGGTCGAGGAGATCCCGCGTCGGGTGCGGCTCGGGCACACGTTCGGGCCAGACGCGCGCGACGGCCTCGGCTCCCCCTTCGTGCCCGGGCTGCCCGAGGCCTCGCCCATCTCCCCGCAGCGCTCGTTCGGGTTCGCGGCCGAGAGCGGCCGGGACGTGGTGCGGCTGCCGCCCGAGGGGCCGACCGTGCGCCTCTGCCGCCTGCCTCGCGGTGTCCGCCTCTGGACCGACGACGCCGTGCCCCGCTCGATCGAGCTCGTCTGGACCGAGCGCGGCCTGCGCATCGCGCTCGCGGGGGTCGGCGAGCTCGACGAGCCGCCCGTCGACTGGCTCACCTTTCCGCCCCAACGGGTCGATGCGATCTCGGTGTTCGCCGACGAGATCGCCGGCCCTGCCGGTGCGCCGCGGGCGCTGCTCGAGCCGCTCGTCCGGCTCGCGCGGGTGTGGATCGCCCGGGCGCTGCCGCCCCACGTCCGGCGCACCGCGCGCCGCTTTCCCCCCGTCACCCTCGAGGCGATCGCGGCGCGGCTGCTCGCCGATTCCAGCGGCCGCGTCGCCCAGCTCGCCGACGTGTGCCCCGCGGTGCTCACCCTCGCGCTCTTCGGGCCCATCGATCGGGTCGTCGAGCGTGCGGTCGCGGGCGCGCCGCTCCCCGAGGTGCTCGCGCTGGTCCGTCACATCTGCCTGTCCTTCGACGCCTCGCGCCGACCGCGCGCGGTCCCGGAGGCCGCGTGGCCCATGCGGCAGCGCTTCCTGCGCCGCGCCGCGGCCTCGGTGCCGTGGTGGGCACTCGCGAGCCCGCATCCCCCCGGGCTCGCCCTCGACGACGTCCCGCTGCACCCCGCGGCCAACGAGGCCTGGTTCGTCGCGGTTGCCCTGCTCGCCGACCGCATGGCGAGCGACGCCGACGCCGCGCGGCTCGGGCCCTTCGTGAGCGCGCACGGCGCCGAGCTCGGGGACCTCCCGCTGCCGGCGCTGGCCCGCCTCTTCCGGCGTCTCACCCTGCGCGGCCGCTGGCTCGGCCGCTGGCCCGGGCGCCGGACGCCGGTCGCGACCGCGCTCGCCCAGGTGCAGCGCTGGCCCGACGCGGAAGCAGCCCGGCGCCGCGCGGAGCGTCCGCTCGCCCCGCCACCGCGGAGCGGCCTCGTGGTCCGCGAGCTGGACTCGGCCGAGGCGCTCGCGCTCGAGGGCGAGCGCATGCACCACTGCGCCGCGCAGACCTGGGAGGACGTGCGCTGCGGCGTCAGCCGCGTCTTCGCGGTGGAGTTCCGAGGCGAGCGCCTCACCGTGGAGCTGCTCTGCTTCCGGGACGGTGGGCTCGCCCTCGGCGACGTCTCCGCCTTCGCGAACCGCGCGCCGGGTCGGGCCGCCCGCGCGGCCGTCGAGGCGTGGGTGCGGGCGGTCTCGGCCGGCCACCTGCACGGCGCCTGATCCGATGCGCACACCAGCCCGCCGGGCCTGCGTCCCGAGGGCGGCCTGCGCGGCTCAGCGCGGGATCGGTGGCAGATCGACGGTCACGGAGGTGCCCGGCCCGTCCGTACGCTCGGTGATCCGCAGCGTGGTTCCGAGCTGACGCGCGAGGGCCCCGACGAGCGAGAGACCGAGCGCGCGTCGCGGCGCCCCCGGCTCCCAGCCTGCTCCGCGGTCGAGCACCGAGAGGGAGCGGCGGCCGCCCTCCTCGGCGAGGCGCACCCGCACCTCGCAGCGGCCGTCCTCCGAGCGCCCGTGGGCCATCGCGTTCCTCAGGAGCTCGAGCAGCAGGAGCGCGAGCGGGACCGCCTGATCGAGCGACACGAACACCTCGTCCGCTTCGACGCGGAAGGCCGCCTGGTGCCCGCCGCTGCGCTGCAGCTGGGCGACGAGCGCGTGGGCGCAGCGTCCGAGATCGACGCGGTCGGCCTCGGCCGCGCCGTCGAGCTGCTGGTGCACGAGGGACATCGCGCGCACCCGCTGCGTCGCCGCCTCGAGCGCGCGGCGGGTGTCCTCCGACGCCTCCGCATCGGCCTGCATCCCGAGCAGGCTCGACATCACCTGCAGGTTGTTCTTCACCCGGTGGTGCACCTCGCGGAGCAGGGCGTCCTTCTCCCGCACCGAGCGGGACAGCTCGCCGAGCATCGCCATGCGCTCGGACAGGTCGCGCACGACGAGCACGACGCCGGAGCCGCCGGCGCCGACCGAGGGAGCCACGCGCGAGCAGGCCACCTCGGCAGGAAAGGACGCGCCGTCGCCCCGGCGCGCGGCGAGCTCGTGCCAGCGCGTCGGCGCATCGCTGGGGGCGGCGAGCGCGGCGGCCAGGAGCGCCGCGGCGGCGGCCCCGTCCTCCAAGAGATCGCCCAGGCGGCGGAGGTCACGGCCGAAGAGCCGCCGCGCGGCTTCGTTGCTGCGCTCGGCCTCCCCGGTCTCGGTCAGGAGCACCACCGCGTCGGGCGAGCGCGCGAAGACCGACTCGAAGCGGCTCTGCGCCAGGCGCCGGGCGTCGAACTCGGCGTACTGGTCGGCGAGCCGCTCGAGGGCGGTCGGGACGACCTGCGCCGCGGTGGAGGGTGCGGTCGCGCCCACCTCGATCAGCCCGATCGGACCCGTCGGCCCGCGGATCGGGGTGACCACGAGGGAGGCGAGGCCGAGCGCCTCGCTCAGCGCACCGGGGACGTCCCAGCGGGCGTCGTCGCGGTGCACGACGACCGTTCCGCGGCTGTCGAGGGCGGCCCGCAGGTGCGTCGGGGCGCGGCTCGGCCGGACGTCGGGGTGGGCGAGGGGGGCGTCCTCGTGCGGGCGGACGGCGGCGTGCGCGGCGAGCCGCAGGTCGTGCTCTTCGCTGCGGAGCAGCCACACCCGCGCGAAGGTGCTGTCCATCGCGCCGGCGAGGCCCGCGGCGACGTGCCGGCAAGCCTCTTCCGGGTCGTGGCTGTGGAGGATCCGATCCGCGATCTGCCGGACGACGTGCTGCTGCGTCACCTCGTACATGATCGCGAGCACGCTCTTGACCGCCCCGCCCTCGTCGCGGCGCGGGCAGAGGACCATGCGGAAGCGGATGTTCTTGCTCGCGGTGCCCCAGTCGAGGGTGGCGAGCTCGGTGTCGATGGAGAACTCCTTCGTCTTCACCAGCTCGCCCGCGTAGGCGCGGCGGAAGAACTCGACCATGCCGGTCTGCGCCGAGAACGGGTCGGACAGGACGTTGAACTTGCCCACCGCGACCTCGGCGGAGGGCAGCGCCACGAACTCCACCATCGCGCGGTTCAGCCAGCGCGCCGTGCCCTCCTCGTCGTAGAGTTCGAGGCCCACCGGCACGTGGTCGAGGGCCTCCTCGAGGAAGAGCCGGGCGGCGCGGGCCTCGGCCACCTCGCGCTCGAGCGCGACGATGCGCTCGCGCAGCGCCTGCACCTCGGGGTCGGGCGGGGCCGGAACGGAGCGCGCGTCGTCGGGATCCACGGCCGGAGGGGGCCCCACCGAGGCAGGCGAGTCAAGCGCGGAGGGGCGCCGCGGCGCGGCGTCAGGCGGGAGCGCACTGCCGCGTTCAGGCCCGGCCCCCCGGGCCGCTCGCTTGGAAGTGATGGCCCCGGGCCGCGGGGTCGACTAGAAATGCCCAATGAAAGGTGTCGTCTTCACCGAGCTGCTCGAGATGGCCGAGGCCCGCTACTCGCTCGCGGTCGTCGATCAGGTCCTCACCGACGCGAACATCTCCTCGGGCGGCGCCTACACGGCGGTCGGGACGTACCCGGCCGCCGAGCTGTTCACGATCGTCGGCGCGCTCGCGCGACGGGTCGAGGTGCCGATCCCCGCGCTCCTCCTCGGGTTCGGAGAACACCTCGCCGCGACCTTCGCGCGACGCTTTCCCCACCTCTTCGCGCAGACCTCCGACGCACTCTCGTTCATCGCCAGCGTCGAGTCCTACGTGCACCCCGAGGTGCACAAGCTCTACGCCGACGCCGAGGTGCCGCGCTTCACCGTCGAGCGCGCCGATTCCACCTCGCTCGAGCTGCTCTACGAGTCCCCGCGCGCCCTCGGAGCGCTCGCCGAAGGGCTCGTGATCGGGGTCGGTCGCCATTACGGCCAGCCCCTCACCGTGACCCGGCACGACCTCTCGGCGGATGGCAGCCGGGTGCGCCTCGTCATCCGCCGGAGCGAGGCTTGAGCGAGGATCCGGCGCTGCTCGCGAGGGCGTTGACCCGCGAGCGTGCCGCCCGCAAGGCCGCCGAGGATCTGCTCGAGGCCAAGAGCCGGGAGCTCTTCGAGGCGCGGCGGCGCGAGGAGGCGCTGCGGCGCGAGGCGGAGCGGGAGAACGTGCGCCTGCGCTCGGTGAGCGCCGCGTTGCCCGACCTCCTCTTCGTCCTCGACCACGAGGGCAGCGTTCGCTTCGCGCAGCCCGAGCGACCCCCCGAGTCGCTCCTCGACGGCGGGCAGCTCGACGCGGTGCGCGCCGCGGCGCGCGAAGCCCTCGAGGTCGACGCCGCCCGCGACTTCGACATCACGCTGCCTGACGCCCGGGTGCTCGAGGTCCGGGTGCGCCGCGTGGACCCGACCGAGGTCCTCGTCGTCGCGCGGGACGCGACGCTCGAGCGCGCGCTCGCCTCCGACCTCGTCGCCTGGGTGGACGAGAGCCGGGCCGCCCGCACCCGGGTCGAGCACGCGCTCACCGACGCGCTCGACGCGGTGAACGCCGGCTTCTGGGAGACCGATCTGCGGACCGGTCGAACCTCGTGGTCGGAAGGGATGTACCGGCTCCTCGGCCTTCCGCCCAGCGGCGTCGAGCCCTCCAGCGACCTCTGGCGGGAGCGGACGCACCCCGAGGATTACCCCCGGGTGATGGCGCAGACGCTCGAGCAGACCTTCGCCGTCGAGTACCGCGTCGTGCGACCCGACGGCGAGATCCGCTGGCTTCGCTCGCGCAACAGCACCGTCTTCGACGAGGCGGGCGCGCCGGTGCTGCTGCGCGGCATCGCGACCGACGTGACCGATGCGCGCGCCGCGGCGGCCCAGCTCGCGCGCCTCGCCGAGGTCGCCGGCCGCACCTCGAACGCGGTCGTCGTCACCGACCTGAGCGGGCGGATCGAGTGGGTCAACGACGCCTTCACCCGGCGCAACGGCTACGTGCTCTCGGAGGTGCTCGGCAAGACGCCGGGGAGCCTGCTCGCCGTCGACCTCGAGGATCCCGCCCCGCGGGAGATCATGCGGGTGGCCATCCGCGAGCGCCGTCCCTTCGACGTGGAGATCGTCAACCGCACCAAAGATGGGCGGCAGTACTGGAACCGCATCGAGGCCCGGGTCTCGCTCGACGAGGAGGGGCAGCCCACCGGGTTCGTCGCGCTCGAGTCCGACGTCACCGAGGAGCGCTTCGCCCGCGCCCGCGAGGCGCTCGCGCAGCGGGTGGCCGCCGAGTTGCTCGAGAGCGACTCCGTCGCGGCGGCGGGCGAGCGGGTGGCCCGCGAGCTGGTGAAGGAGTTCGACATCCTCGCCGCGCAGTTCTGGGTCGTGGACCCTTCTGCCACGCGCCTCGTCTACGTCGCTGGCGCCAGCGCGGCCCGCGCCGGCGGCGATGGACATGCCTTCCTCGACGCGACCCGGCCCCTCGTGTTCCGTCGGGGCGGCGAGGGCGAGGCGACCCTCGGCATCCCGGGCTTCGCCTGGGCGCTCGAACGGACGACGCGCTTCTACGACTTCTCGGAGCTCGAGTCGAAGGTCGCGTCGCGTCGCGAGAGCGCAGCGCGACAGGCCGGCGTCGCGACGGTCTTCGCCACGCCGATCCTCGGCCCGACCGGCGTGCTCGGCGTCATCGAGGTCGGGGGCACGCGGAACTATCCGGCCCACGAGCGCCTACCCGCCATCGTCGAGCGCGTCGCGGAGCAGTTTGCAGCGTTCATGCTGCGCGAGGCCAGCCGCCGCGCGTTCGAGTCGATCTTCGAGCGCAGCCCCGATGCGCTCCTCCTCGTCGACGAAGCCGGCCGCGTCGGGAGCGGGAACTCCCGGGCGCGCGACCTCTTCGGCGAGGTCCGAGGCCGCGCGATCGACGAACTGATCGAAGGAGGACGCGAGCTGATCGGTCGAGCGGGACCGTCCGCGTGCGATGGCGGGGGCGCCGGACCGACGCTCCTGCAGCGGGACGCGCGCGGCAGGGCGGGCACCTTCTCCGCCGAGGTGAGCGTCGCCGAGGCGCCCGACCCCGCCGACCCGTCCACGATCTTCGCGGTGCGCGATCTGACCGAGCGGCACCGCTTCGAGGCGGCCCTCACCGCCTCCCTCGAGGAGAAGGAGACCCTGCTCCGCGAGGTGCACCACCGGGTCAAGAACAACCTCCAGATCGTGTCGAGCCTGCTCACGCTGCAGGCCGAGGGGGTCGCGGAGCCCGCCTCGCGCGGCGCCCTCGAGACGAGCGTGCACCGCGTCCGCTCGATGTCGCTCGTGCACCAGCAGCTCTACGGCGCCGAGAGCCTCGGCAGCGTCGAGCTCGGCGCGTACGTGCAGTCGCTCGTCGGTTCGCTGCAGAGCTCGGTCGCGAGCGACGCCGACTTCGAGTTCGACCTCGAGCGTGTCGAGCTCTCCATCGACCAGGCCGTGCCCTGTGGGCTCATCCTCAACGAGCTCATCACGAACGCCCTGAAGTACGGCCGCGACGCCGCGGGGCAGGCGCGGCTGTGCATCGCGGTGCATCCGCAGGGCAGCGGCTTCGAGGTGGCGGTGACCGACGGAGGCCCGGGGATGGCGCAGAAGCCCGCTCCGGGAGGTTCGCTCGGCTACCGGCTCATCGACACCCTCGCGCGCCAGCTCCGCGGCAAGGTCAGCGTCACGCCCACCCACCCCGGCACCCGCGTCGCGCTGCTCGTCCCGAAGATCCTCACCTGACCCGACTGGCCCACCGCCAGAGCGCGCTGCGCGCGGAGGCGGTCCGCGTGACCCGAACCCTTGCTCGCGGGCGCGGCGGAGGACGATGCAGGTGGCCCTCACCAGAGGTGCGACCGCTCCCGAGGGCGGGGCAGGGCAGTCAGCCCGCGAGCCAGAATGGCAGGCACGCGCCCAGCAAGAGCAGGGTCGCCGCGACCACCAGCAGCGAGATGGTCTGCGGGTCCATCCCGAGCTCGATGACGCCGTCCGCCGGACGAGCGGGATCGTACCGGACGGTCACGGCCGCGCCCGCAGGCAGGCGGGCCGCGCGCGCCTCCGCGTCCGCCCGCTCGGAGCTGGCGCTCGGAGCCGTCAGGCCGATGCGCCGACTCCGGTGGAGCTGTCCGCCGACCTCGTACTCGAACTCGATCCCTGGCACCCAGCGGAGCGCGTCGCGCTGGCTTCCGATGCCGGTCTGCCGCCGCACCGCGACGCCGACGGCCGTCGCGTGCGATGTGAGCACGCGTCCTTGTACGGCCGGCCAGTGGCGCGCGCGCACGACGGCCCATGCGCGGGAAAGTGCGAGCACGCCGAGGCCGAGACCGAGCAGGCCGGGCAAGAGTCCGATTCCCCCGGCAATCCACCACGGCATGGCCCTTCGAATAGCACGTGCCCGCCGCCCGAGGCCGGCGCGGCCCGCTGCCCGCACGTGCGGGCGCCGCGCTCGGTCGCGGAACGCTCAGCCCTGGAGCTGCCGCACGAGCGCGCTCCAGCCCGCGCGCTCGGCGGCCCGGATCGCCCGGCGGGCCGCGTCCTCGGCGGCCTCGACGCGTCCGAGGGAGCGTTCGGCGCGGGCGAGCAACTCGAGGCAGTCGCCGAGCTCGAGCGGCCGGGCGAGCGCTTCGAGCTCGATCGCGGAGCGCTCGATCGCGCGCAGATGCGCCGGATCGGGGGCCCGCAGCATCGCCACCGTCGCTTGCACCGCGGCGCCGAGCCACGGCTCGGCGTTGCGCTGACGGGCGCGTGCGAGCTTGAGCGCCGTGCCGGCGTAGGCGCTGGCCTCCTCGAGCGCATCGGCGCGCAGCGCCGCCAGCGCAGCCCGGAGCGAGAGCGGCACGCGCTCGGCCTCGAGCCGTCCGGCCATGGCGACCTCGAGCGCCTCGCCGAACCGGGCGAGCGCGCCCCGCGCATCGCCCGCGGCCTCGCGCTCGGCTCCGAGGGCGGCGAGCGAGTCGGCCCGGAGCTGCGGGTCGCCGCGCCGTGCGGCGAGCGCGAAGAGCCGTGCGATCGTCCGGTGGGCGTCGCCGACCGATCCCCGCCGTGCCAGGACGTCGGCGAGCAGGCCCAGCGCCCGCCCCTCGCGGACGGGGTCGCCGGCCTCGCCGAACGCATCGGCCGCCGCGGCGAGCGCGCTCTCGGCCTCGGCGAGCGCTCCCGCGAGCACGAAGGCCTGCCCCCGCAGCCACCGGAATTGCGCCTGCCACGCCGCGCTCGTCTCGGCGGCCTCGCTGCACTGTCGCAGGCGATCGAGCGCGCCGGACCCGTCGCCCGCCTCGAGCATCACGCGCGCGCTCGCGCATGCGAGGCAGGCCTCGTCGTCCGGGCTGCGCGTGCTCGGAAGGGCCGCCTCGAGCTCCTGGGCGAGCTGCACCGCGAGCGCGAGATCGCCCGAGGCGAGCGCGAGGTCGAGACCGCGCAGCGCCATCGCGGGCTGCGCCTCGCGCTCCGCACCCGTCTCCTCGTGAAGCAACCGAAGCGCGGTGAGGCAGTGCCGGGCTGCCGTGGCGCCCGCGCCGGCGGCCTCGGCGGCAGCGCTCGCGAGCCGGAGGTAGTCCACCGCCCGGCTCCGCTGGCTTCCACGGCTGGCGTGGTGGGCGAGCAACGCAGCCCGCGCCTCGTCCCCGGTGGGCGGGCTGCCGCCGCTGCGCTCGAGTGCCGAGAGCAGACGATCGTGGAGCCGCTCTCGTTCCGCGGCGCCGAGCGAGGAGAGCAGGGCGCGCCCCGCAAGCCCTGCCGCGAGCCGCACCGTGCTCGGCAGCTCGTGCTCGGCGTGTCCGCCCCAGGGGCCCAGCGGATCGATCAGCGAGGGATCCGTCGCGGGCGACGGGGCAGACGGCGCGGCATCGACGAGGAGTCGACGGGACACGAGCCGTCGCAGCACGCCGTGCCCGGCCTCGCCGATCAGTCCCTCAATCTGCAGCAGCAGCGCGACGGGGATCGATCCCTCGTGGGCAGCGACACCCGTCAGCAGCCCTCGCTCGAACGGATCGAGCGGACCGAGCCAGCCCTCGAGTCGGCGCAGCACCGGCTCCGGCAGCGGCCCGGTGTCCCCGACGTTCGGCGCCGCAGTGCTGGCCGCCGCGGTGCTGGCCGCCGCGGTGCTGGCCGCCGCGGTGCTGGCCGCCGCCGCGCACTCCAGCGCGAGCTCCACCCAGCCCGGCAGTCCCCCGCTCGCCTCGTGCACCGCGCGCGTCAGCTCGACCGGCGCTTCCCGAAGCCCTCGGCTCGCCGCGACGAGCCGCGCCGTGCCTTCGGGGCCGAGCGGCGCGACGCGCAGCGCCCGGAGCACGTGCGGCCGCACGGTCCCACCGCTCTGCGCCCCGGGGCGCGGCGCCAGAAAGCGCGGCGTGACCAAGCCGGGCCGCGCGGTGACGAGGAAGCTCGCGCGGCAGCCGCCGAGGCCTCGGGCCACGAGGGGCAGGATCTGCCGGCTCGCGTCGTCGCACCACTGCAGGTCCTCGAGCACCACCACGAGCGCGCGGTCCCGGGCGAGCGCCGCGAGGCCCTTGCGCACGGCGACGGCGATCTCGATCCCCCGCGGCCGTCCCTCGCGGGCCCTGGCCGGCGTCGGATAGTGCAGCCCGAGCAGCTCGCCGAGCAGGCGCACCTCGCGCGTCTCGAGCCCGAGCACCCGCAGCCGCTCCACCTTCGCGAAGCGATCCGCCGGAGGATCGTCCCGCTCGATGCCCGTGAGATCGCGGACGAGGTCGGCAAAGAGCGCGTACGGCTGCTCGGCGTCGGCGGCTTCGGCGTGCGCCGTGACGAACGTGAAGTCGCTCGGCGACGCCATCGTGCGCAGCTCGGCGAGCAGCCGCGACTTGCCCGCACCGGCTTGCCCCACGATGCGGACGATGCTCGGCCGACCGTGCGCGGTCGCCACGAGGGCCTCGGAGAGCACCCGCAGCTCCTCACGCCGCTCGACGAGCGGCAGCCGCCGCCGCGGCTCACGCAGCCGCTCCGCGCGTCCGCGAAAGGCCTCCACCTCGGCTCCGGATCCGTCCGGCACGACGCGGAACGTCCCTTCGAGCTCCGGGGCGAGCGCGCTCGGGACCCGGACCTCGCCTGGGCGCCCCTCGGCGAGCAGCGCGCGGAGGCGCGCGAGGGTCTCGTCCTCTGGCTCGAGCAGGACGCCATCGGAGAGGCGGCCCCCGTCCTCGACGACGGCCAGCCGCGGCAGGAGCGCGTCCCGCTGCTCGCTGCGAAGCCGCGCCCGGAAGGCGAGGGCGGCGCGGGTCGCGTGCACCGCGGGCCCCTCGACGCCGGGCCCGATGCCGAACGCCGCGAGGCGCACGTCGTCGAGCACCCGAAAGACCTGCCCATCCGCCTCGTCGACCGCCCGCAGGAACGCCCGCTCGTCGTGCTCGCGCAGCTCCACCGCGAGGTAGGCGAGCCGCCGCATCTCGACGCGAGAGCGCCGCGAGATGGGCAGCGCCGCGGTCCGGTCCGAGGCCGGCTCCTCGGCGGGAGCGGGTGGCCCCGATACCGCGGTCGCGTCCTGGTAGGCCCGCAGCATCAGATCCACCCGGAGCTTGTTCGGCGAGACCGACTCCTCGGGCGGATACATGCGCGCCATCGCCTCGGCGAGCTCGCTCTCGCCGACCGGCTCACCGCGCCGAAAGAGCCAGGCGATGAGCTCCTTGGCGAGCGCGCCGGCGCTCGGGGTGCGCTGCTCCCGATCGGCGGCGAGCGCCCGCAGCAGCACCGGGTGCAGCGAGGGCTCGATCCCCAGCGGCCCGAGCGGGGGCACGTGGGTCCGTCGTACCAGCGCGAGTGTCTCCTGCGAGGTCTTGCCCCGGAAGAGTCGCTGGCCCGTGAGCAGCTCGAAGAGCACCACACCCACTCCGAACACGTCGCTGCGCCGGTCGAGCGGCTCGCCGCGCGCCTGCTCCGGCGACATGTACGCGTACTTGCCGCGCAGCATCTTCGGGTCCTCGCCCCGCCCGAGACCCTGCTCGTCGGCGCGGGCGATCCCGAAATCCGCGACCTTCACCGCGCCGTCGTAGCTGAGCAGCACGTTCTGCGGGCTCACGTCGCGGTGCACGATCTGCAGCGGCCGTCCGTCGTCGCCCCGCCGGGTGTGCGCGTGCTCGAGGGCCTTGGCGACGACCGACACGATCCACACCCGGAGCGGCACCGAGAGACCCTCGATGCCGGTCGTGCGGACCGTCATCGCCTGCCCGAGATCCTTGCCGTGCACGTACTCCATTGCGATGTAGTGCGCGCCGCCCTCCTCCCCGAGCTCGAACACCTGGGCGATGTTCGGATGCGAGAGGCGCGCCGAGATCTTCGCCTCGCGCACGAGCAGCTCGGCAAAGCCGGGCTTGGCGGTCAGCGCGGGCAGCACCCGCTTGATGACGACGAGCTTCTCGAAGCCGGCCGCGCCCCGCGCCCGCGCCTTCCACACCTCGGCCATCCCGCCCTCGCCGATGCGCTCGACGAGCTCGTAGGAACCGAGGACGACCGGGGCCCGCGACACGGCCTCGGACGGTACCAGAAGGTCCCGCTCGGCGATCGTTCGGGCGCGCCGATGGCCCCCCGATTTTTCGCGGCACGAAAGCTGCCGTGCTATCCGCCATGGCTCGGAGAGACCTCGTGACCTCGTCCTCGGGAACGATCGCAGCGGGCGCGTCCGGTCGGGGAGCCGCCGAGGCGGTCCGCGGCCTGTGGCCCCGTCACCGCCGGGTGATCCAGGCCGTGTTCGCGGTGCTCGGCGTGGTGCTCGCCGCGCGCTTGTTCACCGAGGGAGCGAGTGAAGGCAGCCTCGAGGCCTCCCTCGCCGCCGTGCTCGCGCGGAGCGGGCTCCGTGTCGAGCCCGCCGCGGTGGTGTGGCTCGGCGAGGACGAGGGCTGGCTCTCGACCCGCGGCGTGCTCTTCGTCGCCTCGGAGGGCGACGAGCCGAGCGACATCCACTTCGCCGAGGTCCGCCCCGGCCGCGACGGCGCGATCCTCGACGTCGATCTCGTCACGAACCTGACCCGCTCGCCGGCCGTCGCCGACGACGCGATGGTGCGCGCGGGCGATGCGCTCGCCTTCGTCTCGCGGGACGGCGCGCTCGTCGACGCGGTGACGGTGCTCGATCTGCGGGGCGAGCCGGAGGACCTCACCGCCTCGTGGAGCGCGGTGCAGCGCCTGCAGAACGCCATCACGAACCTGCAGGAGAGCGGGCGCACGGAGGGCTTCGGGCGCACCCGCTACCAGCTGCACGACGCGGTGCGGGGTGCGCTCGCGGTCGAGGACGGCCGCTTCGTGCTCGCTGGCACCTCGGCGGACGGCACGCCGGTACGGCTCGTCATCGACCCGGACGCCGAGGAGCCGCTCGCGGGCAGCGAGCTCGTGCTCGTGCAGCCGCTCGAGAAGGGCGTGCCGGGCGGGATCACCTGGGTCGTCGACACGGTGCGCCGCCTCTCGTTCGTCGGGCCCGCACCCATCGAGTGGCTCGAGAACCGCGTCTTCGCGGTGCAGGATTGGTTCGACCGGACCCGCTACGCATGGCTGGGCGGCTCGAGCGAAGAGACCGGGAGCGAGGTGCGCGCCGAGCTCGGGGTGAGCGAGCCCGCCCCCGAGGAGCTCAGCGAGGAGAGCCGCGCGCTGCTCGACTTCGCCGAGGCCGAGATCGGCTTTCCGCCGGCTCCGCTGACGCCCGTGCTCCCCGACCCGGTCGACGGCGAGGGCCGCTGGATCCCGGTGCTCGACGATCCCTTCGTGAATGCGTACCCCGGCGCGCCGCCGGCGTTCGCGCAGACGTTCCTCCGCCCCGACGCCGAGCGCCCCTACGCGACGGTCTACGTCACGCTCTGGGACCCGCGGCAGGTGCAGCTCCGCATCGTGTCGGGCACCCGTGAGCCCGAGAGCGCGACCGGCGAGCGCGGCACCGGCTCGATCCCCCGCGACGAGCGCACGAGCCGCCTGCTCGTCGGCGCCTTCAACGGCGGCTTTCAGGCGATGCACGGGGAGTTCGGCATGATGTCCGAGGGCCGCGTGTACCTGCCGCCCAAGCCCTGGGCCGCGACGGTCGCCGTCTTCGACGACGGCCGGGTCGGCATGGGCAGCTGGCCCGCCCCGAACTGGCGCGGCCGCTACTTCGACGAGACGCTCGCCAACCGCACCATCCCCGAGGGGATGATCGACCTGCGGCAGAACCTCACCTCGATGGTCGAGGACGGCGTCTACAACCCGTGGGAGCGCTGGTGGTGGGGCGCGGCGCCGGCCGACGCGACCGAGCAGACCTTCACGTACCGCTCGGGGCTCTGCCTCACCGAGGAGGGCTTCCTCGCGTTCTTCTGGGGCAGCTCCCTCGGCCCGGAGGCGCTCGGGCAGGCGATGCTCAGCGCCCGCTGCGCCCGCGCGATGCACCTCGACATGAACAGCGGCCACTGCGGCCTCGAGCTCTTCCGCCCCTACGCCGAGTCACCCGGTCCCTTCGATCCGGTCCCGCCCCCCGTCGCCCGGCTCGCCGAGGACAGCGAGTACGACGGCGAGTTCCCCCGGGCCCGCGGCTACCGCATCCGCGGCCGGCGCGCGGTCCGCAGCATGGCGATGCGCTTTCCCCGCTACCTGAGCCGCGACGCCCGCGACTTCTTCTACCTCACGCTGCGGCCGACCCTGCCCGGGCCCGCGCAGGGTCGCGCGCGCGGCGAGGACGGCACCTTCTCGAGCCTCGGCCTGCCGCATGCGGGCTGGCCCCACCCCTTCGCCCGAACCCGCAGCGGCGAAGCGTTCGTGATCCGCATCGATCCGCGGCGCGCGGTGCCCGGCCCGCTCCGCGCCGCCCGCCACACCCGCGTCCTCGGCGGCCTCACCGGCACCGCGCTCGGCGGCCCCAGCGCGCTCGTCGCGGGCCGGGGCTCGGTGGGCTGGGAGCTCACGGTCGACGGCACCGGGGACACGCTCCTGGCCGCCTCGCCGATGGGGCCGGAGGGCGCCGAGGCCGCGCTCGGCGTCGACCGCGATGGCTTCCTCGTCTACGCGGAGGGCGCGCCCACCGAGGTTGCCCGTGCCCTCTCGCGGGCGGGCGTGACCCGCGCCCTCTCGCTCGGCGAGCGCCGCCTCGCCTTCGCCACCGAACGCGGCGGCGCGGCCCCCGACGGGAGCACCCCGCGGGCGCTGCCTGCCGAGGGGGAGGGCTCGCTGCTGTTCTACGCCGAGGAAGGGGCCGCCGCCGAGGTGCTCTTCCCCGAGACCGAGCCCGCGCCGTACTCGGTGTGGGGTTACCTCCAAAACCTGCGCGTCCGGTACCTGCGCGAAGGCCCTGGCCGCTTCGAGCGCCCCGTGCCGGGCGAGTGATCGCCGCGTGTGCGGAGCCCGCCCAAGGCTGAGGTGGCTCACGGGTCGATCGTCGGCGCAGTGTTGACCCCTTCCCGCCACCTTCTCTACACTCCCGAACCGTTCGAGACGAAGTCCGTCGTTCGAGTCCCGCCGCACGCGACCGGGGCCCGGTCGCACGCGCCTCGGGGGCGTGAAGCCCCCTCGAGCACTCCCTTGGAACGGTCCGGCACACAGGCAGGCATGCAGTGAAGAAGCCCATCCCCTTCGGTAAGTACCTGCTCCTCGAGCGGGTGAACGTCGGCGGCATGGCCGAGGTCTTCAAGGCCAAGCAGTTCGGGGTCGAGGGGTTCGAGCGGCTGCTCGCGGTCAAGCGCATCCTGCCGTCGATCGCCGAGGACCAGGAGTTCATCACGATGTTCGTCGACGAGGCGAAGATCGCGGTGCAGCTGACGCACGCGAACATCGCGCAGATCTTCGACCTCGGGAAGGTCGGCGACAGCTACTTCATCGCCCTCGAGTACGTGAGCGGCAAGGACCTGCGGGGCCTCTTCGACCGCGCCCGCAAGCGCGGCGAGACCGTCCCGGTCCCGATGGCTTGCTACACGATGATGAAGGTCTGCGAGGGACTCGACTACGCGCACAACAAGAAGGATCCCTCGGGCCGGGAGCTGAACCTCGTCCACCGCGACGTCAGCCCGCAGAACATCCTGCTCAGCCACGACGGCGAGGTGAAGGTCATCGACTTCGGCATCGCCAAGGCCGCGGGCAAGGCCGGCCGCACGCAGGCCGGCATCCTCAAGGGCAAGTTCGGGTACATGTCGCCCGAGCAGGTGCGGGGTCTGCCGCTCGACCGGCGCAGCGACGTCTTCGCGGTCGGCATCGTCCTCTACGAGCTCCTCACCGGGGAGCGCCTCTTCGTCGGGGAGAGCGACTTCTCCACCCTCGAGAAGGTCCGCAACGTCGAGATCATGCCCCCCTCGACCTACAACCGGCGGATCCCCGAGGAGCTCGAACAGATCGTCCTCAAGGCCCTCGCGAAGGACGTCGAGGACCGCTACCAGACCGCGATGGACCTGCACGACGACCTGCAGTCGTTCATGTACACGTCGGGCAACTTCTTCTCGCGCAAGGACCTCTCGACCTACATGCGCAAGGCCTTCGCCGACGAGATCGCGAAGGAGTCGGCGCGCGAGGAAGAGTACAAGCGCATGGAGGCCGACCTCGGCCCCGGAGGCGCCGCGAAGTCGGGGCTCGAGCAGTTCGACGACCTGCCGGGCGAGGCCCCCGCGCCTGCCGCGACGCCCGCGCCTCCCCCTCCGCCCCGCCCGTCCAAGCAGACCATGCTCGGCGTCGGCGCCGCGGTGCCGCCCCCGCCGCGCGTCACGGCCGCGCCCCCTTCGCGGGCCGGGGGCGGCCCTCCTCCGCCTCCGCGTCCGAGCCTCCCCCAGCCGCCCCCGCCTCCGCCTGCGGCGCCCGCCGCGGCGCCGCCCGCGCCCGCGAGCGGCTCGGCGAAGATCGACATGGACTGGGACGAGGAAGAGCTCTCGACCCAGATCTACGACAAGCCCGAAGGAGGCCTGCTCGCCGACCTGCCGGGACCGATCGCCCCGGCGCCGACCGCGGTCGCGGCCCCCGCGCCTTCCTCGCCCGGTGTGCTCGCGAAGCCCACGCTGGGCGCGGCGTCGGCGCCCCCGTCGGGCGCGCCCTCTCCGTTCGGCGGACCGAGCGCGGGGGCGCCGGCTCCGTACAGCGTCCCGAGCGCCGCGCCGTCGTCGCCCGGTGCCTCCCTGGCACCTGCGTCCCCGATGGGCGCTCCCTCGCCCTTCGACGCTGGACCCGCTCCGAGCGTCGCGCCGGAGCCCACCGCGGTGACCCGCGCGCCGGCCGCTCCGGCCTCGGGCGGCGGGCGAGCGGTCCTGGGCATCGCGGCGGCGCTGGTGCTCTTCGTGCTGGCCGGCGCGGCGTACTGGTTCCTGATGCCGCGCACCGGCACGCTGCGGGTCACCACCACGCCGGCCGACGCGATCCTCTACCTCGACAACAACCCGGTCACCTCGTCGACGTCGAGCCCCTTCATCGTCTCCGACGTCCCGGCCGGGCCGCACCTCGTCGAGGTCCGCCGCCACGGCTACACGACCTGGGGCAACCGCGTCGAGCTCGCGGGCGGACAGGACCTCACGCTCGGCCCCGTGACGCTCGTGGCCGAAGCCGGCACGCCGGTCGCGGGCGCCCCGAGCGGGCCGGGCACGGTGACCGCTCCCCTCGCAGCAGCGCCGCCCCCCGCCGCGACGGGCACGGGCTTCGTGCTCGACACCGTGCCCTCCGGGGCGCGCGTGTTCGTGAACGAGCGCGAGCTGCCGACGCGCACGCCGGTCACGGTCAGCGACCTCACCGCGGGCACCTACGACATCCGGGTCGACGCGGGCGCGAACTACGCGAGCTGGGCCACGCGCATCACCCTCGGCACCGGCACGGTGATGACCCTGCCGAACGCGGTCCTCGCGTTGCGGCAGGTGACCGTCGACTTCACCTCGACGCCGGATGGTGCGTCGGTGACGCTGGTGCGCGGCCGCGAGGAGCGCGAGATCGGCCGCACCCCGACGAGCGCCGACGTCGACGTCACGGGCGGCGCGTGGACCGTCGAGATGAGCCGCTCGGGCTACGAGCCCTACTCGGCGCCGCTCGCGCTCACCCCGGGCGCACCCCGCGGCGCGCACGCGGCCACGCTCATCGAGCGCCGAGGCGGCGGCAGTGGCGGTGGCGGCGGCGGCAGCACCCGGCCGGCCCTCGCCTCCGACGTGCGCGGCAGCGGCGGCGGCAGCGGCGCGGCGGGTTCGGGCGGCGGCTCGGGCGGCGGCTCGGGCGGCGGCGGCTCGGGCGGCGGCGGCTCGGGCGGTGGCAGCAGCGCGAGCGGCGGCTCAGGCGGCGGCGGCGGCTCGGGGACCTTGGCGGTCAATTCGCGGCCCTGGTCGCAGGTCTACGTCGATGGGCGCCTCATCGGGAACACCCCCCAGATGAACATCCCGCTCGCGGCGGGCCGGCACACCGTCACGTTCGTGAACAGCGAGTTCTCGATCCGCGAGACCCGCACCGTGACCATCACCGCCGGCGCGACCGAGCGGCTCATCGTCACGCTCACGCCCGGCGGCGGCTGAGCGCCTCGCTCCGGCGGGCCTCAGCGCTCGCGCTGTGGCCGGTCAGCGCTCGCGCTGTGGGCCGGTCAGCGCTCGCGCTGTGGACCGGTCAGCGCTCGCGCTGTGGGCCGGTCAGCGCTCGCGCTTGGGGCCGGTCAGCGCTTGCGCTTGGGCAGGCTCGCCTTCAGCTCGTCGAGCTCGCGGCGTAGCGCGGCCACTTCCTTCTGCGTGCTCTCGTCCGGCGGCGGGTCGACGGCGACCGGGGCCGGACGCGGCTCGGGCGCGATCATCTGTCCCGCGCCGAGCCACATCCGCGCGATGGCGCTCGCCGCCGAGAAGGGCATCGTCGCCATCGGCAGGTAGGGCGAGAGCGTCTCTGCGCCGCGCTTGGCTTCGAGGTACATCTCCAGCGTCGCGCCGAGGTAGCGGCCGAGGAACTCGGTGAGCGCGTCGTCGCTCATCCGGATGAGCTGCACGAGCAGCGGCACCGGCAAGAGGCCTGCGGCGCGCCGGCCTTCGAGGATGATCTGCGCGAGCGTGGCCTGGGTGAGGTCCTCGCCGGTCTTGGCGTCGAGGACCCGCACGTCCTGCCCCTCGCGGATGGTCGCCTCGAGCTCCTCCTGGGTCACGTAGCGGCTCAGTTGCGTGTCGTAGAGCCGCCGGTTGCCGTACTTCTTGACGAGGAGCGGCTCGGAGCTGGGCCTGCGGGACATCGGGCCGGGCAGCGTGCCCGCGGCGGGCAGGCGGCGCAACGGCGCCGACGTGGGCGCGGCCTCGCGAGGCAGCAGCGCGCCGCCTGCGGGCAGGCCCGGACGGGAAATGGTGCGTCGCAACACGACCGGTCTTGACACGCCCGAATGGTCGGTCCAGAAGGCGCCCGTGACTTTGTGCACCGCA
>Ga0209972_10001065_pt1 | contig 25105 bp, 20 predicted proteins | sample NOAtaG_7_FD_187302 | JGI IMG/M metagenome (GOLD analysis project Ga0209972, IMG submission 187302) | Freshwater lake microbial communities from Lake Erie, under a cyanobacterial bloom - NOAA_Erie_Diel1S_2200h metaG (SPAdes) (version 2) | ecosystem: Environmental > Aquatic > Freshwater > Lake ...
TCCGCTGCAACGCGGAGAAAATCCGGGTTATTTCCAGCAATGGTTCAACGAAAAGAAGAATGCTGATGGGGTGATTCCCCAATGGCAATATGCGGCCTGGGATGCGGCCGACAAGCGCAAGGCCAGCCTTCGCACCGGCATCAACCTCTTCGACACCTTGTACGAACTTGGCCCCAACGCTACCGGAGGCCGCACACGTGCGTTGGTGGTAGACCGCCGCAACGACAATATCATCCTGGCCGGTGGCATTTCCGGCGGACTCTGGCGCAGCGAAAACGGCGGCAGCAGCTGGACTCCGCTCAACGACCACCAGACCAGCCTCATGGTGAGCTGTATCGTGCAAAGCCCATTCGATCCGGACGTGATATACTACGGAACCGGTGAAGCCCGCGCGAACAGTGCCGGTGTAGGCGGCGACGGCATCTTTAAATCCACCGACGGCGGCAAAACCTTTACCCAACTTCCCGGCAGCCGCAATTTGAGTGGCATGGAATCGGTTTGGGCCATCGATCACTCGCTCACCGACACCAACACCCTTTACGCCGGCACCGACAAAGCCTTGTACCGCAGTCAGGATGCGGGTGCCACCTGGCAGGCTGTTTACAGCAATGCGCGTGTTTCAGACGTCATGTGCCGCCCCGACGGTGGCGTGCTCTTCACGCGCATCAGCACAGGAATCTACAGCAGCCCGAGCGGGAATGCCGGCACATACCAAATTGTGGTAGACAGCGATATCCCTGCACAGGGCGCTTACGGCCGCATTGAGTTTGACTACTGCCGCGCCTTCCCGAATGTGGTGTATGCCTTGTTCGAAGGTCCCGGTTTCAGTTCCAATGCCACCGCATTCATGAAAAGCTCTGACGGCGGCAAGAGCTGGATCCGCCGCACCGTTCCTACTGCTATCGGCAGCGGTTACCAGACCTATTGCGTAATGCTGGGTGTTGCCTATACCGACAGCAACCGCGTTGTAACCGGCGGCGTGAACATCGCGGGAAGCTCCAACGGCGGAAGTACCTGGAACACCATGTCGAACGGCCATGCCGACCACCACGTGGTGGCCAATATGAACCAAACCAAAGACAATTTCCTCGTGGGCAACGACGGCGGTGTTTACCGCTACCGCTGGAGCAACCTCACAGCCGCCAACGTCGGCCTGAACCGCGGTTACCGCACCACCCAGTTCTACGCGGGCGGCTTTGCGCCAACAGGGATTGTATCGATGGGCGGCACACAAGACAATGGCACGCACATGGCAACCGGCAACCTCGCCAGCAGCAAAGTATATGGCGCCGATGGTGGCTATGCCCATATCGGTCAGCAAGACGGAACCATTGCCTACTTCGCAACCCAAAACGATGGAATCTTCCGTATAGACAACTTCCGCACGCCCAGCCAGTTTATCGTGCGCATCACGAGCGACAGCTTCAATATCGAAGGCGTGAACTTCATCAATGCCTATCAAATGAACCCGGCGGATCAGTATCAGCTATTCTACCGCACCAATTCCGGCATTCACTTCACACAAGATGGAGGTGACAGTTGGAGAAGGATTACCCGCCGCATTGTAAACCTCAAAGCCATTGGTATCGAGGCTGCGAAAAATCCGACTGTTTATTACGGAGGAACTTCGGGTTCGCTTTGGAGAGCCGATTCCATCCTGACCAAAGGATTCTTCCGCGAGGTCAACCTCAGCAGCAGCATACCTGCCAACATCCGCAACGAAAGCATGAACTACATCCAGGTGCACCCGAAAGACAAATACACGGTGTATATCTGCTATACCAATAACAGCAACGAACCCCGTATCTGGAAGGCGAGCAACCTGCGTGGAACTCCACAATGGACCAATGTATCGGGCGACTTGCCGGTAGGTTTACCGGTGAATTTCATTCAATGCGATCCCATGAATCCGGACAGCATCCTCGTTGCAGCGACCGATTTCGGCTTGTATGTGAGCAACAACGGTGGCCGCAACTGGGAAAAGGAAATGCGCGTTCCCAATGTGGCCGTGCACGAAGTGAAGTTCCGGGAAGATGGTACTGTGTTCATTTACACGCATGGCCGCGGCCTGTATGTGGCCCGCATGCCGCGTTCGTATACCTGGTCGGTGACTGAACCTGCCCTGGCAAAGCGTAACCTCGTGGTTTACCCGAATCCTGCCCGCGATCAGATGCGCATAGAATTGCCGGATGCGCTGCCCACCGAAGTAACGGTATTCAGTCTGGATGGCCGCAGCATGTACCGCCGCCAGCACACAGGTGGTTCCATACAATTGCAAACCGCCAACTGGCCGGCGGGGCATTACATCGTAAGCGCACGGAGCGAAAAAGGCACCCTGACCCAGAAGCTGCTCGTGACGCATTGATGGAAAACGGCAACCCGATAGAGGCCGCCCTGAACCTGCTCCGCGCAGATGTTAAATGGGTGCAAGAGGCCTTGCTGGAAGTGAGCGGGGATATGATTAAGGAGGGTTACTCCAGGCATCCTGTCTTCATCGCCCAGGAAACAGAACCCGAATTGGGCGAATTGCTGTTTGACCGCAGCGAACTGAACCTGAACCACTATATCGCCGTCTCTTATCTGGAAGAATTCGTGGAGCGGGGCATCATCGCGGAAGACAAACAAGACTTGTTTATTTCCAACTTCAAAGACCCGGAGAAATACTTCTGCTTTTTGATGATTTCAAGCCTGGCAGGAGCGCACCTGGTCTTCGTTCCCACGGCCGTGCAGGCACCTGCCGATCCGAATTCAGTCGCATGAATCCATCCGTTGCCATCGTCATCCTGAATTACAATACCCGCGGGCAACTGCAGGAATTCCTGCCCGGTGTGTTGGCAACCGATTACGACAACTTTCAGGTGGTGGTGGCCGACAACGGCAGTCGCGACGGCAGCACAGACTTTATTAAAGCGCATTATCCTGAAGTTCAGCTTATCCGCTTCGAACAGAATCATGGCTATGCAGGTGGCTACAACGAAGCCCTGAAACAGGTACGCGCCGATTTCTATGTGTTGCTGAACAGCGATGTGGAAGTGCCTGCTGATTGGCTCAGGCCACTGGTACAATGTGCAGAACGGCATGCCGATCTGGCGGCAGTGCAACCCTTTATACTGGATCAAAAACAAAAAGACCGATATGAATATGCAGGCGCTGCCGGCGGCTGGATAGACCGATTCGGCTACCCTTTCTGTCGTGGTCGTTTGTTCGATAACCTTGAAAGTGCTGCAATCGCATTCGATGAAGCACCGGTCTTCTGGGCATCGGGTGCGGCCTTGTTCATTCGCGCTTCCGATTTCCATGCCATAGGCGGCTTCGATGCGCGCTTTTTCGCCCACATGGAGGAGATCGACCTTTGCTGGCGCTTGCAATTGGCCGGTAAAACAGTGTATTCCTGCCCTGAAAGCCGTGTTTACCATGTGGGCGGTGGTACGCTGAAGAAGCAGAGTCCGTTTAAGACCTTCCTGAATTTCAGGAATGGTCTTTTATTGCTTGAAAAGAACCTGCCGGCAGCAACGCGCAGAAGAACTATACTCCTGCGCATGTGCCTGGATGGCATTGCGGCAATCAAGTTCCTGTTGGCCGGGCAATTGGCGGATTTCGCAGCTGTATTCAGGGCCCATGTCTATTTCCACCGGAACCGGCGGAAGTTCAGGCCGGAACAGCCTGTTAGCCGTTCGCCGGATGCACTGCACGGGTATTATAACCGTTCTGTAGTATGGCAATATTTTGCCCGCAAGGTGAAGCGTTTCAGCGATTTGCCCGGTGTTTCCTGAGAGGGCAAGTACACCCGGAAACTTATACTTCCCATCAACTCCTTTTGCTGTTTGGCTTGCAGCCAGATAAGGCCCTATGCAACAGATTTTTACCTGAACAGGCATAAAAACATCCTGCCCTTTTGGAGAGCGGGATGTTTGGCTTGCGGCCAGTTAAGTTTCTATGCATCAGATTTTCACCTGAACGGGTATAAAAAAAACATCCTGCCCTTTTGGAGAGCAGGATGTTTGAATGGTTGAATTGAGTTGGCTTAGTAGCTCAGCAAGAAGTCAACGCGGCGGTTCTTGGCGCGGCCGGCTGCAGTGCGGTTGTCTGCAATCGGGCGTTCCTGACCGTAACCCATTGCAGTAAGGCGGCTTTCAGCGATGCCCTGGCTAACCAGGTAGTTTTTCACTGAGTTGGCGCGGCGCTGTGACAGGTCTTTGTTTGCGTCGGCATTACCAGCATTGTCGGTATGGCCTTCGATGGCAGCTTTTGCTTCGGGGTATTCTTTCAGGATGGCTGCGAGCTTATCGAGGTTTTCGAAAGACTGGCTAACGATTACATCGCTATTGGTTTCGAAGTTGATACCCTTGGCAGCGAGTGCGATCTGTGCACGCACTTCCTGACGGATTTCGGGGCAGCCTTTGTTGGCAATTGTTCCGTTCTTATCGGGGCAAACATCTGTGTTATCGTAAACACCGTCACCGTCGCTGTCGGGGCAACCTTCACCGGCCACCGCACCTGCCTTTGCAGGGCACTTGTCTTTTCGGTCTTCGATGCCATCGCCATCAGTATCAGGGCAGCCGTTGAACATGGCTACACCAGCCTGAGCGGGGCATTCGTCTTTGCGGTCTTCGATGCCGTCGCCGTCTGTATCGGGGCAACCATTGAATGCAGGTGACCCTTTAACCGTCGGGCACTGGTCGAGTTTGTCTTCGACACCGTCGCCATCGCTGTCGGGGCAACCGTTGAACTTGGGCAGACCGGGTACGGTCGGGCAAGCGTCGTCTGCATCCAGCACGCTGTCGCGGTCGGTATCAGCAGGGCAACCCACAGAATCCACGTGATTGCGATATTTCTCAGGTGTATTCGGGCATTTGTCGTACTTGTTCGGAACGCCATCTTCGTCGCTGTCGGGAGCGCGCTTGCCACTTGGCTGCGGGCCGGAACCGGTACCAAACGAGAATGCCACGCCTATACTATGGTACATATAGGCATCGAACATTTTGCTACGGCCGTGGATGATGCTGTAATCGGGCGTGCGTGCTTCACCATCCCAGATATCGTTGTGAGTGTAGTTGAAAACTGACGATACACGCAAGCTGATGGCATCGGTCATTTGGTAGTTGATACCAAGACCCACATTCCACAAACCGGAGAAGCCGGTGTAATTCTTGGGAATGTTGTTAATTCTGGAATGCACATAGAATCCACCCCAGCCAGCATGGGCGTAAGCGGAAAGCTTAGCATCTTCGGGCAGGATATAGCCGTTGTTGAACTTATAGCGGAGACCGCCAACCAATTCGAAGGTATTGGCTTTGAAACCTGCATACTTCCAGGGGTCGTTTCTCTCGTGGATGGTGCTGTAGAATCCAACGTCTCCGCCACTGCCCCTTACAACAGCATCGAAAGAGGGGCTCAGGTAGTACCCGAACTGCACTCCAACGCCGTTGTAGATGGGCTTTTTGGCAAAAAACAGTGCCGATCCCAGATCTCCCATGTACTCTCTCCAGCCTCCGTTGATCTCCAAGCCCATAGGCTTGTACGCCGTCTGGCCATGGGCCGGGGCGACGACCAGCACGCTGAGTCCGGTAATCAGGAATCCTTGCAAGTATCTTCTCATCATATGGTTTGTAATTTCTCTGTTAAAAGTGATGACCGGACAAATATAGAAAAGGAATCAAACAAAAAAACACCCTTCGATAACTTGATTGATTTTTTTACAAACGCTTAATTGCTTATATACAACATGTTACCGATTTTCTGCACGGAATATCTACCCAAACCCCGCGGAGCAGGCCCTCCATTGGGCAATCCGTTGAAGCCATAACGCGACGAACAGCAGGGTGAAAAGCGTCCGGCCTGGTAGGTTCCACAGCGCAGTTGGAGGAGATTGCTGTCAACCTGAATAACAGAACAAGCTGTTGTTGGCTGGTAAGCGCAGGTGCGCTCGAAGGCATACCATTCCCCGTTGAAATCGTGAACCAATACCACACCCCGGTGACCTCCGCTGAGAAAAGCCCAGCTGCCGGGTAGCTGCAGGTAAAGGTATCCTGGCAAGGAAAGGTTAATGGCCGCATTCACAGGTCCGGTCGGAATCGGTTCCAACACAGGCTGATCGCGGTTGCATGAACCAAGTGGTGCCAGCAAGAGCAAGGCAGCTGCGAGCAATCCGAGGATGAGCTTATGCTTCATAACGATAAAATCCTTCACCCGATTTGCGGCCGTGCAGGCCGGCATCCACTTTTTGCTTTTGTATGCGCGAAGGCCTGAACTTCCCGTCCTGGCTGAAGAGGTTGTACATGGATTCGGTAACCGAGTAATTCGTGTCAACGCCGATCAGGTCCATCAAACGAAAGGGCCCCATCCGGAAGCCGGAAGATTCCATGAGGCGGTCGATGGCTTCAAAACCTGCGACGTCTTCCTCCATGATCTTCAGTGCTTCCACATAATAATGGCGAGCCACGCGGTTGACGATGAACCCGGGCGCATCCTGGGCTAAAACCACAGTCTTGCCCAGCGATTCGGCAAAAGCCCTTGAATTTTCCAGTGTCTCATGGTTGGTGCGCGCGCCGGCAATCACTTCTACCAGCTTCATGAGATGGGCCGGATTGAAGAAATGGATTCCAGCGAAACGCTCAGGATGCTGCAAAGCCGAAGCAATGCGGGTTACAGGAATGGAAGAAGTATTGGTTGCTAGGATCGACTCCTTCCCATTCACACTTTCAAGCGTGCGGAACAAGTCTTGTTTCACTTCCAGCTTTTCCACGACTGCTTCGATGATGAGATCGGCTACCAGATCTTCCGCTTTTTCACAGAGGCGGATGCGCTGCAGGCTGGCTTCTACTTGATCGGCCGTAAGCTTGCCTTTCGCTTGCGCCTTCTCCAGTTCCTTCCTTATATATAGCAGTCCTTTGTCGAGTGCTTCCCGACGCGTGTCAAACAGAAGCACCCCGTAACCGGCTATGGCGGAACAATACGCGATACCCGCTCCCATAACGCCCGCACCGGCAATACCAACAGTCTTGATGCTGTTCATACGGCGAATCTAACCCGCAGCCGTCAATAGAAATTCGTTCTGAATGTCAAAAGCATGAAGAAAGCGGGGATTTGCAGATCCTTTTATCATGAATGGCATCGACGATAGACGATAAGGAAGCACCCAGGACCATGCGCACAAGTTTGCCTTGGGGAGAGAATTACTGCTGCCGGAATCGGATTTCCTCAGCGCGGTGTGAGCCACAGCTGCGGGTCGAGCACTTTCTGGCCCTGCCATACCTGGAACTGCAGCGCAGTCTTTCCCTCTTCATCGGTAAAGATGATGCCCAAGGCCTGACGGGTATCCACTTTGTCGCCGCGATTCACCAATACCTTTGAAAGGCGTGAATACACAGTGAAGAACTCCCCGTGGTTCACGAGCACGGCATTCTCCTGACCCGGGATGCTGAGAACAGCCGTCACGGTTCCTTTGAAAACAGCCCTTGCTTGTGACCCGGATGGAGAACTGATATCAACGCCATTGTTCACGAGGGTAACTCCTCTGATCTCCGGGTGGCTGTAATTGCCAAAACGTTGCGAAACAACCCCGCGTTCAACCGGCCAAGGCAATCGACCGCGGTTCCCTGAAAAGGCCGAGGATAATTCTCTTGCTTCGGGCGTCATGGTAGCACTGGCAGCGGACGCAGAACCGGTGGAGCCCGACCGTGCCGCTGCACCCGACGCCGTACTCCGGCCTGCTGAAGTCTGCCGCTGACGCCGGCGCTCTTCCTCCATTTCCTTGGCAATCATGTTGCGGATGGCGTTATCCAGGCGTTTCAGTGCTTTTTGCTGTGCCGCGAGTTTCTGCCGTAATTCCTTTTCCTTGCCCTGCAGGCTCTTGGCCAACTGGTCTTTGGCTTTCTTGTCTTCTTCGAGCTGCTTCTTTTCTTTTTCCTCGCTGCCGAGTAATCGGGTTTTGTTGATCTTGACGCCTTCGAGCTGCACCACCCTCTCTCCTACCTGGAGTTTGCGCTGCCGGATATCTTCCATCAGTGAACGCTGAAAAGCCGCCAGTTTCCGGATGTACTTCACCCGGCTCACCGCCTGATTGAAACTGCCGGATGAAAAAATGAAGGCGAGTCGGCTGCTTTGGCTGGATGCTTTGTACGTCTGCACCAAAACCTTGGCCAGCCGGCTTTTTTCCTGTTCAAGGGCGTATTCCAGCTCCCGGATCTGACGTGTTTTTACATCGATATCCTGCTCTACACCCTGGATCTCGCCGCGAATCGCGCCGATCAGATCATTCTGACTGGTAATCAGGCGCGAAATGAGCGTCAGGTTGCTGAGCGTTTGTTTCTTCTTCTGCTCCGTTTCCTTCAGCAGTTGCCGCGTGAGATTCACCTCACTCTGCACTTTTTGCTTCTTCTGTTGCAATTCTTCCTTCGACTGCGCGCCAAGCTGCCAGCAGGAAAGCGCAGCCAAACTAAGAAAGATCAGGTGTTTAACGGCGTTCATAGTGAGCGGGGATTGAAAAGGGGTATTGAAAAACGGGTGCCGACGAGAGATCCGTCAGCGTGAGTTTGGCTTTGGTCGACTTGGCCTGCGCTTCTGCCACCAGGTCAATTACCGCAGGCAGCCATAAGGCAGGGTTTTCGTTGCTGCTTTTTTTTCCTTCGTATCGCGCCCGGATTGCACGTCCGGTAGCTTCCTGAAGAACGACGGAATAGTCGGTTGAAGTATATCCGCCCTGCGATTTGAGCCCAAGCTGGTTTTTCAGATCCTGCCTGCGCGCAGCCCACAAACCGAAACTGCTGTCGTAATGGTAACGAACCGAATCAAATATTGGCAAGCCGGCCAGGAGGTGTTGTAATTCAGTGAGGCCAAGTCGGATGCCCGTCTGGTTCTGCAAGGACGCAATGCCGTAAGCGCTGTAATACTTTTCAATGAAGTTAAGCATTTTGACAGAATCGCGGGTGATGATGGCACGGACTGCGGTTATGCCGAGGCCGGGACTGATACTGAGCCAGATCACACTGTCTCGTTTCATGCGGAAGAAAGCCGTAAGATCAATGGTATTGCCGTCGGCATCTGCTTTAAGTTCGGCCTTGCCGCTGAACCAGGTCCACGGAAGGCTGCGCAGTTCAGCTGCCATTCGGCCGCTTGGTATGGCCATCCCGATTGAATCTGAAGACAATCCGCCATTGACGGCAGCTACTGCCACCTTTTTTCGCGGGCCGCAGGCGGCCAGCAGCAAAACCAATCCGATCAAGCCTATACGTATTTTACCCATTGATTTTCTTTTTAAGCATTTTAGGATCCCCGCCAGATTTTAGCGCTTCTTCCCAAAATGATTTAGCCTTACTTTCATTCCCCAGTTGTTTCCAGGCATCGCCTGTATGCTCCAGTATATCTGCATTTCCGGGTGCAAGCAGGATAGCCTTTTCAAAAAACTCAATCGCCTGCTGCGGATTGCCCGATTTGAACAAAACCCAACCCCAGGTATCGAGGAAGAATGGATTTTCGGGTTGTTCCTTTACCAGGCGTTCGGCTATTTGTGCTGCCAGTTCCAAACGCTTTCCCGCCGCAGCCAGCATAAACGCATAACTATTGGCGATGCTGCGCTCTGTCGGATTTTCATTGTAGATCGGTTCAAGGATGGCAATGGCTTCAGTCGACCTTCCGGCTTTGAACTCAGACTGGGCCAACAAGTTGGCAAGTTTGATTTTATCGTCGCGGTCGAGCGCAAAGGCCTGTCCGGTTCTGCAAGCTTCGGCGCTGCCTGTATAATTGAACTGCCGGTAGCGCGCAAAGGCCAGGTAACGCCAGGCTGCAGGTTGCGAAGGGAAATCGTCTGTCATCTGCTGCGCAGCGCGCTCCATTTCAACAAAACTTGCTGAACGTTCCAGTGAGCGCAGCAGTTTTTCGTATAAATCGAAACTGGCCTGCCCGCTGTCAAGCGCCTTGCGGTACAATGCAGCGGCACGCTGGTGCTCATTGGCTGCGGCCCAGACATCGCCACAATACAACAAGGCATTGGGTACGTCGCTGTGCAAACGCTCCACGATAGCGGCCAATACTGCTGTACTGTCGCGGCGCAGCGGATTCACCAGGTCGTTGGCCCAGGCTTGCAGGTAGAATTGTTTTTGGTTGTAAGCCAGGGCCGGATTAGCTGTAAGCTGCTTCAGGGCTGCGAAATAACGCAGGTAATCTCCCCGGCCCGACAGAATCTGAACGCGCAGACCCAAGGCTTCTGCATTTTCAGGATCTGACCGAAGGAAAGGCGCAAGCAGGTTCAATGCCCGGTCGTTGAACCTTCCCTGTTGGGCAACCTTGGCTTCCCAAAGCAGGTATTTCTGGCGATCGGGATACTTGGCGCGCAGCCTGGCTACTTCATCTGCCGCCTCGGTGAACTTACTCTGCGCACTCAGGATCCGCACTTTCTGTTCGGTTGTTTGCTCGCGCATACCGAACTGCTTTTCACGCAAATTCAGCACCTCAACGGCTTTATCGTACTTCTGTCTGCTCAGGCAAAGGCGTACTGCCTCCTGATAATAGGCTGCGCGTGTGGGGAAACGGCGAAGCAGGTCTGACCAGATCGACAGTGCGCCATCGTATTCGCCGCTTTGTTCCAGCGCCTTGGCCTCGATTTCCCGGTACCAGGTATTTTCCGGATCCAAGGCAGTGGCACGCCTGATGTGCACGACGGCAGAACCTGCTTGTTTCTGGGCCAGCTTTATCTCAGCCAGCCGCCACGGAATGGCAGCCAGATCGGGACGTTCTTTTTCAAGCTTCTGAAAGTCCAGATAAGCCGCATCGTAATTACCGGCCAGGTATTGGGCATTGGCATTGAGGAAAGCGGAAGTAAACTGCACTTCTGTGCCATCTTCCGCTACGCCGGCCATGCCACGGCCGCTTTCCTGACTTGCCTTGGGCTGAAAAATTCCGCACGCCGACCACAGACCGCTGAAGAGTATTGCTGTTAGTGCCGTGCGGATTCGCTGCATTTAGTTTTGGGTGGAATAATCGCCGATACTCAATTCATGACTGGCTCCGTCGAGTTTCACGTGGTTGCCGATCATGCTATTGGTAAAGCGAATATTCTTCAATGTGCTGTGGCTCTGGATGATTGAGTTATCCACAACGCAGTTCTCCACCCGGGTATGATCGCCGATCGACACGTAGGGGCCAATCTTTGATCCTGTTATTACAACATCCTTGCCAATATAGCAGGGCTCGATGATTTCAGTTCCTCCGTTGAAACGCGCCGCATCCACGCTGAACTGGGCACTGCGGGTTTCCAGCAGGCGGCGGTTGGTGAAAACGGTGGCGTCTTTGTTGCCGCAGTCCCACCACTCGGTCACCGCACCGGGCGCAAACTTCAGGCCCTTCTGCTTCATGTTTTCGAGTGCGTTGGTAAGCTGGTATTCGCCTTTTTCCTTGATATCGTTATCGATCAGGTATTCAAGCTCTTTGCGCAGGTTGGCTCCGTCGCGGAAGTAGTAAATACCGATAATGGCGAGGTCTGAAACGAATTCAGCGGGTTTCTCCACGAAGTCGGTAATCACTCCATCGTTGTCGATTTTCACCACACCGAACATGCGGGGGTCTTCCACCTTATGTACCCAGATGATGCCATCGCGCGACTTATCGAGCTCGAAATCGGCCATGAACAGGGTATCGGCAAAAGCAACAATCACTTCACCATCCAGGCTGTCTTCAGCGCAAAGCACTGCGTGGGCGGTTCCCAGGGGTTCGTCCTGGTAGCAGATGCGGCCTTTGGCGCCGATTTGTTCCGCAACCTGGAGCAATTGCTTTTCAGCTTCTTCGCCGAATTCGCCAATAACGAACACTACTTCGTCGATGCGGTCGCGGCAAACACGCGCAATGTCTTCTATCAGCCAATGTACGATTGGTTTACCTGCCACCGGCAAGAGTGGCTTCGGAGTAGTAAGGGTATGGGGCCTCATCCGTTTCCCCATGCCAGCCATGGGGACAATCACCTTCATCATTTCGTTCAGATTGAATTTGCCGCAAATAACGCCATTTTGAGCTTAAGTTCTTGTAAACAGCCCATCAGACTCCGGTGGAACCGTATCCGCCTTCGCCTCTTTCCGTGCTTTCAAGTTCCACAACGGGTTCCCAAACCACCGATTCGTGTCGCGCTACCACCATTTGAGCGATTCTTTCTCCAGGCTGTACAGGAAATGGAACATCGCCGTGGTGGATGAGCAAAACCTTGATCTCGCCGCGGTAATCGCTGTCGATCGTGCCGGGACTGTTCAGTACCGTGATGCCATGTTTGAAGGCGAGTCCGCTCCTGGGTCGCACCTGCGCTTCATAGCCCACCGGGATGGCCACAAACAATCCGGTCGGAATCAGCATCCGTTGCCCGGGTTCAAGGGTGATGGTTTGGCTGATGTTCGCGCGTAAATCCATTCCCGCAGCATGCAGTGTTTCGTAAGCCGGCAGCGCGAAGGCAGAACGGTTGATGATGTTTATTCGGAGCTTTTCCATAGCCATTGCTTTTTTTCTGAAAGGAATGCGATACCGCCATAAACCAGGACAATAGTGCTTCCAACCAACCAATACATGCTGCCGTCTGTGCTTGTAAGCCCGGTGGAGCTGAATGCCAACCAGGCCAAACCAGCGAGCACCAAAGCCATCAAGCCGTTGCCGTAGTGATACGGAACCGGATACCAGGACCGGCCCATATACCAGGATGCTATTACCATGGCCGCATACACAATCAGGGTAATCCAGGCAGAGGCAACAAAGCTGAAATACGGTATGAAGAGCATATTCAGCACCAGCGTGGCCAATGCACCGCCAATCGCCACCCTGGCGCCCAGCTTGGTTTGTCCGCTGAGTTTGTACCAGATGCTGAGGTTATAGTAAACCCCCAGGAAAAGGTTGGCCAGGAGCAGGATCGGCACCACGCCCATGCCGCGTGCATCAGAAAAATACTCGGCGCGCCTGAGCAGCAGCGGTGCGATGAAATCGGCAAAGCACAGGGTGGCCAATCCCATTCCCGCTACAACCCAGATGAAGATGCGCATTACATGGGCATAGAGTTGCGGTGCATTCTTTTCGTTGCTGCGGGAAAAGAAGAAAGGTTCGGCAGCAAAGCGAAAGGCTTGCACGAAAATGCTCAATACCATGGCCATCTTGTAAAAGGCACTGTACAAACCGGCTTCGTAATCGGCCACCTGGCCATCGAGCAGCTGTTTCAACAGGATGCGGTCGAGGGTTTCATTCACCATACCAGCCAATCCGACCCAAATGAGCGGCGCGGCATACCGGAACATTTCGCGGAACAGCATCTTGTTCCAGCCCCTTATGGCCAGACGCAGTTCGGGAAGCAAAAGCAAGAGCACCGCAAAACTGGCGATGAAATTGGAAAGAAAGATATACAAGACCAGCGACTCCGGCTTCACCCAAGCTGCATCCACCCAGCCCTTTTCCGCCATTTTGGGCAAAACCAGCAGGCAAAACAGGTTGATGGCCACGTTGAGTAAAATGCCGCTGAGGCGGATAAACGCAAAGCGAAGTGCCTTTTCTCTGAAGCGCAACCAGGCAAAAGGAAGCGCGGCCAGAGCGTCTGCAGCCAGAATTCCGGCGAACAAGCCCACATATTCCGGATGCGCAGGATATCCTGCCCAGGCAGCCAGTGATCCGGAAAAGAGAAAGGCGATGAGGGAAAAGCCCAGACTGGAAAACACCAATGCGCGGAAACCGGTTGCAAAAACCTGCTCCGGCCTGGGTTCGCGGCGGGCAAAATTGAAGAAGGCCGTTTCCATGCCATAGGTATACAGCACGCCGAGAAAGGCCGCATAACTGAACATGACGCTTACCACTCCGTAATCGGACACACCGGCCAGCCGCGCAGTATACAGCGGAACCAGCAGGAAATTGATAAAGCGCCCAACCATGGAGCTCAATCCGTACACCGCCGTCTGCGATGCCAATGCGCGTATGCTGCCCGCCATACCGAACAAAAGTAGGCAAGCCGGAAAGCAAAAGGCCGCCGATGTTTTCCACCGACGGCCTTTGTATTGCCTTGTAAAAAGGGTCTTGAGCGGCTATTACTTCACCACTACCTGACGGAAATGGTGTTCAGCATCGCCTTCGAGCGCGAGCAGATAGTTACCGGCTGCGAAACGCGCTGTATGCAAGGTGAAGCTGCCATTCTCATGTTTGCCTGAATACACCAGGCGGCCATTGAAATCATAGAGGCTCACACGGATTTGCGCAGACTGGAACGCGGCTGCATCGATGTTCAATACGTCGTCGGCCGGAACCGGACCCACTTTGATATCGCGCCATGCCGGAGCAGTAACAGCAGTCGGGAAAGCCGGACCACCACCACAAGGCGTATTTGGAGAAGCGATATGGCTCATGGCCGTGAAATCGATATGGCAAGCCCAGTCGGGGTTGTCGATAAATGGATTGCGGTTGTTCTGGATGCTTGCGGCAAATTCGTGGCGTGCAATTTCAAAATCCGAAGGCGGGAATTGCTCGTTCCAGCGCTTCAGCAAAATCTGGCTCTGGCGGTTGATGGCCTGATCGAGGGGCGAAGGAATGGAGAAAACAGCACCCGGACGGTTGTAGGTCACGCACATGTAGAACATGGCGCGTGCCACGAAACCCTTGATATCGTCGCGGGGTTCGTAGGCGGCGTTGCCGGTGCTATCGATACCGAATTTGCCGTCGCGGAACTGCACTACAACCGTCTTCACGACATTCATCGGGAAGTTGGAACGCACAGCGTTGACGCTGTCCTGGTGCACGGGAACAAGCACATGCAGGTCGCTGTAGTTGGCAGAATCCTGGTTGGTAATACCCATCCAGCTGTAGGGATAGATATGTTCGCGACTCATACGGGTTACGGGCGTCCAGGCCAGGGGCGGATTGAATACCTGGGTGAAGCCGCTGTACTGGCAACGCAGCACCTTGCGCCCATTGGTGGTGTCGAAGCTGTAGAAAGGTTCGGCGAAAGTGCTCGTGTAATTGGAATAGAACACCTGGAAATGCGGACGGGTGCGGTTGTACAAATCGCGGATCAAGGTGGATGAAGTCACATTGATGCCGTTGTAATAGGTACCCGTGTTTTTACCCGGTGTGAGTTGGGAAGCATTGGCGGCGGTATCGTTGTAGTTCTCGAATCCGGCATTGCCTTTCAGACCAAAGATGGCAACATGGTAGGTGCGGTTGGCGACGATGCGGTCGAAGTTTACAGTTCCGGGAGCACCCACATGGGCTACGCGTGAATTGCCTATCCACATGCCGCGCTCATAGGTCTGACCGTCAACAGGTTTATCGTTCACTGCAGCGTTTTCACGGATGAGCACCAGGAAGCGGTCTGCATTGCTGTTGCCGGCTGTGAAGCTCATACGGAGGCGGTAGGGAAGCACTTGTGTGAAGTTCAGGTTGCCTGCGCGTCCGGTAGGTTCAGATGCCAGATTGCCTTTTACGCCCTGGAAGCGGATCAGGAAAGGACGTACAGCGCTATCGTTGGTGAACAACTGCAAGGTGGCGCGGTAGGTACCGTTGCCGCCTATGGGATTAAAGTCGACATACAAATGGCCGGTATCTTGCGCGTTAACGCTTTGCGGACCAAAAGCGCTGAAAGAAGTGCTGTCGATACCTGTAACACGAAGTTGCTGGATATCGAGCTTGGTCACCTTACCACGGTTACGCACGATGAGCTGGAACCTGGCTGTATCACCCATGAACAATTCCTGGTTGTTGAGCAGCACCTGGTTGCGATACAGCACTTGCAGTTCTGCGGCATCGCCTGCGCCTGCTTCTTCTACGGCTACATCGTCGAGGGCGATATTGAAACCGGATGCTTTGGTACTGAAAATCCAACGCACGTAACGGCTGTTGGCACTGGCGGTGAAGCTGTCGCGGCGCACAGAGGAAATGTTCGTTCCACTGGTATAGCTGAAACGGGTTGTCCAGTTCACGCTGTCAACGCTTTCCTGCACATCGAAAGCACCCTGAAACGTACCGGTGCCGGTAGAGCGGATATACCAGCTCACTTTGCCGGGTTTGGCGGCAAAGCGCACGCCAACGTTCTCACCGGTGCCATCGAGCCTGCAGCTGTTAGGGCCGGTGAAGTAGTTGGCGCTGGAAGTGTAGGTTTCAGCGCCTGCAACAACCGCAAGATTCTTCCACCAGCCTTGCGGCGGTGTCATGCTGGTGAAAGTCCAGGTTGCCGGCAAGGTCGCCTGACCCATGGCCTGCAGCGCAAACAGCAAAGTGGCTGCGCTCAGGAGGATGCTTTTGTATCGATTCATGTTGTTTTTGTTTTAAAATCCGAAGCGCAAACCCAGCGTCCAGCGCGTGCCCGGCCCTACATACACTTCCACGTTTTTCGGATTGAGTGTTGCGGCCGGAGAGCCTTGGTTGCGGTGCTGGGCATCGCTGATGTAAACGGTATTGAGAATATTGAAGACGTTTCCGAACAGGCCAAGGCTGTATTCACCAAAGCGGCGGGTATAGCCATAAGCCAGATTAAATGTCGCGTAATTGGGTATGCGCCAGGCTTCGCGGTCTTTGAACGGACCCACGAGGGCTGAAGGATCGAAGTCTGCGAACTGCTTTCCGAACCAGATTACAGAAGGCGTGATATAAGCACCTTTTACCGGTTCGAAGCGCAGCATCGAGCTGAATTGTTGCTGGGCGGCATCGCCTACATGTACGCCTTTGGCGCTGAAATCGACGATGGCTACAACGTTGCCATTGTCGTCGCGCACTTCCGCGCGGGCGCCTGAATTCCAGATCCAGTCGGCCAGGGTGGCGGCCACTTCCCAGGAAAACCAGCTTACAGGTTTATAGGCGAAGGACCACTCAATGCCACGGTGGAGTGCCTGGATACCGTTGATATTATAGCTGAAGATGTTTCCATCCTGGTCTACATAAGACGGCAGGTTGTCGACCGGTTTATTCAGCCATTGGGTGTAGTACACATTGATATCGGTAGAAAAGTATCGGCTGCGATAGGTATATCCACCTTCGATGGCATTCACCGTTTCGTTCCTGATATCGCGGGCAATACGGTTGCGGTTGTCGAACACATTGTTGAAGCGCTGCGGCCTTTCCAACCTGCCTACGTTGGCAAACACGCGGTGCCGGCGGCCCAGGCTGCGGCCATATCCGCCTTTGAGGGTATAGCCGGTAAAACCGGTCCAGCCTGTATACTCCGGACCGCCATTGACAGGCCTGAAATAATCTGCGCGCTGGTAGAGCGAGCGCGTTACACTGGCGTTGAAGAAGGCGCTGAACTTGCTGCCTGTATATTCCCATTCGGCGAAAGTGCCGCCCCAACGCACATAGCCTTCGTTGTAGTAAGCGAACTTATCGCCTTTGCGATACAACCTGCTGGTGGCGAAGGGGAATGTGTCGCGCCCATCCGGACGGTAATAATCCCCACCCAGCAGATCATACACTTCGCGGTAATGGATGCCTTTATACGTGCGGAAATCAACACCGCCCGAGATCGTCATGTTCTTGGGAAGGCGGTATTGAAAAGTACTCAACAAGCCGAACCAGTTATGGTTGTTCACCGCGCGGGAAATGATCGCACGCGATTTGCTTTCGGTTGGATGATACACAGGGTCAACAGCAGAAACGAATGCAGACCCATATCGGTTCTGGTAGTACGCGTCCTGAAAATTGTAAAGACCGTTTACAAATGGCACCTGCGCCACTCCACGGCTGCTGGTTCCGCCGCCACGACCGTATGAAGCATATGCTGTGCTGGAAATCAGCAAACGCTTCTTCTTGTAAGTATGCTTCAGGTAGAACTGAGGTTTGTGGAACATGTTCTCCCGCTCGTTCAACCCTTCTCTCACGGCAAAAGTCGTATCACCGGGACCATTTACAGTTGCGCGGTTCAGGAAACCATAATGCTGATTGTAGCGGATGCCCTGGTTGCGGGCTGTGCCGGAAATCATTGAATCAACACCCAGCTTTTGAGCGAATTCGGTATCGTACACACTCAGGCGGGCGCGGAAGCTGCGCTGTCCGTGCGATTGCGGTGCGCCGATGGCCGTGAGGGAGATATTATGGTGGGCACCGAAGTCTTTTTCCGTTTTGAAGAAATAGCTGTACATGCGGTCGTACAGACCGTTCACATAGCCATCGCTTTCGCGGTAGGTACCGGCCAGGGTAAAGCCCCAATCGCCGGGTAATCTGCCGCTGTTATAAGAGAAAGAGCTCCTGCGGTATCGGCTGTCGCCTGTTTCGAGGGTTACCCTTCCACCGGCTTCGCTGCTGATGCCTTTGGTGATTACGTTCATGGTTCCACCAACCGAGGGATTGGCGATACGCGAAGAACCGAGCCCGCGCTGCACCTGCGTGAGTGCCGTAACATCGGCCAGGCCGAACCAATTGCTCCAGTACACCTGACCGTTTTCCATGTCGTTCACCGGAATACCGTCGATCATCACAGCGATGTTACGCTGGTTGAAGCCGCGGATGGTGATGCGCGCATCGCCGGCGCCACCGCCTTGTTGGGTTGCGTACACGCCGGGCGTGTAATTGAGCACCATGGGCATATCCTGGCTGCCGATCATTTCGTTCAGCTTCCTGGAATTCAGGTTTGAAAACGCGATGGGCGTTTTGCGGCGGTCGGCGATATTGGCCACGATGCGCACGGCATCCAGGTCGCGGCTGCTGGGTTCAAGAACGATATCCAGCCGGAACTGAGAACTTACAGGCGTAGTTACCACCACGGAGTCCTTTTTGTAACCCTGACCGGCTTCAACGTAGAGCACATGCCGGCCGGCCGGAAGTGTGAGTTGGAAACTGCCGTTGCGGTCGGTTTTGATTTCAGCACCTTCGCCTGTGCGGATGCTGGCTGCAGCAATCGGATCTCCCGAAAAGGCATCGCTTACGCGGCCGCGCACGAGATCCTGGCTTTTGAGCGGAGCACCCGCCAGCAAGAGCAGGGCCGAAAGCAGAAAGACGGGTTTCATGCAGTGCTTAGTCGATGCTCACGCGGGAGGAAGCGCGGCGTCCATCTTTCAATTGAATCTGAAGGATATAAGCACCTTTGCTCAGTCCTGTGGTTTCGATCGTCCACTGTCCGTTTGCGCGGAGGCGGATCACAGGATGCATATGACGGCCGGAAAGGTCGAACAGGCTGATAATACCATCAGACTCCGCCATCACTGTCAGGTTGCCATTGCTCGAGGGATTGGGGAAAACAGCCCATTCCACAGCAGGAAGAGACGCGCTTGAAGCTGCGAACTTATTGCAATCGCAAATGTGCGAACCGAGTGAATCGAAGGTATTGGCACCGAACACGAGGTATTGTGCCTTGGCATTGAAATGCGTTGGGTTGGTGCGCACACCGCCGGTAACGTTCGACTTGCGGATCAATGTCTTGTTAGCACTCAGCCACAAACCGATACCCATGTTGTAAGGGAATGAATCGGTCCATGCGTTGGATGGGCGTTCGCCAATTTTACCGAAGATATCCACCGGCACCCAGGCATTGCCGGAGCGCTTGTCGAGACTTACCGCATCATCGCCGTTGAAGCTCATGGAAAAGTTGCGGTTGTAGTCTGCACTCAAGAAGAGGTTGGCTTTTGCCTGCAGGGCAGCGGCAGCGGGCGTATCCACACCGGTACCGTTCGGATTGCGGCGGTCGAGAATACAAACCAACACTCCATTGGGCTGCAGCGTTCCGCTGAGCGTATCGCTGTAATTGTTCTGCCAGGTACTGGTTCCGTTCTGCCAACGGGTTAGGCGATACTGGGTCAAATCTACCGGCTGGTTGCCCGGATTGTAGATTTCAATCGCCTTGTTGTTGCCTGTACCTTCCACGTATTCGCTGATGAAAAGTTCATTGCACTGAGCGGAAAGGGCGCCGGCAGTGGAGAAAGCAGCCACGGCCAACAACAGGTTTTTGTAAAGCATGCGCATAGGAGTGTTTTTTGTGCTGCAAAAATCGGTAATTCAGGCGAAGCAACTTTATCATTCAGTAAACAGATTGCACACATTGCAATAATTCTGCGGTGACATTGGCGGTTTGAGCCACAAAATTCAGATTAGGCGGAAGCGGTCAATCAACCCCAAAACTGTTCAAATCCGATTTACACAAACTTATGATTATCAACACGTTGAGCTTTCACTTCAGGCATTCAACCTCGCCGTGGTGGACGCTTCCGCATGATCCGGGAGATGGTTTCAGCCTTTCCGCGCAAATCCGACTACCAGACAACGCGCCTTGGTTTTTTTGGATGAAATTTGCCGCATGATGCTGCGACGATTTGCACCGGTCATTCTTGTCCTGCTGCTGTTTGTTTCTGCCTGCGCCGAAAAGCTGACCTATGTCGGTGGTGGCCATACGCGGATTGAACAAGGCCTTCCTGCCGACAGCGCCGCTGAACGGCTTATTCAGCCTTACCGGACTAAGATCGAAAAAGAAATGAGTGAGGTGCTGGCCTTTAACGACAGCCTCATGAAGCCGGGTCGCCCGGAAGGCCGGCTCGGCAATTTGCTTGCAGACGTGGTATACCAGCGCGCATTTCGTTTCATGCTCGACAGCTTCGGTTTCCCTCTTCATGCCTGCCTGCTCAACAACGGCGGTATCCGCGCTCCCCTGCCCGCAGGGAATGTGACCCTCGGGCAAGTTTTCAGCATCATGCCATTTGAGAATGAAATCGTTGTACTAAAACTAAAAGGCGAACAGGTTTCGAAAATGCTCGATTACATCGCTTCGCGGAAAGGCGAACCGGTTAGCAAAATGAGTCTGCTGCTGAACAAAGAAGGCGGCTGGATTGAAGCAGGCCTGGGCGGAAAACCCTTCGATAGCCGCAGGAGTTATTTTATCGCTACCAGCGATTACCTGGCCAATGGCGGCGACAAGATGGATTTCTTCCGCAACCCTGAAGCCGTTTTCCCGCTCCGCATCAAGATCCGCGAAGTGTTTGCAGACTACTTGCGCAGCCTCGGTGCAGCCGGACAAAAAATACCACAACCGCAAATGGGAAGGATTGATTATGCTCAATAGAAGAGAATTTCTGAAGCGCAGCAGCACCGCAGGTGCCATTCTGCTGCTGCCGGGCTGGATACAGGAGCTGGGTGCCGCAAAATTGACGCCCCTGATCATCCTGCATACCAACGATATCCACAGCCATATCGACCCATTCCCCGACAACGACCCCAAGTTCGCCGGGCAGGGCGGTCTGAGCAAAATCGCGCAACTGGTCAATGAATGGCGCAAACAACATCCCAATGTGTTGCTGCTCGATAGTGGCGATGTGTTTCAGGGAACACCTTACTTCAACCGCTTCGCCGGCAAACCCGAGTTTGAATTGATGACGCAGATGGGTTACGCCGCCAGCACGCCCGGCAACCACGATTTCGACAATGGCGCCGAAGGCTTCGCCAATATGCTGCCCTACGCCGGCTTTCCTTTCCTCAATGCCAATTACAATTTCAGCGGCTCTCCCCTCGCCGGGAAAATTGAGCCTTATAAAATTCAGGATGTCAATGGCATCAAAGTCGGACTTTTCGGTATCGGCATCGAACTCAACGGCCTTGTTTCACCCAAACATTACGGCAGCATCGTGTATTCCGATCCTTATGCCAGTGCCAACAATACCGCACGGTTGCTGAAGAAAGAGCTGCGCTGCGACATCGTAATTTGCCTTAGCCACCTGGGCTACAGTTATGCTGAAGCAAAACCCGACGACAAGAAGCTCGCCGCAGCTAGCGAAAACATCGACCTGATCCTGGGCGGGCATACGCATACCTTCCTGGAAGCGCCGCAGGTGTTAACCAACCGAATCGGCAAAAACGTTACGGTACACCAGGCCGGATGGGGCGGTTTGCGCCTGGGCAGGGTGGAATTCGGCCTGCGCTGATTTTCTTTGCGGCATGGATGCACAGGAACTGGCCGGCAAACTGCAACAAGGCGATCAGCGCGCCTTAGCCAGGGCCATTTCGCTGGCTGAAAACGATCATCCAACCGGGCTGGAAATTTTACAGCTCCTGCGTTACCGCGACGATGTTCCGGTTGTCGGCATAACAGGCCCTCCGGGTGCCGGCAAGAGCAGCCTCGTAAATTCGCTTGCCGAACGCTGGCTGGAAGCGGGCTTGCGCGTGGCCGTGATCGCGGTAGACCCTACATCGCCCTTCAATTTTGGAAGCTTGTTGGGCGACCGTTTGCGCATGGCCGGCCTGTATCTGCATCCCAACCTGTTCATCCGCAGCATGGCTTCGCGCGGCAGCCTGGGCGGGCTTTCGCCAAGGATACTTGAAGTATGCGACCTGATTAAGAACGCGGGCTACGACCGCATCGTTATCGAAACCGTGGGCGTAGGCCAGAGTGAAGTGGAAATTGCCGGCGTGGCCGATACAACCGTGGTGGTGATGGTGCCCGAAGCCGGCGATGAAGTACAGACCATGAAAAGCGGTGTCATGGAAATTGCCGATGTATTCGTGGTGAACAAAGCCGACCGCGACGGAGCAGAATCTTTTGCACGCTTGCTGCGTCAGCTTTCCATACAACGCCATACCGCCGCCTGGGAGATTCCGGTGCTGCTTACCCGCGGCGATACCGGCGATGGTGTGGATGCGCTGGGCGAAGCCATCATCCGGCACCACGGCAACCATTCTGCAAGAAGGAAAGAACTCCTGTTCGAAAAAGCCTTGCACCTGTTGCGCGAACAATGGCTGCGCCGCTTCCCGAACGCTGCGCTGCGCGCCGAACTCGAAACCGAAGCCGCCAAGCCCGACTTCAATCTGTATCGCTTTGTGGCAAACCTTGCCCAACGCGGATAGGCCGGCACTTCCAACAAAAACCGCTGCGGCTTGTTCTACCTGACATGATCGCCATTTTATCCGGTTCTTCACGCAAAAACAGCAACACCCTCCGCGCGGCCAAAGGCGTACACCGCAGCTTACTAGAACTTGGTGTTCCTGAAAACGATATCCGCCTGGTTGATTTTGAAGATTACGATGTTCCTTTCTATAACGGAGATAACCTCGACCGCAACAACCTGAATCCCTTCCAGCAAAAAGTACTCGATGCCATGAGCCATGCTTCGCTCATCTTCGTGCTTTCACCGGAGTACAACTGGTTTCCGAGTGCCGAAATCATCAACCTCATCAACCGATTCGGCGACAAGCAGTTCCTCGATTGTTGGGACGGGAAGGTGTTTTGCACCTGCGGGATTTCATCCGGCCGCGGCGGGCGTATTCCGGCAGTACAACTGAGCTATGTAATCAACAAGCTCATCAACGTGATGAACCTGCAAAGCGTGGTGAGTGCCAAAATATTCGAAAGTCAGTTTACCCCCAAGGCGCTGGATGCCGATGGCAACAGCCTGGGCAATGAGGAATACGACCGCGGGCTGCTGCAGTTCGTGCGCTATAACCTGGATATTTCGCGCCGACTGAACCTGAAAGACTAAGCTTTTTTTGTTCAGAGCAGAATTTTCCCGAGCACTCCCAGCTTCATTTCTGTCTCCAGCCATTCAGCAGCCGGGTCAGAATCGGCCGTGATTCCGGTACCTGCGTATTGCAGGATGCCATTGCGGTACATGCGACCACAGCGCAGGTTCACCCAGAGCGAAATCTCATCGGGCGTCCATCGGCCAAAGTAACCGGCATAATAGCTGCGAGCGGTGCGTTCGCGCTGCAAGAGTTGCAAGGCAGCCACACGCGGATAGCCCCCGACGGCAGGCGTTGGATGCAGGCTGCGCACCAGTTCCCACACTTGCTCATACGCACAGCGGAAACCATAACGGGTTCGGATATGCCGCAGGCTGCCCTGGGCAATTTCTTCCGCCGGGCCGCGCTCAAATGCGATACCCCGCGCCTGGAAGACTTCTTCTATAAAACGTCCGATATACGCTTGTTCCTCGCGCTCCTTCGCAGAAAAAGCCTCCCCATCACTGCGCCGTGTTCCGGCCAGGGCGACCGTAAAACCTTCTCCGTCTTTCCAGTGCAGAAGCGGTTCCGGACTGGCACCGAGCCATAGCCCGCTGCGGGGTGCATCGATCAGGCAAACGGCCGCATCCGGATAAGCCTGGCAAGCAGCAGGATACCAAACATCAGGTCGCGGTGGTAAGGCTCGGAAAAGGCTGCGCGCAGTGACAACCTTCTCCAACATGCCGCTGCGGATGGCTTCGCGGGCATCTTCCACCCAGGCCATATACGATTCGCGGTTGTAATAGTCACTTTCCAGATAATCCTGATTGGCCTCGGGAATATTATAGCGGCCCGGTGCAGCCTGTGCTTCGGTTTTTTCGTCGTTGATCCACACACCCGGCATGTCGCGGTCGAAGGGCATAAACAGGAAACCCGCTTCGCGGGGTGCTGTATGCAAAACGGCGGTCTGACCGCTCAAGTAAACCGATTCTTCCCCCGGTAACCGAAACCAGACCTTGCCGATCATCGCTTCGCCTCCAAGGGCCTGACCGCCATGGTGATGCGGCCCACGCAGACCAAACGCGCCTTTTCATCGGTGATGCGCACTTCCCAAACCTGCGTCGTGCCGCCGATGTGCAAGGGCGTTGCTTTTGCCGTCACCGTCTGGCCTTTGAGCGCAGGACGAATGTGGTTGCCGTTGATATCCAGCCCAAAACATACATAGCGCTTACGGTCTACTGCCAGGTTGGCGGCCGCACTGCCGATGGTTTCAATCAAAGCCATGCTGGCGCCGCCGTTGAGCATGCCCAGTGGCTGGATGGTGGCCTCGTTCACAGGCATGGTGGCCGTCACCCAATGGTCGCCGATTTCGGTAAACACAATGCCGAGTGCCGTGTTGAGCGTGCCTTCACAATGCTTGTTGAGCGCAGCTACACTTATATTCGCGGGGTCAAAAAAGACGTCTTTCACTTTGCTGCAAAATAGCCCGCCCGCGGTCAGAAAAACAATTTACCTCATCCGACACGGAGAAACCGATTACAACCGCCTTGGCATCGTGCAGGGAGCCGGCGTCGATACTGCGCTCAATGATACCGGCCGGGAGCAGGCAGCTGCCTTTTTCAGGCACTATCACAAGGTGCCTTTCGATAAGGTCTACATCAGTTCGCTGCGCCGCACGCGCGAAACAGTAGCCGGATTCACGGAGCATGGCCTGCCCACCGAGGTAATCCCCGAGTTGAATGAAATCAACTGGGGTACATTG
>Ga0209972_10001066_pt1 | contig 25068 bp, 26 predicted proteins | sample NOAtaG_7_FD_187302 | JGI IMG/M metagenome (GOLD analysis project Ga0209972, IMG submission 187302) | Freshwater lake microbial communities from Lake Erie, under a cyanobacterial bloom - NOAA_Erie_Diel1S_2200h metaG (SPAdes) (version 2) | ecosystem: Environmental > Aquatic > Freshwater > Lake ...
TAGAATTAAAGCTGATAAATAAGGCTGAGCATCTCCTATGACCATTACTTGTTTATAGAGGCCTTGTTCCATTAACAGGCTCTCTGGCCATTCAGGTGAAATATTTCTTCCATAGCTAGTAATAATAAGATTTTTCTTTCTACCATCAATAAATAGAAATCCTTCTTCATCAATATGTCCAATATCGCCTGTCTTAAACCATGAATCATCATCTGATACTTCGCCTAAGTAATTCACCTTATTTGTCATGGATATTTCAATTTCATGATCTTCTGCAATTTTTATTTTTCTATTGCTGAGTGGCTTGCCTACGGAACCAACTTTATAAGCATTGGGTAAATTAAGAGATACCACGGAACTACATTCAGATAATCCGTAGCCTTCATATATAGGTAGGCCAAGATCTTTAGCTTTTTGAATGAGTAATCGAGGTGTTTTAGCGCCCCCAAGCGCTACAAACTTTAATGATTGAATGCGAGGATCATTCGGTTGAATAACGTTCAAAATGCTATGGAGCATTTGAGGTAATAAGATAATACTTTCAATTTTATATGTATCAATTTTTGATAAGCATTGAACAGCATCAAAATTGAATGGATCTTTAAAACCTATTTCCTTCAATGAAAATACAAATACTTCGGTATGACTTAAGAATGATGTATAGACTCCGGCAACATTTTCTAATAAAACAGATAAGGGGAGTAAACAGAGGTGTTTTTTAATTTTTAGATTTGCTAATGCATGTTCTAAACTTTTTGCAACTGACCATTGCTGTTCACTCGATAGGCAAACACCCTTGGGCTTAGATGTTGTCCCTGAAGTAAATGTAATCTTTTGAATATCTTTGTTGACATCTTTTGATTCATAATTTTCTAGGTGACTTAAAAATAAACTATGACATTGCCCGCTATTTTCATCAAAACCGTATAACTCAAATATATTTTCTTGTTCAGCAAATAAGGTAAAAATATGAGCACTATCAATTAAATGTTTTTTTTGTTCATTAGAAAAGAAATGTGGGATAGGAATTAACGGAATACCAAGGAGCTGCGTTGCTAAATCTAATGCAATCCAATCAGCTGAGTTATCAGCTATGACGCCGACGGGTGCGTGAGGATATTTTCTATTCTGTAATGCTATAGAAAAATCATTCACGAGCGTATCTAAAGATAGAACGCCATGAATCTTTACTTGCTTAATATCTATCTCGACTGTCAAAATTAAATATGAGAAGGGACTTCGATGAACATAACTTGAGGTTTTGTTTCATAATAATGACCCCAATTGACTCCGTGATTAGGTAAAAGATTAGGATCAGCTATAGAAATCACTTGGGGATTAAGATCTAATTTATGAAATGCATTAAGCACAAGATTATTAGCAGTAAATACTACCCACCTTCCTCCTTGATTGTAGATCATTGATGCCATCTTTTTAATTAATCGTCTTGTAGCGCCAGGGTATTCAGCTGCAAGATTGCCTAATTCAAATATTTCACTGCGCTCAACCTTTTGCCCAGTTATAAAAGCGATATAACTTTCTATGGGTTGATCGAGATATTGCTCTAAATAAGCTTTTTTATCTGCTAGGTTTGACATGCCAAAAACTGCCATCCAATGATGATCTTCATTACTTTTACACCCAATAAGAAGATCAGCAAAATGATCGACCTGTGCCTGATAAGCTTCGTAAAAATTGTGGGAAATGAACTGCTGCATATCTGAACGATCCCTGTCTAAACTCCGAGCCATAGAGACAGCGCAGCTAGGTTCAGATGATGGTATCGTCGTCAGTTGATATTGAGAATTAATCATAAAATTAAATTCAACAGATTCCTCTTAAATAGAATTAGGGATCATTTAAATCTAAATTTAGTTTTATGTCAAACTATTTGTTATAAAAGTATGTAATAATATCATTAAACCTAATATGGATTAGGCTGTAAAATAAGAGGCATGAAAATCAAATTGCAAAAAGAAGTCTTAAAACATTTTAGAGAAATCTATATTCAGGCTAAATCTGAACTAAAAGATAACGTTAAGAAAACAGGTCTTACTGGCTCTCAGCTTTGGATCATGCAGCAAATTTATAATTTCAATGGAATAAGTAATTCAGAGCTCGCAAAGAACCTCACACTTCATGTTTCGACATGTAGTATTCTTGTAAACAAACTAATTAAAAAAGGCCTTGTAGAAAAAACTCGAAGCCCAACTGACGAAAGAAAGATTGTTTTAACTATTACATCAAAAGGTAAGCAATTAATGGTTAAAGCTCCAAAATCGCCAGAAGGTGCCATACCTTCAACATTAAAAAAACTAAGTATTGAAGAATTGGAAGAGCTCAATACAGTTTTAACCAAATTTGCTAAGAAAATGAAGGTGCTTAATAAGGTTTATAAAGATATACCTTTAGATTATTAATATTTAATCTTTTTTAAACAACCGTCAGAAATTTTGACGATTCTCCCCCCAGCTCCAGCCTCAAATGTACTTTTAAATGATATTAGCGTCGTTTAAAACTGCGGTACTATATGTCATCCTTTCATACAGACCTTAAGGCCAAAGATGAAGTGTCTAATTTCAATAATAATGTTCGTGCTTTCCATATCTTCATTCGCTCAATCAAACGACGCTCAAACTTATACCAAAAAGAGTCAAGGCGAAATAAAAGTAACTCAAATACTGAAAACTACCAAGGACTGGGATGGAAATGCGCTTCCTCCTTACCCATCAAAAAATCCAGAAATTACTATTCTTAGTTATGAAATACCGCCGGGCATAAGATTACCAATGCATAAGCATCTAGTAATTAATGCAGGCATAGTATTGCAAGGGAAGCTGACGGTCATGACTAAGGATGGAAAACAACTGATTCTCAATCCTGGCGATTCAATTGTTGAGTTAGTTAATAGATGGCACTATGGAGTCAATTATGGCTCTGTACCTGTGAAACTCATCATGTTTTATGCAGGAGAGGTTGGGGTTCCCTTGGCGATAAAAGAAAAGAATTAAAGATGTGATGTCGTATTAAACGACTTTACTATCCATAAGATTCTATATGGTCACTTAGCTCAGTCGTCGGGGTTGCGGATTAACCAATAACTGCCTGGGGGAAGATAAAAAGGGCTATTTTTGCTATAATTCCGCTTCTTCACGGTTTTTTTTGTGAAGTTCCATATGGCCAGGTAGCTCAGTCGGTAGAGCAGCGGATTGAACTCTCAAAAAATCAAATTTGTCCTCGCCACCTATCTGAAATTACAATCAAAAGATTTTGCTTCGAATTTTAAGTGTCAAAAGTTTTGACGCTTGAATAGAGCTGAGGATTATTAAGTCCGCTGCTCTACCAATTTCAATCCAGCAAAAGCCTATAGGGTGTCATCTTAGATTTCACAAAGCCTTTCTTCTGATAAAAAGATTGGGCTTTAGTGTTTTCAATATCTGTTAATAAAGTAATTCGTTTACAGCCTACTTTTTTTGCTTCACTAATCGCATAATCAATTAACTGAGAACCGATACCTCGACCTCTAGATGAAGATAAAATAACCATATCTTCAAGAAGAGCGACTTTAGAACCTAGTGCGGTTGATTCTGTAAATAATAAATTAACCATTCCTAATATTTTGTCATCGTCTTTGGCAATTAAAATGATTCCAATCTTTGGATCAAGAATGATTTTACTAAGAGCTTTGCTTTGGGTTTCTGAGTTTGGCTCAAACTCTGCTTCTTGCTCAAAAAGGCTGTTCAATAGCTCAACGAGCTCTGGGATATCTAAATGGGTGGCTTTGATAAGTTTCATAAGTAAATTCTATTACCAGAATACCGCTCTATTCAAGCCAAAATACCAGCTTAATCTAGAGTCCTAGGCCACTGACTAAATGGTCGTAAAACTCGGTAAAAGTCAGCATTTTTGCTATAATTCCGCTTCTTCACGGTTTTATCGTGAGATTTTATCTGGCCAGGTAGCTCAGTCGGTAGAGCAGCGGATTGAAAAGCGTGCCCCAAGTTTCAAAGCCTCCACAAACCATGCCTATCAAGCCTCCCAGCATTTCTCTGTAACTCAAAACACTAAAAATTCGGCATTGAATAAAAGACCGTGGCGACGAAACTTCTACACATTTGTTGAATAAAAAACTTCGGTAGCTCTTTTTTTCAATTGAAATAAAAATGCTTAGCGTTACTTTACGGGACGCTAAGATATGAAAAATTTACAATCCTTTTTCAAAGAAGAACAAGATCGCGGAAGTCAGTTACATCATCTACTCGATGGCAAAATCACTTTATACATCCGAGAAAAATCAGCGTATTGGCAAGCTCGCTTTACGATGCCCAATGGTGAATACATTAGGTTATCAACAGGACACTACGATTTAGAACAAGCCAAAATACAATCCGTCATTCTGTTTGAAACACTTAAAGTCAAAGTAAGATTAGGCACACCACTTCGTATTAAAACATTTGGTGATGTCGCACGTTTAGTCTTAAAAGAAATTTGCGCATCTAAACAACAAAACAAACATAAGAAAATTTATCGTGATTATGTCTTTGTCATTCAAAAATACTTACTGCCATTTTTTGGGAAGAAAGAGATTATTACTTTAACTGCGGATGACATACACGAATTTGAAGCATGGAGAATAACGGTGATGGGCAAAATCCCTAAAGCCAGCACTGAACGCAATCACTCCAGTGCTTACAACAGGATTATGAACTACGCACGCAGTATGGGTTACCTACCCAGTGATAAACCGATACCACCGATGAAAGTAGATGGTCCCAAAGGACAAGCAAGACCTGCTTTCACCCAACAAGAAATAGACTATCTACTTGAGTTTATGAAAACTTGGGAAGTTGAGAAAGGTGTCTTTTATCCTGACAATCGAAAGCTATGTCGTTGTTATGTGGAATTCTTAATCTACACAGGGATTCGTCATGGCACTGAAGCACTCCCTATTCGTTGGAAACATTTTCAGTGGCACTACATTAAGGATAAGAAATATTTACGAGTATGGGTATCAGGTAAAACGGGTCCACGTTTCTTAATCGCTAAACACGCTGCGATTGAAATGCTCACTCGCTTATATCAATGGCAAGGTTTGAAATATGAAACTTTTGATGACTTACTCAATGCGAGATTAGATCGTTGTGTGTTTATGACACCTCACAAATACCAACCACGAGACTTTAGAACACTCTTTGTATGTTTAATGGAAAGTTCTAACCTACTCAAGAATGAAGCAGGTGAAACAAGAACACTTTATAGCTTAAGACATACCTACGCTACATTTGCCTTAAGCGAGGGCTTAGACATACATACTTTAGCCAGACAAATGGGCACTTCAATTACTATGCTAGAAAAACACTATTCCAAAATCACACCTATGTTGAGTGCGGAGAAGTTGGCTTTTTGATGCTGTAAATAAAAAAACAAATTAAAATAATCAAATGGCCACCACTTCTATTGGATTAGCTCGATATGCAAGAGATTATTTTGAAGCAGCAAAAGCTGCTGATGATGTTATTGGTAATAAATCAGGATATGAAATTATAGCTCCACCCCCAGTTATGTTCCTTACGGCTCATGCTATTGAATTGGGATTTAAAGCATATCTTTTAAACACTGGAGAAAATCTTTCGTCCCTTAAAAAACTTGGTCACGATCTTATTGTTCTTTGGAATGTTTGTTCAAATAACAATATAAATTCAATTTTGGTTCTTAATAAAGAGGAATTGAGCTTATTAGAGCTAATTTCAGATCTCCATGTTTCAACTGAACTTCGTTACATAGATACTGGATTTAAAACTTTTCCAGTATTTGGCCCATTAGAAAATTTAGTGTCTAAAATTCTTGATGCTGTTTGCTTAAATGTTGGGTATAGATAAAAACTAAGCGTCTATTTTCTAGACGCTTAGCCTTACTACAATCCATCAATTTGCCTTAAGTAAAATACTAGACACTCTGAAAATTAAGCTGCTAAACCTAATTTAGTAGAACCTACATAATGCACATTTAGTATACGGCCTGCTTTGTGATTTCTATAAATGTCACTTAACACATCCATATACTTTCTTATGTCACTTAAATTTTCTTTAAGTTTAAGCTGGCTTAATACAAATGCTTCATCTATCAAAATATTTTCACTTGTTAAAATCTGCATCGCACGTGGCAAAAAGTCACTCGCTTTAATGGCAGAAAATTCTACTACCTTAAAGCGCGACCTTAAACATCTGTCAATAGACTGATAACTATTTGCTGTTGCAATTAAAATAATATTGTTATGCCACGTATCTACTAATTGCCAAAATAAAGCTAAATTACTTTTCACTTTATCAATCTCGTTAAAAATAACGTATTGATACTTTTGGGTCATGACACCCCCAAGTGTATTCAAGTTATTTAATCTGTCTAACTCAAAATCTACATCAAGCTTCTCTTCACCTTCAATCAGAGTATAAAAAGGCTCATATCCTTCTATCAATGTAGGCAATAATTTAGCAATTGTGCTTTTTGCTGTCCCATTTGTGCCGACAAAGAGCAGATTATTAATTTTGTAGCCATTAACAATATCTTCTAGAAGATATTTCACCCCTTTGTCAGATATAACCAACTCATCTAACTTAGTAGGTGAATATTTTTTTAATAAATCCATACTATTCTCCTTAAATAAAAGAGGGCAGCTTATTAGACTGCCCTGTATAACAACTTAAGCTGCTAATAGCTCTTTAGTTTTTAAAGTATCGTTAGAAGCTGTTCCAGCTTTTAAAGTAGCCGTTTCTGTTTCTATCGCTTCTTCTTCTCCTTTTTTAACTAAATTATCTTTAGCAATACGCTTATATAAAGCATTTACTAAATCTTCATTAGCATTTTCAAGCACTGCTATAACATTGTTTTGACCATTAGTGCCAGGCTTCACAATCAATACAGAAAAGCCTGTATTGTTGTTAACCAAGTCATATTTCACGGTAGCTAATGGACTGATTTCTGCTAATTCAGCTTTTGCTTTAACTAAGCCAAGCTCATCTTCACGCTTTTGTTTATTAGATTTTGCGGCTTCACTAACAACCATCTTACGTTTAATTTCTTCAATACCACCATTATTTAAAATAAAGTCTTTTAATTTTGGTGCAGAAATATCAAATGTAATAGCTGCTTTTAGAACATAAGCATATCCATGCGCACGCTTACGATCAGAGCCAAACACAAAACGCACAAACATCGTTAATGTAGTTGTATTTCTTTGCACCTTAACACCATCCGTCTTAAGTAAAGTTGCTACCTCAGTGCGCAATGTTTTTCTATCTTCATTGCTTGCTGTTAAATACTTGTCATTAAATAACTCTAAACACTTGGCAAGCAAATCATATAAACCATCATTTGATTTTGCGTAAACTGTAGTTTCCCAAGTTAATCTTTTTTCTTTTAACTTAGATAAATGTCTAACCACAGTAGCTGCAAATTCCACGTTATCATCATTAGGTGCAAATGGTTCTTTGATGTTTACAGCTGTTACTGCTTTTGTTTCTGCTTCTAGTAATTTAGTTGTTTCCATATATTTCTCCATTAAAAGTTAAATAAAATTCCACGTTCACCTTAAGCTGCTAAATCATAGATACTCCTTTCGTCATAGTTATAGTCATCAAAATAATCGTTATTTGCGGCTTCTATTCCTTCGTAATAAAAACCTAAATATTCCAAATAAAATTCTTTAATTAATTGATCGTTGTTCATAAAAGCCTCCAAAAATTAATGTTGAATGTGGTTAATAAAATGTATGTTTTCTTACCCAACAATTACATGATAAAATGTATAACAATGAAGTGCCGTTATACGATTAAACTGTTATACTTAAGATATGAACCAAAGAATAAAAATCAAAGCAAACTACTGGGGGAGTGTCGAAGAAAGGGATAGCTATGATGATGACCATCCCCATCCTATTTACGAATGGTGGTGGAAATTTATGCGGTTAAGTCCTGTATTTTGGTATGCAAGGACATATGGTGTAGAAATAAAAGATCAAAAGATAAATGAGACTTTTCATTTAGCTGGCGATTTGTCTGAACGTATGTTTATTTTATGGTGGAAAAAACAAAGAAGTGTTGCTTTTCAAGAAGTAAAGAGATTTGCCCAAGTAAAGGTTTTAGATATTAATAATTTACACGATCATATTTTTAATTCAAATTCGCTATATTTAGAAATACCTCTAGATATGACACGTTCAAAAATTAGTAGAAGTATTAATAAAGAATTAAAAAAGGTGCATGAAGGTAGATTTTTTGATGCAGCTAAAACAACTACTGCAAACTTAAAAATCTTTACCAAAAAATTTAGATTGCCTACGATTGAAAAAGAATATTGGTCTTATCTTTATAGGTTAATTTATCCAAAAATTGAAGTATGGAGAATTGGTGATCGTTTAAAGGTCTCACCCAGCGCAAATTTAAGAAGTATCGAAAGAATAGATAATCTTAGCTCATTCAGAAAAATGGATAGTCTTGTAGGTCGTTATATATATAAAGCCAAATTTACTTTACAAAATGTAGAGTATGGAATTTTCCCCAATCCCAATAAGCCAAATTTTTATAATGAAATACCTTTTGGAATAAAACACCATAAAGATTTTTTAGATAAAACGATTAATACAAGTAAAAAGACTACCGAATATCATAAATGGATCGCTAAAGAATTAAGAAATGAGCTTGATCAATATGTCATTCAAATCAATAAACTTCGTGAGTTTATGAGAATGCCAGATAGTCCAGTAAGAAAAAGATTTCCTGACTTTGTATCTGGCAAATCAGATCTTTTAGATGATGACAATAAACCTGCAGGAATAATTGATATTGAAAATAGATCTGGCGATTCTTTTAGTGCTAATAATAAGAAAAAGAAATCTAAATAAGTTCCACTGCATTCCTTTTCATCTCATCATTAGCAATTAAGTATTTGTGTGTCACTGCGATTGATTTATGTCCAGCCAGACTTGCTAAGATATGAATACTAATCCCTTTGTTAGCCAACGATGTTAAGAAAAATTTTCTACCGCTATGTGAGCTTGCTCCATTGATACCTGCACGCTTATAAGTCCAAAAGAACCACTGGCATAAGCTATTAGGTGTAAAACCTAAACGATCATCAGTATGAAAAAGAGGAATATGACTTAATGTGGCGTGACGTGTGGTTAAATAATCAAGAATTTCTACTTTGAGTTTTTGAGGAATGAATACAATACGAGCAGTATTACCTTTTGTTTGCTGAGCACTTAACCTAATTTCACTTTTAATCGTGCCATCTTCATTAACTACGTCACCCATTTTAAGTTGAGCAATTTCCCCTACTCGCATACCACTCCAAAAACTTGTCAAAATTAAACAACGATCACGCTTTGCATAACGTTTAGTAGAAACATACCTTAATACTTGATCTAACTCAGCTTGTGTAAGAACTTTAGCTTGTGCCATTTTGTAACTCCTTTTTTAAAATAAAAGATAAATAAAAAGTCATTTATAGTTTGTTTTCTTTTATAAAAAAGAGCTACCGAAAAAGACTAAGCAAAGACCTTCCAATAATCAATGACTTAGCTTTTTAGTAAAGAAAATGTAGATTTTCTTTACCAAAATCTTATAACTTATATAGCTATTTATAGCGCATCTTAAAATTGAAGCTCAGTTGTAGCTTAAATTTAATCAAATGCGCTATAGAAGCTAAAAGAGGTTTATTTGACACCAATATTTGTGCGTCCAGTTTCTAGACGCTTAATTTCTCTAATTCATAGTTTGTGGCTATTAAATTAGGTGTGGGTTTGCCTGGTGTTCTATTTAAACAAGGTTTTACATCCAATTCCCACACATCTTCAATCTTGCTAACCAAATCATTTATACGAATAAACATCTTGTTATTACTCAAATCAAAATGGCATAAACCATCTAAAGGTGTCTTAACACCATCTTCATAACGAATAATCCAACTCATTAAGATATTGGAATCATTTACAGGTTCTATGTTTAAGTCTTTAAGCATCTTAAGATGAATCGGAGACTTAGCGTGGTGATACCAAGCCTCAATTGGTTCTAAATCAATTAAATACTTAGTAGGTGGAATAGCTATTTGGATGGTGCCATTAAAGTAGGCTTGTCGTCTAAGGCCTTTTCCATAAGTTGTGCCAAACATTTGATTGTTCCATAAGCGAACTGCGATATTTTTCATAATTAAATCTCCTTTTTAGTTTATGAAAGAGTCGCAGATTTTGCTTCTGACAAGAAGTTGTTGCTTTTACACGAGTTGCGGATAAAGAGAGCTATTCATTTGTCCGCAACCAAGTAACTTGATACTCAACAGCAACTACTTCTTTCAAGCGACTTACTATGCGACTCGTAAATATTTATGCAAGGCAAAAGAAAACCAGCTTAAAACTGGTATTTTTTACTTCAAAAATGGCAGAGTTTATAAAGAGGTTGCTCAAACCAAATAACTGACATTAACTTAATGAGTGCTTATTAACTAAAAAGGAGAAATATATGAGCACATTAAATGCATTGAAGTTAAGCACAGCAAAGAAACCTTTGCACATGCCAGCAATACAAGTAAGACGTAATAAGTTATCTACTAAATTGTGGGAGCAAATACAGCTAGCTAAAAGCCAAGTAGATGGCACCACATTTCAAGTGACACGTTTTAGAAGTGTGCGCGATCAAGCTACAGGATTAAAGAAACAAGTAGAAATGCCTAAACGTATTCGACCATGGTGGTTTATTTCCGAAGCAGGCAAGGTTTGTTTGAACATTCGATATGGATCGCGCACATTAGAGATTGCTAAAGGTAAGCCCAGTGTTGAAGTAGATAATCCTAATGGTTTAATCAAAGCACTTGAGATGATTAAACATGCGGTTGAAGTTGGTGAGCTTGACGAACAGATTGAAGAAGCCAGCACACATTTGCGAAGTGGTTTTAAAAGGACTAAGTAGAGCGACGCTCTACTTAGTTTTAAAAGATATTTTAGGTGATTTAAAAGTTATATAGTCATCTTCTAATTCCATCTTAAATTCATCTTTTAAAAACTTAGCTAACTTTTTGCTATTTTTCCATACATTAGAATTCCAAACCTTAGCAATATTTTTTAGCTCCTTACAGTCTTGCTTGTCATCAGCAGTTTTATTAATAACTTTCCATTTAAAATCTTCACTATTGCTATCCCAATAATTAAGAGCTCCTTCTGATTCTAATTTAATCCCTGCAGCAAAAACATAATTAGAAGTAATTATTGGTTGAAATTTATTACTGATAACAGCATCTAGCTCCTTTGATATATCCCATTGAATTTTACTTTCATCTTCAATGTATTCAGGGATTGGATAATCAATACTAAATTCTTTGGTATTTGTAATGCTATCAAGACTAAAAATATCTTCTAAAAAATCTTTATCGACAGCAGATTTAGGAAAAGATACAGAGCCTTTTGAATCATAGAAATAACGAACACCAATACCTAATTTATTATTAATAAACCATATAGTTCTTATATATGAAGGTGAAGTAATAACTATTTTCATAATTTAATTTTATATCAAAAATTATTTCAACATGAACACTTGGTGGAGGTATGACACAAAACTACCAAGTGTATGTTGAAAGCATTTGCATCGTAAACGTCTACGACACTTTTAATTTATTCCTAAATTAAAAATCATGCAATTGTAATATTTGCTAAATACTTGTATGTATCGTTATCAAATTTATGTGAAGGTTAAAGGCTCAGTGGTTAAGACCATCATATTTGCTGATAACGATATACATGCAAGATTATTAGCTCAATATCAATATGGAATAAACAATGTATCGATATCACCGCAAAGAATTGGTAACTGAAATGAGAATATATGAAATTAAGATGATTAAACCTTTAACGCCTGATCAAGCTCGAGTTAAATCCATGCAGGATCAAGTCAAAAAAACGCAACAAGCAATAAAAGCAGAAAAAGCAAGACAGAAGATCAAGGCTGGGCAAGATCAATTGAAGAACATAGTCTAAATAAATTAGACTACAATAGTTAGCAATAACTAAAGCTATTAAATATGAGTCTTCTCAGTTTGCTTGAAGGTCTTTTGGGTGCTAAGAAAGTTGAAGTAAACAAAGCTACCCAATATAAAAAGAAATACGATCCTAAAGATCGTATTAGAGAAGCCATTGAAAAATTTAGCTCTAAAGATATTGAAGTTACTCCAGACTACAATGAAGTTATTAAAGCGATTGATGAAAAAGATCCTTTAATATTTGTAAGTGGAAGAGCTGGCACTGGCAAAACAACTTTAATTGACTATATCAGGGACTATCTTAAGGCCAACGTAATTGTCGTAGCTCCAACTGGTGTCGCAGCTATCCAAGCTCGTGGACTAACAATACATTCTTTCTTCAAATTCCCGTTTCATGTTGTTTTTGATCATAGCGTTAAAACGATGCACGATAGGGATCTTTATAAAAATATAAAGCTTCTTATCATCGATGAAGTTTCAATGGTTAGATGTGATCAGATTGATGGTATAGATTTATTTTTAAGAAAAAATGGCCCTAACCCAAATGCAATATTTGGTGGCATCCAAGTTATATTCGTAGGTGATTTATTTCAGCTTCCCCCAATTGTTAAACAAGAAGATGATAAAACACTCAAGCTAGAAGGTTATAAAAACTCATCTGGTCATTACTTCTTCTTTGCAAAAGTCTTCCAAGAACAAAAAATGACAATGATAGAATTACAAAAAGTGTTCCGACAAAAAAATGAGCATTTCTCTAATCTACTAAAACATATAAGAGTCAATGAAGGCGTTGATGATGCTATTAAAACTATCAATGAACATTGCTATAAACCAAACGAACAAAAAAATGATTTAGCAATCACATTAACAACAACTAATCAAAAAGCAGATTCAATCAATAGCTCAGAATTGGCTAAATTAACTGGATTTAGTTGCACATATACTGGCATTGCTACAGGATCATTTGATATCAATAAAGAAGGTAACTTGCCATCACCTGCAAGCCTCACATTAAAAGTTGGTGCGAAAGTTATGTTTACTGCTAATGATGGAGCTAAAAGATGGGTAAATGGAACGATAGGTAAGGTTACATTCTGTAAACCAGATTGTGTAACAGTTGAATTCAACAATCAAAAAGTTTACGTGACGCCACACGAGTGGAAATCAACTATATATAGATTTGACGCTACAGAAAATAAAATTCTTGCAGAAGTTGATGGAAAATATATACAAATGCCATTGATGCTAGCTTGGGCAGTTACTATTCATAAAAGCCAAGGCAAAACCATTGATAATATTTTTCTAGATCTTGGAAATAGAGCTTTTGCTTCTGGACAAACCTATGTTGCTTTAAGTAGATGTCCAACACTTGATGGAATTAGATTAGAAAGACCAATTACTGCTAAAGATATTTACATTGATGAAGAAATAAGAAATTTCTATATTAATAGTTTTTAGATGTCGAGTTTTGGAAGTGCTTTAACTATTTTCATAGTTTCTAGACTAACAGTAATTGTCTTTTGGAATAACTCCAATGGATATCTTGGATTTTCCATAGTCTCAATTGCCCAATCATTTGCATCATTTTCAATTCCACTATCTTTATGAGTTGTAACAGCTTGGCGCTCCATTACCCATTCAAGAGCTGGTTTACCATTCACAATATACTCATAAGCTTCTATGGGAATACCAGACATTGTAATTTTATTGTTATACGTAACAATAGATTTATCTGTCTTAGTAGCAAATTTCATTTGCTTCACTCTAAAATCAGAATCGCTCAGCATATTAACCGCAATATTGCCACAATCAAAATTTACTGGATAAGGTTTTACATTTTCATAATTAATATGCAAATCTGCCAATTCTCTACCAGCTTTGCAATAAATCCAAAAATCTTCTAAATTTTTAACACGTGGAATTTTAGGTAGCTCTTTTTTCAAATTATCTAAATAACGAGTCTTATAATCTTCAGAGTGTAAAAGACCATAAACATAATAAAAAATATCTTCCTTTCTAATTTTTTCTGTTGAATAACTCTTCTGAAAATGAATTAGCCCATAATCTGTTATAGCTTCTGTCTTAGTAAGCTGATCACTTTTGTTTATTTCAAAAAGATCAGTATTTTTATAATCTGTTTGCTCATATAAATATCTGGGGAAACACTGCCCATTAGCTAAAAGCTGAAGATCAGGGACAATATTCACCATCAAAACTGAAAATTCTTTTGTAGATCCAATCCCAGTAACGCAAATAACTAAATTCTTATTTTCTATATCATCATTTGGAAAGATATTGGGCATCTGGTAACGTCTTTGATTGAGATGCTTATCGAAATAAAGCCATTGTTTAGAGAAAGGCCTATACATTGATTGAACAAGATTATTCGATTCAAATTTAAGGCCAACTTGCTTTTCTAAACTGGTTTTTAAGCTATCTGTCCAGCTTATTTGAGTTTTATCATTATTTATAAAACTATCTATATCGAATTCATCAGATTTTTTCATCAATGAAAGTCTCTGAACTTCATTGTTATAAAAATTAATCATTGAAGTTAAGTTCTTAGTGATTTTATCTTTTGAAGACTGATAACACCAAGCATCTCTATTGGTAGCTATACCAAGAGAATAATTTGAAAATAAAATGTTAGATTTGCTATCTTTCTTATCGCCTATGCTAATTTGTTCATCAAAACTAGAATCTCTTTGATTTAACCAATCGCCATATTTATCTGGATTTATTGTCTGCCAACCTTTAGCTGTTGCAATGCCAGAAATGCTTGAATATAAAGTTATCTTTTCTAACTTTTCATCACGACTTAAATAATCCCCGATGTCGTGGAAATAGATTTTTCCTCGCTCTGCCGCATCAGGATTTTTCACAAGAATAGATATGGCAATAGGTGTTCTAGTTCCTTGCCCAAATACATTATCTTTTTCTTTGCGACGCAATTCCCCAGAAGTTCTTGCATTACCTCTCAGATGAAAAATATAAATATTACTAAATTCATCTCTTAAGCATTTTCTTAGTCCATCACCTGTATTTGCTTCTATGAATCCAGCATTAGTGACAAAGCCTATGATCCCTGAATCTTTAATCCGATCGCTTGCCCATCGAATTGCTCTAATATAAGAGTCATATAAATTTTTTTGGAAATTAGCTGTAGAATATTTTGAGTAAGTTTCAAATATCCGCTTATCGAGATGGGGGTAATCTATATTTGCATTATCATCCATTTCACTTCGCTGACCAGATGAATACGGTGGATTTGCAATAATGACTCGAACATCTAGATTTTTTTGCTTGACTCTTCTCTCGCTATTGTTAACAAGTAACTCGCTTACCAAATCATCTTTTTCATGTAACTGGAAAGTATCTGTTAAGCAAATACCTTCAAATGGTTCGTAATCAGCTTTTCCATTCTCAGACATTAAATCATGATAGACAGATTCAATATTAATCGCGGCAATGTAATAAGCTAAAAGAACAATTTCATTTGCATGGATCTCATTTTTATATTTATATTCAAGCTGCTCTTTGCTAATAAAGCCACTTTGTAACAATCTCGTTATAAATGTCCCTGTGCCAGTAAATGGATCAATGATATGAACATTTTTACTACCTAGTGTTTGGCCAAATTCATTTTTCAAAACATCATTAACGCTATGAATAATAAAATCAACAACTTCAATAGGCGTATAAACAATTCCTAATCGTTCAGTCATCTTAGGAAAGGCTTTGCGGAAAAACTTGTCGTATAATTCCAAAACAATCTTTTGTTTACCAGAAGCACTATCAATTCCTTCAGCACGCATTTTTACGCTATCGTAAAATTGCTGCAAAGTATCTGCTTCTTTATCTATGTTATGTTCTTGAAGAATATTTAAGACATCCTGCATTGCTAAAGACATAGGATTCTTAGAAGCAAAACTGTAATCTTTGAAAAGAGCATCAAATACTGGTTTTGTAATTAAATGTTGCGCTAACATTTCAATAACTTCATCGTTGCTTATGTCGTTATTTAGATCATCTCTAAGTTCATTCGAGAATGCATTAAATGCCTTAATTTCTTTTTGATTATCTAAATTATCTAAAATAGCTTTAATTCTCAAAATATGTGTTTTTGCTATCTTGGCAATATCAATTGCCCAATCTTCCCAATGACTCCTGTTTCCACATTTTTGAACAACTTTTGCATAAATTGCTCGTTCAATTTCTCCAATGTGAAATTGAAGTTCACCGCCTTTGTCTGGTGGTGGAGTTGTGCCGCCAATTTTGTTTTTACCTTTAGCTGGATTTTTAGGTTTTCCTGCTGTGCTTGGCTTTCTAGGAACTTTATCCGTAATAGCAATAACTTCCATTTTGCTAATATCTTTACCGATCAAATCTAATTTATTAACCATTGCATCAAATCTATCGTCATGACTTCTCAATGCTTGAAGCACTTGCCAAACAACTTTATATGTTTGGTTATCATTCAATGCCTCATGAGCTTCTTTATCAGCAGGTATAACAACGGGCAATACAACATAGCCTCTTTTTTTACCTTCTGATTTACGCATAACACGACCTACAGATTGCACAACATCTACTTGTGAATTTCTTGGCGTTAAGAATAAAACAGCATCTAAGGCAGGAACATCTACGCCTTCAGAAAGGCAACGAACATTAGATAATATTCGACATGTATTTTCTGGTATCTCTGCTTTGAGCCAATCAAGTTTTTCTTCTTTTTGACTTGCATTCATACCACCATCAACATGCTCTGCTTCACATATCAATTTATTTGCAATCGCTTCTTTGTCATCTTCTTGTTCTTGATAAGACCTAACTACATCTTCAAAAATGCTCGCAATATTTTTTGAGCTAACTTTATGTGTTCTCGCTTCTTTTTGAGGCTCAATTACCTGACAAAATGCGACTGCTCGGTGCATTGGCTCATAATCATCACCTAAATCTTCTTCTGTGCCTTGTTTACTTAATGCTTTCCAACAGCCAATGATTTTTGCAGCATCATCTACTTTTAATTGATTATTTTCATCAGCAAGCATTCTTTGGAGTCGAGCATTAATATGTGCTTCATCTACTGCTAATACTAGAACCTTGTAATCAACTAAAAGATCTTGCTTAACAGCTTCTGAAAAAGTAATCACATACAATTCTTTTCCATAAAGTTTTTCATCATCCATTGAACATAAAGCCACATTATCTTTATCAGCCACTGCTTTGGCCATTTCACCATATATTCTCGGTGTAGCTGTCATATAAAGACGTTTTTTAGATTTAATAAAACTTGCATCATGAACTCTTACAAAATTACTTTCCTCTTCATCGTCAAAAGTCGCACCAGTTGTGCGATGTGCTTCATCACAAATAATAATGTCAAATTCTGCTAGGCCAAATTCTTTTTGAGCATTGCTAATAGTTTGGATTGAATGGTAGGTTGAAAACACAACGCTCATATGTTGATCGTCATGTCTTTTGAAAATTTCCTCAGCTAATCTTTTAGGTTCGGTAGTAGATGGATATCTAAGTTCGTGAGTAAATGTTTGAACAGTATCATCTGTTTTCTTTCTTTTTTTACCTACATCGCTGTCTGAACAGACAGCAAAACTATGAAGAGCAGTGGCACTTTCTTGGGTCCATTCGGTTAATGTTTGAGAAAGTAGTGATAGTGATGGCACTAAAAATAATACTCGGCCACCTTTACCTGCAACTTTTTCGGCAATTTTCAAACTTGTGAATGTTTTACCTGTTCCGCAAGCCATAATCATCTTGCCACGATCTACATTTTCAAATTGATTTACGACAGCTGTTAAAGCGGACTTTTGGTGGTCTCTTAATTCTTTCTTCTTTTTGATTACAACATCTTGTTTTGGTTGGTATTGAGACCAATCAATCTGGCTATTATCTAAATCGTGAAAATCTATTTTGGTGACTGGGGGATTTTGATCTTGAAGTGCATCTTCAGCATGCTCGCTCCAATTATTTGTTGTGGTGACAATAATTCGATGTGAGAATATTTTCTTACCTGAAGCTGTAAAGAAACTATCGATATCAGATTTTTTTACAACATAATCTTCATCATAAAACTTACATTGAATTGCATGATATTCATTTGTGCCATTAGTAAGAGCTACTAAATCGATACCAGTATCTCTTTGATCTAAATTTTGCTCTTTTGCCCACTCGGAATAAGTCCACACATTACTATATAAATCTTTATAAGAAGCTTCATTTCTTAAATAGGCTTGTATTAACTCTTCAAAATAAGTGCCTTTTTCTCTTTCTGTAAGAGAGGAGGCTCTGAATTTATCTAATAGTTGCTGAAGTGGTGACTTTGCCATATCCATTAATGTATTACATTTTGAGGCTTATTACATACTCAAATTAATAATTGACCGTCTCTTTAAGGGACGCTATAAATTTGCTTAATATTATTTAGATTTCTTTTCTAATTTAAAACTTACTTTATACGTATAAAATTCAATATTATTAGCTACAGATAACGCGCGATGAATCTTGATATCATCTTCAAAGGCGATAATTACACCTCGCACACTTTGATTTGCTTCTGCTAACACTTCTTTAACATAGCCCATATACCTTTGAATTTGACCGACAACGACGTCACTTGCTCTACCTTTTTTTAACTCCACAACAAGTAATTCTTTTTTATCTTTGCTGATCGCAAGAATATCGATTGGCCCTGTGTCGCTTAGGTATTGCTGTCCAACTATTTCACCCTCTTCTTCAAATATATCGAAATGCTTGCCTAAGTCTGTGTGATGCCAGTTATGAACAAGAAACTCTTCAAGATGTTTTTCAAGGGCAAATACACTTGGATTCTCAATAGATGCATCAGTCGAAATTAATGTTGGGGGTCTTGAGCCCAACATAAGAGATTCAATCTCTTCTGCATACTTAGAAATATTACTTACAGTTCCAATGCTACCTGAGGAGTTTTTAAGTTCTTCACTCATCACATCACGAGCAATTTGCTTAAGGAACCAATTTACAGATCGACGATGAGGAAGAACTTGTCCGCCATGATAGAAATAATCACCTGTAACTTCCCCAACGTAATAACTGCCTTTACCATCTGGGCATAAAACGATATCACCGATTGTGATACCTTTTGTTATGGTGTGAAGCATGCCACACGCTAAACCAGCAGCAACTTTTGTTTTATCAGGGTTTTGTTGTAGATAAATTGGAATAGTTTTTTGGTTAAACTCGCGCCAATCATCAGGTAACTTTCCAGTTAAGTCATAGTCGTATAGCCAGCCAGCTCCTATGACATTCATCTTATGACCTTCTTCGGCATAGATGCTTTTCTTACCCAACATGATGCGATAGTAGTTTTTCATTATTTATATAATCTCAAAATTCCAAAGTGGGGATTTAAGCCATGTTATCAATAGTTTGCATAACAAGTTAGTAATATCTACAAAAAAAACTTATTTTAGATTTATCCTAGATTACAATGAAAAAATGATTAATGCGATTATTTTCGATACTGAAACCACAGGTAAAAACGAAGCAGTTTTAATTGAAGCCGCCTGGATAAGATTAGATAGTGTCAGTCCTTTTTCTATATCCGAGAAATTTAATCAACGCTACAACCCAAAAAAACCAATTGAGCTAGGTGCCCTTGCTACCCATCATATCCTCGATGAAGAATTAAAAGACTGTCCTGATTACACTGAATTCAGCTTACCTAATCCTACTGAATACATCATTGGACATAATGTCGACTATGATTGGAACATCGTTGGCAACCCAAATATCAAGCGTATTTGCACTCTAGCTTTATCAAGACGATTATGGCCGGAACTAGATTCTCATAGTCAAAGTGCAATGCTTTATTTTGTAGATAGGCATAATGCCCGTGAAAAACTTAAGAATGCTCATTCAGCTCTAGCTGACGTTGAAAATTGTGCTTTTATTTTAGAAAAGATCATTGCTAAATTAAGCGTTACTACAATTGAAGAGTTATGGAAGATTAGTGAGCAAGCAAGAATACCAACTCATATGCCTTTTGGTAAACATAAAGGTGTTGCTATAGCTGACATACCTAGAGACTATAAAACTTGGTTGCTTAATCAAGAAAATGTTGATCCTTTTGTAAGAAAGGCTTTAGAAAGTTAAGTTATGAAATTATTAATTTTAATATTTCTTCTTCTTTCTTTAGGTGTGACAGCAGAACAGAAACTAAATCCTACGACTGGTAAATTTGAAACTGTTCGCCCTGACAGCAAACTCAAATACAACTATATGGAAGAGGAGTGGAAATATGCTCCACCCAATTCAAAAATTGAATACAATCCTTTGACTGACAGATACGATATGGCACCCAAAAACTATGTCAATAAATATAATGCTATAGAGGGGCAATGGGAAAAAACTCATCCTGATGCGAAATTAAAAATGAACCCAAGCACAGGTGACTTTCAATACGTGCCACCGGGTTCTAAACTTGAATACAATCCTTATAGCAGTGAATTTGAATACGCTCAATAACAACTTAATCGCAACGTCTTTAACAAACCAAAGTAGCGGATTAATAATTGCTGAATGTAAGAACTTAGTGTGAATAAACTTAAAAAATCTCTAATCAATTTATTTAATAAATTAAAATCTAAACCATTAAAACTTAATGCTGACGAACTATTTACTTTGTTTTGCATTGTGGCTTTAACTAATACCATTGTCGAATTGTCTACTTTATCTGCTTACAAACCTTGGGAGTTAAATAGACTATTTTTAGTGGTTGTTGGGCTTGCTGCTCTTACTTATGCAGCTTGTTGCTACTTTATAAAGATTCAAGCTATTGAAAATAATAAATGGTATTGGATATTACCTGTATATAGTTTTTTTGGTTACTTAATCGTAGATCAATTAGTTCATACAAACCCTGAACCTACCACTTTCCAAATACACCCTTCAGTTATCACTTTTTATGACTGCTATTTGGCTTTGCCATTTTTATTCTTAATTTCTGTAAGAATAATGTTTGTATTGGTTAATAACAGAAGATAACCAGAACTAACCCGTCCAGCCCTTAGACTCTAGGCTTTTTGAAAAACTCAGCGTCCGGTTACGGGACGCTAGAATTGCTAATAATGGGGTCAGGGTTCGTTAAAATCAGCTATTTTTGCTATAATTCCGCTTCTTCACGGTTTTATCGTGAGATTTTATATGGCCAGGTAGCTCAGTCGGTAGAGCAGCGGATTGAACTCTCAAAAAATCAAGTTTGTCCTCGCCACCTATCTGAAATTACAATCAAAAGATTTTTGTTTCGAATTTTAAATGTCAAAACTTTTGACGCTGATTAAATAAAAAAACCAATGTCGTTGAAATCTCAACAGGGTTAGTTAGGAACAATAATTTAATATTTTTATTTAACTCCATTTTTTTAACTATCTAATAAAAATTAAGTATGGTTCATTCTTTTTCGTCCAGAATTATTTGATGAAGTAATCTTATAAAGATTGCCAATCTTACCTAGAAGAAATGGTGGCATATTTACATAAATGTTTTCGTAACTGCCTTTCTTAACTTTATAGGTTTCGTGCCAAATACCTACATCCCCATTTGTTCCAATTCTTTGTATAAATTGTTGCCATGCTGGAAGGTGAGAATAGTCTCTTGATTTTGCAAAACTTTCTAAATATTCAAATGATCTCCAGTATTGAATACATATTATATTTCTCCCAAACCAATAGTTACCCCCCAGGCAACCAATACTTTTATTTCTTTCCAATTCTCTAAGCATTTTTGCCATTTGAATAAATATTGGTATCCACTTATGAAATTTCCAAATTTTGTTGATTCTCATACCAATCATAAATAAGCAAAAATCTTCATCTTTGATTGCTATTACTTTATCTTTAATAATTTCCATTTATTCAATTTCAAATTAATTAAGTCTAGATTTGTAGTTAAGAAAGTTTTAAGAATTTTAATTATTTTTGTATCTTGATGTTTATTGTTAAATCTTCCTTTTCATCAATCTCAAATGCTGCCTCATCAAACTTAGGTGGTCTCATACTAGGTCTTATATTATTTGAGACTCCCCACTCTTCCTTTGGAATGCCAATAAAATTTCTATCTAAAATCTTATTACCGTTTTTATCATTCATAACTGATACAGCATATTTCCCAGCTTTCAGGTTGCTAAAAACAAACTCCACACCTTTTGCATTGTTTGTTTTAAAAATTTGAATAGCCTCGGAGGAATCTAATGGAAATCCTTTACTATCAGAAAAAACTGAACATCCTATATTCCCCTCCCTAGACTCGCTCTCAACTTTTACTACTAACTGAGCAGCATTAGTAATATTAAAAGTAAGAAAAGATAGAAAAACTATACTAATAAAACGACTTAGGATTGAAATGTGCATAAGACTCTCCTCAATATAAATAGATGGTGTGATATTTTTCGGATGAAATACTAATTTACCGAATATTCGAATTCAAGAAAAAATCTGCTAGTTTTCCAAATGGCGGTTGGATGAGATTACTCATATTCCATTTTCTAAATTCTAATATTCCCTTTGCGTGACTCATCGATTGAAATCCCTCAATACCATGATATGAACCAATCCCACTTGCCCCAACACCTCCAAAAGGAAGATCATCTAATGCGTAATGCTTCATTGTTGTGTTTATGCATACATTGCCAGATGTAGTGCGTGAGAGTATTTTTTTTCTCTCTTCAGTATCATCACCAAAATAATAAAGTGCTAATGGGCGAGGTTTGCTATTTACATATTCAATTGCATTATCGATATTTTGATAAGTCATTACAGGTAATAGTGGACCAAATATTTCTTCACTCATTACATCCATTTCATCTTTAGGATTTAATATTAATTTTGGTGCCATTGAATTCTGATGTTGAGATCTTTTTTTGGGGTTGTTTCCAACTTCGACAATTGTTGCTCCTTTATGAGCTGCATCTTCAACTAATTTTTTCAATCGATTATGATGATGCTTATTAATAATCGAGGTGTAATCCTCAGATATAGGACCATCAGGATAAAATTCTTTGGTATATTTATCAAAGGCCGCTACAAAACTGTTAATTTGATTTTCATGTAACATAATGTAATCAGGTGCTACACAAGTTTGTCCGCAGTTAAATAATTTTCCTAGCACAATCTCTTTTGCGACATAATCCATCGTTGTCTTTGAACTAACAACAACTGGAGATTTGCCCCCTAGTTCAAGCGTTACAGGCACAAGATTTTCACTTGCCACTTTCATAACTATTTTCCCTATCCTAGTGCTCCCAGTAAAAAATAAGTGATCAAAGACAAGGGAAATAAACTTTTCACTTATTTGAGCATCTCCATTAAATACTGCTACCTCTTCGCGAGGAAAGAGATTACTTAATATTTTTAGAATTAAATTACTAGTTGTAGGAGTCAATTCAGAAGGCTTAATCATTGCTCGATTGCCTGAGGCAATCGCTGTTGCTAAAGGCATGATTGTTAGAGAGATAGGATAGTTCCATGGAGACACAATACCAATCACTCCAAGAGGTTGATAAGAGACATAAGCTCTTGCTGGATGAAAATGAAATGGCACATGTCTTTTTTGTGGTCGCATGAAATTTTTTAGATTTGAACATAAATAATCAATCCCTTTTAAAAGAGTCATTATTTCAAGGAGGCGGGTTTCATGTCTTGATCTATTTCCAAAATCTGATATCAATGCCTTTTCAATTTCTTCTCTATTATCCAAAATTCCTTGCCTTAGAGTCTTTAGGCTTTTTTTTCGTTGAGCAAGCGATGGAGGACCCTCTTTTATAAATGCGTTTTTTTGCTTAATAAGACAATCTTGCATTTCATAAAAAATTTTTTCTGCAGCATTCATAAATCACACCCCTTTAAACAACCTGTAAAATATAAATAGATTAGTTAACTATCTTTAATGTTTCTTTTGGTAACATTAATACCAGTTTAGAATTTAATGTTTACATTGTCAACAATAAATTGATTGTTAAACAAAAAATTCAAAGGGAGATAAATGAAGTCAATTCAAAATAATAATTATCATCATGGAGACCTTCAAAATGCTCTTATTGAAGCAGCTCTGAAACTTATAAAAAAGAAAAATGGATGGCAATTTACACTTAGAGAAGTTGCTCGAATTGCTGGTGTAAGTCATACAGCACCTTATCGACATTTTGCTGATAAGGCCTCTCTTTTAACTGAGTTAGCAATTTTTGGATTTGAAAAAATGGCTAATGAGATATCGAAAACGATTGATACTAAATTGTCTGCCAAAGATCAATTAATTGCAGCAGCAAAATCTTATATTGAATTTGGAACAAAAAATTCTGCTTTGTATCAGCTAATGTTTAGTAGCGAAGCGGGAACTAAAAATAATGTTCACCTAAATGAACGTGCGATAGAAACATTTAGTCTCTTGATTCGTATCTTAGAAAAGGGTCAACACAAGGGTCTAATAAGAAATCGTCCAATCAAAGGGCTTGCAGCAGCATGCTGGGCTCAAGTTCATGGATTAACTATGTTATCGATTCATGGTCTTTTACTTCCAGAAAAAGTTGGAGAAAATCCTATAGGATCAGCACTTGAATCTTTAATCGAGGGAATTGAAGCATAATTTTGGTAGGGCTATTTTTTATAATAAGTGTCAAAAGTTTTGACACTTATTACCTTAAACCCGAATGTCCTTATGAATAACATTTGAGAGGATCAATAAATGACTTTGGGGTTTTTAATTTACAAAACTTAGAATCTAAAACCAACTTTCAGCTCGGTACTCAGGCCGTCGTAGTCTACTTTTAAATCTCCCGAATTACCATTTAATCTTGGTCTTCCAGCGTCCATATATCTTAGACCTAAACCTGCAAACCAACCGCTTTTATAATACCAATTGATACCTGTTAAAGCTTGATATGCAAAACGATTTTTATCTGAGAATTCCTGCTTCACTCCATCTACAGTTATGTCAACATCAGTCTCTTGGGCAGTACCTAAACCTAAGCCAATATAGGGTTTGAAATTA
>Ga0209972_10001068_pt1 | contig 25049 bp, 23 predicted proteins | sample NOAtaG_7_FD_187302 | JGI IMG/M metagenome (GOLD analysis project Ga0209972, IMG submission 187302) | Freshwater lake microbial communities from Lake Erie, under a cyanobacterial bloom - NOAA_Erie_Diel1S_2200h metaG (SPAdes) (version 2) | ecosystem: Environmental > Aquatic > Freshwater > Lake ...
CCGTCATGGCGGCGGAGCAGCGAGGCGGACAACGGGCTGACGCGGGGCGGCGCCGCGGCGGGCATCGCCAGCGGGCAGCGTGAGGGAGAGAACATCAGCGGGACGAAGTTTGACGCCAGGGGCGCGGCGCCGCTGGGGGCCGGCAGCGGGCCGACGGGCGGGGCGGCCGGGAGCGGCGGCGGCGACGGCAAGTCCGGCGAGGGCACCGGCGGGACGGGCAACGGGCAACGCGAGACGCCCCCGCCGCCTCGGCTGCTGCTGGAGGCGGACCTGGGGGCGGCGCCGGCGCTGGTGGCCGATGCGCAGGGGATGGTCAATCAGGCCCCGGCGATGCAGCGGCTGGAACTGGTGGTCAGCGAATCGCCGGTGCTGGGCTCGGCGGACGGCCGCGATGTGGGGGCGGAGCGGGCGGTGCTGCTGAGCAAGACGCGGGGGGCGTTTGCGGTGCGATCGAGCCCTCGGGGCAAGGGGCTGGCGGTGTACTGGGACACGTTTGAGCTGGACTCGATGCCCGACCCGCAGGTGCAGCGGCAGCCGACGACGAGCATGCTGGTGGCCGACGGCTTTGAGAGCGTGCGGTGGACGCTGGCGCGGAGCGACGAGAGCGGGACGCTGCGGTTTCTGGAGGACCTGAGCGTGTCGGCGCAGGACGAGTTGCCGGCGTTTGTGGTGATGAACGTGACGACCATCTGGGGGCAGTCGGCGACGTACATGCTGGAGGTGGGGTGGACGGTGGAGACCAGGCGGGGGCCGACGGCGACCAACGTGGCCGACGTGCTCAACCCGGGGGGGAGCCCGAGCCGCAGCGGGGAAGGCGGCGGCGGTCGGGGCGGGTCGGGGGGCGGGCGAGACGGGCGGGGCGGACGTGACGGCGGCGGCGAGACCAAGCCGGGCGGGGGCGGAGGGCGGGATGACCGCAAGCCCGACGACGGGTTCAGCGGTCTGAGCGAGCGGGAGCGGCGGGCGCGGGAGCGGTACCTGGAGTCGATCCGGGAAGGGAGGGTGCCGCAGTGAAGCAGCGTGTGCGCAGCGGTCGGCGGAGCGGGGCGTTTGCGCTGCCGCTGGTGGCGATGGTGGCGTTCATTGCGCTGATCGGGCTGAGCATTCTGCTGGAGCGGCAGGCGGCGGCGCGGCAGGCGTCGGTGCGGCAGATCGAGCGGTACCAGCAGCACCATTTCCAGAACGGGGTGCGGCAGGTCACCGACGTGTGGTCGAACATCTTCAAGCTCAATGAAGAGAAGAAAAAGGGCAACTCGGGGGTGATCGGCTATGACCTGACGGTGGAGAGCGGCTTCGGGTCGGGCAGCGGGCTGGAGGTGCGATTCACCGACGCGCAGGGCACGGTGCGGAAGGTGACCACTGACGCATCGGAGAACGTCAACGGCTTGATGAACTTCGCTGCTGAGAGCCTGATTGCAGCCGGCATGGACGGGCAGCGGTATCTCCGTGAGCGGGGGCCGGCGGCGGTGAGTTTGAACAGCGCCCCGCGAGAGGTGCTGGCGGCGCTGGTGCGGGCGATCAGCCAGGAGGGCCAGGCGGAGGCCTTCGCGGCGGCGGTGGAGACCAAGCGGAGCGAGAAGCGGATCGCCCGGGAGGACGTGCGGGAGCTGCTGACCGCGGCGGGTCTGCCTCAGGGGCAGTTGTCGATGCTGGAGGAGGCGGTGACGGCTGAACCGCAGTTGTGGAAGGTGGAGGCGGTGATCCGGTCGAGCACGGGTGAGGTGCTGGACCGCCAGGGCGGGCTGCTGATGGGGAGCGTCAAGCGGACGGTGGCCGAGGGCGGGTCGTCAGGGTGGGTGGTGCTGGACTGGGGGCCGTTGCGGGAGGCGGCGGCGGCGCGGTGAACGGGCCCGGGTGCGGGTGGGATATGTTTGGGTGCGGGAGTTTGGGGGCAAATCGGCGGTGTGCGGGGGCGGCAGGGGCCGAAGAATGGGGCCCCGGCGGCGGGGGGGGGGTGATGGGGGATCGAATCTGGAGCGGCTGTATGCACCGTGCAGTGGCAAGTAAGCGGACCCGTCAGGCCCAGATCTGGGCGGCGGGCATGGCTGCGCTGGCGGGGATCGCCTTCTTCGCGCCGCTGGGCCAACCCCCGGCTGCGTCGGTGGCGGCCCCGACGGTGACGCCGGGCCCCGCGGCCAATGTGCCTCCGCCGCCCAACCCGGCGGCTGATGTGAGCCTGCTGCCGGAGGCGGGCGAACTGGGCGCGGCGTTGGCGCGGCTTTCGCCCCCGGTGCCCAAAGTGGAGTCGCCCAAGCCGGCCCCGACGCCGGAGGTGGCTGCAGCGCCGGAAGTGCCGCCCCCGTCCCCGGTGGGCAACACGTGGTCGTACATCGGGGCGGTGCTGACCGACCGCGACCGGCGGGGGATCGTGAAGATCAACGAGGTGCAGCGTCTGGTGAAGGTGGACCAGACCATCGACGGCACGACGGTGATCCGGATCGAGCCGGAGTTCATCATGGTCCGCGACGCGGCCGGGGAACGCAAGATCGAGCGTCCGGCGCTGGCGGCCCGGCCCCGGCCGGTGCCGGTGGCGGCGGCGGCGGCGGCCAAGCCCGCAGACAAGCCGGCGACGCCGGCGGCGGCGATGGCGGCGGCGCACGACAAGCGGCGGGGGATGGACTCGGGCGATCAGGACGCGAAGTTGATGGCGATGTACCTGGACCCGTCGGTGCAGGCGCGGGCGATGGAGGCGGCCAAGCAGTTTCAGGCCGGGCAGATCGGGGCGGACGAGTACCGGAAGATGATCGGCGAACTGCCGCGGCCGAGCATGGTGCGTGAACTGGATGAGATGCTGGAGAACGGCTCGATCGATCAGGAGGGGTACTTCAACAAACTGCAGTCGGTGATCGGCGGGGCGCAGAGCCAGCAGCAGGCGGAGACGATCGGGGGTGCGTCGGGCAACAAGCCCGCGTCCGGTGCGGGCGCCGGCGGCGGGCGTGGGGCGTTGCGTCCGGGAGGCGGGCGTTGAGCCACCGCGTTGCGTATCTGCAGCGAAGCGCAGGCGGCGCGGCGGTGACGCGCGTGCGGCTTGTGGACCGCAAGACCGAGTGGGGCTGGCCCAGCGCGGGAGCCCGGCCGGGCGAACCGAGGGAGGGGGCGATCGCCGCGGCCAGGTGGACCTATGCCCAGACCTCGGGCGGCGGCGGGGCGACGACCTCTCTGCTGGTGTGCCTGGATCTGGACGGAGCGGCGTGCGGCTGGCTGACGGCGGCGTCAGCGTCTGACACGGCGGTGAAGACGGCGGCGAGCCTGGCGGCGGCGGGGGAGACTGAAGACGGCGGGGAGCAGACGGCGGCGGCGTGGGTGGGCGGGCTTTCGGGGGAGGCGGGGTCGGAGATCGGCACGCAGGTGTCGGTGCAGGCGCTGGCGACGATGCCGGCGAAGGTGAGGGGGCGGGGGCTTGGGGGCGGGGGTGCGGGGGCGGAGGGGCGGCCGGTGCGGCTGGCGTTGCTGGCGGTTCCGGACCTGGCGGCGCGGGTGTTTGCGGATGAACTGGACCGTCTGGGGCGGAGGCCGGATCGGGTGCTGACGCTGTGGCACGCGATCGCCGAGGCGTGGGCTCCGACGGCGGCGCAGCGGAAGGCCGGTCGCGAGGTGGTGGGGGATCAGACGTTGGTGCAGGCGACGCTGGTGATCGAGCCGGAGGGGCGACTGATCTGGACGTGGGCGAGTGATGGCCGGCTGCTGGCGGCGGGGGCGATGCGTCTGGCGATGGCGGCGGTTCGCGATGCGGCGGAGGTCGCCGGGGTGGCGGTTGTGCCGGCGGCGGGGGGTGCCGGGGCGGCCGGTGCGGCTGAGGCGTCGGTGGCGGCGGCGCCGGTGGTGACCGGGGCGGACGTGGGGCGGCTGACGGCCGAGTGGCTGTCGTGGTCGCTGGAGATCGGGGTGGCGCCGTCGCAGATGGCGGTGGTGGGGCCGAGCGCGGTGGGCGCGGTGGATGTGGGCGGAGATGCGGGCGGGGCCGGCGAACCGGGGGCGGGGCTGGCGGCGGTGGCGGCGGCGGTGGCGCGGGCCTGGCCGGGCACGGCGGCGACAGCGGCGGTGCGCGAGGACCCGGTGGGCGAAACGCTGCGGACGCTGGCGGACAAGCAGGACGACCGCCCGGTGAGCAACGAGGAGCCGACCGACGGCCGCACCTCGCTGCTGGAACTCTCCAGGCGGCCTGGGCGGGCGACGCGGGCGTTGTACACCTGGGCGGGCATCGCCATGGGTGCCGGGGCTTGCGCGCTGGGCGTGGTGGCGACGAAGCTGTTCATGGGGATCGCCGGGACGCGCGAGCAGGCGGAACTGGCTCTGGGGGAGCGGATGGAACTGCTCGAGGGGATCAAGGGGACGGCGCCGCGGGTGCGTCAGGAACCCAACGTGCTGGCGTATCTGCGGAAGATCCGCACCGACATGGAGGCGACGGCCAAGCAGGTTGTGCCGGAGAAGCCGCTGCTGCCGGAGTTTGCCCGGCTGCTGGCGGCGGCCTCGCAGGTGGAGGGCGTGACGGTTCGGACGGTGACGTTCAACAGCAACGTGGTGGCGGTGACCTTCCGCGTTGACAACGCCGACCGGGGCGCGTCGCTGCTGGAGAAGCTCAACGCGCAGGCGCCTTCGACGCGGGAGCGGCTGAACTGGGGGGGCCGGACCAATGTCACGGCCAACGAGACGACCTTCGCGCTGACCGGGCGATGGGAGGCGGGCGGCCAGCGGGGCGGGGCGGCGGGCGGCACGTCGGCGGCGGGCCCGACGCCCGGCGGTTCAGCCCCGGCCAAGGGCGAGGCGAAGCCCGAAGCCAAGCCGGAAGCCAAGCCCGAAGCCAAGCCCGAAGCCAAGCCGGAGAACAAGCCCGAGGCGAAGCCGGAGGCCCCGCCAGAGAGCAAGCCCGAGCCCAAGCCCGAGCCCAAGCCGGCAGCCGCCGAGGCCGATCCGGTGAAACCGGCGGACCCCGCGGCGGCACCTGCTCCGGCCCCGGCTTCTGCACCTCCCCCGGCTTCTGCACCTCCCCCGGCTTCTGCACCTCCCCCGGCTCCTGCACCCGCCCCGGCTCCTGCACCCGCCCCGGCTCCTGCTCCTCCCCCGGCTCCTGATCCGGCTCCGGCCGGTGGCGAGCCGACGGTGGCGACGCCGAACGACCCGCGCGGAGGTGTGGCATGAGCGGTGCGCCGTTTTCATCTTCGAACCACTCGCCGTTGAAGGTGAGCCTGACGGAAGACCAGCGGATGGAACTGGCGGCGGCGGCGCAGCGCGACGAGCGTGCCGGCCGGCCGGTGTGGGCCGTGGTGGTGGGCGGGCTGGCCCTGCTGGGCTCGGTGGTGGCGGTGGCGGTGGCGCAGTACCAGTCGGGCGGGGCGTACGCGGAGTACCTCAACGAACGGAACCAGACCACCGAGATCCGCAAGGTGATCGAGGGCATCCGGGCTGTGGAGGCGGCGACGGCCGGGCCCGAGGCGCGGGCGCGGTTTGAGCCGAACCCGCGGGTGGTCGGGCAACTGGTGGAGAAGTCCGGGGCGGCGGGCTTGTCGGGGATCGAGGTCAACGAGGTGGAGCCGACACCGGTGGCCAACTCCGAACTGGTCCGCAAGCGGTACAACGCCCGCTTCACCGGGCAGCCGGCCGATGGGCTTTTCCGGTGGCTCAAGGCGACCACCGAGATCACCGGGCTGGAGCTCTCGCAGATCAGCATCCAGCCTGACGGCGGGACGCCGGAGGGCGAGCCTCGATGGAAGGGCACGATCTCGTTCACGCGGTATGAACGCAAGTGAACGAGGGCGGTGAGGGCGGGCGGGCACAGGGGGCGGGCTGAGTGTCGGAAACGGACCGTTTGTGCAAGTCTCAGACCATGCGATCAACCATGCGAAGCGCTTCTCTGCCGGCAACGCTGATGCTCGTCCTGGCCTCCCTGGGGGCCGCTTTCGGCCCGGCGGGGTGCGCCACGTCGCCGCGCGACCCGTCGGTGATGGAGGCGGAGAACATCCGCCGGAGCATGGGCGTCGCCGAGGCGGGCGAGCGGCTGACCGAGGCGGGCAAGTACGAGGACGCGCTGGACAAGTTCCGCGAGGCGGTGATCCTCAACCGTCGCAACTTCGCCGCCTGGAACAACCTGGGCGTGGTGCTGATGGAGCAGAACCGGGCGCTGGAGGCGGCGGAGGCGTTTCGGACGGCCTCGGAATTGGCTCCGGGCGACGCCCGGCCGCTGAAGAATCTGGGCGACCTGTGGCAGAAGCAGGGCTATCTGGCCGAGGCGGCGGAGTTCTATTACAAGGCCATCGAGGTCAACCCCGATTATCTGGAGGCGTATCGCGAGGCGGTGCGGGTGGACCACCTGCGAGAGAACCGCACGTTTGCTGCGAAGGACCGGGTCCGAGAAGCGTTGCTCCGTGAGCAGGACCCGGCCTGGCGCGAGTTTTTCCGTCGGCAGAAGGTGCTGCTGGACCAGGCGGTGCCGGACCCGAGCGGGGTGGCGGTGCCCCGTCCGGGGTCGGGGTCCGGCGGCGGTGGTGGCGGCGGCGGGGCAGGAGACGGGGTCAACCCGGCACCGGGCGGGGCCGGTAACCGACCGGCGGGGGCCGGTGCGGGCGGAGGGGGCGGCGTTGGGGGCGGCAGAGGGGTGGGCGGCGGCGGTTCTTGATGTAAACTGCAACAACGGTCTGTCGGCCGTCGTTGGTACGTCTGGCGATTGGTTCGCACCTCGGGGGTGCAGGGCGGGGCAGAATGCGGGAGAGTTATTGCGATGAATCACACTCAGACGGTCGGCAGCGCTAAGGCGCAGCGGGTTGTGTTCCACCTCGGCATGGCGGCGCTGGTGGCGTTGTGCGCCGGCGGGACGACGGCGATGGGTCAGGACTCGGTCTCGACGACCGGGGGCCTGCCGGGTGATGCGGTGAGCAGCTACTCGACGGGGGCGACCAGCGGGCAGCGTCGAGACTATGTGGTGGACTTGACGGTGCGCACCAGCAGCTGGGGGAGCCGCTATCAGTTCGGCCCGGTGGCCAAGTCCAGCCTGTCGACGGCGAACCCCTCGGCGCAGTTCTTCAACCATCTGGTGGGCGCGACGGCGGCGAGCAACCGCTTCACCGGCGTGCAGAACCTGCTGCGGCCGACGTACTTCGGCTGGCGGACGGCGGGCCAGGGCGTCAACACGGCACGGAACCAGTTCCCGGCCGATGACGGCTCGGGCCTGTATGGCGAGGTGGACGCGAGCCAGATCCTCGGCCAGAGCTTCGGCTTTGCGTTCATGGAGTTCGGCGGGGGCTGGAACACGGTCTTCGGCGACGGGGACGATGAGAACAACGTGATCGGCGGCACGGTGGGCTTCACGCCCCGAAACAACGGCCGGCTGTACGTCTCGCGCGTGGTGGCGGCGACCAACCGCGCCAACGCCAACCAGGCGACACTCTCCAACGCGAGCATGGGCCTGGGCGGCGTGGATGAGGCGGGCAACGTGCACCTGCTGGCCGACGGCTTCAGCGTCGCCGGCGGGGATGACCCGCTGACCACCAGGCGGCACATCCGGGTGGACACGACGCTGCGGTCGGTCTCGGTGAACAACCAGCTGCGCGGCTCGGCCGGCCCCGCCGACACAGCGGCGACGCGGACGCTGCTCTCGAGCACGACCAACCAGACCACGCCGACGATGATCCCCACGCTGATCGCCGGGCGGCCGGTGCTGCTGGCGGCGGACTTCGCCAACGCCCTTCAGGCGGAGACGACGGCGAACACGGTGACGGCGACGACGGCCCATCTGGGTGCGGGTGTCTCGGCCCGGGGCCCGCTGAGCTATACGTCGTGGACATTTGCGCGGACGCGCAACGGCACGGCCGACGCGGGTACGGCGGCGGTGCTCTCGCGCGGGCCTTCGGCGACCAAGACGCGCAGTGTTTCGGCGTTTGGCGTGAACACCAACGGCAGCCTTGACGGCCTGCTGCGGGTGGAAATGCCCACGGGCATCGGCGAACTGGAGGACCGCGACGACGGCTTCTCGCCCCTGGCGGCGCACGGCTCGCTGGGCAACCAGGAGTTCACCAACTACGGCTCGCAGGTCTGCTTCCGGGGCGGCAACGGCCCGGTGGCGCTGACGGTCCTTCCCGGCTCGGGCGATCTGCTGCTGGCGGCCGGCGTCTCGGCGACGGGCACCGCCGCGGGCACGCCCCAGAGCATGGACAACTACATCGCCGTGGCTCGCGTGAACGCGCAGACCGGCCTGACGAGCTGGACCATCGCCGCCCACACCGGCGGGCCGAACGGGGCGGCGGGCAACTCCAAGGCGATCTACGGGATGGTCGGCGGGAACATGGCGCAGATCGGCGAGATCGCCAAGTACAACGAGGTGTACACGGGTGCCACCAGCGGGCCGTCGATCTCGGCCCCGGCGATGGACCGCTTTGGCAACGTGTACTTCATCTCCACGATTCAGCTTGAGTCCCAGCCCCAGCCGATCCGCACCGTGGGCCTGTTGCGGGCGAACTTTGACCCCTCGACCAACGCCTACCGGCTTGAACTGCTGGCCCAGCTGGGCGACGTGGTGGCCGGCCGCAACTCGCAGCGGAACTGGCAGATCCAGTTCATCTCGCCGGCCGACGCCGATTCGGTGGACTCCGGCGGGCTGTGGCACTCGTCGATCGTGCAGGACCTCTCGGCGGCGGTGAACGCTTCGTCGGTGAGCTATGGCTCGCCGATGTCGCTGGGCGCCCTGCTGTTCCGGGCCAAGATCGTCTACGACTTCAACAACGACGGCTCGTTCATCGACCCGTCGGCCCCGGGCGGCGCAGGCTCGCCCGACCAGGCGTACAACGCGGTGATCGCGGTGACGCCGCGCATCGCCGGGGCCGATGTGGCCCAGATCGGCGGTGGCGCCGGCCCCGACGGCTCGGTGACCGGCGACGATTACATCGCCTTCATCAACGCCTTCGCCTCCGGCGACCTGATCGCCGATGTGTGCGCCATCGGCGGGCAGCCCTTCCCCGACGGCGCGGTGACCGGCGACGACTTCATCTTCTTCATCAACGCCTTCGCCACCGGCGAGTGACCCCGGGGCTGAACGCCCGGCCCTCCGTACCATCGGCCCGTGCAGGACCCGCTTGCGGCAGTGCGTGCGTGTGCAGACGGTGCGTTGACCACGCCCGGCAGAGGTGGTGCGCCCGCAGCGCCCGCTCTTGCCCCGGCTCCGGCCCGCACGCTGGGCGATCGCCTCGCCCTCGCCGCCGCTGACATCAAGCTCAGCCACTCGGTCTTCGCCATGCCCTTCGCCCTGCTGGGGGCGTTCCTGGCCCGGCCCACTGGTGCGCCGTGGTCGCAGTTCGCCGTCCAAGGTGGGCTGATCGTCGGGTGCATGTTCTTCGCGCGGTCGTGGGCCATGCTGGTCAACCGCATCGCCGACTCCGGCTTTGACGCCGGCAACCCCCGTACCGCCCGCCGCGCCGTCGCCTCCGGCCGGCTGGCCCGGCGTGATGCCATCGCCATGGCCGTCGCCTGCGCCGCCTCCTTCTGCACGCTGGCCGCCCTGTTCGGCGTGCTGTTCGGCAACTGGTGGCCGGCGGGGCTGTGCCTGCCGGTGCTGGGATGGCTGGCGCTGTACTCGTTTGCCAAACGCTTCACGGCGTTGTGCCACGTGCTGCTGGGCACAGCGCTGGCCATCAGCCCCATGGCCGCCTGCCTGGCCGTGCAGCCCGAGGTGGCCCTGTCGCCGGTGGTGCTGCTGCTGGCCGGGTTTGTCACCCTGTGGGTCGCCGGGTTTGATGTGCTCTACGCCCTGCAGGACACCGACTTTGACCGCCGCACCGGCCTGTCGAGCATCCCCGCCAAACTCGGCCCCGCCGGGGCCGCCTGGGTGAGCCGGGGGATGCACGTGGGTGCTGCGGCCTGCCTTGCTCTGGCCTGGCGGGCCGAGGGGCGGTTCGGGGTGCTGTTCGGTGTGGCGGTGGGTCTGGCGGCGGTGCTGCTGATCGTGGAGCACGCGGTGGTGATCCGGCGGGGTCTGGCGGGCTTGCCGATGGCGTTTTTTACCGTCAACGGGGCCCTGAGCCTGCTGGTGGGGGCGTTGGGGATCGCCGATCTGCTGGCGTGACTGGGTTATCGGACAACTGAGATTTCAGAAATTTCTGAAACATCCATCGACTTCCGGTCGAAGTTTCGGTAGACTGCACACATGGATTCCCCCGGGGACAACCCGTCTGCCCGCCCGACCGGTGACCGGCTCAGTGCTGCGCAGGAGCGGTTTGTGGCGACCTGGGGGCAGATGGGCAGCACGTGGGGGATCAGCCGGACGATGGCGGAGGTGCACGCCCTGCTGTACATCACCGGGGAGCCGATGTGTACGGACGACGTGATGGAGCGACTGGCGATCAGCCGCGGGAACGCGTCGATGAGCATCCGCTCGCTGGTGGACTGGGGGATCGTGACGCGGACGCACAAGCGTGGGGACCGCAAGGAGTACTTCCAGGCCGAGCAGGACGTGTGGTCGCTGCTGCAGGCGATCGTGCGGGAGCGGATGAAGCGGGAACTGCAGCCGGTGCTGGCGAGCCTGTACGAGATCCGGGACCTGACGGCATCGCCGGAGCGGAGCGGTGAGGTGCAGCCGGAGGTGAAGACGGCGGCGCACCACGCGCGGATTGACGGGATGATTGATCTGGTGCGGACGCTGGAGCAGATGGGTGAGAAGCTGGTGGAGTTGCCCAAGGAGCAGTTGCAGGCGTTGGCGCAGCAGATTGCCGAGCCGCTGGGCTGAGGCCGGACAGGTGTGACGAATGAGCCAAGTGATACGTCAACCCGTTGGACTGCAATCGCCGGTGAGCGGCGGACCGTCGGCCTCGCGCCTGAGCGGGGGGAGCGGGCTGGGCGGCGGGTCGGTGGGCACGCAGGTGTGGGTGCTGCGCTGGGACCTGACGGCGGCGGCGAAGGCGACGCCGGGGCTGCCCCGGGGCGTGCGGTGGCGGGTGGCGGTGGACGCGGCGGGCTCGGCGGCGGGGCGGTGCGAGATTGATGGGGCGGGCGGCGGCAACGCCGAGACGCGGCAGCTGCACGGCGACGTGCCCCTGCGGTGCACGCAGGACGCCAAGCTGCGGCTGCTGCATCTGGACGCGGGGGACCTGCTGCGGGTGACGCTGCAGTTCGTGGGCGCCGAGGCGGTGCCGCGTTTGCTGTACGCCCGCACCAGCGTGCTGGCGGAGGTGGGCTGCAAGGGCGGACGGGCTGAGGTGGCCGAATTGGCGGTGTGAGCGTGGGCGGGGCCCAACTGCTGCGGGCGGTTGGCCGAGGCACCGCGGCTTTCAGCCGTGACCGAGATACGCCTTCTTCACCGCGTCGCTGGCGGCCAGATCACTGGCCTTGCCGGCCATGGCCACGCGGCCGACTTCCAGCACCACGGCATGATGGGCTACTCCCAGGGCCATGTGGGCGTTCTGCTCCACCAGCAGGATGGTGGTGCCCTGACGGTTGATTTCGCGGATGACCGAAAAGATGGTCTGCACCAACTGCGGGGCGAGGCCCAGCGAGGGCTCATCGAGCAGGAGGATCTGCGGGCGGGCGAGCAGGGCGCGGCCGATGGCGAGCATCTGCTGCTCGCCTCCGGAGAGGGTGCCGGCGTTCTGCCACATGCGCTCTTTGAGGCGCGGGAAGGTGGTGAGCACCTTCTCGGTGTCGTCGGCGATGGCGGCCGAATCGTGGCGGATGTAGGCGCCCAGGCGCAGGTTCTCGGCGACGGTGAGGTTGGAGAAGATGCCCCGGCCTTCGGGGGCGTGGCTGATGCCGGCCTTGACGATCTGGTGGGGCTGCAGGCCGACGATGGAGCGGCCCTTGAACTCAACCGATCCGGAGGAGGGCCGGACCATGCCGCTGACGGCGCGGAGCGTGGTGGACTTGCCGGCGCCGTTGGACCCGATGAGGGTGAGGATCTCGCCCTGCTCGACAGAGAAGGAGACGTCAGCGATGCCCTGGATGGCGCCGTAGTGGACGCAGAGGTTGGCGACTTTGAGCAGGGCCATGGGTCAGGTGCTCCCCTTGTCGGCGGGGGTGCCGGCGGGGGTGCCAGCGGAGGTGCCAGCGGGGGTGGCGGGCGGCGTGCCGGCGGCTCCGGGCTCGCCGAGGTAGGCCTCGATGACCTTGGGGTTGGCCTGGATCTCCGAAGGCGTGCCCTCGGCGATGACCACGCCGTAATCCAGCACGGTGATGCGTTCGCAGATGTCCATCACCAGGCCCATGTCGTGCTCGATGAGCAGCACGGCCAGGCCGAACTGCCGCTTGATCTGCTGGATGGACTGGGCGAGGCTCTTCTTTTCCTGCGGGTTCATGCCGGCGGCGGGCTCATCCAGCAGGAGCACGCGGGGCTCGGTGGCCAGAGCGCGGAGGATCTCGAGCCGGCGCTGGTCGCCATAGGGCAGGTTGCGGGCCTGCTCGGCATGGCGGTCGTGCAGGTTGAACAGGCGGAGCAGTTCGTGGGCGCGGGCGTGCATGGCCCGCTCCTGGCCGACGTGCGAGGGGAGCCGCAGCAGCGTGCCCAGCAGGGTGTGCCGCCCGCGAACGTGCATGCCGAGCATGACGTTCTCCAGCACGGTCAGTTCGCCGAACAGGCGGATGTTCTGGAACGTGCGTGACAGGCCGGCGTGGGCGATCTGGTGGGGCTTGAGGCCGTCAACACGCTTGCCGGCGAGGGTGATCGAGCCGGTCTGGGTGCGGTAGACGCCGGTGAGCAGGTTGAAGCAGGTGGTCTTGCCCGCGCCGTTGGGGCCGATGAGCCCGTAGAGCGCGCCGGCGGGGATGCGCAGCGAGAGGTTCTGCACCGCCTTGAGGCCGCCGAAGGTGATGCCGATGCGGTCGACATCCAGCAGCAGTTCCGCGGTGGCGGTGGCGACCGCGGTGGCGACGGCCGAGGGCTCGCCTTGGGGCAGGGGCGTGCCGCTCATGCCTTGGCCCCCTTGCCGGCGCGGGCGGGCCGGAGCAGGCGGCCCGCGTCCCAGAGTTCATGGATGCCCAGCAGCCCCTGCGGACGCAGCAGCATCATCAGGATGAGCATCAGGGCGTAGAGGATCATCCGGTACGCGCCAAGGTCCACCCCCAGGGCGCCGGCCAGCAGCCGCCAGGCCTCTACCGCGGCGACGATGATCGCGCCGATCAGGGCGATCTTGATGCAGCGAACGGCGACGCCGGCGCGGGCGGTCTTCCACTTGGCGGCGCCCAGCACCGCCAGGGTGGTCAGCAGCAGGGCGGCGATCCACAGGCCCACCGGCGCGGGTGACGCGGCACCGGCGGCCGGCGCCGGCACAATCGCGTTCATGCTGGCGCGAAGGCCCTCGCCGTACTTCAGCGCTGCCGCGGCCAGCAGCACCGCCGCCAGCACGCCGCCGATCAGGGCGCCCAGGGCGGCCCCGGTGGCGCGACGCTCGCCGAAGTGGCGGGTGACCGAGAGGCCCAGGCTCAGGGCGATGGCGGCCAGGCCCCAGAGGATGACCGTGGGCGGGTCTTTGAGGGTCTCGGACAGGATGGTGACGATGATGGCGGCCAGGGCGGTGCCGCTGATGGAGCCCAGCCCGCCGAGGACGACGGCGATCAAGATCTCGAACGAGCGGTTGAAGTTCAGTTCGTTGGGGTTGAGGGCGACGCCGGGCTGGTGAGCGAAGACGACGCCGGCGACGCCGGCCATGGCGGCGGAGATGACAAAGGCGCGGACCTTGATCTGGGCGATGTTGATGCCCATGGCCTGGGCGGCGATCTCGTCCTCACGCACCGAGAGGAAGGCCCGCCCGGTGGAGCCCCGCTTGAGGCGGTAGCAGATCAGCAGGATGATGCCGCCGATGAGCGTGGTCCAGAAGAGGTTGTTGTACCACGGGACGCCGCCGAAGCCCAGGGCCCCGCCGACGGAGGTGACGGTCTTGAGCACGCCGGCCTCGCGGACCTCATCAGCTGTGAACAGCACGTCGCCGGTCTGGGTGAGCAGCACGCGGACGATCTCGCCAAAGCCGAGCGTGACGATGGCCAGATAATCACCGCGCAGCCGCAGGGCGGGCAGGCCGACGACATAGCCGACGGCCGCGGCGATCAGCCCGCCGAGCAGGCAGCCGCCCAGGAACAACAGCGAGCCGGTGGTGAACAGGCCCTCCTGGGCGGCGGGGGAGCCGAAGAGCAGCAGCGAGCCGTAATAGGTGATGACGCCTCCGGCGTAGCCGCCGACGGCCATGAAGCCGGCGTGCCCGATGGAGAACTGCCCGGTGAAGCCGTTGACGACGTTCAGGGACACCGCCAGCATGATGGCGATGCCGGTGTTGCACAGCACATTGGTGACGAACGGCCCGACGGCCGGGGCCAGCAGCGTGTGCATGAGCGTCGCCAGCACGGCGATGACCGCCAGCGGGAGGGCCGACTTGGCCAGGGCCGTGGGCCAGGAGGGGGCGTGTCGCGAGATGTGGCTTTGCAGGGTGGACACGGTGCGAAGAGCGGCGGGGGCGGGCGGGGGGTGCAGGGGGGGGATGCGTGCGGACGGGGGTAACGGAATGGGGAGGCGGAAGCCTTAGACCTTCTCGCGGGTGACCTTGCCGAGCAGGCCCTCGGGCTTGAGCAGCAGCACGGCGATCAGGACGGCGAAGACGTAGACGTCGCGCAGTTCGGATGAGATGTAGAGGCTGCCGAACTGCTGCACGGCGGCGATGAGGTAGGCCCCCAGCACGGCGCCGCGGATGTTGCCGATGCCGCCGACGACGGCGGCGACGAAGGCCGTCAACCCGAGCATGACCCACGATGGGTGGGCGGTTTGCTGGAGGTTGTACTTGATGGCGTAGAGGAACCCGGCGGCGGCCGCCAGGGCGGCCCCAAGCACGAAGGTGAAGCTGATGACGAAGTTGACGTTGATGCCCATCAGCGCGGCATTGGGGATCGAGTGGCTGACGGCCCGCATGGCCGAGCCGAGCTTGGTGCGGTAGACCAGCACCTGCAGGGCGACCATCAGGGCCACCGCGGTGAGCGTGATGATCACGTCCACCGGGTTGATCTTCACGCCGAAACTGCCGGGCTCGCCGGTGCCGCCGATCGACCACGGCGTGGTGGGCACCAGGGCGGGCATGCCGGCGGGGCGGGCCCCGAAGACGAAGTTGAGCTGGCCGGTGTTCTGCAGCAGCAGCGAGATGCCGATGGCGGTGATGAGCACGTTGAGCCGCGGGGCCTTGCGCATGGGCTTGTAGGCGGCCCGCTCGATGACAAAGCCGATGGCGGCGCACGCGGCCATGGCCATGATGAGGACGAGCCCGCCGGCCCACCAGGTGGCCTGATCAGGCGGGATGCCCATGGCCGGGAGGGTCTTGACGGCGAAGACGTAGGAGAACCAGGCGCCGAGGACGACCACGTCGGAATGGGCGAAGTTGATGAACTTGAGGATGCCGTAGACCATGGTGTAGCCCAGCGCGATCAGCGCATACAGGCTGCCCATGGAGACGGACGTGACAAGGGTTTGAAGGAAGTTGGTCACGGTGAAGGTGGGCACAGTAGAGGATGGATCCGTGCTGTGCCACCCCCGATCCGGCACCCCCCGGTCACGCTGCTCCGCTTGCCGGTCACCCCGGTCCGGCGTGGCTCCGCGTTGCGGGCTCAGCCGTCGACACGCTCAGAAAAGGACTTGCCGGCCTCGAGCAGTTTCCGGGCATCCTCCGCGGTGATGCTGCCCTCGGCGACATAGGCCGCGAGTTCACGCCGGCTCTGCTCGCGCTCGCGGCTTTGGGCGGTGCGGCGGACGGCGTTGGAGATGATGGCGGTGATGGCGATCATGATGCCACCGCCGATGAACAGGACGCCGATGCTTTCACCCATGGGCGAGGAACTCCGGGTGGGGTGAGGGCGGGGGGAGGGGAGGTGGTGAGGATGGGGCGGTGGAGCGGTTGGAGGCGGGAGATTGTTGGGAGGATGTGGTGGGGGTTTTTGGCGGCACCGGCGACAGGCAAGGGGCGACCGAGGGGGGGTGGGGTGAGGGGGTGGGGGGCCGTGCGCATCCGTACACATACCTTACATCAAGATGATGGTGCACGCAAGGAAGCGATTGGATTTTGTGAGCCAGCTCAGGAGGCGAGGGATTGCCGGGGGGGAGGGGGGAGGGGGGAGGCTGGCGCCGGGGAACCCAGGTTCCCCGGCAGCCCCTCCGGGCAAGGCCGGCGGTTCGAGGAGGCGGCGCGTTCAGTCGGGCAACGGCGGCGAGTTCATGGCGCGGACGCTCCGCCGGGGGGTGACGCTTTCGGGCGTGAAGCACCGGTGACGTGCTGCCCAAATCCTCATCCAGGCCTGTGAGAGTTTCGACGCGTGCCCTTGCGTACCCGATACCCCTGCACGGTGACACAAGGGCGATGGCGCGGGCGGCCCCGCTGGAGCCCGAGCCGATCTGACCAAGGCACCGCGACCCAACAGGCATCCGGGTTGTCCAAGAGAAGGGGGAGACTACACCCGCCTGGCGGAGATCACGGGCATGGAGATGCTGTACATCAAGCCTGGCAGCCTGTGGGAGAACGGGTACGCGGAGAGCTTCCACAGCCGGCTGCGGGATGAGCTGCTCAACGCGGAGGTGTTCGCGGATGTGGCGGAGGCCAAGGCGTTGGGGGCGAAGTGGCTCCACGAGTACAACCACCGCCGCCCGCACTCATCGCTGGGGTACCTGCCCCCGGCGATGTACGCCGCGTCGCTGGCCGGTTCTGCGGTCGGGGCTGCGCCCCTCCCTCCGGCCCGGCCAGCGGCGTGCCCCGCGGCCCCTGCCATGGACATTCAACTCTCATGGCACTTGGTACAGTGAAGTGGGGGCTGGTCAGTGGACCATTGTGTCTCTTGAAGTCTTATGAGAACATCTGAGCAATGGACACGAGCTGCGGCACGTGCCATTTAGCGTTCGCTAACGCGCATAAGGCTCGGTGTGCGACGGGATTCTTTACCAGACAGAAGCAGGTTCACATGGCTCGCGAAGGCACCCGCGTCAAATGCTGCCCATTCCACGCACAGACCGTCCGGAAGCTCCACACATTGCAGCAATACGTCCGCCACCGCATCCGCAGCGAACACCCCTTCCCTTCACCATTCGGCAGCATAATCACGCCGACGCGCTCCCTTCAGTGACTCTGCATCATCGCAAACCCCGTAAATCAAGCCTGCTCCAAACCCTCGCAATGACCGCACCGCACGGTTATCAGCCGTTCTTGAAATCCGGAAGGGCTCGAGTGTCCCATTCCAGGAGTTTTTGGCTTGCACTCAGCGCCTGCATGAGATAGATTGTGGCGCGATCCGCACAGAGCCTTTGTCTGTGCTGGTATCAGGCCTGTTGTGTCGCTAGGACTTTTGTCCTAGTTCCTGTGGTAAGTTTCGTTTTTTTACATAGAGAGAACAGAGATGAATACGAAGAAGTTGGCTTTTGCATTGGCACTCGTCGCCTCGGCCGGTCTCGCGAACGCTCAGACCTTCTCCGGCAGCGGTTTCGCGATCAGAGACTTGTCCGCCAACAGCAGCACAATCTCCGTCAGCGGCGGACCGGTCTCGATCCCCGGCATCGAAGTCACCATCTTCGCCCTCACTCACACCTGGTTCGGCGACCTCACGTGCTACCTCACCGCCCCCAACGGCGATGTCATCAACCTGTTCGTACGCCCGCCGACCGGCAACCGTCCCAACGGCACGTACATCTTCTCTGACTCGGCCTCGGCCCCCGTCTCCCGTGCCGACCTCTCCGGCGGCACCTTCCTCCCTGTGGGCGGCACCTTCGCCGGCACTTTCGGCGGCGATGACTCCAACGGCATCTGGAGGCTCAACATCGACGATCTGGCAGGTGGCGACGTTGGCAGCATCCAGGGTTGGCAGTTGACCATCATCCCCGCCCCCGGCGCGGCTGCCGTCATGGGCCTCGGCGGCCTCATCATTGGCCGTCGTCGTCGCGCCTAACTGAGAGAACCAACGCCCGGACCAACGCTCCGCCGAAAGGAGCCACGCCCGGAACATGATCGGAAACCACAGCCCGGCGATCACTCGCCGGGCTGTCGTTGTTTTGCACGCATTCGAGTATTGAAGTCCTCGGCGTGACCTGCTGCCCGAATCCTGATCCACCAACTATGGGAGTCCCGCAGGCCTGTCCCGTCCCCCATCCGCGCTGGGCGCGCGAGAATGCGTGCACGGGCCGAGTGAGCGGGGCAGAGGGCATCGTCTGCCGGCGGCTCCGGCAGGCGTGGTCACCACAGACAGCGTCGCGGGGTGTTTCTGAGCGTGTGATACCGTTCAGCGTCAGGAGGTTGTCTGAGCATTGACGCACTGAAGGAGTACGAGTAGCTGTGGGACGGCTCAAGACCTGGGTGGGGTCTGCTTCAAGCCCGGCAGATGGGCCCGGACTGCTCGCCCGGGTTGGACAGGGGGAATGTGGTGCGGCGCTGAAGTGTGCCCAGCGGCGGGAACCCGGGGTTCCCCGGCAGCCCCGCCCTTGGAGGCGACGTGTGAGCGGTGTGCTCAACGCGGGCCGACAACCATTCGGCAAGCTGGAGGCAAGCGATGAACGAGCGGGTGACGGTGATCCTCCCCATGCAGCTTCGCAGGTATCTGCAGCAGACCGTCCTGGAGGTTGGATGTGATCCGCCCGCCCTGTTGGAGTTGTGCGTTGGGTTGTGCCTGCTGAAGGAGCGGCTGATCTCGACGCTGGTGCTTGAGGACCGGGGTGGGCGTGTGAAGGCTGCGATTCAGGTGGCAGATGGGGCACGGCGAGGGGGCGGGGCGCGGGCGACCGGGGAGGGTGAGGGTCGGCGCATCGTTCTGTCGCAGACCGCGCTTGAGTATGTGATGAGCTTCGTGCTCAAGTACGCACGCGATGGCATGGCGGAGGTCGATCATGTGGACCTCGACGTGGACGCGGACGACCCTGGCGAGGCGTTCACGCTGACGCTGTCCGCAACGCGGTCAACCCCGCCGGTGAGCGCCGAGGAGGCGCGGCGAAGGCTCGGCTTGGCGTGAGGGGTCGGTTCCTGTGACCCGGTCGGCCGCAGGAGAGGGCAACCGGGGAGGGGGGGCCCCGCCGGAGGCGAAGTGCGGGTGCGAGTGCAGGGCCGAGTGGTGTGCCGGAAGGAAGCGGGGGTGGACCGGGCCGCGCCTGGCTACGAGCGGGGGCCCTTCGCACTACGGTTGATGGCGGCTCCATCCAGGCAGGCGGCCGCATTGATTGCGGAGGGCATGCGCCATGTGGACCTCGTTGCGTGACACCCGAGAGCAGTTTGGCTCCCGCTTTGAGTGGTTGTGCGACTCGCTGCTGCGCAGGGTGCAGATCGAGTATGGTGCGGGTCCGGCCGGTAACATCACCGTGTGGATCTCCACCCGGGACGCGGAGCGTGGGCCGAACGGGTGGTCGCTGATCAGCCTCCGGCTGACGCGGACCCGGGAGTACCGGATCCACCAACTCGACAACACATCCCACTGCGTGCTGTCGTTCGGGATTCACGTTCACGCGCTGGGTGAGGAGCTGGGGGTTGATTTCTCGGGGCTCATGGAGCCGCCGTTCACGCTGGCTGATCTGCGAACTGCGGACTTCTACGTGGTGGCGAGGGAAGTGGAGTGGCGGGTGGAGGGGCCGGAGAACTGACAACGCAGGAGGCGGCGCTCATGGAGCAAAGAAAGATCACGGTGCAAGCGATGACGGGATTGGCGGAGCAGGTACCTGAGCTCGCGTCGCTGTACGCAGACCACGTGCGCGACAACGACGAGATGCTGCCGTATGTGCTGTTGATGGAAGTATTCCACTTGCTCGCGGAAGTCATGGACCGCGACGAGCCTCGGGCCATCGGGCTGGTGCGTCGTGTCGCGGCGTATCTGGAGACTCAGTTGGCGCTGGGACGTGAGGACCTGACCACGCTGATTGCGCTTTCGTTTGTCGAAGAGATTATCGACGATGAGCGATTGCTCAGGGTGGTCGAGGCCACGCCTGCGCCGCTTATGCACGCTGAGATTCGTGAAGCGAAGGGTTGGCGGAAGGGGTGATCGACCGCGGGGCGTGCTGTGCGGTGGTTGGCTTGGTGCGGCCAGGGCGGCGCGTTCGGGTGGGCAATGATCAGCGCGAATGGGGCGACGGAGGGCCCTAGACACAGCATGGGAGACGCTGCGTGTCGTTGTCGTTTGGTTCGCCGGAGCGTGAGTCGGTGGTGGTGGTGCGTGAGGCGCCGGTGAGTGTGCCTGCGCCGCCGCCTGCGGACTTGGCCGGGCTGGATGACGAACTGTCGATGCTGGTCAGCGGGTACCAGCAGGGGTACTTCCCGATGGCCCCTTCGCGGCGGGCCCGGCGGGTGCGGTGGTACACGGCTGATCCGCGGTGTGTGGTGCCGCTGGAGCCGGGGCGGCTGGCGTTGGCCCGCTCGCTGCGGTCGGCGGTGCGGCGGCCGAAGTTTGTGGTGACGGGCAACCGGGCGTTCCAGGCGGTGGTGCGGCTGTGCGCCACGGTTCGGCGGGTTGAGGGCGGGACGTGGATCAACGACTGGATCATCGATCGCTACACCGAACTGCACCGGCGGGGGTTGGCCCACAGTGTGGAGGCGTGGGTGCCGGAGGCCGGCGTGCCGGGCTCTGGCGCGGGCGGTGGCGGAGGGGGGGGCTGGCGGCTGGTGGGCGGGCTGTATGGCGTGCACCTGGGCGGGGCGTTCTTTGGCGAGTCGATGTTCTCGCTGCCCGCCCACGGCGGCACCGACGCCAGCAAGGTGTGCTTTGTGCACCTGGTGCGGCATCTGCGCGAGCAGGGCTTTGCGCTCCTGGACTCGCAGATGGCCAACCATCACATGCTCAGTCTGGGGGCGGTGGAGATTCCGGCCGGGGCGTATCTGCAAGCGCTGGGGACGGCGCTGCTGCGCGATGCCCGCTGGGACCAGCTGCGGGCGGAGTGGACCGAGCAGGCGGTGAGCGGAGCGTGGATCTGACGCTGCCGCGGTGGGCTGGCGGCCTGCTGCATTCGGGGGATGCGGGCGGTGGACAAGTGGTTGAGGGCGGCGTGCCACGGGCCGGGCCTGGGCGGGCAAGTCTCCCCCAAGCGGGGCAATTCGCGGTGAAATGTGGTACACAAACGACGAGCGGGTCGTTTTGTCTGGAATACGGAATATGCTGAATGGAACCGCCTCGGAGGCCAGCGCATGGACACCACCGCACGCGAGCAGACTGAGGACCAAGCCGGGGCGGAGGCCGGCAAGCAGGCGGGGCCTGAGCGGGCTCGGCGGCCCTGGCTGGCGTGGAGCACGGCGGGGCTGGTGCTCTCGGTGCTGGTGGGCGCGGCGGTGGGCGTGGGCGGGTACACCTTCCATTACGCCAAGGGGACCAGTTACCTCTCCAACGACCCGGCGGCGTGCGCCAACTGCCATGTGATGCGCGAGCAGTATGACGGGTGGCACAAGTCGCGGCACCACGCGGTGGCGACGTGCAACGACTGCCACGTGCCGCAGGGGCTGGTGGGCAAGTACACCACCAAGGCGGCGCAGGGGTACCGGCACAGCACGGCGTTCACGTTTGGGAACTTCCACGAGCCGATCGCGATCACCGCGGAGGACTTGGCGATCGTGGAGGACAACTGCCGGCGGTGCCACAGCGCGATGGTGGCGGAGATCAACAGCGGGCGGCCGACGCGGGAGGGGGCGTTGTCGGTCGGGCATGGGCAGGAGGCCAGTTGCACGCACTGCCACCATGGGATGGGGCACTAGAGGATGGCCGCGGCCGGGCGGCGGCGCACCGGACGGCGAGGTTGAACACGACGAACCGACTGGATGACTGAAGGAGGACGACGCATGACCGACCAAGCCAAGCGGAACCCCGGGGCAGCGAAACGCGGCAGCGGGCGGGGCGGGGCGTTCTTCTATGCGGTGGTGGCGACGGTGGCGGCGGGCGGGGCCATCGCCGGGGCGATGCTGCTGAGCAACATTGCGCAGCGGAAGGCGGAGGCGGAGCAGGTGGCCTTTGCGCTGGTGCCGCTGGAGGAGACCACGGTGGACCCGGCGGAGTGGGGGAAGAACTTCCCGCGTCAGTATGACGGGTACAAGCGGACGGCGGACAACGAGCGGACGCGGTTTGGCGGGAGCGAGTCGCTGCCGCTGGCGGACGACCCGCTGGGCAAGGCGGTGCAGAAGCTGGAAGTGGATCCGCGGCTGCGGGTGATCTTCAACGGCTATGCGTTTGCGCTGGATTATCGCGAGCGGCGGGGGCACGCGTTCATGCTGCACGACCAGCGCGAGACGGACCGCGTGAAGCTCAAGCCGCAGCCGGGCGCGTGTCTGAACTGCCATGCCAGCAACGTGCTGGCGTTCCGGCAGGCTGGGCTGGGTGCGGGGGCGCCGGGGCACTTGTCTGAGCCGCTGACCAGCGAGAACGGGATGGCGCAGTTGTTCAAGGGGTTCGACAAGGTCAACAAGATGACCTATGCGGACGCCAGCGAACTGGTGAACCACCCGGTGACGTGCCTGGACTGCCATGACCCCAAGACGCTGGCGTTGCGGATCACCAAGCCGGGGTTCATCAATGGGATTCGGGCGCTGGCCAAGAGCGAGGATCCGGTGCCGCATCTGCCGTCGGTGGAGCAGTGGCGCAAGGGCTCGCGGGCGCGGGAGTATGACCCGAACGAGCTGGCCAGCCGGCAGGAGATGCGCTCGATGACGTGCGCCCAGTGCCACGTGGAGTACTACTTCAAGGGCGAGGGCAAGACGCTGACGTTCCCGTGGCACAAGGGGCTGAAGCTGGAGCAGATCGAGGCGTACTACGACGAGACGGGGTGGACGGACTTCAAGCACAAGGACTCGGGGGCGCCGGCGCTCAAGGCGCAGCACCCGGAGTTTGAGATGTGGAGCCAGGGGATCCACGCGCGGTCGGGCGTGAGTTGTGCGGACTGCCACATGCCCTACAAGCGTGAGGGGGCGATCAAGGTGTCCGACCATCAGGTGCGCAGCCCGATGCTGAACACGGCGCGGGCGTGCCAGACGTGCCACAACTACTCAGAGAACGAGATCAAGGAGCGGGTGGCGGCGATTCAGGACCGGACGCACAAGCTGATGGGCCGGGCCGAGGATGCGGTGGTGGAACTGATCAGCGCGATCAAGTCGGCGGCGGAGAGCGGGGCGAGCGACGAGCAGCTCAAGGGGGCGCGGACGCTGCAGCGGCAGGCGCAGTTCCGGTGCGACTTTGTCAACGCGGAGAACTCGATGGGGTTCCACGCCCCGGCGGAGGCGGCGCGGATTCTGGGCGAGTCGATCGACTACGCCCGGCAGGGCGTGGCGGAGGTGATGAAGGTGACGGGCGGGAAGGGGTACAAGTCGCTGCTGGCGGACAAGCCGGCGACGCCGGGCGGCGAGCCGGGCAAGGCGGCGGAGAAGGTGGAGAAGCCGAAGGACGGGGCGGCGGCGGTGAGTGCGGCGGGTGGGCGGCCGCCGGGGTGAGTGGCGATCTTCGGGTTGAGTGAATGAACAAGGGCGGCCCGTTGCGGGGCCGCCCTTTTTTTACAGTTCGGATTTCACTTTGGCGGCCGTTTCACCATGCGGTGAAACTGGCGGTTTGGGTGAAACAGTCGGCGGCGGCTGCGCTGCTTAGTCGCTGGCCAGCAGTTCGGCCAGCAGGCGGGTGCCCCAGCCGGTGGCGCCCTTGACGAACGGGCCGCTGTCGCTCTCGGCGACGTGGACGCCGGCGATGTCCAGGTGGCACCAGGGGGTCTTCTCGTCGACGAAGTAGGAGAGGAAGGCGGCGCCCTGGATGGGGTGGGCCTTGCGGTTGGGGTTGGAGTTGAGGATGTCGGCGACGGGGCTCTTCATCAGGTCGCGGTATTCGGTGTGCATGGGCAGCCGCCAGACGCGTTCGCCGGTGGCTTCCGCGGCCTGCTCGACCTTGGCCCGCAGGGCGTCGTCCTCGCAGAACATGCCGCAGAAGGTGCTGCCCAGGGCGACGACGACGCCGCCGGTGAGGGTGGCCAGGTCGATGATGTAGGCGGGGTTTTCCTTCTCGCAGGCCCAGATCAGGCCGTCGGCGAGCACCAGGCGGCCTTCGGCGTCGGTATTGGTGATCTCGACGGTGACGCCGTTGCGGTAGGTGAGGATGTCGTCGGGGCGGTAGGCCTCGTCGGAGATGGAGTTCTCGGCGGCGCACAGCAGGGCGACGACGGGGCGGTCGGGCTTGATGACCGAGCCGATGGCGTGCATGGCGGCGAGCACGGCGCAGCCGCCGTCCTTGTCGCGCTTCATGCCGACCATGCCGTTGTTGATCTTCAGGCTCAGGCCGCCGGTGTCGTAGGTCATGGTCTTGCCGACCAGCACCGCGGGCTTCTCCTTGCCCTTGCGGATCTTCTCAGGCGTGTAGGCCAGGCGGATCATGCAGGGCTTGTTCTCGCTGGCCTTGCCGACGTTGATGTGGCCGACGAGGCGTTCGGTCTCGAGCTGCTTGCCGGCGAAGACCTTGATCTCCAGGTTGCAGTCCTTGGCGATCTTGCGGGCCTGCTCGGCGATCCAGTCCGGGGTGGCGATGTTGGGCGGGGTTTCAGAGAGCGTGCGGGCGAAGTTGGCGCTCTCGGCGATCTTCAGGCCCAGTTCGGCGCCGGAGGCGAAGGTCTTCTTGTCGCAGCCGACGCTCAGGGCGATGCGCTTGGCGCGGGACTCATCCACCTTGCCCTTGAACTGCTTGTTGTCCCAGCCCAAGAGGCCGAGCCCCTCGCCGAAGGCCTGGCCGCAGGCTTTGAGATCGGCACCGGCGTGGCTGAGCGCGGGGGTGAGGTGGACCAGCACGCGCTCGTCTTTGGTGACGGCCAGGCGGCGGCCAATGGCGGCGGCGACGTTGCGGAGATCGCCGGGCTTGAACTTGTCCTGCTTGCCCAGGCCGACGACCAGCAGGCGGGTGAGGCCGCCGGCGGAGTCAGCGGGGTAGGCCTCGGCGATGCGGCCGGCCTCGCCGGTGCACTCGGTGCGGGCGGCGGCGGCAGCGGCCAGCGCGCCGTAGGGAGCCTTCTTGCCCTGGTACGCCTCGACGGTGCCGCCCTGGAAGAGGCCGATGACCACGACCTGGGGGTTGGCGAGTTCGGGGGCGAGAGAGATGGACTTGAACATGGGGGCAGGCTCCGGGCGTGGGGGGCGGGGGGGCGGGGG
>Ga0209972_10001069_pt1 | contig 25039 bp, 18 predicted proteins | sample NOAtaG_7_FD_187302 | JGI IMG/M metagenome (GOLD analysis project Ga0209972, IMG submission 187302) | Freshwater lake microbial communities from Lake Erie, under a cyanobacterial bloom - NOAA_Erie_Diel1S_2200h metaG (SPAdes) (version 2) | ecosystem: Environmental > Aquatic > Freshwater > Lake ...
CCGCGACCGCGACCGAGACCGAGACCGAGACCGAGACCGAGACCGAGACCGAGACCGAGACCGAGACCGAGACCGGGGCTGAGACCGGAGCCGCGACCGCGACCGGGGCCGAGACCGGGGCCGAGACCGGGGCCGAGACCGAGACCGAGACCGGGGCCGCGACCGCGACCGGGACCGGGGCTGAGACCGGAGCCGCGACCGCGACCGGGGCCGCGACCCGGGCCGCGACCGGGGACGCGGGGGGCGGGGCGCGGCGGCGCGGGGCGATGGCGGTCGGGGGTGCGCTCGCGCTCGCGGCCGTGCTCGGGTTGCTGGGGCGCCCGAGCGGGCCTGCAGAGGTGGGGCGCGGGGCGGAGGCGGATCCGGCCGACGCGGGGGCGGCGCCCGCGGCGGCGCCCGTGGTGGCTGCGCGGATCACCCTGCCCGATGGGACGCCGGCCGCTGGAGCACGGGTCCGGGTCGAGCTCGAGCGCGACGCGGCGGTGGTGGCCGAGGCCGTCACCGACGCGGCGGGGATCGTCGTGCTCTCCGCGGTGCCGGAGGGGCGCTACGTCGTGCGCGCCGAGCTCGAGGGTTTCGCGAGCGCGATGGCGGTGCACCGGTTTCCCGCCGAGACGCCCCCCGACGTGGCGTTGCGGCCCGCCTCGACGGTCTCGGGGCAGGTGCTCGGGCTCGACGGACTGCCCGCGGCGGGCGTGGAGGTGCGCATCGTCGGCTCGGGCCTCTACCCTGCCCTCACGGGCACCACCGACGCCGCGGGGCGCTTCGTGCTCGGAGGGATCCCGCCCGGCATCTACGAGGTGCACGCGCGGCTCGTCACCGCGGAGGGCGAGCTCGCCGCGCCGCCGCGCCGCGGCCTCACCATCGAGCCAGGGGCCCGGGCGGTCCTCTCCTTCGCGCTGAGTGGCGGCGTGGTGCTCAGCGGCGTGGTCCTCGACGCCGAGACCGGCGCACCGGTCTCCGGCGCGCGCGTGCGGGTCGGCACCGAGACGCTCGCCGCGCTGCCGCGGGTCGTCACGACCGGCGCGGACGGGAGCTTCCGCCTCGCTGGCCTCGAGGATCGCGTGCACCAGCTCACCGTCGAGGACGACGTGCACGCGGCGGAGATCGGCATCGAGGCGCGCCCGGGCAGCCCGCTCCGCGTCACGCTCGCCCGCGCGGCGAGCCTCGGGGGGGTGATCGTCGACGAGGCGCATCGCCCCATCGCGGGCGCCTCGATCGAGGTGCTCGGCTCGATGGGCGGCCGGCGCGGCTTGCCCATCGCCATCGGCGCTTCCGCCTCGATCGCGGCCTCGGCGGGCGTGCCCGGTCGACTCGAGGTGACGGATTTCGTGCCGCCGATCCCGCTCGTGGCAGGGGAGAGCCTCCCCGCCGCGCCGGGCCGACCCGGCGGTGGCGCGCGCATCGTCACCGGTGCCGACGGCGGCTTCCGGATCGATCACGTGCCGCCCGGCGTGGTGCAGGTGGTCGCACGCGCGCCCGGCTTCGGCGGCGCGGCGAGCGAGGCGCTGCGCCTGCGGCCGGGCGAGTCGCGCGAGGGCCTCGAGGTGGTGCTCGCGGCCGCCGGCAGCCTGCGGGGCAGCGTGGTCGACGAGCACGACGCGCCGGTCCCCGGGCTGCTCGTGGAGGTGCGCAGCGACGCCGATCCACTGACCCGCATCGCGGTGACCGGCGAGGACGGCGGCTTCGAGCTGGGCGACGTCGTCGGGGCGGTGCGCGTGCGCGCGAGCCCGCACGATCGGCCGCCGAGCGAGCTGCGGGCCGAAGTGCCGAGCGGCGGGACGCGCAACGTGACCCTTCGGCTCGAGCCCGCGGGCCTCGCCCTCGCCGGGACGGTGGTCGACCGACGCGGACGAGCGATCGAAGGCGCGCAGGTGCGCGTGGTGCCGCTCCGCGCCGAGGGCGGCGCGTCGCGCACGGCGTTCACCGACGCCTGGGGCCGCTTCACGGCCGAGCACGTCGCGCGTCCGCCGCTGCGGATCATCGTCGAGCACGGCGAGCACGCAGCGCACGGCGGCGTCGAGCTCGGGACCCTCGACGAGGTGAGCGTCACGCTCGGGCCGGCGCTCACCGCGACCGGCAGGGTGCTCGATCCGTGGACCGGCGCGGGCGTCGACGGGGCGCGCGTCACCCTCGTCTCGGAGGCGGTGCCGCCGGTGGTCCGCGAGGTGGAGACGGACGCCGAGGGTGCCTACCAGGTGCTGCGTCTCGGGGCGGGGCGCTGGCACCGGCGGATCGTCGCGGAAGGCCGCGCGCCCCTCTTGGACACGCTGCTCGTGCGGGAGAACCGCTGGGGCGAGGTCGAGCTCGGGGATCTCGAGCTGCCCGCCGCCGTGGCGCTCTCGGGCGACGTCGTCGATCGGCTCGGCCGCACGGTGAGCGGGGCCGAGGTGCGGCTCGACGGCGAGCCGGACACCGCGGTGCGCACCGACGGGAGCGGCCACTTCGTGCTGCCGGGGATCGGCCCGGGCGCGCACTCCATCACCGTGCACCACGCAGCCGGCAGCGCCGAGCACGCGCTCCGCATCCGCGAAGGCGTCGAGCCGCCGCCCTGGGTCGCCCATCTGCCGGGCCGGGCCGAGGAGGACAGCGCGCCGATGGCGGCGCGCCGCGGTGTGGCGATCGAGCTCGAGGAGAGCGAGGTGCGGTGGGCCGACGCCAGCCTCCGCGCGCTCGGCGTGCTCGCCGGCGATCGGGTGCGGAGCATCGACGGCGGCGAGCCGAGCGACGCGCGCCTCGCCGGGACCGGGCCGGCGCTGCTCGTCCTCGAGCGGGGCGGCGACACCTACACCGTGGTCGCGCCCCGCCGCCTCTGGTCCCGCTGAGCCCGCGCAGGTAGGCCGCGATGACGCTCGCCCTGCCGGCTCCGCTGCTCGTCGTCCTGCGCTTCGCGCTCGCGTACGTGCTGCTCGCGACGTTCTGGGGCGGCGGTGCGCTCGGCATGATCGCAGCGCCGCTCGGCGATGGGATGGTGGACGCGTCGGCGTTCGATGCGCCCTCGCTCTTCGACGCGCTCGCGCGCGCGAGCGGGCTCGGGGCGCTGCGAGCATGGCCCGGGCTGCTCTTTCGCGCCTCGGACTGGCTCGCGCCCGTCGAGGCCGACGGCGGACGGCACCGCAGCTACGCGCTCGCCTCGCTCCTCGGCGGGGTCGTCGTGCCGCTCGCGCTCGCGCGGCCGCTCGGGGCCCGCTCGCTCGCCGAGCTGGGCCTACGGCGGCCGGGCGCGGCGGCGTGGCCGATCCTCGGGGTGACCGTGCTGGCGAGCCTGCCGCTCGCGCTGGCGATGGCACGCGCGCCGGTCTTTCGCGACGCGCTCGCCATGCGCCTGGCCGGCTCGCCCTGGTACCTGGTCGCGGTGCTCGCCGGGGGACTGGCCGAGCACGTCTTCTTCCACGGGGTGCTGCTCGCGTGGCTGCACCCGAGCGGCCGCTTCCCCGATGCACCCGCGCTGCGCGCCCCGCTGGTGCTGCCTGGGCTGCGACGGCCCGAGGGCGGACGCGCAGGCCTCGGCGAGGCGCTGCGCTCGCTCGCGATCCCGCGGGACTGCATCGGGCCCTGCCTTCTCAGCGCGCCGCTCTTCTTCGCCGCGCACGCGCAGACCACCGACGCCGAGCTCTGGCTCAGCCCGGCGGCCGGCGCCGGCATGGCATGGCTCGCCTGCCGCACCGGCGGCTGGGCGCTGCCGGCGCTGGCCCACCTCGCGGTGTCGCTCGTGGCCGCCCTGGCGGTGCTGATCTCGGGCTGACGGCGCCGCGCGCCGGTGCACTCAGCCGGAGACGCCATGCCGGGCGCGCCGGGTTCGCGCGATGGCGACGAGCGCCGCGGCGGCGAGGACGAAGGTGGCCGAGCCCGCTCGCGTCGGTCGCGCGGCACAGCCGGACGGCGCCTCGTAGGGCACGCCGGTCCACCGCCCCTCCACGAACGCCGGCGTCGGGCTCGTGGGCTCGCAGCGACGCAGCGCGCGGCAGCTCGCGCCCTCCCCGACGCAGCCGCCCGCGGCGGTGCAGGGTCCCTCGTCGAAGTCACGCGGCACCGTGTCCATCGAGCGTCCCTCGTGGATCTCGCGGATGCGGATGCAGCGCGTGACGCTGCGGCAGGCGGCCCCGCTCCCGCAGGCCGCGTCGTCGGCGCACTCGCGAGGCCAGCAGTCGCGATCGTGGGCGCCGCGCTCGCGGAGCCCGGGCGGACAGAAGACCGGCGGCGCGGCGTCGGCGCGCGCCGCGGCCACCTTCCCGAACACGGGCAAGACGAGCGCAGCAGCGCAGAGCGCCGTGACCGCCGGCGACGCGCCGGGCCCGAGGCGACGGCTCAAAGGCCGACGTAGTCGCAGAACTGCTGGGTGCAGAGACCGTCGGGCTCGGTGCAGATGCCGCAGCTCTCGTTGCAGCAGACCTGACCCGCGGCGCAGGTCGTCGGGCCGCAGGGCACGCGGGCCGGAGCGCAGCCGCAGCCGCACGCGTCGAAGAAGGGCTCGGTGCCCGGAGCGCAGACGAAGCGGATCGCCGCGCACTGCTCGGGGCTGCGCGCGACGAAGCTCACGCCGGGGCCGCGGCGGCAGTCACGCCGCCCGCCCGCATTCCGGCACACGCCCAAGCAGTCCGCTCCGCCCCGCTCGGGATCGCAGTCGTCGGTTCGGTCGTCGACGCAGACCTCGCCCACCGGGCAGGGGAAGCCAGCGAAGCCGCCGCAGGACGAGCGCAGCTCGGCCTCCGAGGACGCGACGTCCGCCGCGCAACCCGCCGCCGTCGACAGCAGGACCAGACCGAGCACCGAGATTCGCACGCGCATCGATTCACCTTTTCGTTGGCGGAAGAGGCGCGGCGCTAGCGCACTTCACCCCCCGATGCAAGGTCCTATCGCACATGCGTGCCGACCGACGCCGAGGTCGAGCCCAGCAGTCCGTCAGCGTGGCAGACGATCGAGCGAGCCCTCGGCGGGCACGGCGATCCAGCCCTCGGTGCGCGCGAAAGCGAGGTCCTCGTCCGGGATGGGCTCCACGAGACCACAGGCCGCAGCATGCGCGAGGAGGGCAGCGAGCAGCGCGTCGAGCGCGTGGTCTTCGGCGCAGAGCGTCGCCGCGTGCGGCCCGAGCGCGAGCCAGGGGCAGCGCGCGGTGAGCGAGGCGACGATTTCCTCGCGGCGCGCCCTGCCCTCCTTGCCCTTGTACCCAGTGCCGGTCCGATCGAGGCCCCACCGGGTCAGGCCGAGACGGGGATAGACCTCGAAGATGCGGCCGTTGGTGGCACGGTCCACCACGCCGAGCGCCGCGAGCAGGCCCTGACAGCGCAGCGCGGGGAGCGCCACGAGGTCGCTCGACACGCTGAGCGGCCAGAAGCCGCCGAGCCGGCGCACGGCGAAGTCGGTGCGGCGAAAGCGCAGCGCGTCCCGGCGCTCGTCGCTCCAGGCCGCCGGCCGCGCGCCTGCGAGCAGCGCGTGGAAGGGCGCGGGCCAGCCGAAGGGCGCGTCGATCCCGATCGCCTGCGCGCCCTCGGCGAGGGCGAGGATGCGGAGGTCGCCGGGGCTCGGGGCGGCGCGATCGGCCCGTGGGGCCAAGCCGTGCTCGAGGGCCACGAGCGCGGCGCGGCCGCCCGCCCACGCAAGCACGGCGCAGGCCGTACGCTCGTCGGACGAGGCGAGATCGACGCCGAGCGTCCGCACGCGCCTCAGCCGCCCGCCGCTTCGGCCGGCTCGGCGAGCTCGGCCTCGGCCGGCAGCGCGACGCTCGCGAGGCCGGCGACGAGGGGCGGCCCGATGATGCGCCAGACGTCGCGCGCGCCGGTGCGCGTGAGGTGCACCCCGTCGGAGGTCGAGCGCTCGGTGATCCGCAGCCCGCGGGGATCGACGACGACGCCGCAGCTCGTCCCCCGCGCGCCCGCGGCCTGCGCCTCCTGTACCCGGCGGATGCGCTCGGCCCAGCCCTCGCGGTCGCCGTCCGTCGGCAGGACCCACATCACGCGCGGCGCGCCGGCGTCGCACAGCCCCTGCACGAGGGCGCGGACCCGCGCGGTGTAGACCTCGGTCCAGCGCGTCTCCTCGTTCCAGGCGATCCACGAGTCGGCGCCGCGGTCCGCGGACTCCTCGCTTCGAAGGCGCACTGCCTGGGTGTCGTTGCCGCCCATGTAGACGACGACGCCGCGCAGGCGGCTCAGGTCGCCGAGCTCGGGGATCTCGGCCTGCCAGTCGAAGAAGTCGGGGCGGGCCAGGCCGGTCGACGAGCGCCCGTGCCGGCCGACGCGCAGGCCCGCCGTCTCGAGCTCGCTCTCGATGAGCCGACCGAGCGCCCCGTTCACCGACGAGCTGCCGACGAGGAGCACGTCGTCGGGCTCACGCGGAGCGCGGCGCTGCGCCGCGACGTCGGACACGAGCACGAGGCCGAGGAGCAACGCCGAGAGCGAGACGAGGGCCGCGAGGCGCTGCGTGGTGCCCGCCTCCTTCGGCTCGTCGAGCGCCGGATGCGGGTGGTGCGAGAGCGCGACGAGCGCGCCGTCGGGATCGTGCACGTACAGCGTGAAGGGCGACTCGCGCACCACCGGATGCCCCGCGGCGGCGAGCCGGTCGCGCAAGGCCGCCCGCTCGCTCGCCGCGATCGCGAGCGCGACGCAATGCCAGCCCGCCTGGGCCGGACCGCGCGCCGGCAGCGCGGGGTCGGCCTTCTCGAGGGCGAGGAACGCGTCCCCCTCGAGGCCCAGCCAGATCGAGCGCGGCGCGCCGGACTCGTCGGCGTACCGCGCGACGACCTTCAGCCCGAGGACGCCGGCGTAGAACGCCTCGGCGGCGGCGAGATCGCGGACGAGGACGGCGAGGTGGTGGACGCGCGGACCGGACACGGGCCGCAAGCATGACGAATCCGAGCGTGCCGCGCGACAAAGCGCCGGCGACGCTGGCGCGCTCGACATGCGACGCGACTTGGGAGGACCATCCGCGGTTCGACGGACACCGAACAGCGGGTGCAGCGATGAGCAAGCGGGACTGGAGAGCGAAGCTTCGTTATCGGATCGACGAGTTCATCGGCGGCGGCGCGGGCAAGCAGCTGTCCTTCCTCGCGCTCCTCACCGCGACGCTGGTGCTCGGCTTCACCGCGATCGGCGCCGTGCTCGGCCTCGGAGTCGACGAGGGCTTCGCCGGCGGGCCGCTCGAGCGCCTCTCGGAGACGGCGTGGTTCTACTTCGGCCGGGTCATCGACGCGGGCACCTTCGTCGGCGACGCGGGCGCGGTGAACCGCGTCGTGTCCACCACGGTCTCGGTGCTCGGGATCATCGTCGCGGGCCTGTTGATCTCCGCGCTCGCGGGCAACTTCCAGGAGCGCCTCGAGCGCATCCGACGCGGCGGTGCGGACGTCATGGAGGAGGGGCATTTCCTCGTGCTCGGCTGGAGCGAGAAGATCTACTCGGTGCTCGACCAGCTCTCGGAGGCCTACGCCCAGAAGGGGCGGATCGTCTGCGTCGTGATGGCCGAACGCGACAAGGTCGAGATGGAGGACGACCTCTATGCTCACGTGAAGTACCAGGAGCGCATGAAGATCGTGGTGCGCTCGGGGAGCTCCACCTCCCTCGCCGACCTCGAGAAGGTGAGCTTCGCCCAAGCCCAGGCCATCGTCGTGCTCATCGATCAGGCCGACGCGGGCGAGCCGGACAAGGCCGACGCGCGGGTGATGAAGACCCTCATGGCGATCTTCCATCACCCCGAGGCGAGGGGCCGCAAGACGCCGCCGCGGGTCACCGCCGAGGTGATGCAGTCGCAGAACCAGGAGCTCGCGGTGATCGCGAGCGACGGCCACGCGAAGGTGGTCAAGACGAACGAGATGATCTCCAAGATCATCCTCCAGACCGCGCGCATCCCTGGGCTCTCGCTCGTCTACGACGAGCTCTTGCGCTTCGAGGGCAACGAGGTCCACTTCAAGAAGTTCCCCCAGCTCACCGGCCGCCGCTTCGGGGATGTGCTGCTCGATTTCCCGAACGCGTGCGTCGTCGGCGTCGCCAAGGCGAGCGGAGCGGGACACACGCTCAACCCGCCCGCCGAGCACGTGATCGGCGCGGACGAGGAGCTCCTCGTGCTCGCGGAGGACGCGAACGTCCCGCTCCAACCCTACGCAGGTCCGCTGAACCTGGCGATGTTCCCGCCCTCGCCCGCGCGCGCGGAGAAGCCGGTCGAGCACCTCCTCGTGCTCGGGTGGAACGCCAAGGTCTTCCCGATCCTGAAGGAGTTCGACGACTACGTCGCTCCTGGCTCGACCGTGACGCTGGTGAATACCCTGCCGGAAGAAGACCGCACCGCGCAGATCGCCGAGCACTGCGGCGAGCTCAGGACCATCCAGGTGCGGCACCTCGTCGGGCAGTTCTCGAGCCGCGCCCTCATGGACGAGCTGAACCCGCAGAACTACCCGACCGTGATGGTCCTCGGCGACGCGGTGGAGGCGAAGGACGCCGAGAGCGCGGACACGCAGGCCATCATCGCGCTGCTCTTGCTGCGCGATGCGCGACGGCGCTCGGGGCTCGCGCCGCACCAGCGGGTCTGCTCGGAGATCCTCGAGCCGAAGAACCGCGAGCTCGCCGCGACGACGCAGATCAACGACATCGTCATCTCCAACGAGATGGTCTCGATGGTGCTCGCCCAGATCACCTACGAGCCGCGGGTGCAGGCGGTGCTCGAGGACCTGCTCCGGAGCGAGGGCTCGGAGGTCTACCTGAAGCCGCTCGAGCGCTACGCGCCCCCGGGCCAGGCCGTGACCTGGGAGTACCTGCTGCTCGCGGCGAAAGCGCGCGGCGAACTCGCGCTCGGCCTGCAGATCCACGATCCGTCGCCGGACAACAAGTTCGGCCTCGTGCTCAACCCGCCGAGCCGGCAGGCGCCGATCACGCCGAAGCCGGGTGACCGCCTCGTCGTCCTCGCCGAGGAAGACGGCTGATCACATCCCCCGCCGGCTCACTTCACCCGGACGCCGGGAGTGATGTCCTTGTCGGGGCTCAGCACGCTGAGCCCGCCCTCGTCGGAGACGGCGAGGACCATGCCCTGCGAGACGCGGCCCATGAGCGGGCGCGGGGCGAGGTTCGTGACGACCGCGATGCGCCGGCCGACGAGCGCCTCGGGCGCGTAGTGCTGGCCGATGCCGGCGAGGATGTTCCGGGGCTCGGCCTCACCGACCTCGACCTTCAGCTCGAGGAGCTTGTCGCTCTTGGGCACGCGCTCGGCCGAGCGCACGAGGCCGAGGCGCATCTCGACCTTCATCAGGTCGTCGAAGGAGATGACGCCCTCGGGCAGGGTCGCGCTGGCAGCGGGCTTCGTCTCGGGCTTCGCGTCGGTCACGGGCTTCTCCTTCTTGGGCTTGGCCGGCTCGGCCTTCGGCGCGACGGTCACGCCCATGCGCGCGAGCACCTGCCGCTCGCCGTCCTCGTCGAAGCGCGGGAAGAGCGGCGCCCCGGGCCGGGTCTTCGTCCCCGGCGAGAGGCCGCCCCACGCGCTCGGCCAGAGGTCGAGGTCGACGGTGGGCATGAGCGGCGTGAGGCCCAGCTGCTGCCGGATCGCGTCCGACTTCTCCGGCATCACCGGCCAGAGCATCACCGAGAGCCAGCGCAGCGCCTCGAGCACCGTGTAGGCGACCGTGCCGAGCCGCTCCTTCTGCGACGGGTCCTTGGCGAGCTTCCAGGGCTCGCACTGATCGATGTACTTGTTCGCCGCGAGCACCAGCTCCCAGATGGCCTCGAGCGCCTTGTGCGATGCGAGCGCGTCCATCTCGGCGCGGGCCTTCTCGGCCGAGCGCTGCGCGGTCTCGACGAGGGCGGTCTCGAGCGCGGTGCTCGCTCCGGGCGCGGGCACGAGGCCCCCGAACGCGCTCTGCACGATGCTCGCGACCATCCGGTTGAGCAGGTTGCCGAGGCCGTTGCCGAGGTCGCCGTGGTAGCGGGCCAGGAGGTTCTTGTGGCTGAAGTCTCCGTCCTGCCCGAGCCCGATCTCGCGGAGGAAGTAGTAGCGGAGCGGGTCGGCGCCGATCGCGTCGGCGATGGGCGCGGGCGGCAGGAAGTTGCCCGCGGTCTTGCTCATCTTCTCGCCGTTCACCGTCATCCAGCCGTGGGCGAGGATGCGGGTCGGCAAGGGCAGGCCCGCCGACATCAGGAACGCCGGCCAGTACACCGCGTGAAAGCGCGTGATCTCCTTGCCCATCACGTGCGTCACCTCGCCGCCGCCCCCGTCCGCCGCGGGCCAGAAGGTGCGGAAGAGGTCGGTGTCCGGCAGCGCACCGAAGAACGCGCCGTCGCCGAGCGCGCTGACGTAGTTCGTGAGCGCATCGAACCAGACGTAGATGGTGAACTCGGGGTCGCCCGGCACCGGGATGCCCCAGCGCACGGTGTTGCGGGAGAGCGAGAGATCCCGGAGGCCCTCCTTGACGAAGGACTTCACCTCGTTGAAGCGCCCCTCGGGGACGATGAAGCGCGGGTGCTGCTCGTAGAACGCGAGCAGGCGCTCGGTGTAGGCGGAGAGCCGGAAGAAGTAGGTGGGCTCCTTCACCCACTCGACGACGCTGCCGGTCTCCTTCGCGCGCCCGTTCTCGACGTCCTTCTCGGTGTAGTAGGCCTCGTCGGTCGTCGAGTACCAGCCCTCGTAGGCGCCGAGGTAGATGTCGCCCTTCTGCACGCAGCGCTTCCACAGCTCGGCGACGAAGGCCTCGTGCCGCGCGTCGGTGGTGCGGATGAAGTCGTCGTAGCGGCAGTTCAGCGCGTCCCAGGCCGAGGTGAAGTCGGGGATGAGCCGATCGACGAAGGCCTTGGGCGTGAGGCCCTCCTCCTTCGCCTTGCGCTCCACCTTCTGCCCGTGCTCGTCGGTGCCGGTCAGGAAACGGGCCGGCCGGCCGCGCACCTTCGCGTAGCGGTAGAGCGCGTCGGTGACGACGGTCGAGTACGCATGCCCGATGTGGGGCTTGCCGTTCACGTAGTAGATCGGCGTGGTGAAGTATTGGGGGCGCACGGAAGGAGGCGTGTAGCACGGCAGGTCGTTGCCGAGGGACGTGGGAACAGGAGAGAACGGCCCGCGCGGTGCCGTGAACGCAGCACCACACCTGACGCGGGTACGCACGCGGAACGCGGCGGCACGACGGTTGCGAACGCGGCGAGCCGTGCTCCGCACCGTCGCCCTCGCCGCCCTCTTCGGAGCCGCCCTGACCGGCGGGCTCTACGTGGCGGCAGCGAGGGCGGAGCGAACCCCGGAGCCCCACCTCGCTGCGGCGGTCGAGCGCAGCGAGGCCGCGCCGCGCACGCCGTCCCCGGCCGTCCGGTCCGTGGGCCCGAACGCGCCCCCGCTGCCCGAGGGCCTCGATGTCCCGGAGCAGACCGCGGCGCACGTCGAGGCGCGCTCCGAGATCGTCCTCGATCCCATCCGCGGCATCCGCCTGGGCCCGGCGCGGGTCGTGCGCCGCGGGGAAGCACTGCCGGCCGAGGCACCGCGGGGCGCGGTGGCCTCACGCCGGCCGCGCACCGAGCGGACGGCTGCGGCGCCGGCGCCGCGCCTGCACCCCGACCCGGGACGCCACGTGATCCTCACGGCGCGCGCGATGATCGCCCGCGGCGAGGCCCTGCGCGGCTCGTGCTACCGCTTCCTCTCCGACGTCTTCGAGCGGGCCGGGCACGGAGGCTGGCGGACCCGCACCGTGGTCCACAGCGGTCCGCGGCAGGGGCCCTACGCCGACCTCGACACGATCCGGCCGGGAGACTGGCTCTACATCGTGAACCACCCGGAGGCGACCCCGGTCGGCACGCACAGCGTGCTCTTCGTGGGCTGGGAAGACCCGAGCCGCGGCGAGGCGCGGGTGATCGAGCACCCCGGCTGGAGCGCCGGCGCGACGACGGGCCGCGAGCGCAGCTACGACGTCTCGCGCACCTACCGGATCGTGCGACCGACGCTCGGCGCCCGCTGAGGGACGGGCGGTCCCGGGTCGGCTATGCTCTGGCCGTGCGTCCTGGGGCCGTCGCAGTCGCCTTCTTGCTGTGCGCTGCGGCGCCGTACGGGTGCGCCTCGGGCGGCGGCGGGCTCGACGCAGGCGGCGGGAGGCTCGATGCGCCGCGGCCCGACGGGGCAGCCCCGTCCGATGCCCCGGGAGGCGGTCGCGATGGTGCCGTGGATGCCCTCGCGGATGCCCCCATCGGGCGCGATGCGCCGGCGGGGCTGGACGCGTCGGTCGATGCGCCGGGCGCGCGGGATGCGCCGCTCGACGTCCCCGCGCCGCGCCCCGACACGCCCGACGCGGGCACGGTCCGCTGCGGTGACGGCATCATCGACGCGCCCGAGGTGTGCGACGATGGCAACACCGGCTCGGGCGACGGCTGTCGGAGCGACTGCCGCGACGTCGAGTGCAGTGGCTCGGATCGCTACGAGGATCCCGTCACGCACCACTGCTACTGGCGCAGCACCTCGGTCGTGTCGCGCAGCTCGGCGACCTCGACCTGCGCCGGCGAAGGCGGCTACCTGATCCGGTGGGGCGACCGCACGGAACGCGACGCCGCCTACGCCGGAACGCTCGCGCCCCGAGGGGGCCGCGTGTGGATCGGCCTGCAGCGCGTCGGCAGCACCTGGACCTGGGACGACGGCACACCCTCCTCGACCGCCTCGGGCGACTTCCGGAGTGGGGAGCCGAGCGGCGACGGGACCTGCGCCGAGTGGGGACCCGCGAATTCGCTCAACGACATTCCGTGCAGCGAGCGGCGCGACATGGTCTGCGAGCGCGAGCCCGCCGGCACGCCGCGCTGAGCCGCACGCTCAGGGGCAGCTCGCCACGACGGCGCCGTCGACGACGTTGCCGTTCAGCTCGCACTCGGGCAGGCGGCCGTCGTCGGAGACCCGCATGACGAGGACCTCGGCGACCTCGAGCGGGCCGAGCCCGGCCTCGATGTCGCAGGCGACGGCCTCGCACGCCCCGGGGGCGAGCGCCTCGCGGGTCAGCGTGCTGCAGAGCAGCTCGGACCCGCGCTCGAAGGAGACCCGCTGCCGCGCCGGCGCGCCCCGAAGGCCGCGGTTGCACACCTCGCCGCGCAGCGTGCGCTCGCCGGCGCTCGAGCACCCCAGCCACGCGCGGAGGTCGGCGGCGGCGGTCGCGCCCACGCGGCCGGCGGCGTTCGAGCGGAACGTCCGTGCCGCGGCGACCTCGCTCGTGCGCGGGATGGTTCCGTCGTCGCGCACGTTCGTCACCGAGTAGGCGTCCTGGTTCCAGATCGGGCGGGCCGTGGCCCAGCGGCCGAACGCGTCGGTGAGCACGTCGATGCCCTCCTCGAGGGCCCCGAACGAGGCGAAGGGGCTCGGGTCCGGCACCCGGACCGCGCGGCAGGTGCTGCCGTCTGCATCGTCGGCGGGGTGACACGCGAAGCCCGCGGCGAGGCAGTCCTCGCCGGGGCCGCAGCATTCGGCGTCGGAGGTGCAGCGGCAGCGTCCGCCGCGGCAGGCGCCCGCGCCGCCGAAGCAGTCGAGGTCGCTCGCGCACGAGAGCCCGGGGAACTGCGGATCGTACGGAGGCGTGCCGCCGACGCCGGTGGCCTGCGTGCAGAAGCGCGCGGTGTGCAGACCGATGGCGAGGACGGTGTCGGCGCCGTCGCCGGTGCCCACGACGATGGGGACCTCCGAGGCCGTGCGGGAAGGCCGCCAGTGCGAGTAGAGGACCGAACCGGTGCGCCCATCGTACACGCGGAGGAAGCACTCGTCGGCGTAGACCACCTCGACCGCTCCATCGCTGTCGAAGTCGAAGGTGGTCGCGCCCATGTAGTCCCATGCGTCGAGCGGCGGCCGATCGGCCCACCGCACACCGGAGGGCAGCGCGGGGCGGCCGGCGCCCGCGGTCGTGTCGAGGCCGCAGCCCGCGGGAGCGGGCGCATCCGCGCACCGGAGGTCGTAGACGAAGAGGCCGGCGTCCGCCCCGACGAGGATCTCGGGCTCGACGTCGTCGTCCACGTTCGCGATGGATGGCGCGCTCGCGCCGCGCTCGCCGGTGAGCAGATCGAAGCGGCGCACGATGCGGCCCTCGATCGTCTGGACGCGCAGGCCGTCGTAGCCGACCGCGACGATCTCGAGCGCTCCGGGCTCGGTGCCGTCGAGATCGCCCAGATCGGTGACGACCGCGTGGGCCGGCGAGAGCGGCGCCGGCGGTGCGAAGAACGACGCGGGCGCCCAGCCGGTCGCGGTCCAGGTGAAGATGGCGTGCCCGTACACGAGCTCGGCCCGTCCGTCGCCGTCGAGGTCCCGCACGTGGTCCTGCTGGATGACGAAGGGACCGGCGGGAGGCGGCCGCGACAAGAAGAGCGGCAGGACCGGAGGTGCCTCGCCGGTGAGGCGGCGCAGCTCGCGGTCGTAGACCCGACCGGCGAGCACGACCTCGGGCGCTCCGTCGTCGTCGAGGTCGGCGATGGTCGGCCCTGCCATGGCGACGTAGCCGCCGCTGTAGGCGAGGTCGGCCTCCGGGGCGCCGGCGACGGTCGAGCGCCGCCACACGCGGAAGCGCCCGAGCGCGGCGTTCCACCGCCATGCGACGAGCTCGCCGCTCGAGTCGTAGGCCGGCTCCGGTGACGCGAGGTCCCCGTTCCAGCGCTGGGCGACGATCTCGGGGACGCCGTCGCCGTCGAGATCCCCGAGCGCCGGAGGCTGGAACCACGCCGCGACGGGGACCTCGTCGAGCGTGTCGACGAGCGTGCAGGTCTGCGGATCGAGGACGCGGAGCACGCCGCCCGGCTGCCAGCGCTCCGGCTCCTCGCTGGCCGACGAGAGGACCGAGCCGGTCGCGAAGACGAGCCAGGTCGGCGGCACGTCGAACTCTCCGCTCGAAGGGAGGAAGGTCGCAGCGACCACGGTGGAGGCGACGCGGCGCGCCCACCGCCACGCCTCGGGGCCCTCGGAGAGCGGCACACCCGGGGCCGGCCAGTGGCAGAGCGCGCGCGGCGCCACCGCGAACGGACGCATCGTCGCGACGCAGGTCCGCACGATCTCCCCCGGCTCGAAGCGCACGCAGCGGCCATCCTCGCAGCGGCTGTCGCCCTCGCACGCGGGGACGCAGGGCACCGGCGGCGTGTCGCGGCCGGCGTCGCTCGGCGCATCGGTGACGCCCCCGTCGAAGGCGACGCAGCGCCGATCCACGCAGACCCGGCCGAGCGGACAGTCGTCGGTGGCGCCGCACCGGTCGAGGACCGGCCCGGGGCTGCACCCCGAGACGAGGAAGACGAACGCGACCGATCCGAGGCCGGCCAGGCTGCGCGACGAAGCACCCATGGCGGCAACGGTACGCGCTGCGAAGAGGAAATCCCAGCGGCCGCGTCAGAGCGCGGTGCAGGTCACCGCGGCGTCCGTGCCCGGCACGACGCCGGCGCGGAACACCGAGACGAGACCGCCGACCTCGACGGTGTCGCGGGCGACCGGGCAGCTGACCTCGACGGTCACGGCGGCGTCCTCGACGACGGCGACACCGAGCGCCTCGTTGTGCAGGCAGGGGATGCCGCCGAGCGCGTGGCTGCCCTCGCAGACGCGCACCGCGACCGGCGCGCTCGACGACGCGGCGGTGCAGGAGAGCGTGAGCGTCTCGCCGGGCGTGCAGGCGACGAGCTCACCGGGCTGGCGCTCGTAGTCGCAGTTGCGCTCGGCGCCGACGAGGAACCGGCGGCACGGCGCGGTGGCGAGACCGCCCTCCTCGGGCAGCGTCACCGGCGCCTCGACCGCGTTGTCCGCGTTCGCGTCCGGGAAGCGGTCGCACACGAAGCGCTGCTCGACCTCACCGGCCTCGTTGCGGAACTCGGTGGGCTCGAAGGTCGGGTTGCCGCCCTCGTCGAGCACGAGCGCGCCCTCGCAGAGGAACTCGTCCGGGTTGACGATGAAGCGGAGCGGTGCCGTCACGCCGCCGGTCGCGTCGATGCTCGTCACGTCCACCCACTGACAGTCCAGGCCCGCGATGTAGTCGTCGCCCCAGCCGGCCGCGACGCCCTGGAAGGCGCAGGAGTACGGGTGGGTGAGCGGCGTGTCCTCGTTGTTGAAGTAGCGCGAGGTGCTCTCGAGGCAGAAGGCGCGCTTGCCGCCGAGGGCCATGTCCCCGTCGCCGAACTCGAAGCGGCCGTAGTGGTTGAAGTGCATGTGGCGGTGGCACTCGCTGAAGGACACGAGGCGGTTCACGACAGCGGGGCTCGTCGGGCCGACGTCGCCGAGCGCCACGTCCTCGTCGCCGAGGTTCTGGACGGTCGCGGTGAACTGCAGGAGGCGCCGCCAGCCCGAGCCGCCCACGCAGCCCTCGCTGATCGCGCAGGAGTCGGCGGGGAAGTAGCGGTAGACGATGCGGTGGTCGCGCACGCCCTCGTCGAGGGCGCGCAGCTGCGGGCCGCCGTCCCGCTGGGCGCCGACGCGAACCTCGTCCGCGCGCGCGTCGTCCCACGGGATGCGCTCGAAGTGGATCATCACCTCGCTGCGGCCGACGGCGTTCTCGAGCGCCTCGAGGCAGGACTCGCCGGGGATCTCGGTGATGTGGCACTCCGACTCGCCGCGCTCGCAGGTGTCGTCGAAGAACTGGCGCGCGTTCTCGGTGTCGACGCTGTTCGGCGGGAAGTCCGACTCGTTCATGCAGGCGTAGCCGGTGCGCTCGAGCAGGCTCTCCGGGTCGGCAGGCAGCACGAAGGGCTCATCGACCATGCCGCCGACGGTCGCAAGCGCCGGATCGGCGAGCGCCGCCTCGGCGAGGGGCGCGAGGAGGGTGCCTGCGTAGGTGTAGTCGACGAAGACGTAGTCGTGGCCGTCGATCGTGCCGCGCTCGGCCGCCCCGGGCGCGATCACCCACTGATCGACGGGCGGCAGCGGCAGCTGGCCGAGCCCCTCGACGTACAGGTTCCGGTAGACGAGGCGGTAGAGCGCGGTCTCCACCTGACGGCCCGCCCGGACCCGCCAGAAGTCGGCGTCCTCGGCGAGCAGCTGGGTCGCGAGCGCCTCGCGGGCGCCCTCCGGCACCGTGTCGAGCAGCACGCCGACGCGGCTCTCGAAGGAGACGTCGATGAGGGCGCCTGGGTCGGTCGCGGGGGCGGGCTCGGGGGCGCAGGCGGCGAGCAGGAGCGAGGCGCCGAGCGCGCCAGCCTGGGTGCGCGAGCTCGCGCGCGGGGAGGAAGAAGGACGGACCATGGGCGGAGGAAATCACATCGCCGAAGCCACCGCCACCACGCGGACGGACCGGATCCCGGCATCGGCGCGGCCTCAGCGGACGCGTTCGAGGTCGAACGGACCGCAGCCCGCCGCGGCGATGGTGCCCGCGAGCCGGCCCGTCGCCGCATCGAGGGAGCCGGTGAGGCCCACCATCACGTAGTCCTTCGGGGCGTCGAGCCACCGCTCGGGGGCGAGCTGCACCGCGCCATCGGCCCGCCACGAGCCGGTGAGCGTGTAGCGGCCCTCGGGGACGTCGGGGTTCGCCGGCAGGGGATGGAAATGAAAGACCGCCGCGGCGGTCCCATCCGCGAAGCGGACGATCTCGAGCGTGAGGCCGGTCGGCCCCTGCGGGCACAGGTAGCTGCCCTCGAAGCGCTCGCGGATCTCGGCGAGCTCGGGCGGCGCCCCGGGCGGCCGCACACGGGGTGCAGCCGCGCCGCAGCCGAGCGCGAGGACGACGACGGGCCACGCCGCACGGCTCCGACGCGCCGAAGCGCTCATCCGAGGCGGCCCTCCGCCCCGACTTCGCGCAGCAGCGCGACCCAGCGGGCGCCCTCGGCCGCGTCGATCGCGTGGCCGAGCAGGTGTGGCAACTGCTCGGTAGCCGTCTTCGCATCGGCGAGACCCCACTGGGTGATCTCGCGGATCACCTTGATGACCAGGATCTTCTGCACGCCCGTCCGGACGAGCGTGACCGGGAGGCCCTGCCCCGGGGCCGCGTGGCGGTACATCTTGTCCCCGCTGCGCACGGTCCGAGCGCCGACCGGGCCCGCCGAGTGGGCCGCCGGTGCGGAGGAAGGAGCGGTCTCGACCGCCTCGACGGTGAGGCTGGCGATCGCGTAGGCGTGCCGTACCTCGGACTGCGACTGCACCGAGATCGTGCCGGCGCGGTGCGCGGCGTCGCGCACGACGCACGCATGCGCCCCATTGACCCGCACGCTGAGGCGGTCGCCCTCGGCGCGTAGCGCGAGCTCGTTCACCGCCCCTGGCGCCGTGTGGGCCGAGCTCGTGCCGAGCCAGGGCTGCAGGACGACGTTCTGGTCGCCGGTCCAGCGCAGCACCCGGACGGTGCCGATCGTGGAGAGCTGGACCGCATAGAAGTTGCCGCCGTTCCGCCGGAAGAAGAAGCCGACGGCCGTCGTCGTCACGTCGCCGTAGAGCAGCCGGATCCGAGCGCGCACCTCGAAGTCGTCGAAGGTCGCATGGGAGATGAGCGACGGCTGCAGGGCGCGCTCGAGGGGCGGCGCATCGACGAGCAGCTCGGGCTGCCCGTCCGGACCGGCCACGGGGCGCCCGAGCCGGAGGGTGAAGCCGGCGGGCCGCTCGCTCGACGGGTCGAGGCGCAAGAGGAGCTTCGAGGCCCCGAAGGGCGACGGCTGCGCCACGCGGCAGTAGCGGCAGGTGACGAGCGACCCTTCGGCCCACGCGGGATCGAGGGCAGCGCTGCAGCTGGTGCACCGGAACGCCATCGGGCGGGTTTCTACCACGGACCCGGGCCACTCCCGGGCCCGCTACCGGCCAGCGCGGGCCGGCCCCAGACCCGGCCGCGATGCCCCGTCTGCGCGACCACGTCGCGAAGGTCCGCTGCCCCTACTGCCTCGAGCGCGTCGAGCTCTTCGTCGATCCGGAGACCGACGGAAGCTTCGTGGAGGACTGCGCGGTGTGCTGCCGGCCCTGGACGGTGCTGGTCGAGCGCGACGGGCGGGGCGGGGGTCAGGTCGAGGTGCTGCGGGCGCAGTAGCGCGTGAGCGCCGCGCGCGGAGTTCAGTCCGGCGCGCGGACCTCGTAGCGGGCCGGCTCCCACTCCGCGATGCCGCTCGCCACCGAGAAGCGACCTCCGATCGCCGCGCCGAGGAACCAGTCGGAAGCGCCGCCCCGCGGGGCCGCCTGATCGCCGGCGCCTGCCGACACGTGCCGGGCCGAGAGGCGCAGGAAGAGACCGTCGGCGTGCGGGCCGATGGCGAGCGGGACGTCGAGCCCGACGCCGACGGCGAGCGCCACCCCGAACGCGCCGTCGAAGGGCCCGAACGCCGCGCCGAGGTCGAGGCCGAGGGAGTCGAGGAGGAGGTCCGCGAAGTCGCGGTGCAGCGAGGCCCCGAGCAGCCAGCGCGCGAGAAAGAGCGGCCGGAGGTCGACCGCGACGAGCAGCCGCGAGTCCCCCTCGGGCCGCCACTCGCCGGCCAGCATCAGGCCTGCCATGTCGAGCACCCGCGCCCGCAGCTCGAGGGACGCAGCCCCCGTCGGCGCCGGATGGGCGCGATCGTTCAGCGCCACGCCGCCTCCGAGGGCCCCGGTCAACACGAGGTCGTGATCGAGCCGGCCGTGCACCGCTGCGCCCTCGTCGGCGTGGGCCACCGAGGCCAGGCCGACCATGGAGATCACCAAGAGCGCGCGCACCGCGGGACGATAGCAGCCACGTGGGCCCGAGGGTGCGCTCCGTGCCAGACTCCCGCCCCCATGAGCTTCTGCCAGGCCTGCGGCGCGAAGAACGCCGACGACGCCCGCTTCTGCAACGCATGCGGCGCGCGCATCGTCGAGGGCCGCCCCGGTCCGGCCGGGGCTGCGCCGTCGCCGCCCGGGGCCCCCGCAGCCGGAGGGACCGTGCCGCTGGCCGGGACCGGACCGCTCGCGCCCGGCGCGGCGAAGGAGGACGTCTGGGCGATGGCCTCGCAGCGCGATCTGGCCTCGCCGGGCACGACGGGCTCCGGCACCACGACCGGTCAGGGCTTCTCGAACCAGACGCTGAGCGGGGTCGGGATCCCGTCGCGGCGGAGCACGCTCGGCACGCTCGCGGCGGTCGCGCTGACCTGCCTCGCGCTCGGCGCGCTGCTCGCATGGCTGGTGATGCGGCCAGGCGAGGCACCGGCCGACGGCGCGGAGACGGCCGACCCGGGCGGGGGCACCGGGGAGGCGGCCGATGCGCTGCCGGCAGGCGTCGACGAGCCTGACGATCCCTCCTTCGAAGAGGGCCGCAGCGGCCGGGGCGGCGCACGGGGAAGTTCCGGCGCCACCACCGGCGGAACCACCACCGGCGGAACCACCACCGGTGGTGGCAGCGCCGGGGGCACCCCGTCCGGCGGCGCAGGCAGCGGCCGGGGCGATGGCGCCGCGGGCGGCGGTACGGCGGGCGGCGGCAGCGGGGCAGCAGGCACCTCCAGCGCGGGCGGAGCGGGCGCGGGCACGGCAAGCAGCGGCGGGCGCGCCCCGGGCGGAGGCTCCGCCGGCACGGGCGGCGCGTCCGGCGGCGCCACGGCGGAAGCTGGCGGCGCCACGGCGGGAGCTGGCGGCGAAGCGGGGGCCGGCACGGGCGGCGGCAGCGCCGGCGGGGCCGGTACGACCGGAGGACGCGACTGGGGCGCGATGGACGAGGGCGGCGGAGACACCGACTACGAGACGACGCTCTACGTGAACAACGTGCGCCGCTACATCCAGAACCACTACGCCCGGCAGGCCACGAGCTGCTTCGGCCGCGCGTCCGCGGAGAGCGGCGCCGCCGTCGGCGGGCGGGTGGTGGTCGGCTTCACGATCTCGGCGACCGGAGGGACCGAGGGCGTGCACGTCGTCCGCAACGACTCCGGCATCGAGGCCCTCGGCGCATGCCTCGTGAACCGGGTCGATGCGTGGGAGATGCCCGCGCCCCCGCGCGGAGAGCCGGTCGAGCTCGCGCTCCCGTTCTCGTCCTGAGCGCCCGGCCCGGGGTGCAGCCCGGCGTGCCCCGCGCTTGACGGCGCGGCCAGGGATCGCAAACCGCCGAGGACGTGCAATTCGGGCCGGAAAAGATCGCGGAGATCCGCGACCGCGTCGACATCGTCTCGCTCATCGGCGACACGGTCGCGCTCAAGCGCGTCGGCGCACAGTTCCGCGGCCTCTGCCCGTTCCACGGCGAAAAGACGCCGAGCTTCTACGTCCATCCCGGCCGGCAGATGTTCAAGTGCTTCGGCTGCCAGGTCGCAGGCGACGTGATCTCGTTCGTCATGCGTTCGGAAGGCCGCACCTTCCCCGAGGCCATCCGCCTGCTCGCCGAGCGCGCCGGCGTCGAGCTGCCGGTCGAGGACGAGCGCGAGGAGGCGGCGGCGCGGCAGGCGCGGCAGCGACGCGAGCGCCTGCTCGCGGTCACCGACGCGGCGGCGGGCTTCTACCTGCGGATGCTGCTCGAGCACCCGCTCGGCAAGATGGCGCTCGCCGAGATCGAGAAGCGCGGGGTCACCGAGGCGACCCGCACGACCTACCGCCTCGGCTACGCGCCCGCGGGCTGGGACGCGCTGGCCCGCTTCCTCGCTCAGAAAGGCTACTCGCCCCGCGAGGCCGAGGAAGCCGGCCTGCTCGTGCCGCGTCGGAGCGGTGACGGGCACTACGACCGCTTCCGGCACCGGCTCATGTTTCCCATCGCCGACGTGCACGGGCACATCGTGGCCTTCAGCGGCCGCGTGCTGCCCACGCCGCCCGGCGAGCCCGAGCCGGCCGAGCAGGGCGGCAAGTACGTGAACAGCCCCGAAGGGCCGCTCTACCACAAGGGCGAGCTGCTCTTCGGCATCCACGAGGCGCGGGTGCCGCTGCGGCAGCAGGGCGTGGCGGTCCTATGCGAGGGGAACTTCGACGTCCTCGCGGTGCACCAGGCGGGGCTGCCCCACGTCGTCGCGCCCCTCGGGACGGCCTTCACCCTCGCGCAGGCCAAGCTCCTCCGGCGCTACGTGCAGCGGGTCGTGCTGCTGTTCGACGGCGACGCGGCCGGCCGCAAGGCCATCGCCGCTGCCTTTCCTCTGCTCTCCGAGGCGGGCCTCGGCGCGCTCGTCGCGCCCCTGCCCCGCGGCGAGGACCCCGACAGCCTGGCCCGGAGCCGGGGCCCCGAAGCGCTCGGACGGCTGATCAGCATGGCGGTCCCGGCGGCGCAGCACCTCATCGACGCCGCCGCCGAGCAGGCCGGCGCCGACCCGGCGGCCAAGAGCGCGGCGATCGAAGGCCTCGGGCCGGTGCTCTCGGCGGTGGACAACCCGGTCGAGCGGCAGCTGTACCTCGAGCGCATCGCGCAGGCCTTCGGCGTCGGCGACGTGCGGGTGGTCGAGGCCCAGCTGCGGCGGGGCGCGCGCGACAAGCCCCGGCCCCGCGCCCCCGATCCGGCGGCGCCGCCCGACCCCAGGGCAGGCGATCCCACCCCGTCGGAGGCGACCTCGGCGCCCAGCACGCCCGCCCCCGCCCTCGAGAAGGACCTCGTCGGCGCCTACCTCGACGCGCCCGGGCTGCTGCGGACGCGGCCCCTCGAAAACGTCCTGCCCCTTTTGACGAGCGCGGATTTGCGGGCCATTCTCCGCCGCTTGGCGGACGCGTACGAGTCCAGCGGCACGGCCCACGGCCCCCTGCTCATGGACCTCGTTCGCGCCGACCCTGGCGTGAGCCCGCGTGCCCGGCGCTGGCTCGAGGAGCGGTTGGTGGTCCAGACGTTCGATGATGCTTCGGCCGAGACGTTCCTGCGCTCGGCGGTCACCTTGCTGAAGAAGCAGTCGATCGAGCGCGAGCAACAGAAGCTCGCGCGGGCCGTGCAAGCCGCCCTCCGCGAGGGCGACGACGCGCGGGCGGAGGAGCTGATGCGCCTGCGGGGCGAGCTTTTTCAGGACGCGAAGAAGCTCCTCGGTTCCTGAGGCAACGGTGAAGGCAGCGCAGGGAAGGCAGTGAGGTCGAGGTGAGCATGGCGGAACGAAACCCGACGAAGGGCGCGGCGAAGGCGAAGGCCGCGCGCGCGAACGACGACGACGAGGAGATGCTGGACGCGCCGCGGCGCGCATCCAGTCCCCCGCCGCACGCGGGCATCCTGCCTGGCTCGACGAGCTTCGATGGCCGCACCCGCGCGGGCCGCGAGCGCAAGGAAGTGCAGGCGCTGCTCGACCGCGGGCGCAGCAAGGGCTTCCTCACCTACGACGAGCTGAACGACGCCCTGCCGGCGGAGATGGTCACCTCCGACCAGATCGACGACCTCTTGCTCCTGCTCGGCGGCGAGTCGATCGACGTCGTCGACGGCACGCACGCGAAGGCCGCGCAGAAGAAAGAGCGGGACGAGCGCACGAGCAGCGCTCCGAAGGCCCGCGACGAGGACGACGACGAAGAGGAAGAGGTCCGGCGCCCGGCCTCGGCCTCGGCATCCAACCCGCCGGCCTCGCTCGACGACGCCATCGCGACGAAGTCGAACGACCCGGTGCGGATGTACCTCCGCAAGATGGGCTCGGTCTCGCTGCTCACCCGCGAGGGCGAGGTCGAGATCGCGCGCCGCATCGAGACCGGCGAGAACAAGGTCTTCGAGGTCATCCTCTCGAGCCGGGTCGGCCTGAGCGAGGTGATCGAGCTCGGCGAGAAGCTCAAGAAGGGCAAGATCCGCGTCCGCGACGTGGTGAAGGACGAGGAGACCGAGGAAGGTCAGGAGATCGACGAGGAGGAGTGGAAGAACCGCGTCGTCCGCCTCATCGACAAGGTCAAGCGCCTCGAGGCGCAGCACCAGCGCATCGCCGAAGAGGTCGAGAACGCCAAGAAGATCTCCGATCGCGCGCGCCGGCAGGCCGAGCAGCAGATGACGAAGATCCGCCGCGAGCGCCTCGACACGCTCCGCGAGCTGCGGCTGAACCGCAAGCAGATCGAGCGCATCGTCAACACGATCAAGGGCTTCGTCCGCCGCGTCGAGCGGGCCGAGGGCACCATCGGCGAGGCCGAGCGGCGCGCCGGCGGTCTGACCGAGAAGGCGATCCGGCAGGCGCTCAAGGACGTCTCCGAGAACGCCATCCTCGCCCGCAAGATGCAGAAGAAGCACGGCCTCGACGCGAGCGGTCTCAAGGATCTCCTCGAGGAGATCGCCGAGGCGCGACGCGCCATCAAGAAGGTCGAGGAGGAGCTCGGTCAGCCGGTCGAGATGCTGCGCGCGACCTACACCGAGCTGCACGACGGCGAGCGCGACGCGGAGAAGGCGAAGGCCGAGCTCGTCGAGGCGAACCTCCGCCTCGTGGTCTCCATCGCCAAGAAGTACACGAACCGCGGCCTGCAGTTCCTCGACCTCATCCAGGAGGGGAACATCGGCCTGATGAAGGCGGTCGACAAGTTCGAGTACCGCCGCGGCTACAAGTTCTCGACCTACGCGACGTGGTGGATCCGGCAGGCGATCACCCGCGCCATCGCCGACCAGGCGCGGACCATCCGCATCCCGGTCCACATGATCGAGACGATCAACAAGCTCATCCGCACCTCGCGGTACCTCCTGCAGGAGCTCGGGCGTGAGCCCCAGCCCGAGGAGATCGCCGAGAAGATGGAGATGCCGCTCGACAAGGTCCGCAAGGTCCTGAAGATCGCCAAGGAGCCCATCTCCCTCGAGACCCCGATCGGCGAGGAAGAAGACTCGCATCTCGGGGACTTCATCGAGGACAAGAGCGTGGTCTCGCCGATCGAGGCGGTGATCAGCGGCAACCTCGAGGACCAGACCCGCGCGGTGCTCAAGACGCTGACGCCCCGCGAGGAGAAGGTCCTCCGCATGCGCTTCGGCATCGGCGAGAAGAGCGACCACACACTCGAAGAGGTCGGCCAGGACTTCGAGGTGACGCGCGAGCGCATCCGGCAGATCGAGGCCAAGGCGCTCCGAAAGCTGCGCCACCCGAGCCGCAGCAAGCAGCTCCGCAGCTTCATCGACAACAGCTGAGCGGGGGCGGGAGCGAACGCTTCGAGGGGCTCAGCGGCCTTCGGCGCGGGCGGCCTCGAAGCGCTCGCGCGCGACCGCGCCGACTTGGTGTCCGAAGTACGCGATGGTCGTCGCGACGGCCGTGCCGAGGAGCAGGAACGCGCCGAGCGCGAGGGCGACCTTCTTTCCTTCGAAACGGCGGGGCGGCAGGCGGGGGCTCACGCGGGACCTCGGACGGTGGGGAGCGGACGCGAG
>Ga0209972_10001070_pt1 | contig 25035 bp, 24 predicted proteins | sample NOAtaG_7_FD_187302 | JGI IMG/M metagenome (GOLD analysis project Ga0209972, IMG submission 187302) | Freshwater lake microbial communities from Lake Erie, under a cyanobacterial bloom - NOAA_Erie_Diel1S_2200h metaG (SPAdes) (version 2) | ecosystem: Environmental > Aquatic > Freshwater > Lake ...
GCCGACCATCGCCACATAGCTCGCGCGGTGCCCCGCGTAGTCGATCAGCACGCCGGTGGCCACCGGCCCGATCAGCCCGGACACCGAGAAGCCCAGGGCCAGCCAGCTGAAGTCGGCGGCCCGGCTGCCGGGCTCGGCGCGGTGTCCGACCAGGTGCTGCGCGGTCATCTGCAGGTACAGCGAGCCGGTACCGATCAGGCAACTGGCCACCAGCAGCGGCGCCAGGTCGGCCACCTCGTACGGAAACAGGGCCGGCAGGGCGCAGCCGGCCAGCATCATCGCGGTGCCGATGCCCAGCGGCTTCCAGGGTCCGACGGCGTCCAGCCAGCGGCCGGTGCGCACTGCCAGCAGCATCGGCACCAGCGCAAACAGCGCGATCAGCACCCCGACCGTGAAGGTGGAGGCGCCCTGGTCCAGCGCATACAGCGCACCGGTCAGGCGGGCGGCGGTCAGCGCCAGGTGCCCCAGCACCGACAGCAGGATGATGCGGCCCAGCGAGAGGCTCGGGTTCACCGCGCGGCTCCGCCGGCGGCCGCCCGCGGCTGCCAGGCCACCAGGGCCACCCCGGCGCAGGTGACGACGATGCCGACGACGGTCAGAGCCGAGGGCACTACGCCGAACAGCAGCCACTCGGCCGCCACCGCGACGATCGGCGTCAGGTAGAGCAGGCTGGTGACGCGCGTGGCCTCGCCCCGGCGCATCAGCGTGTGCAGCGCATTGGTGGCGAAGATCGAGCCGAACACGACCAGATAGGCAACCGACACGAACACCACCGGCGACCAGTCGATGCGCAGCCCCTCGACCGCCCAGGCCAGCGGCAGCAGCACCACCCAACTGGCCGCGAACTGGATCACGGTGGCGGTGCGCAGGTCCACGGTGGGGCAGAACACGCGCTGGTACAGGGTGCCGGCGGTGATTGCCGCCAGCGACGCCAGTACCGCGATCACGGCGGGCGCGGCGATGGCGCGCACGTCGATCTTGTGCCAGACCACGAAGGCCACGCCGATGAGGCCCAGCAGCACGCCCAGCCACTGGTAGGGGCGCAGGCGCTCGTGCAGGAGCGCCGCGGCGATGAAGGCGGTCGCCAGCGGCTGCGTGGCCAGCACCAGCGCGGTGACGCCGGCCGACATGCCGAAGTACTGGGCGTAGTGGCTGCCGCCGAGGTTGGCCGCGTGCATCAGCAGGCCGGCGACCACGACATGCAGCCAGCCGCGCGCGTCGCCGGGCCAGCGCAGCGGCTCGCGCCGCGCCGCCCACAGCAGCAGCGGTACCAGCAACAGCAGGCCGAGGCTGAAGCGCAGCGTCAGGAAGGTGAACGGGGCGGCGTGCTGCAGCCCGGCCTTGCTGGCGATGTAGCCCGAGCCCCACACCAGGACGAAGGCCCAGGCGAGCCAGGCGGCGGAACTGGGGGCGGGATGTGCCGGCGGATTCATGACAGGCGTCCGATTGTCGCAGACCGGTCATGCCGGGCGGTGATGCGGGGCCATGGCGGCCGGCGGGCCGCGTGCGGCACGGGCGGACGGCCCTATCGCAACCTTAGCCAAATCCAATTGGATCGGCTGTTTCGATAGCTACAGAATCAGCCCTGTCGCTGCCGACGCCATGGCGCCGGCCGATCCGAACCGCGAGCAGTCCTCCCAACCCCGATAAGGAAATCCGATGTCGATCATCAACACCCGCGTGCCGCCCTTCAGGGCCAAGGCCTTCCACAACGGCAAGTTCGTGGATGTCACCGACCAGTCGCTCCAGGGCAAGTGGAGCGTGTTCGTCTTCATGCCGGCCGCCTTCACCTTCAACTGCCCGACCGAGGTCGAGGATGCCGCCGACAGCTACCACCTGTTCCAGTCGCTCGGCGCCGAGGTCTATGTCGTGACCACCGACACGCACTTCGCGCACAAGGTCTGGCACGAGACCAGCCCGGCGGTGAAGAAGGCCAAGTTCCCGCTGGTCGGCGATCCGACGCACGCGCTGGCGCGCGCCTTCGACGTGCTGATCCCCGAAGAGGGCCTGGCGTTGCGCGGCACTTTCGTCGTCAACCCGGAAGGCGTCGTCAAGACCGCCGAGGTGCACGACAACGCCATCGCCCGCGACGTCAAGGAGACGCTGCGCAAGCTGCAGGCCGCGCAGTATGTCGCCCGCAACCCGGGCCAGGTCTGCCCCGCCAAGTGGCAGGAAGGCGCCAAGGCGCTGACCCCTTCGCTGGACCTGGTCGGCAAGATCTGAACGCGCTCGTCATCCGCAAGGCGGGCGGCCCGCCGGCGCAGGCTGCCGGGCCGCTCCCGTTCACTCCCGCATGCGTTACCCGGAAAATGATCGACGACAACCTGAAAGCCCAGTTGGCCGCCTACCTGCAGCATCTGCAGCATCCGGTGGAGATCGTTGCCTCGCTCGACGAGCGCGCCGCGTCCGACGAGTTGCGTGCGCTGCTGGCGGCGATTGCGCCGCTGTCGCCGCTGCTGTCGGTCCGCTATGACGGTCAGGATGCGCGGCGACCCTCGTTCTCGATCAGCCGCGCCGGCGCCGCCATGGATCTGCGTTTCGCGGCGGTCCCGCTGGGCCACGAGTTCAGTTCGCTGGTGCTGGCGCTGCTGCAGGCCGGTGGGCACCCGCCCAAGCTGGCGCCCGAGGTGATCGAGCAGATCCGCGGCCTGGAGGGCGACTTCGTGTTCGAGACCTACATGTCGCTCACCTGCCACAACTGCCCGGACGTAGTGCAGGCGCTCAACCTGATGGCGGTGCTAAACCCGCGCATCCGCCACGTGGCCATCGATGGCGGCCTGTTCAAGGACGAGGTCGAGGCGCGCCAGATCATGGCGGTGCCCGGCATCTACCTGAACGGGCAGCCGTTTGCGTCGGGCCGCATGGAGATCGGCGAGATCCTCGCCCGCATCGACACCGGGGCGGTGGCGCGCGCCGCGGCGAGTCTGGCCGCCCGGGACGTGTTCGACGTGCTGATCGTCGGCGGCGGTCCGGCCGGCGCCGCAGCGGCCGTCTACGCGGCGCGCAAGGGCATTCGCACCGGACTGGTGGCCGAGCGGCTCGGCGGCCAGACGCTCGATACGCTGGGCATCGAGAACTTCGTCTCGGTGCTGCAGACCGAGGGGCCCCGGTTCGCCGCCGCCCTGGAGGCGCATGCGCGTGCCTACGACGTCGACATCATCGGCGGCCAGCGTGTCGAGGCGCTGGTGCCGGCCGGATTCCCCGGCGGCTTGACCGGGGTGCGCCTGGCCAACGGCGCCGGGCTGCGGGCCCGCACCGTGGTGCTGGCTACCGGTGCGCGCTGGCGCAAGGTCGGGGTACCGGGTGAGGCGGAGTACGCCAACCGGGGCGTGGCCTACTGCCCGCACTGCGACGGTCCGCTGTTCAGGGGCAAGCGGGTCGCGGTCATCGGCGGCGGCAACTCCGGCGTGGAGGCGGCCATCGATCTGGCCGGCGTGGTCGAGCACGTGACGCTGCTCGAGTTCGCCGATCGGCTGAAGGCCGACGCGGTGCTGGTGCGCAAACTGGCCAGCCTGCCCAACGTCACGGTGCATACCCACGCGCAGACCCGCGCCATCAGCGGCGACGGCCGGAAGGTCGATGGCCTCGTCTACGTGGACCGCGCCACCGGTGCCTCCCATCGCATCGATCTGGCCGGCGTGTTCGTGCAGATCGGGCTGGTGCCCAACACCGAGTGGCTGCAGGGCACGCTGGCCCTGTCAAGGCATGGCGAGATCGAAGTCGATGCGCGCGGTGCCACCAGCCTGCCCGGCGTGTTCGCCGCCGGGGATGCGACCACCACGCCGTACAAGCAGATCATCATTGCGGCGGGCGAGGGCGCGAAGGCGGCGCTGTCGGCGTTCGACTTTCTCATTCGGCATAGTGCGAATGAGGCGGTGGCGGAGAAAATGGCGGCTTGAACGGCTTGGTCAGAAGACGCTGGAAAGCACAAGGGCCGCTTGCGCGGCCCTTGTGCTTTCTGGAGTTTGATTCCAGAAGAGGACAGAGCACGCGGGCGCCTGCGGCGCGTCGCGTGGTCTGTCCCCGTTCATTGTTCCAGCTTGATGCCCTGACGTTTCACGAGGTCGATCATCTTGTCGCGCTCGGCGATGATCTGGGCGCGGAACTGCTCGGGGGTGTTGCCGACCGGCTCGGCGGCCTGCTGGCGCAGGCGCTCGCGCACCGCGGGCGCGTTCACGGCCTTGACCGCGGCGTCGTTGAGGCGGCGGATGACCTCCGGCGGCGTGCCGGCGGGGGCCACCAGGCCGTACCAGACCTGATCGTTGACCGGCGCCATGTTCAGCTCGGCCAGCGTCGGCACGTTGGGCAGCGCGGCGACCCGCTTGGGGGCCGCCACGGCGAGCGCGCGCAGCTTGCCCGATTGCACATGCGGCAGCGACGACGGAATGTTGTCGAACAGAATCTCCACCTGGCCGGCCAGCACGTCGTTCAGCGCCGGGCCGGCGCCGCGGTACGGGATGTGCACGATGAAGGTGCCGCTGGTGGCCTTGAACAGCTCGCCCATCATGTGGCCGATACCGCAGGTGCCCGAGGAGGCGTAGGACAGCCGGCCTGGGTTGGCCTTCAGGTGCTTGACGAACTCGGCCATGTTCTGCGCCTGAATCTTGCCGGGGTTCACCACGATGATGTTCGGCACCGCGGCCAGGTTGGTGATGGTGGCGAAGTCGTCGGGCGACCGGTACGGCAGCTTGGCGTTGCAGGCCGGGTTCACCGCCTTGGTCGAGACCGTGGCCACGCCGATCGTGTAGCCATCGGGCGCGGCCTTGGCCACCTCGGCGGCGCCGATGGCGCCGCCGCCGCCGCCGCGGTTCTCGACCACGACCGGCTGGCCGAGGTTCTTGCTGAACTCGTCCGACACCATGCGGGCGATGATGTCGGTGGTGCCGCCCGCCGGGAACGGAACGATCAGCCGGATCGGCTTGTTGGGGAACGCCTGGGCCGAAGCCGCCAGCGGCAGCACCGCGCAGGCGGCCAGCAGCGCGCCGCCCAGCAGGCGCGGGAACAGGGGTTTCATGCGGGATCTCCTTGGCTAGTTAGGTCGGACCTCTACGAGCACCCGCATTCAGGTGCGCATCGGGCCGATTCTTGGAAACGCTATCACGCGGCCATGCGGGGCGGCAGTGAGGGCAGACCACTAGCCCGGATGTTTCACCAAGTCGCCCCGTGCATCCACGATCTGTCTCTGGAAGCCGCGGCGGTCGCCTGCACTTGGCCCAAGCCACTTTGGTCGGCCGGGGCTACGCGGGTTTGCGCGGCGCCCGCGCGGCCACATTACGCTCGAGTGCTCGCCGATGCCTACGGGCATCGGCTGCGCCCCTCTCGCGCAATCTGGCTCGCGCGGGCATCCGCGCAAATCCCGCGTCCCTGATCCCGCGTCCCTGATGAAACATCCGGGCTAGATTTGGCGCCGCGTCCGCCGCCGCTGCGGTTCGGGCGCGGACCGCGCGCGCGTGCCTGCGACCCGGCGCATAGCCGGGCCCGCTTCAGCGCGCCTTGACAATCAGTAGCGGCGTCTCGCAATGCGCCGCCACCCGGGTGGCCACCGAGCCCAGCAGGGCGGCCTTGAATACGCCGTAGCCGTGCGAGCCGATGACCAGCACGTCGAGCTTGTTCTTCTTCGCCCAGACCGCGATCTCGTCGCCGGGGTTGCCGACCAGCGCCACCGCCTGCACGGGCACGCCGGCCTTATCGAACTGCTTGCGCATGGGGCCGACCGCGGCATCGAAGGCGCGCGCCTGCAGCGCTTTGATCTCCGCGGCGCTCAGCGCGGGCAGCGCGATGCCGGCCATGTCGGGCATGACCGCGCCGGCAAAGTCGGATACCACGTGCAGCAGCGTGAACTGCGGCGCGGCGCCGAACAACGCGCGATGCCGCAGCACGTACTTGACCGCCTCCTTGCCGAAGCGCGAGCCGTCGACGGCGATGCCGACCTTCAGCGAGTCGGGCTGCCCCTCCTTCTTGTCGGCACGGCCTACCGCATGGCCGCGCAGCACCAGCAGCGGCACGGTCGAGCGCGCCAGCACGCCCTGGGTGACCGAGCCGAGGATCATCCCGGCGAAGGCGCCGTGGCCGTGCGAGCCCATGACGATGAGGTCGCTGTCCTGGCGGGCGGCGGCCGCTGCGATTTCGTCGGGCGCGTGGCCGACCCGCATCGCCGTGCTCGCCTCGACACCGGCCTTCTTCAGCACGGCCCGCGCCGGCTTGAGCGCGCGCTGCGCCGCCTCGTCGTAGTACGAGCGCACGACCTCGCGGCCGACCACGCGGGCCGCGCGCGCCGGCACCGGCAACTGCACGTTGAGCACCTCGATCTGCGGCGCGCTGCCGACCAGCGTGCTGCGCGATGCGACGAAATGGACGGCTGCCTGGCCGTGCTTGCTGCCGTCGATGGGCACCAGAATCCTCATGCTTGCTCCCGCAGTCTGTTCAAGGGGACAGGCCAACTATACGGCGGCCAGCGCCGCAGCCAGGCGACCTGGGGCAAGTACAGCGCAGCCCACAGGCGGCTGCGCGCGATGGGCGCCGGCGCGAACGGGTCGACGGGTCAGCGGGCCGAGGCCGGCCCGCTGGGACAGGTGTCGATACCCAGGAGCGTGTAGGCCGGGCAGGTGCGCAGCAGTCCGGTGGCCAGCGGCAGCACGCCGATCCAGCCCCACGCGCCCACCGTCCCGGTGACCGCCAGCGCCAGCAGAGCGAGGCCGCCGCCGATCCGCAGCCCGCGGTCCAGGCCACCCACATTGGTCTTCATCACTTTCCTCCGGACGGTGAGTCATCAACTGGGCGAACGCTACTGCGCGGGCGCGGCAGGGTCTGTGACCGCGCTCACCGGCGCCGCGCCGCCGGCCAGATGGCGCAGGGCGCGCGGGTCGAGGATCTCGATGGCGCCGCGACCCAGCCGGACCCAGCCGTTCGACTCGAAGTGCTTCAGTTGCCGGCTGACCGACTCGCGCGAGGCTCCCAACGCCTGCGCCAGTTGCTCGTGCGAGGTCGACAGGTGGCGACCCTTGCCCAGCAACATCGCAGCCAGCCGCTGGTCCAGGCGCTGGAAGCCGACCGCCTCGACCAGCTCCATCAGCCGTATCAGCCGGTCGGCAAACAGGCCGAATACCTCGGCCCGGAACGGCGCATGCTGCGCCAGCAGCCGGTCAAACAGCGGGCGCGGCAGCAGCGCGAGGTCGACGTCGGTCTCGCAGTGGCCGTGCGCGCCGTAGCGGGCGTTGCCGAGCATGCAGGCGGTCGACATCACACAGCTTTCGCCGCTTTCGACGTCGTACAGGAGCAGCTCGCGGCCGTTTTCGAGCGTGCGCGTCACCCGCACGCGGCCGGCCAGCACGATCGGAAAGCCGGGGCAGGCCTCGTGCGGCCGGAACACCGGCGCACCGGCCGGCAGGTGCATCGTCTGCACCTGCGCCGCCAGCTCATGGTCCAGCTCCGGCGTCAGCCCGGCGAGCGACGGCATGGCCGCCTTCACCTGGCGCAGCAGTTCGTTGCGGTCGTCGGTCACGGTGCGCGAGGTTCTCGGCCGGTTGGCGGCAGTGCTGCCAGCGTAGCGCGCGGCGGCTTGTCTCGCAGTCAGCGCGCCGCGCCTGGGCTCCCATCAAGTGCGCACCGACGCCGTGGCGGGGCCGGCACGGGCGCGCCGTGGCGCGGCGGTTGCGGGCCGTTGCCCACCGCGCGGACGGTCGCGGCCACGACGAAGCGAAGGCGAAGGCGAAGCCAACGGCGCCGGCGACGGCGACGGTGATGCCGCGCAGCGCGCTTATCCTACGGCTGTTCGGCCGGGTCGATCCCCGGCCGCGCGCCTGCTGCGGGAGTCGCCCGCAGGACCCGCCCCGTGTTCATCGACCTCGTCAACCAGTGGCTGCTGCTGGGAGCGCTGATCGCGCTCGTCGGCCTCGTGCTCGGCGCGCTGTCGTCGCGCCGCGGCGTGCCGTTCCTGCTGGTGTTCCTGGTGGTCGGCATGCTGGCCGGCGAAGACGGGCCGGGCGGGATCGAGTTCGACGACCACCGGCTGAGCTTCCTCATCGGCAACCTGGCGCTGGCCGTCATCCTGCTCGACGGTGGCCTGCGCACCAGTGTGGCCTCTTTCCGTGTCGCCTTCCGGCCCGCGCTGGCGCTGGCCACGGTTGGCGTGGCGCTGACCGCGGCGCTGCTGGCGCTGGCGGCGCGCTGGCTGCTCGGACTGGACTGGGTGACCGCGCTGCTGCTGGGTGCGGTGGTGGCCTCGACCGACGCGGCCGCCGTGTTCGCGCTGCTGAAGGCCAGCGGTGCGCGCCTGAACGAGCGGGTCGCCAACACGCTGGAGGTCGAGTCCGGCGTCAACGACCCGATGGCGGTGTTCATGACCATCACGCTGATCGGTCTGGCTGCCGGCACGCTGGAGCCGACGGCCTTCGGTCTGGCGCGGATGTTCGTGCTGCAGATCGGCCTCGGTCTGGCGCTCGGCGCGTTGCTGGGCTGGCTGCTGGCGCAGTTGACCGAGCGCCTGCATCTGAACGACGGCCTGACCGCGCTGCTGGTGTGTGCGGGTGGCGTGGCGATTTTCGCCGCCACCAACGCACTGGGCGGCAGCGGCTTCCTCGCCGTCTACCTGGCCGGCGTGATCGTCGGCAACCGCGCGCAGCGCCTGAGCGCGGCGGTGCTGCAATCGATGGACGGCCTGGCCTGGCTGGCGCAGGCCGGCATGTTCCTGCTGCTGGGGCTGCTGGTCACGCCGCGCGACCTGCTGGCGGTGCTGGCCCCGGCGGTGGCCATCGCCATGCTGCTGATGCTGGTGGCGCGGCCTCTGGCCTGCGCGCTGTGCCTGGCGCCGTTTCGCTTTGCGCCGCGCGAGACCGTTTTCATCGGCTGGGTCGGCCTGCGCGGGGCGGTGCCGATCGTGCTGGCAATCTTTCCCCTGCTGGCGCATCTGCCGCAGGCGCAGTTGATCTTCAACGTCGCTTTCGTCGTGGTGCTCGCCTCGCTGCTGCTGCAGGGCATGACGATCGCGCCGGCGGCGCGCCGGCTCGGTGTGGTGCTGCCGCCGCGCCTGGAGCCGGCGCTGCGCGCGCCATTCGATGCGGCCGGCGCGCAGGAGCTGACGCAGTTCGTGCTGCCTTCCGAGCACCCCTGGCTGGGCGCCAGCGCCGCGCAGCTCGAACTGCCCGAAGGCACCCGTCTGCTGGCCGTGGCGCGCGGCGGGCGCGTGCTCGAGCAGGCCAGCGCCGGCGCGCTGCAGGCCGATGATGCGCTGTGGTTCGTCAGCGCGCCGACCGCCGTCGAGCGCCTGACCGACCGCTTCAGCGCGGGCCAGGCGCCGGCTGGTGCGTCGGCACCCCTGCGCTTCGTGCTCGACGGCGACGTGCCGCTGGCCGAGGTGATGGCGCTCTACGGCCTGGGCAGCGGCGCGCCCCCGCCGCCGCTCACGCTGGCGCAGGCGTTGTGCGAGCACAACGCCCGGCCGGTGGAGGGCGACAGCGTGCAACTGCAGGGCTTTCGCCTGACGGTGGTGGAAATGGACGGCGAGCGCATCGCCAACGTGGCGCTCACGGTGGGCTGAGAGGCTGAGAAGCGGCGCCGTGCGACGCGCTGCCGCCGGCGGCGACAGGCCGCACGCGGCGCCGCGGGAACTCGGGCAGCATCTGCCGACCTAATGCCAGGCCCTCTGGAGAAGCCATGCACACTGCGGAACAGAAATCCATCCTCACCATCGCCCTGCTCGCTGCCTTTGCCGACGGCAGCAAGGGTGACGCCGAACGAGCCGAGGTGCGGCGCGTGGCCGAGTCGCTGGCGGCACCCGAGCTGAATCTCGCCGCGCTCTACCAGGATGTGCTGCTCAAGCGTGTCGGTCTGGCGTCGGCGGTGGCCGGACTGTCCAGCCCGGAGCTGCGCCAGCTCGCCTTCGAGCTGGCAGTGGGCGTGTGCGATGCCGACGGCCTGCGCAACGAGCAGGAGACGCGCTTCCTTGCCGAACTCGGGCAGGCGCTCGGCCTGTCGCAACCGCAGATGGCCGAGCCGGCAGCCACCGCCGATGCGCTCGCCACGGTGCCGCTCGACGAACTGCCGGCTGCCGCCCCGGCCGCAGCCGCTGCGGCCACGGCGGCCACGGCAACTGCGACCGCGACCGCCGCCGCACCCGGTCCGGTGGTGGCCGCGGTGCCGGCCCGCAGCGACGCCGAGCTCGACCAGACGATCCTCAACTACTCGATCCTCAACGGCGCGCTCGAGCTGCTGCCGCAGTCGATGGCCAGCATGGCCATCATTCCGCTGCAGATGAAAATGGTCTATCGCATCGGCAAGGCCCACGGCTACGAGCTGGACCGCGGCCACATCAAGGACCTGCTCGCCACCCTCGGGGTCGGCCTGACCGGCCAGTACCTCGAAGACATCGGCCGCAAGCTCGTCGGCGGGCTGCTCGGCCGGGCGGCCGGACGGATGGCCGGCTCGCTGGCCCGCGGCGCCACTGGCGTGGCCTTCTCCTTCGCCACCACCTACGCGCTCGGGCACGTCGCCAAGCGCTACTACGCCGGCGGTCGCACCATGAGCGGGCAGATGCTCAAGGACGCCTACGGTTCGATGGTCGGCCAGGCGCGCGGCCTGCAGTCCCGGTACATGCCGCAGATCGAGCAGCAGGCGCGCACCGTGGACGTCGGCAAGATCGTGCAGATGGTGCGTGCCAGCTGAACCGCGCGGTGTCCGCGCCGCGCGCCGGGTGGTGGCCAGCGGCGCGGGCGCGCGGACCGCGGCGGCTATGCTCCGCGCCTATGTCCGACCGCTCCGGCCCGGCCCAGCCGGCCGCTTCTTCCGCTGATCTCGCGCGCCGCTTCGGCGGCGTGGCGCGGCTGTACGGTGGGCCGGCGCAGGCGCGCTTTGCGGCCGCGCACGCGGTGGTGGTGGGCATCGGCGGGGTGGGCTCCTGGGCGGCCGAGGCACTGGCGCGCAGCGCGGTCGGCCGGCTGACTCTGGTGGACCTCGATCACATCGCCGAGAGCAACACCAACCGGCAGATCCACGCGCTGGGTGCGGCTTACGGTCGCGCCAAGGTGGACGCGATGGCCGAGCGCATCCGCGCCATCAACCCGGCGGCGCAGGTGCAGGCCGTGGAGGACTTCGTCACGCCCGACAACGCGGCCGAACTGCTCGCGCGCCTGCAGCCGGTCGACGTGGTCGTCGACTGCATCGACCAGGTGCAGGCCAAGGCGGCGCTGCTGGCGCAGTGCCGTCGCCTGGGCGTGTTGGTCGTGACCTGCGGTGCGGCTGGCGGCCGGCTCGACCCGACCCGCCTGCGCAGCGATGACCTGGCGCGCGCGCAGGGCGATCCCCTGCTGGCCAAGCTGCGGTACCGGCTGCGGCGTCAGCACGGTTTTCCGGCCGAAGCGGCCGGCCGGGTGCGCAAGTTCGGTATCAGCGCCGTGTTCTCGGACGAGCCGGTCCGGCGGCCGCTCGCCGCCGAGTGTGCAGTCGATCTGCGGGGCGCCGACACGGGCCAGGCCGCGGCTGCGCCGCAGGGCCTGTCCTGCGCGGGCTATGGCTCGGCCGTCACCGTGACGGCACCGCTTGGTTTTGCCGCCGCCGCCGTGGCTTTGCGCCTGCTCGCCAGCGGGTGCGCTGCGGCGCCCGCGCCGGGGGCCCGGGCTGCTGCGGCGACGGCTTGAAACGGCTTGAAGCGGCTTGAAGCGGCTTGAAGCGGCTTGATGCGCCTTGATGGCCGTCAAGTGCCGCCCGGCACGCCGTGTCACGATGCCCTCGACAACTGCAGAGAAGGCGCAGCGCGCCAACCCATCATGTTCAAGAAGATCCTGCTGCCGACCGACGGCTCCGAACTGTCCGACAAGGCCATCGCGGGCGCCATGCAGATGGCCGCCAAGCTGGGGGCCGGGATCGTCGGGCTCACGGTGGTGGAGCCCTATTCGTACTCCTCGCTGTCGGAGTACCGGCCCGAGTCGTTCGACGACTACGAGGCCCGCATGAACGAGGCTGCGGCCGAGCGGCTGGCCAAGGTCAAGTCCGCGGCGGCAGCGGCCGGCGTGGCGATCGAGACGACCACGGTCAAGTCCTTCTCGCCCTACGAGGCCATCATCGAAGCCGCGAGCAAGAACGGCTGCGACGTGATCTTCATGGCTTCGCACGGTCGCCGCGGGCTGAACGCGTTGCTGCTCGGGAGTGAGACGCAGAAGGTACTGACGCACTCGACCGTACCGGTCATGGTGTACCGCTAACGCGGGCACCTGTTGGCGGGCCAGCGCGCCCGCCCCGAAGGGCCGAGCACCAACCCCGACTCGATCGGGGGGCGGGGCTACGGCCCTTCGCCTTTCCGGGCGAACCGAACCGCGTCAGGCGCCGCCGACCTGCCGCAGGACGGCCGCCGGTGGCTGCGCCCCGCCCGCTGGCCTCTCAGCGGGTTGCGGGCGCATGCCCGCCGGCCCTGCGGATTGCCCTCGGTCAAGCGACGTCGTCGGGGCGCACTTACCGTGGCGCAAACCCTTGGAGATCCGCCATGGCCGCTGCCGCTGTTCCCGTCCGCCACGCCGAGATTCTGGTCGGCTTCAAGCCGATCGACGACCTGCACCGCGAGTTCGAGTCGATCCTCGAAGCGCTCAACGACCCGGCGCAGGCCGACTACGGCGAGCACCTGCTGGCGCTGCACGAGCACCTGCTGCGCCACTGCGGCACCGAAGAGGCGTTCATGAAGCAGGAAAGCTATCCGCACCTGGCGCGCCACAAGCGCGCGCACGAGCAGCTGCTCGAGTCGGTGTCGGACGTACGGCGCCGCTTCGATGCCGGCGACATCGAGGGGGTGCGCCGGTACGCCGCCGACCTCATGAACTGGTTCAGCATCCACGCGCAGAACGAGGACGCCGAGCTGGCCAGCTTCCTGAAGGGCATCGGCTGATCAGCCCGGCGCCGCGCGCGCTGCGGCAGCGCGCCGGGCGCTACTCGCTGCTGCCGTCGATCCCGAGCAGCCGCCGGATGTCGCCCGCGGGTCGGCGCTGGCCGGCGCGCGTCTCGGCCAGCGCGCGGCGCTGCGGGTGCGGGTACCAGGACAACTGCACCAGCGAGCCGAAGGTGTCGGACTGCTCGAGCCCGGTGACCATGAAGCCGAGCTTCAGCTTGGCGATGATGATCGCGTTGTTGGCCACGTTGTGGACGCTCTGCACCTGCTGGAAGCCGGCCTCGGCGGCTTGCTGCATGAGCCGCCGCGCCAGCGCGCTGTAGAGGCCGCGCCGGCGCTCCGCGGCGACCACCGCACTGTTGACCATGAAGAACAGCCCCGGCCGCGTCTGCATGCCCCAGCTCCAGCCGGCCAGCGCATCGCCGCGCAGCGCAACCTGGCACAGGCGGTAAGTCGGGTACTGCTCGCGCAGGGCCGGCAGCCGCTCGCGTCCGGCGTCGGTGACGACTGGCTCGTTGACGGTCCAGGTATCGGCGAACAACTGCGCGCGCCACGCCTCGAACAGCGGCTGGAAGCGGGTCCAGTCGGGTGCCACGACGTCGATGCCGTCGAGCAGCGGCTCACGCGCGGGTCGGCTCGCCAGCAGGCCCGCCAGCGCCGCGGGCGCGGCAGCGGCAGCGGCACCGGTCACGGCGCGCTTTCGCCAGTACGGCCGTCGAGCTGCGGCTCGCTGCCTTGGGGCGCTTTGGGCAGGTGGTGCGCAATCCGCCACAGCACGCCGCTGGGATCGAGCAGCGTGAAGTCGCGCATGGCCCAGGGCCGATCGGCGGGCTCGCCGACAGCCACGCCGAACTCCGCCGCAAGGGCGCGCGCCCGTGCATACCAGGCGTCGGCGTCGCTCACCAGCAGGTGCATCTGGAAACTGGCGCAGAAGGCCGGCTCGTCGTAGTGCTGCAGCAGGAAGCTGGTGCTGCCGTGACGAACGTAAGCCAGGTGCTCGTCGTGCCAAGGAATCTCGAAGCCGAGCGACCGATAGAAGCGCTGCGCGAGCGCGAAGTCGCGGGCGGGCACGAACGCCTTGATCTCGAGCGCCTGCAGCGGGTCCATCAGAGCGTCCTGCGCTGCCCCATCTGGCGGCGGATCCAGTCGTGCAGGTGAATCACGCCATCTTCGTGCGGCGTGTGAAACGGCCCGGCGTCGTCCTCGCCGGCCAGCCACAGGGCGCGCCGGCCGCGGTGCAGGCGCGTGCAGACCTCGGCATCCTCGGCCGCACTCTCGGCGTAGGCGGCCTGGTGGGCGGCGACGATCTGCGGCTCGAACGCCCTGATTTCCTCGGGGTAGTAGAACTCGACGATATTGGTGGTGTGGTCGGGGCTGCGCGGCAGCAGCGTGCTGACCACCAGGCAGTGCGGGTACCACTCGAGCATCACGTTCGGATACAGGATGCTCCACACCGTGCCGTACTTCGGCAGCACGCCGCCGTTGTAGGCCAGCAGCGCGTCGCGGTAGCGCGCGTAATTGGGCGAGACCTGGCCCTGCAGGCCGTCCTTGATGCCGAGGATCTGGTAGCTCCACTGCGCGCCGAAACCCCATTCGTAGTTGCCGGGGTCCACCCACTTCTGCAGCCCGGGGTGCATCGCCTCGACGTGATACAGCTCCAGGTAGATCTCCAGAAATGCCTTCCAGTTGAAGGGCAGCTCGTCCATCTGCACGCGGTCGAGCACATAGCCGCTGAAGTCGTAGTCGGCGGCCAGCGGAAAGTCGGCCAGCGCTGCCAGCGCATCGCCGGGACCAGTGAACAGCAGGCCATGCCAGTTGGACAGCGCCTGGCGCGGCAGCGCGCAGTCGGGCGTGCGGTCGAACTCCGGCGCGCCCAGCAGGCGGCCGCTGAGGTCGTAGGTCCACCGATGCGCCGGGCACACCAGGCTGGTCGCATTGCCGCGGCCCTCCATGATCAGCGCCTGCCGGTGCCGGCAGGTGTTGGACAGCAGCGCCACCCCCGCGGGACCCTCGGCGTTGCGCACCAGCAGCTTGCCGTGCTCGGTCCAGGGCAGCGTCATGTAGTCGCCCACCTCGGGCACCATCAGCGCATGACCGGCGTAGCCCGGCCCGCCCTTGAAGATCAGCTCGCGCTCGCGCTCGAACCATGCGGGGTCGAAGTACCAGGCGATCGGCAGCGGCGGCGTGCGGTCGACCAGGCTGGCGTCGAGGTTGGAGCGGCGGCGGGGTGCTTCGGGGGCGTTCATGGCAGCGGAAGGCTGGGAGCGAGCAGATCTGGGACCGGGCGGACGCTGCGAGGTTCGTGCGACGGCAACGTAAATGTACGCGGGTGGTGCGCTGCATCCCATGCGGCGGCGGGATCGGCTGGCACCCGCGACGCCGGCCGAACCGCGGCGGCCGGTGTCGGTGGCGGCCGCTTGTTGGCGGCTTCGGGGTGATGCCCCTTCGACGTTGCGGCCGGGTGCGGCTGAGCACGTCCGGGTGCGGCCGGGTGCGGCCGGGTGCGTCCGGGTGCGTCCGGGTGCGCCCGGCTGCAGCCGGGCGCGTCCATTAGCGACCCGGGACGCGGTGTCCACCGTTCGCGACGGCCGTCCTGCGCCGCAGCGGCCAAGCTGGCGCGCCGCTGATGCATGTCAACTGCTTCGGCCCGCGCGGTGCGCTAATGGGCCGTGGCGCCCGCTCCCCGTTGCTCCAGCCGGATCGCGTTGCACGACCCCGGACCGTCGCGCAGCCGGGGTTCTGACGTGCTCGCGCTGCTGCTGGCGTCGTTGCTGCCGCTGCTGGCCGGCTGCGCCTCCCTGCTGCCCACCTCGCGCTCGGAGATCGTGTCCAGCTGGGGGAGCTACGAGGAGGCGGTGCAGGCGCTCGGCACGCTGCGCGCCTACCAGGCCACGCGCGCCGACGTGCATGCCATCGGCCTAGACCCGCGCAGCAACCCGGCCATCACGGTGCTGCACTTCGCCGATATGCTGCAGCGGTTTTCCACGGCGCCACTGCTGGAGCGCGAGCGACTCGATGCCGGCATGCGCGACTGCCTGCTGGCCGGCCGCCAGTGCACCGGATATGCCGTCAGCGTGCGCAAGATCGAGCGTGACCGCATCGGCAACTTCTGGCTCGATTCGCTCAACTTCCGGCGCGAGACCGCCACCCGCGGCTGGGGCGTCGAGGCGCTGCTGGTGTTCGTCGACGACCGGCTGGTCTATGGCCTGGTGGGCGGTCAGCCCACCATAAATCAGTACGACGTGGTGCGTAACCCGCTGGGCCCGCTGCAGGGCTGGAGTGACCAGGTCATCAGCGTCATCCGCTGAGACGGCCGGCACTGCCGGAGTGCTTCAGGCCAGCCCGTCGCGGCGCGCCTTCTCGGCCGCCTGGAGCGGCGGCAGGCCGCTTTCGTACATGTCCGACCAGCGGGGGTCGTCCAGCAGGTCGTGCGCGCGCATCACGCCCCAGCCGAGTTCACGGCACACGGCGGCCAGCCACTCGAAGAACGTCATCGCTTCCCCCGCCGGGACCTGGCCCGGGCTGCGCCCGACTGTGGGCCGGGCAGGCAGATGTTAGCTGCGCGCTATGCTGGCGCCATTGCCGAGGAAGATCGCCATGCCCGACCGCAACCCCGATGCGCGCGACGCCAGAATGGACGCCACCGACCTGTGGCGCGAGGAGGTCATCACCGACCGCAAGGTGGGCACGCTGCGCGTCATGACCCCCATCACCGCCCAGGGAACAGCCGACGCAGCGCGCGCCCAGCTGTTCGTCGGCGAGGCGCAGATGATGACCAACGTCGGTCCGCTGCCCATCAGCTTCGAGATCGAGGCTGCCACGCTGGCCGAGGCGGTCGACCGCTACGGCGACGCGGCGCGCGAGGCCTTCGAGCGCACGCTGCGAGAGCTGCAGGACATGCGCCGCCAGCAGGCCTCCTCGCTGGTGCTGCCGGGCCAGGGCGGTGGCGCCTTTGCCGCCGGCGGCGTGCCGGGGCTTGGCGGCAAGATCCAGATGCCATAGGCAGGGGCGGCGCCGGCGCCGCAGTGCGGTTGCCGCAAGACCGTTGCGGTTGGCCCCTCGGCGCGGTGGGCAGCCGCGGTGCCGTCCCGCCTGGTCGCCGCGCCGACGGCCGTGCGCCGGTGCCGGTGCGCCGGTACGTCCGGCGCGCGCCGGCCCCATCAGGCACCATCGCGTCATGCGCTGCATCGCCCACCTCGACATGGATGCGTTCTATGCCGCGGTCGAGCTGCTGCGCCGGCCGGAACTGCGCGGGCAGCCGGTGGTGGTGGGCGGCCGCGGCAAGCCAGGGCCGGACAGCCGCGGCGTCGTCACCACCGCCAGCTACGAGGCGCGGCGCTTCGGGGTCGGCAGCGGCATGCCGCTGCGCACGGCGCTGCAGAAGTGTCCCGCTGCGGTGTTCCTGCCCACCGATTTCGACGAGTACCGCCGTGTGTCCCGGCTGTTCAAGCGCGCCATCGCCGAGATCGCCCCCTGCGTGGAGGACCGCGGCATCGACGAGGTCTACATCGACCTGACGGCGGTGCCCGGCGTGGCAGAAGAACAGGGCGCGGCCGTGGCCCGCGAGATCAAGCACAACGTCTTCGTGGCGACCGGCCTGACCTGCTCGATCGGCCTGGCACCCAACAAGCTGCTGGCCAAGATCGCCTCGGAACTCGACAAGCCCGACGGCCTGACCGTGATTGGCGCCGAGGATCTGCCCACGCGTATCTGGCCGCTACCGGCCCGACGCATCAACGGCGTCGGCCCGAAGGCGGCCGCACGGCTGAGCGCGCTCGGCATTGCGACCATCGGCGATCTGGCGCGCGCCGCTCCGGCGCTGCTGGTCGAGCGCTTCGGCCGGCACTACGGGCAGTGGCTGCATCGTGCGGCGCACGGGCTGGACGACCGGCCGGTGGTGACCGAGAGCGAGCCGCGTTCGCGCAGCCGCGAGGCAACGTTCGAGCGGGACCTGCATCCGCAGCGCGACCGCGCTGACATCGATGCCGCGCTGACGCGCCAGGCCGCGCAGGTGGCAGCCGATCTGGCGCGCCGCGGCTATGTTGCGCGCACCATCGGCATCAAGCTGCGCTTCGACAACTTCGTCACGCTCACGCGCGACATCACGCTGCCGGCGGCCACCGGCGACGACACGCTGATCGCGGCCACCGCGCGCGAGGCGCTGGCGCGGGTGCCGCTGCGCCGGCGCATCCGACTGCTTGGAGTGCGCGCCGGCAACCTGTCGCTGCGCGCAGGCATACCGGCAGGGCCGGATGGGCTGACGCTGCTCTAGCCGGCGGCCCGGCTGGATCGGGGCCGCGGTCCGGCCGGGGGAAGCCCGGAACGTCCGGTCGAGACTCGATGTGGCGCACAAGAAAAGAGGGCCCGGGAAACCCCGGGCCCATAAACCACCTTTGGAGGTGGAGGAGACAACTGCTGGCGTTCCAGTAAACGAACCCCACGGCCGAAGACTATCAGAAATTGATGCGTCGCAGCAGAAGCGGGCGATGCCTGCGGGGCTTTTGAAGTGAAAAGTCGACAATTTTGTTTTATGACAAGTAAATGACGTAAGAAACCACTAAAGCAAGCTCTTGCTCTCCTTCGCTGATGCTGCACTGTGACTCAGGAATGGCGCAGCAATCCGGCCACTATCGGGGCATCGCCGAGGTCCGGAGCCAGCCGGCTGCTGCGGCTGGCGAAAGGGGATGCAGCCGACCGGGGCGGGCGAGCAAAGTGGTGCGGATGCCCGGCAGGGCGTCGCTCAGGCCGCGGCTGCGGGCCAAGGACAGGCAGCAACGGACGCACAGGCCCGGCACTTCCCGGGCGGAGCGTCAGTCCGCCTGCAGGTGAGCGCGCTCCGGGTGACGTCGCAGATACGAGTGCACGTAAGAGCACCGCGGGCGCACCCGGAGTCCCGCCTGTTCGGCATGGTCCAGCGCGGCCTCGACCAGCCGGGCGGCGATGCCGCGACCCTCCAGCAGCGGCGGCACCTCGGTATGCACCAGGTGCAGTTCGCCGTCCACCTGGCGGTAGTCGCAGCGGCACAGCCAGCCTTTGACACGCACCTCGAAGCGCTGGGCAGCGGCGTTATGGACGATGTCGAGCGAGGCGCTGGCGGGGTTCGTCATGGCCGTGGCATGGCGCAAAGGGCTGCGGCCGGCGCGATCGCACAGGGGCTTGCCACAGGGGCTTGCGCGCGGCTGCCGCGGCCCGATATAGCACGCGTTGTGAGTGCGGAGGACCCCAAGTTGAACGGAGCATTCTCTGGGCGCGCCTGGCGCGCAGGAACGGCGTGGCTGGCGCTGCTGGCGGCGGGGGTCGCCGCGGTGGGCGGCTCGCTGGTGCTGGCGCAGAACCCACCGAAGGCCGAGCCGCGCAGCGTGACGGCGCGCGGCCCGCTGCTGCCTGCCGAGCAGGCGCTGGTCAACCTCTTCGAGCAGGCCGCACCCTCAGTGGCCTACATCACCACCGAGCAGGTGCAGCAGTCGTTCTTCGGCGCGCAAGTCGCGCAGGGCGCCGGCAGCGGCTTCGTGTGGGACGCGCAGGGCCACGTGGTCACCAACAACCACGTCATCGCCGCGGCGCAGCGCGTCTACGTTCAACTCGACGCCGGCGAGCCGATCGAGGCGCGCGTGGTGGGGCGTGCGCCCGAGTACGACCTCGCCGTGGTGCGGTTGTCGCGGCCGCCGAAGACGCTCAAGCCGATCCCGCTGGGCACCTCGCGCGACCTGAAGATCGGCCAGCACGTGATCGCCATCGGCAACCCCTTCGGGCTGCAGCGCACGCTCACGCAGGGCATCGTCAGCGCCCTGGATCGCGAACTGCCTACCGAGGGCTTTCGCGAGGTGGCCGGCGTCATCCAGACCGACGCGGCGATCAATCCCGGCAACTCCGGCGGGCCGTTGCTCGACAGCGCCGGCCGGCTGATCGGCGTGAATACCGCGATCCGCTCGGCCAGCGGCAGTTCGGCCGGCGTCGGCTTTGCGATCCCGGTCGATCTCGTGAACCGCATCGTGCCGTCGCTGATCGCGCGCGGGCGTGCGCCGCTGCCCGGCATCGGCATCGTGCCCTTTCCGCCCGACGTGGTGGCGCGCGCCGGCATCAACGGCGTGGTGATCGAGCGGGTGCGCCCCAACACACCGGCGGCTGCCGCCGGTCTGCGGGCGGCAGCGCCCCAGCAACGCGACCTCGGCGACATCATCGTCGCCGTCAACGGCCGCCGCATCGAGTCGGTCTCGCAGTTTTCCAACGAGCTGGACCGCGTCGGCATCGACAACACCGCCGAGTTGACGGTCGTGCGCGAACGCCAGGAACGCAAGGTCCGGTTGCGCGTGATCGACGTGCTGTCGAACTAGCCCCGACCTCGCCTCGCCCGGCGCGGGCGTGGGCTTTGCGCCGCGTCGTTCGACCCTGCGGCGCGGCGCGCGGTACGCCGCCCGCGGGTCTGCCTACCGCCGGCCCGGTGTGGCGCCGGGCCAGCCGGGCGGCAGGTTGGAGCGCACGACGCCGTCGTCGCGGCGTGCCGCGTGAGAACGGGGCGAGCGTGTCGACTCGCCGCCGCTGCCCGGGCGGCCGCTGTCCTTGCGCGGCTCGTTGCGGGGTTGAGTGCGCCGGGCATCGGCAGCCGGCGCGGGCTTGCGGGGCTCGTCGCGGCGCGGCTCGCGCTGGGGTGCCGCCGCCGACCGGGCCGGCCCGGCGCCCTGGCCGGCCGCTGGCCGCTGTGGCTGACCGCCCGGGCGGCCGCGACCGCCGCGCCGTTCACCGTCGCCGCGCGGTGCCCTGCCGCGGGCCGTGCTGTCCGCGGCAGGCTGGTCGCTGTCGGCCGGCCGGCTGGCCCCCGGCAGCGGTTGCGGCGCCGTGCCTTTCTCGAAACCGGGCATCACTTCGCGCGGCAGCGCGCGCTTGATCAGCCGCTCGATGTCGCGCAGGTAGGCCATCTCGTCCGGACTCACCAAGGACAGGGCTTCGCCTTCGGCCCCGGCACGACCGGTGCGACCGATGCGATGGACGTAATCCTCCGGCACGTTGGGCAGATCGAAGTTGACCACGTGCGGCAGGTCGTCGATGTCGATGCCGCGTGCGGCGATGTCGGTGGCCACCAGCACCTGCAGCTTGCCGCTCTTGAACTCGTTGAGCGCGCGGGTGCGGGCGTTCTGGCTCTTGTTGCCGTGGATCGGCAGCGCGCTGACCCCCGCCTTTTCGAGTTGCTGCGCCAGTTTGTTGGCGCCGTGCTTGGTGCGCGTGAAGACGAGCACCTGGTACCAGTTGCCCTCACGGATCAGGTGCAGCAGCAGCTCGGGCTTGCGCTTGGCGTCCACTGCGACGACCCGCTGGCGCACGCTTTCGACCGTGGTGTTGCGCGGCGTCACCTGGATGTGCTTCGGATGATCGAGCAGCCCGTTGGCGAGGTCGCGGATCTCATCCGAGAAGGTGGCCGAGAACAGCAGGTTCTGGCGCTTGGCCGGCAGGATCCTGAGTACGCGCTTGATGTCGTGGATGAAGCCCATGTCGAGCATGCGGTCGGCCTCGTCGAGCACCAGGGTCTCGACGCGCGACAGGTCCACGGTCTTCTGGCCGTGGTGGTCGAGCAGGCGGCCGGGGGTGGCGACCAGGATCTCGGGCGCCGCGCGCAGCGCGCTGAACTGCGGATTGATGTTGACGCCACCGAAGACGACGGTGGATTTGAGGGCGGTGTACTTGCCGTACACGCGCACGCTCTCCTCGACCTGGGCCGCCAGTTCGCGCGTCGGCGTGAGGATGAGCACGCGGATGTGCCGCTTGCCGCTCTGGGGCGAGTCGAGCAGCCGCTGCAGGATCGGCAGCACGAAGCCGGCCGTCTTGCCCGTGCCGGTTTGCGCGCCGGCGAGCAGGTCGTGGCCGGCCAGCACCGCGGGGATGGCTTGCGTCTGGATGGGGGTCGGGGCGGTGTAGCCCACGTCGGCGACCGCGCGCACGAGCGCGTCGGACAAGCCGAGGCTTGCGAAGGACATATGAAACTTTCGAGGAGGCCGGCGGCAGCAGGGCTGCCATCAACGACCAGCGGGGAGAATCCGGCGGGAAACGCGGGCTCCGTTTGTCTTGCAACACCTCGGAGCGTCAGGATTGACGGCGGCGATGGCAGTCGACTGAGGCGACCGCGCTGGTCTCATGCCGCGTGAACGCAGTGTAGCAGGCGGCGCGGGCGCCGCCCGATGGGCCGGCCGGCAGCCTAGATCGGCGCGGTCGAGCGCTCGAGCCAGGCCAGCGCCGCGCCGGTGACCAGCGGGGCCACGCGCCGGCGCACTTCGGCGTGGTAGGCGTCGAGCCAGTCGATCTCCTCGCGCGTCATCAGGTTGCGGTCGATGCAGCGGACATCGATCGGGCACAGCGTCAGTGTCTCGAACCTGAGGAACTCGCCGAACTCGGCGCGCTCCGTACCGGTGTCGGCCGACACGTTGAGAACCAGGTTTTCGATGCGAACACCCCACTGGCCGGACCGGTAGATGCCGGGTTCGTTGCTGGTGATCATGCCCGGCTCCATCGCCGTCTGCGGCTCGGGCGGCAGGTGCGGTGTGATGCCGTGCGGGCCCTCGTGCACGTTCAGGAAGTAGCCCACGCCGTGCCCGGTGCCGTGGCCGAAGTCCACGCCGGCCGACCAGATCGGCGCGCGCGCCAGCGTGTCGAGCAGCGGGCTGCGGGTGCCGCGCGGGAAAACGGCGCGCGACAGGTTGATCATGCCCTTCAACACCAGCGTGTAATCGCGCCGCTGTGCCGGCGTGGTGGCGTGTACCTGCACCACGCGGGTGATATCGGTGGTGCCGTACTCGTACTGCCCGCCGGAGTCGATCAGGAGCAGGCCCTCGCCCTCGATCACCGCATGCGACTCCTCGGTGGCGCGGTAGTGGGGCATGGCGCCGTTGGCGTTGAAGCCGGCGATGGTCGCAAAGCTCGGGCTCACGAAGCCCGGCCGGCGCGCCCGCGCCGCGCCGATCTGCTCGTCGATGCCGAGCTCGGTGATGCGCTCGCCGCGCGCCAGCGCCGCCTCGAACCACGCGAAGAACTCGGCCAGAGCCGCGCCATCCTGCTCCATGGCGCGGCGGATGTGCTCGATCTCGTGCGCGGTCTTGCGGCTCTTGGCCAGGGTGGTCGGGTTGATCGCCTCCACCACATGCACGGTGGCCGGCACCGCAGCGCGCAGGCCGTGGGTGACCCGCTTGGGGTCGATGAGCAGCGTGGTAGCGCCCGGCAGGGCTGCCAGCGAAGCGGGCGCCCGGTCGTAGGGCAGCAGATCGATGCCTTCGTCCGCCAGCTGGTCGGCCAGGCGCGGCGGCAGCTTGCCGGCTGCGACGAACAGCGTGGCACGCTCCAGCCCGACCAGTGCGTGGCCGACGAACACCGGGTTGTAGGGCACGTCGGCACCGCGCAGGTTGAACAGCCACGCCAGGTCATCGAGCGTGGCGATGAAGTGCCACTGGGCGCCGAGCGCCCGCATGGCTTGCCGCAGCTGCGCCAGCTTGGCGCGGCGGTCGGCGGCGACGAACTGCGCCTCGTGCTCGAAGACGGCGGCGCGCGGCAGCCCCGGGCGATCGGGCCAGATGTCGTCGAGCACGTCGATGTCGGTCACGAGCTCCACGCCGCGCGGCGCCAGCGCATCGCGCAGCTGCCGCTGCACCGCCAGGCCGAGCACGGCGCCGTCGACGGCGACTCGTGCACCGGGCGGCATGCGGGTCGCCAGCCAGTCGATGTGCGCGGTGCTGGCGGCCACGTTGACCTTCATCAGCTCGATGCCGGTGCCGGCCAGTTGCGCCTGCGCCTGCACCCAGTAGCGGCTGTCGACCCACAGGCCGGCGAAGTCCGCCGTCACGACTAGGGTACCCACCGAGCCGTTGAAGCCCGACAGCCACTGCCGGCCCTGCCAGCGCTCCGGCAGGTACTCCGACAGGTGCGGATCGGCCGACGGGACGATGCAGGCAGCCAGGCCGCGCGCGGCCAGAGCGGCGCGCAGGGCCGTGATGCGGGTGCGCGTCAGCGCGCGCTGGGTGTCGAGGGCGTCCATGCGGGGTCCAGGATGAGTACGTCTTGGCAGTTTAGACGCCGCCAATCGCCGGAAAAGGCCTCGCCGGGGCCTGCTTTCAGCAGCGCGCCCGGACCGTCGCTTCGGTACCTTCTGCGCATCCGTGCAGTGGTCCGCCGAGCGTGGAAGGCGCCCCGATGAAGATGAACGACCTGCCGACTAGCGGTCCCGCTCCTGTCGACCCGTACCGCTTCACCACGATCGCGCATCGCGCGCATCGCTTCGGCGGTCCGCTGTCCGATACCAAGGCGGCGGTCCTGGTCGAGTTGCTCGGACTGAACGCCAAGCTGCAGGTTCTCGACCTGGGCTGCGGCAAGGCCAATCTGTTGGCCATGGTCTTGCAGCGCTGGGGCTGTACCGGCTTGGGCGTCGATGTCAACCCGCACTTTCTCGCCGAGGCCAGGCGTGCGCACTTCGCGTTGGTGGCCGGCGGGCGGCTGAAGCTCGCGGAGCAGTCGGGCGATGTGGTCATGCAGAAGGCTGGTCAGTTCGATGCGGTGCTGTGCCTGGGCGCGGCGCATTACCTGGGCGGTATGCAGCGCCTGCTGATGGAGCTGCGGCGCTGCCTTGGTCGTGACGGGGTGGTGTTGATCGGCGAAGGCTTCTGGTCCCGACCGCCGACGCCAGCCTTCCTCGATCTCATCGGCGGGCGCCAGGCGCAGATGGGCACGCATGCCGAGAACGCGCAGCGCGCTCGCCATGCCGGCTACGACGTCCTCTACACGTCCACGGCCTCTTGCGACGAGTGGGACGAGTACGAGGGCCTGTACGCCAAGAACGTCCTCGACTTCTGCCACCAGCACCCCGACGATCCCGAGGCCGCCGCCTGGCGCGCGCGCGTGGAGCGCTGGCAGGACGGCTGGCTGCGCTGGGGGCGCGAGACGCTGGGCTTTGCCTACTACCTGGTGCGGTCGCGATGAGGCGCGCGCGGAGGCTCGGGTTACGGTGCACGCACCGGTCGCGGCGCTCACAGCGGCCGGACAGTTTGCGCGGCAGAGCCTTCAATCAGGCTTGATCCTGGCCCGCTCGATCACCGGCTTCCAGCGCCTTTGTTCGGCAGCGATGAACTCGGCGAACTCCGCCGGCTTGTCGCCCACCGGCAGCGCGGTGTCGTCGCTGAGGCGCTTGCGCATGC
>Ga0209972_10001077_pt1 | contig 24952 bp, 13 predicted proteins | sample NOAtaG_7_FD_187302 | JGI IMG/M metagenome (GOLD analysis project Ga0209972, IMG submission 187302) | Freshwater lake microbial communities from Lake Erie, under a cyanobacterial bloom - NOAA_Erie_Diel1S_2200h metaG (SPAdes) (version 2) | ecosystem: Environmental > Aquatic > Freshwater > Lake ...
AGCCACAATAGCCGCAGGTGCCCCAATACCACCCACCACTTTAGTTGCCACTACAGCATCAACTGCACAAATCAATTTAACCTGGGTGGATGCATCCACTAATGAAACAGGTTTTCAGATCGAGCGATCTCTAACAACAGCGACAGGCTTTACGTTGGTAGGCACAACTGCTGCCAATGTGGTATCATTTTCCAACACCGGCCTTACAGCAGGCACACGTTATTTTTACCGCATCCGTGCCATCAACGCCACAAGTAACTCTGCTTACACGGCCGAAGCAAATGCCACCACCAGCTTAATTGCCCCAACCACATTGACAGCCGTTGCTGCATCAGCGACCCAGATCAATTTGACGTGGGCTGATGTGTCCACAAACGAAACAGGTTTCCAGATTGAGCGGTCGCTGGCAAGCGCAACAGGTTTTACGGTGGTAGGCACAACTGCTGCTAATGTGGTGTCATTCGATAATACAGGGCTTACAGCCGGCACACAATACTTTTACCGCATCCGTGCGATCAACGCCACAGGCAATTCTGCCTACACGGCCGAGGCAAATGCCACCGCGAGCTTAATTGCCCCAACCACTCTGGCAGCCGTAGCTGCATCAGCGACTCAAATTAATTTAACATGGGTGGATGCCTCGGCAAACGAAACAGGTTTCCAGATCGAGCGGTCGCTGGCAAGCGCAACAGGGTTTACGGTGGTAGGCACAACCGCAGCTAATGTAGTGTCATTCGATAATACAGGGCTTACCGCAGGCACCCAATACTTCTACCGCATCCGCGCTGTCAACGCCACAGGCAACTCTGCCTACACGGCTGAAGCAAATGCCACTACGAGTTTGGTTGCCCCGACCGCGCTGGCAGCCGTTGCTGCATCAGCGACTCAAATTAATTTGACTTGGGTCGATGCCTCGGCAAACGAAGCAGGTTTCCAGATCGAGCGGTCGCTGGCAAGCGCAACAGGCTTTACGTTGGTGGGCACCACCGCAGCTAATGTAGTGTCGTTCGCCAACACAGGGCTTACCACAGGCACCCAATACTTCTACCGCATCCGCGCGATCAATGCCACAGGGAACTCTGCCTATACGGCTGAAGCGAATGCCATCGCTGGCTTAGTCGCCCCAACCACGCTGGCAGCTGTTGCTGCATCAGCAACACAGATCAATTTGACGTGGGCTGATGTGTCCACAAACGAAACTGGCTTTCAGCTAGAGCGGTCGCTGACAACCGCGACAGGCTTTACGTTGGTAGGCACAACCGCAGCTAATGTAGTGTCGTTCGCCAACACAGGGCTTACCGAAGGTACCCAATACTTCTACCGCATCCGCGCTGTCAGCGCCTCAGGCAACTCTGCCTACACGGCTGAGGCAAATGCCACCACGAGTTTGGTTGCCCCGACCGCGCTGACAGCCGTTGCTGCATCAGCAACCCAGATCAATTTGACGTGGGCTGATGTGTCCACAAACGAAACGGGTTTTCAGGTAGAGCGGTCGCTGACAACTGCGACAGGCTTTACGTTGGTGGGCACCACCGCTACAAACGCAGTGTCGTTCGTCAACACAGGGCTTACCGCAGGCACCCAATACTTCTACCGCATCCGTGCTGTCAACGCCACAGGGAACTCTGCCTATACGCCCGAAGCGAGTGCCATCGCTGGCCTAGTCGCCCCGACTACACTGGCAGCCGTTGCTGCATCAGCAACCCAGATCAATTTGACATGGTCCGATGTGTCTACAAATGAAACTGGTTTTCAAGTAGAAAGATCGACCACCTCGGGCACTGGCTTTGTGTTGATTACTACTACTGCAGCCAACGCGGTCTCATTCTCAAATACAGGTTTAACAGCAAACACCAGATATTTTTATCGGGTTCGTTCGGTGAATGCCGTTGGTACTTCTGTCCCCACAGCTGAAGCAAGCGCACTAACGTCAGCACCTGCTGCACCCACAATGTTGACAGCCGTAGCTGCTTCATCCACACAAATAAATTTAACATGGGTGGATGCATCTACTTCCGAAACCGGGTTTCAAATTGAACGCTCATTGACTTCCGGCTCTGGGTTTTCTTTGATCTCCACAGCTGCTGCCAACGCGACTTCGTTTTCCAATACTGGATTGACAGCTAACACCGTTTACTTCTACCGCGTACGTGCAATCAATGGGTCGATTACCTCAGGCTATGCACCACAAGCTACTGCCAGTACGTCCGCACCATTACCGCCAACTACTTTAAATGCATCAGCCTTTTCATCTACTCAGATCAATCTTACTTGGGTTGACGCATCCAACAATGAGACTGGCTTTCAGGTAGAGCGATCCACTACTTCAGGTTCTGGCTATACGCTAGTGACAACCACTGCTGCGAATGCCACTTCTTTTTCAAATACGGGACTCACGGCAAACACATCCTACTTCTACCGGGTGCGAGCCATCAATGCGGTAGGCAGTTCAAACAATACACCAGAGTTTGCTACCAGCACCGCTGCACCAATTATGCCAACTGCTTTGGCTGGAGTAGCCACTTCCACCACACAGATTAATCTCACTTGGGCAGATGCCTCGAACAATGAAACTGGTTTTCAGATTGAAAGATCGACTACTAGTGGTTCGGGGTTCACACTGATCAATACAACGGCCGCTAACGCCACTTCTTTTTCTAATACAGGGCTCACAGCCGGTACCAGGTATTTTTATCGTATCCGCTCAACCAATGGAGTTGGAAGTTCGCTCAACACGCCAGAAGCTGTTGCCGTAGCCAACCTAGTTGCTCCTGCAGCGCTGGCAGCCACTCCAGTTTCACAAACGCAAGTCAATCTCACATGGACGGATGCATCTTCTAATGAAACAGGTTTTCAAATTGAGCGCTCGTTGACTGCCGGTGCAGGTTTTGTCTTAGTAACTAACACGGCAGCAAATGCAACTTCGTTTTCAAATACGGGATTGACGGCAGGAACACAATACTTCTATCGAGTGAGAGCCACCAATAATAGTGGGAGCGGTGTATCTGCTTTTACGGCAGAGTCTAACACTACTACTCCAGAGATTGGCAATGTTCCGGATCTAGTTGAGTTCAACGCACTTAAAGATTTGTTTACTTCTACCAACGGTGCCAACTGGACAAACAAAACCAACTGGCCCACCACTTGGCCGGCTACGGCTACCGCTGCAGAAATGGGGACGTGGTTTGGGGTGGGAGTGACTAATGGAGACGTTACCTCGCTGAACTTTGCCAGCAACAACTTGTATGGTTTACTTCCATCTACGTTGGGCAACCTCACCGAATTAACATATCTAGGTTTTCGTTATAATTCTATAGTTGGAGAAATCCCATCCACTTGGTCAACACTAGTCAAACTGAACTATTTTGATTTTACGTACACCTCGCTATCCGGCAGTATACCGTCCTTTTTCAGTTCTTTCACACAACTCATTTTATTTCAAGTTGTATCCTCACTTGTAACTGGTGATATGCCGAACTTAAGCGCATCCAGTAGTTTACAGTATCTCTTTTTGGAAGGCAATTTCACCCCGGCACCTATTCCGGCATGGCTGCGGAATATGTCCAATCTGAAACACCTTTTTTTGCAAAATTGCAAGCTTACAGGAGGCATTCCACCCTGGATAGGCAGCATGCCATCATTGACTGCGCTGTTGCTAAATGATAACAATTTAACCGGAGGCCTTCCAAATACATTTAGCAACGCCAGCAATATGGAAGCGTTTCTCGTATACGGGAATCAACTTGAGGGTGCTTTACCGTCCACCTATTTTACGGGGTGGAACAAGATATCTAATATCAGTATTGGCCGAAATAATTTTACTTCATTTCCCGATCTCTCGCAGCACCCCAACCGCCAGTTCATGTCTGTTGACATTAGCAATAATCAGTTAGGTTTCGAAAGTATTAGTCCAAATATTAACAAATTTTATCTCTTTAATTATTCACCTCAACAATCAGTTGGGTTTTCTCAAACTATTCCTCAACCTATCAACTGGATTGATCGTGCCAATGTGGACACAAACGGAAGCACAATTTCTCGCAGGGGCAATGCAACCGAATCTTGGGATGCAGGCGCGTTTTCATCTGAGCTGATTGCAGATAATGCTGACGGATACATCGAGTTCGCGGCAGGAGAGACTGAAACGTACAAAATGATTGGGCTTTCCACAATAGATAGAAATCGAACTTATCCTTACCTTTATGGATATCCAAACATCAACTATTCAGTTTATTTTCAGACAAACTCTTCACTTACGGTATTCGAAGGAGGGGTTTTTGTTGGCACTTTTGGTTTAAAGTATGCTTCTGGAGACCTAATACGCATTGAGCGGATAGGATCAATCATTAACTATAAAAAGAATGGCGTAACGTTTTACACTTCGTTGACTCCTTCATCGGGTAAACTCTTTGGCGATTGTTCATTTTATAGAGCTTCGTATACTGAGAATGGCACGATCAATAACGTATCACATACAAAGGCACTTGGCTTCACAACTTCCAGCTTGCTTATTTCGCCCACTATATCTCCAGCGGCAACGGGCACATTTGTGTGGGAAAAGCAACAAACGAACGGTTCGTGGCAAAATGTCAATTCGCTCAACCAGGATGCCACCCAAAAAACATTTAAACGCACCACGGCAGCTGTTGGCGATGCAGGTACATATCGTTTGACGATCACCGAAAGCACTATTACAAACTTAACGTTACAGTCCTATCCGATTGTGGTTCGTTTTGAAGGCGCTATCCCCGATGCTATCGAGTTTGCCGCCCTCAAAGATTTGTTCCTTAGCACTAACGGTGCTGGCTGGACGAATAAAACCAACTGGCCCACCACATGGCCGGCAACAGCAACGGCTGCGCAGATGGGTACTTGGTTTGGTATTGCCGTTGGGAGTGGAGATGTAATAACGATCCAAATGCCGGGCAATAATTTGAACGGCCCCATGCCAGCATCGTTGGGCAATTTAACCTCACTAAAAAATCTAATTGTTTATGCCAACAATATCTCCGGCACCTTTCCGGCCGAGTGGGCTACATTGACAAAGCTGGAGTATTTCGATTTTCGTCATACCGCTATGTCGGGCAACTTGCCTACCTACCCAAAAAACTTCCCCAATCTCGTTTGGCTATCGTTTTATTCTTTCAGCTTAACCGGCTCTATTCCAGATTATAGCGGATTAAACAATCTTCGTGTGCTTGGTTTGTCAGGCAACTTTACAGCAGGCCCAATTCCCGATTGGATTGGAACCCTACCGAGTCTCGCTTATCTTTGGATGGGATACGCAAACCGAACAGGATCGATACCTAGTTGGGTGGGGAACAAACAAACACTCATAAGTCTTTCATTCGAAGCCAACCAGCTTATAGGGGAGATACCGGCCTCCATCGGAAGTTTGAGATACATGACTGGCTTGAACCTGAGCTCCAACCAATTTACTGGAAACCTTCCCCCCAGTTTTTTGAATGGTGCCAACCTGCTTACGCTGTCCATGGCCAATAACAAACTCGTTGGTTCACTCCCAAGTAACTATTTCTCGGGTTGGAACAAGCTTACTTCACTTAATCTATCGGGTAACAACTTCACCTCAGTACCAAACTTGGCCACCAGCCCCAACAAAGCCAACCTCACGGTAGCTGTTGAAAATAATCTACTCGATTTTTCTTCGATAGAGCCTATGGTAAACCAAGGCCTACAAGCATACACTTACGCACCTCAAAAAAACATAAGCGATGTGTCAACCATTACCTTTGGCCTCACTAACTTAACTATACCAGCTCGTCCTTTGACAGTGAACTCCATCATTGTTTGGGAAAAACAACTGCCTAACGGTACATGGCTTAACATTAATGCACAGAACCAAGACGCCACGCAAAAAACATTTACCAAGAGCAACCCCACAGCAGCGGACGAAGGCAATTACCGATGGAGCATGACCAATACGTTAGTCACTGGCATGACATTACAATCTGCACCCATCCAAGTCAATCAACTCTCTTCCCTCACTTCAGCACCCGTCCTCTACAACGGCCTGATCACCACCGCTCGCTGGCGTACCGACAAAGCCTATGGCACTACCGACAGCGAACTAAGCGGCATGTACCTCTACGACTACGATGAAAAATACCAGCTAAAAGAAGCCGTTTTTGCCAGACAGAATTCTTCTGCAAATGGGTACGTACTGGATGGAAACAACTATCGCCTCGCGGGTATGACCTATGACCCTAACGGAAACATAAAGACACTTAAACGCTATGGAGATAAGGGGCAACTGCAGCATAACTTTACTTACACGTATGATCTCACCAAAAACAACAATCAGCTGAAGAGTGTAAGCGGGTATGCCAATAATTATGAATACAATAAAATCGGCCAGATGATTGCCGTTGATAAGACAGATGCAAACGAGAAAGACCAATGGGTAGACTACGATGTAACAGGCAAAGTGGTAGCGGTATATGAAGACGTTGGTAAAACAAAACCCACCGTGCGATATACCTACGATGATCGCGGCTTCCGTTTGACAAAGGTGGCCTATCCGCCTGCCTCGCAGCCCAGTGGAGAGATCAAGACAACTTGGTACATCCGCGATGCCAGTGGCAACGTGCTCAGCATTTATGAGCAGACACTCGATAAAGAGAAGAATGATGGCTCATCTCTTTACACGCAAACGGAAGTCCCCATTTACGGAGCCGGCAAACTGGCCACCTACTACCCGGCACACTCCGTTGCAGCCGATCAGTCAAATACAGATGCAGGCTCAACTGCGTATGAGATTACCGACCACCTGGGCAACGTGCGTGCACTGGTGCGTATCCATGCTAACGAGTACACGGCCACGATGGAAGACGATGGCACAGCCACCTACACCAACCCACGTGTGCGCGAGAATGTGTATTTCAAAAACCTGTTTGAAACAGAAAGGCGCGATTTGCAGATGAACCATACCTCGGATGATGGTTATATTGACACGCCCGCACCCGTTACTAGTTCCTTGCTTCACTGGAGGTACGGCTACACCGATCCGAATTTCGCACCCGATAAAAAATCCGTAGGGCCAGCCATTGCCTTGAGCGTAAGCCCAGGCGACCAGATTGACTTGAGTGCCTGGGCACGATTCAAAATCAAAGACGTTTACAACAACGCGACATCATTGAAGGCCATCATCGCTTCTGCATTAACGAGCCAATATGTTTTTAGCAATGGATTAGAGAGCATTACACAAGCTGCCAGTGCATTAAATGCAGGTGTACTGGCAGCGGTGCCAGCCAACCCAGACGACCCCAATGCACCCAAAGCCTATATCAACTACGTAGTATTCAACAGCAGCTACCTGGTGGTGAATGGTGGCGCACTGCAGGTGCCGGCCAGCGCGGGCTTTATAGAAGAACAACGAAACAACCCCTACACCAATGCCAACCTGACAAAGTTTGATAGCCCCATCACCATTGCACAACCTGGCTATATCTACATATGGGTAAGCAACGAAAGCGAAAACACCGAAGTATGGTTTGACGATGTGAGCGTGATCCATCACAAGCCATTGGTAGCGGAGGCAAGAGATTATGAAGCTTGGGGCGGCATTCTACGCGAGCAGAAATGGGTGGACCTTGATGCGAAATATAGGTATGGGTATCAGGGCAAGTATGCAGAGAAGGATGAAGAGACGGGATGGAATCATTTTGAGTTGAGAGAGTATGATCCGGTGATTGGGAGGTGGACGGTGATGGATCCAATGAAAGAGTTTGCTTCACCTTATGTATCAATGGGGAACAATCCCATAAGTAAAGTGGATCCTAATGGGGGTTGTTCGACATGTATTGTTGGATTAGCTAGAGCTGCGGAAGCAATCACTATTGGTATTGCTGACCTAATGGGCGGATTGTTTGCGGTTAGTGCTTATGTTGGATGGACCGAGGGTGGGCCTATCTTAAATGAGAAGTTTGACGCGATTGTTGACGGGATACCTGGCTTACTAATGAAGGCAGGTGTCCCTGCAAAAGCCCTATATCCATCATCTGTATTAAGTAAAGGTGGTGAACTATTACCAGTCGTTGGTAACATAGTTTCAACTCATGCAAACAGAAAAGATAATCCTAATCCTCATGATGTGTATGAGATATATGGAATGGGGGCTGAAGGGCGGCAAACTTTAAAATTCGGGATTGCGGACCAAAAATACAGTACGTATAATGGCAGAGGGAATTCGAGGCCAACTATGCAGTTAGCTGAATTAAGAGCGAAGTATCCTCATCTAATGATTACTTACCAGATATGGTCTAGAACACAAACCAGAGAACAAGCATTGTTTGTTGAGGCAGCTTTGGTCACAAACTATTTTATAAAAAATCAATCAGTACCTCCAGAACAAGGTCTGCCTATACCTTTCCGTTTTCCCAAGTAGAGATTATTTATGATAAAATACATTCAAATTTTTTATGGTGTTCCAGAACTCGACAAAATGATACTTGGTATCCATATAAATTTAACACACAAGATAAAGGCATTAAAATATGCTAAGTATGATCAAGTAAATATTGTGGTTAAGAATGGCATTGATGGGAAGATTGAAACTCTAGGTATCAGCAGTCGTATTTGTAGTGTTAATATTGAAACAAATGTTAGTCTTTTGAAAGATGCGTCTTATTCAGAGCTATGTATCAAATCATATAGTCTAGCTGAGACAGCATTAGGTGAGCTTTGGAAAAAAAAACAATGGGATACTTCAGATATTGATCATGTATTTAAAGATATTAAGCGCGAAAATTTTGAATGTAATATTATTTATTTTAAGAGAGTAAAGAGCAAAGACTCAAAAATATCAGCAGAACTAATTCTAAATGTCATCAAGGACAAGGCTACTTTTTTTCTAAGGATTTTTGATGTCAATGTAGTTAAAGAATTAAAGGTTATAAGTACTATCGCAAATCCAGTTTTATTTTCACGCTTTTTTCATAACCATTTTTGGGACAAAGAGAACATCTACGTGATAAGTGATAAAGAGAGGGAAATTTTTATACAATGTGATATTTATAATAGTTCAGTTGAGGTTAAATTTGAGGAAAGGACGTTTAAGAAATCTGATTTAAAGTCATTTTTTGATTTACTATTTTATGAAGATGGTGTTGATAACAGTCTTAAGCTGTATCAGCTACCGCTTATTTAACTCAGCTATCGGTAGTTTGTGTTAGTCTAATTTGCTGTCCCCAGCTATCCGTAGTTTGTAATAGTCCGAGCTGCTGTCCTTAGCTTGCAGCTAAGGACTAACACTAAAATTAGCGCGGATGTTGTGAGGTTGTAATGAGTGGTAGGTCGTGCAGTAAAGAGATTGAAAGCCTAATCGAGAAAGTTGGTTGGTTTTTTTATGCCACGTTTTTGAGAACGGACGAGAGTGTGTCCTTTAGTTTTTTCTTACCTACAAAAGCACCTCGTTGGCGCGCGTTTGCAACGCGCTGCCGCTCCTAGCAAATTTGCATTCTACTTGCCGCCTCGTTATTTTTAGTTCATGTCAGAGAAGTACAAGTTCTGTGATCCTGCGGGAATGTATTTTGTAACAATGTCCCCCCGCTGGCGCAAGCATCCGCTTGTGCCATCAATGGATGACAGAAAGCCCAACTGAAATTATCGGTTGGGCTTTTTTTATGCCGCGTACGCTTTTCGTGTCTTGGTATCCCTCAAGAAAGCATCGAGGAAAGAGAATACGGTTTTTTGTTCTTCAGTGGAGAGCTTCTGAATCAATGTTGGTTTTTTTAAAAAGTTAAATGATTCAATTTGGATTTGGTCACTCAACGAGAACGAAGCTAGTTTAGCAAAAGAAGTTTTGTGGAAAGCTAATTTGATGATTAAAAAGTAATCCCCGTTGGCGCGCGTTTGCAACGCGCTGCCGCTCCTAGCAAATTTGCATTCTACTTGCCGCCTTGTTATTTTTAGTTCATGTCAGAGAATTACAAGTTTTATGATCCTGCGGGAATGTACTTTGTAACAATGTCCACTGTGGGTTGGGTGGATTTATTTACACGCCCTGAACTGAAACATGTAATTATTAACTCATTGCGTTATTGTCAGAAGGAGAAGGGATTAGTGATCCATGCCTGGTGTTTGATGCCCAGCCATCTTCATCTGATTATAAGTTCAGAAGATAGTTTATCAGATATTATTCGAGATTTTAAAAAACACACATCTAAAGAATTGGTTAGAACAATGGAACATATTCATGAAAGCAGGAAAGGTTGCCTGCCTGCCGGACAGGCAGGGATACTTGACTTGTTCAGTGAAGTCGCGGATCATCTAAAAAGAGTGAAGAATTACAAAGTCTGGCAAGATGGCAACCATCCTGAAATACTTACTTCCTTGCCCTTGTTGGAGTTCTTCTCCAACAAGCGAGATGCGAGTGAAGCCCTGCCGGGAAAAACGGTTTGGGCTTTTTTTATAAGCATGTTTCTTACTTCGGGATAGCTTTGAGGAGTTCGGCTAGTTCTTTATCGGAGAGGTTTTCTTTTTCGGACTTGTCGTAAATGGAGAGCAGGTAAACGGTAGCATCCGTTACCACAAAGTTTGTAATAACCCTTGCCCCGCCAGATTTACCTTTTCCTTTAGAAGCAATGGAGATACGGATTTTAAAACAGCCTTTGCCAATAGCCGTGCCCTGTTCAGGGTTTTCTTTGAGTTCCTGCACCAGTTCCAAAAGTTCCTTTCTGAGCGAAGCATATTTTTTGATGAGCCTTTTAGCTTGCTTCTCAAATACAGCAATGGATTTTACATTATAGCTCATTCAAAAAATCTTCAGCGTTACGGGCTTTCTTTTTGCCGGCCCTGATGAGTTTCATTTCCTCAACAGCTTCGCGTATCTCTTCCATCAACAAAGCCTTGGCATCGGTAAGCTGCTTAGCCTTAACAAAAGAAATACTTTTCAATACATCCATAAGAGAGGAAGCTTTGTTATCAGGTATGTCTAATAATATTTTCATGGTAGTGTTTTTAGTGTTACAAATCTATCAACTGGCTTTTACTTAGCGTAAGCCTTTTTTGTTTTAAAGTCGCGCAGTGCCATGTCGATCATATTGAGTACGAAGTTTTTATTTTCTTCCGAAAGGGTTGAAATATCCTCGAACCTTCGCATGGTGCTTTTGTCGAGTTCCATTTTAGTTTTACCGATCAGGTAATCGACAGAGACTTCCAGGGCATCCGCGATCTTGGCCACTGCCTCAATGGAAGGAGAAATATCCCCGCGTTCGTAGCGGCCAATCACATCACCAGATGTTCCGATCATTTTTCCGAGTTCAGCCTGTGAAAGTTCCTTTTTCTTGCGCAGGATCATCATATTATCAGCTAAAGCCATAATGATAAGTATTTAAAATGACGTTAAAAACAGTGTTTTTGTAAAAATAGCTGTATGATAGGTCTTAAACAAAGAAGATCAGGCTTGCTACTTTCGGATTGATCGTTTAGATTTACGACTGATAAGTCAGAACGAAAAATATTTTCATTCATGGAGATAGTCGATATCAAAGCCCAACTCACGATAGGCCAAGTCTTGGGCCATTACGGACTGAAAGCGAACCCGAGCAAAATGCTCTGTTGCCCCTTCCATAATGACAAGACCCCGAGCATGCAAGTGTACCAGGAGACCAACACGGTTCATTGCTTCTCATCGAACTGCAAGCTGCACGGCAAAGCCATAGACGTGATTGATTTTATCCTGCACCAGGAAGGCATCACTAAGCATGAAGCAATCAACAAGGCAAAGGAGCTTGCCGGATATCAAGAACCAGCACAGCCTTTTGAAAAATTGTTTAAAGTGTTCCAAACTACACTGAAGAAGAACGAGAAAGCGCAAGCCTACCTAAAAGAACGGAACATCGAGAAGGCAGAAGCAGGCTTTAACTCCGGGACCTGGGAGAACTTAAAACAGTGTGTAATCTTCCCGCTCCGCGATAAGAAAGAAAAGATCGTGAGCCTTTACGGCCGTAGCATCCACAACAACACAGAGGCGAAACACTTTTACACACGCAACAGGAAAGGACTTTATCCGAGCTGGCCAAAGTCAGACACAAAACAGTTGATCGTAACAGAAGCCATCATTGACGCAGCTACACTAACACAACATACCAGCTTCACGGTGTTAGCTTGTTACGGAACAAATGGATTTACTGCAGAGCATGAGCAAGCGATCAAAGAGTTAAAACAATTGGAAGAAATAATAATCTTCTTTGATGGCGATGAAGCAGGGCGAGAAGGAAGTAAAAGAGTTGCAGAGAAGGTGAATGCAATTTTCAAAGGCAAGTTGTCAACGGTCAACACACCAGAGGGAGAAGACATCAATAGTTTATCCATCTCGCATGAGAAAGAAATCTTCACACATCTTTTGTCAACACGAAAATTTTTTTCTTCAAATGAAGAAAAAAAGCCACAGCCTAAACCATCGAACCCACAGTTCGACAGTTCAAACCCGCTCAAACTTATCTATCGCACATTATCAGCGAACTACTATGTAAAAGGAGGCTTACGCCATGAAGCCGACAGTATGAGAGTGAGCCTTGACATCGAGCATCCGCAAAACAACCGTAAGAGCAGAAGCAAAGTTGACCTGTACGAAGACAAACAAGTAGAACGGATAGCAAGAGAAGCAGCTGAGAAATTGCAACTACGCTCAGACTTGATACAACTCGACTTAGAACAATTTACCGAACTACTCGAACAGTACAGAGAGAAACAGAACGCACCGAAAGAAATTGCACAAACGGAAACCAACATTACTTTACAGTACGGAAAGCAAGCAATAGATTTTTTGACAAAGCCGAGCCTGATAAAAAGATGGAATGAGTTGATAGGCAAAGCCGGAGTGGTCGGAGAAGATAACAGCCGGATATTTTTAATGGCCATCTCGGTCACGCACAAGATGCGCGAGCCGCTGCACGCGCTCATACAGGGAAGTAGCGGGAGTGGCAAAACACATTTGATGGCGAAGGTCTACAACTTCATACCATTGGCAGACAAGAAGAATTTTACGAGAGTAACCGAAGGTAGCTTGTACAACTATGGCATTTACGACCTGCAAAACAAATTGATCTGCATTGAAGATTTGGACGGCATGAAAGAAGAAGCCCAGTTTGCTTTTAGAGAGCTTCAAAGTAAGGGCATGATCATCAGCAGCACAAGTACGAAGGACGACAACGGGAACATCAGCGCACAGGAGAAAACAGTTTACGGCCCGATAGCAAGTATGAGCTGCACAACCAAAGGGGAAATCTACGAGGACAACATGAGCCGGTGTTTTATCATTGCGGTAGATGAAAGTCATGAGCAAAGCAAAAAGGTAATCCAATATCAAAACCAAAAAGCAAGCGGCCAGATAGACGAGCAGAAAGAGAAGCAATGCACAGAGTTTATACAAACGCTTGTCAACTTGTTAAAGTCTTATGATGTGGTCAATCCTTACGCGGACAAAGTACACCTGCCGGAAGAAGCGCACAAGATCAGGCGATTGAACGGCTTGTACCAGGCGTTTGTAAAAGCCATTACCCTCATGCATCAATACCAACGGAAGAAAGACAACAGGGGAAGACTGATCAGCGAGAAAGAGGATCTACAAATAGCAGCCGAAATACTTTTTGAAAGTATCTTACTCAAAGTCGATGAACTCGATGGAAGCCTGAGACAGTTTTATGAACGATTAAAACTCTACATCAAAACAAAAGGGAATGGCCATCACGAGAGTTATGAGTTTGGGCAACGTGAAGTAAGGCAAGCGCTACACGTGAGCAAGAGCCAGCTTCAAAGATATTTGCATGACCTGGAACAACTCGAATACATCCGTCAATCAGGCGGCTACAGCAACAAAGGGTTTAACTACAAAGTATTGTACTGGGACAACAATGAAGTGTTGAGAGCAAAAGTAAAGCGGTACTTACAAGGCCAGCTTGATCAACTTGAGTTAGCCACTGCTTAAAAGATCAGTTAGCGACCCATACACTTGGGTCACCAGACGGGTCGCCAGAATCTTTGAATCTGAAACAGAAACAAAGAAAAGAAGCTGAAATAAGTCTGGCGACCCGTGACCCAAAAAAGTGTTAAGAGAGAATCTAACTACGCTAAAGCTTCGTCAGGTAAATGTTTACACTCCATCACATCGAATACAACCACTTGGTAAAAAACTTTGCTGATCACCTGCAGCGGTTAGGCTATAGCAAAGGGAGTCAAAGCATGCTTCCTAAATGTGTTCAAGAATTTTTATACAAGCAAGAGCAAGAAGAGCTTTATGACCTTACGGAACTAACTTCATCCGATATCACAGATCATCACGAATATTTACAGCAACGGCCAAACCAGAGAAGACCCGGAGGGCTCAGCGAAATGATGATCAACCACCACGTGTATGCACTGAAACTGTTTTTCAACTGGCTGCAGGAACTGCGGACGATAGAAGAAAACCCAATGAGTGCGCTGCACTTTGAAAAGCCAACGAGCAAAGCCCATGAAGTGCTCGCACGCGAAGAAATAATAAGCTTGTATGAAGCCTGTGAGACGTTGAAAGAACGCGCCATCCTGCACGTGTATTACGGTTGTGGACTCAGGCGAGATGAAGGTGTGAAGCTGAACGTAAGCGATCTACAGTTCAGGAATAAAATGCTGTACGTGAGAGAAGGCAAAGGAGGAAAGAGCAGGGCAGTGCCAATGACAGAGAAGATCAGTGAAGAATTAAAAGCCTATTGTTACCAGGAGCGAAAATCAAAAGCCAACGAACCAGCATTTTTTGTCCACCAGCTAGGAGCGAGAATGCACGGCCATGAGGCGAATAAGCTACTGAAACAAATAAGTGAACGGGCACAGATCACCAAAGAAATCAGCTTACACAGTTTGCGCCACAGCATCGCCACGCATTTATTAGAAGGCGGATTGAGTGTTGAGTATGTGAGAGATTTTTTAGGTCACTCGTATTTAGAAAGTACTCAGCGTTACACGCATATCAAGAATGTAGCTGCATGGATTTAAAAACTTACTTGCAAAAGAACCTGAGTCCGGCCACAGCAGCACGATACGGACGCGATCTACAATATTTTTTTCTTCAACTGAAAAATCCTAATGCAGCATCTTACAAACAGATCATGGACGTGATCGGAGCACTGCGCAAGAAATACAACAACCCCAAGACAGTGAACAGGATTTTGGCAGCCATCAAAAAGTATTACGATTACTTACTGAGCACCGGCACACGCAAAGACCACCCCTGCAAAAGCATTACGTTACGCGATACGAGGAGAAGAAGTTTACAGCTACAAGATTTATTTACAACCCAAGAACTTGAATATCTTATTGAATCAAAACCAAAGTTCCAACGCAACAGGAAAGTAAACCAGACACGGAATAAATTATTGTTGAGCTTACTTGTCTATCAAGGTATGGCGAGAACGGAAATCAGCAAGATAGAATTACAAGACATCAATCTGGAGGAAGGGACAATTAAAGCAAGAGGAGATGAGCGGACCAACAGCAGGATCTTACCACTGAAGGCAAAGCAAGTACATTTGATTTACGAGTACATGAACAAAGAACGACCAAAAGTAAAAAGCGAGAAGTTGTTTATCGGAATGAGAGGCGACCCCATGAGTTCGGATTGTTTGTGCAGGATTGTTTTACGTTACCAATATCTTTTTCCTGAGAAAATGTTGAACAGTCAAACGATCCGGATGAGCGTGACGAGAAACTTATTGAAGGAAGGAAAAGACATTAGAGTAGTTCAAACCTACATGGGACACAAGAGCCCGGGCACAACGGAGAAATACAAACAGAGCCACACCGAAGAGCTGAAAGCTGAGATACAGAAGTACCATCCGATAAAATAGTCTGCCCACAAATCCCCCGACCGCACAGCCTGTCCCGCACCCACGCGGGAGCCAACACACATGCCGACCCGCGCTTGCCATCCTTCGGCATGGCTCAAGGTAGAAGCGGTGTGCAAGCACTTTTTGTTTGTGGCCTCGGACGAAAGGCCGCGCCAAAAACTTTTGCAGGCAGCGAGCAGCGGCATGGCCATGGCGCAGAACAAAGGATGAAAAACTTTTAAAGGTCTTTGTTCCGCGCCACCGCCATCTGTTTTTTTATTTTTTTTCACTGCCTGTCAAAAGTTTTTGTCACGTCCTTCGCGCTCGGACGTGATTGATTATTTTTTTCCCTGCGGGGCTAAGGCCAACCACTCACACAAACAAAAAGTGCTTGCACGGGCTTATGGCCGCCTTAAAATTTTGCGGGGGGAAAGCGGTGGCGGCCATGCCCCTTTTTTCGTGCGCGCCTTGTTCCGCGCAGGCTCCCCCCGCAACCCCCGTACGCCTGCGCGGGCGCGCGCTGACGCACGAGTATTGCTGACGCCAGAGTAGGTTGACACACGCGTAGCTGACGCCAGCGTAACTGCACTTTAGCAGCGCCATGAAAGCTCATCGCCAGAAATAAATCAGTAGTTGGCTTGCATCATTTTTTTGAAGCTGAAGTGATGAAACGTTTAGAGTAACAGAAACCGATTAGCCCCCATCACTTCACCTTCAAAAAAACGTGACCTTCCTCGCGGAAAAGAAGGTGACGTTTTTTTAAAGCACAAGTGCGAAAGCTGTACACTCCATCGCCTGAAACCGAAACGCGATGAGCACTTGTGGTTTAAAAAAATGAAGCAAGGCAGCCGTACACGTTGACCGAAGCAGTAACTACTCTCTGCCGCGCTAGGTGAAATCCACGAGATATTTTATCAGTTTACACGAATCTTGAATCGAAGTTGCGAGCCTGCACTGCGAGTCCGAACGAAGCCGCCCGGGGAGAGTTCCCGCCTCAAGCGGGGCGACCGGGCGTGTCTGAGTGAGGCCGCAGGCGAGCACAACAAGGGCAGCGTGCAGACTGCACAAGTGCTGAACGAGGAACACCTTTTATCTTTTGTCCGGGTGACGAAGTGAAGCTCTTGTGCAGGATGCAGGTAGCTGCCGTGAGGTGAAGCGCAGCACCAGCACAAGGCATGACAGCATGGAGCGCAGCGGAACCTTTGGCGAACGGTTGATGCTGCACTCAAAAAAAAGTAAAATCAAAAAGCAGCATGAACCGTGAGTGCTGGCGTGACTTGTGCGTGCCAGCGTAACCGAACACCTTTTAACCTGTCGAAACGTTCCACTGGTTTACACTTCGTAGAGCGACCACCGGAAGCGAAGGGATGATCTATGACACGATTTTTTTCTTTCAACTGAAAAGGAAAAACGCTTATCTTTAGGCTTCACTCAGTCGGGGTGAAATTGTTCTTTGAAGGAGTGCTAGGGCTTGAGAAAAGTTATTCCAAAAGTTGCGCAGGGAAATATCGCTATCAATACCAAGGACAGTTTGCAGAGAAAGATGAGGAGACCTCATGGCAACACTTCAGAAGGAGAGAATATGATCCTGTTATAGGAAGATGGACTTCTGTTGATCCGAAGAGACAGTTTTACTCATCATATTTAGGGATGGGTAATAACCCGATTAGTGGTTTTGATCCAGATGGTGGTGATGTAATTATTTTAAGCGCTCCTCAAGGTGCAGGTGGTTATGGGCATGCAGCTATGTTGGTGGGAAATGATCAGACAGGTTGGAAATATATCTCCAAAGATGGTACGGGGGGAATGGGTGGTGCAGCTGGTCCACCTAATCAATCAACGATTGATGCCGTTGGCTCTCCAACATTTGCAACACTTCAAGACTTCTTAGGATCTCGCTTCAATCAGGATCAAGATACTCCCAGTGCAAGTGAATATCATTTTGGTTTGCAAATAGAGACAGACGAGGCAACGGATGCAATGATTATTGCATCTGCAAAGAAAGGAGCTTTACAAGCCTACGATGTTTTTTCTGATAACTGTATGCAAAACTGTACGAGGCCTTTAGTAGAGCAGGGACTATTGCCTGGACGTTTTGGCAACATGGTTAGACCCAATAGAACGTTTGATGATATGCTGAACCATTTCATAAAGAACAACAATTTTGATTCACAGATTTTTCAAGGCTATCATTTTTGGAATAATTTTCACCTTATAAGAGAACAACTTCCCAAAGGAACGATTGAAGTAGGACCACTTGAGTATAAAGGAGTTGTTAAAGACTGATTGTATGAGGAAAGCCGTTGCAATTGTAATTTGTATTTTCGTTTTGTGGCTAATACTGCAAACATTTATTAAGTCATTACAATTTGACTTCATCAATCACGGTGGCCGTGGCCTTTCATTCTCTGAATCAAAAGAAGAAGCAATTGAACGAGGCGTTTATATATGTGACCTTGAACTTATTTCTTTTCATTCAGCAGACAGCGCAATAAATTTTAAAATAAAAGCAGCTTGGGTCGAGAAGCTTTGGAAACAAGGGACTTGGTACTGGACCACAAAACCGCGAGACATAGGGTATCGAATAATGATGAACACTTCATTGACTGAGAATGAGGAGAATAAATTGCATATCATCAAAGTTTCAGCAACAGACAACTCTGAATCAATTGGTTGTGTTGTAGGAATATGTACAGGAATGGTTAGAAGTTTACCGTCAACAGACACATTGAAATACAATTTACGAAGAGAGGATAATTTAGATTTTAGCGAGGGTAATATTATTGGAGAACTGGTACTGGTGGTAAAGAGAAATTAAAATTTTAGACCTTGAAACAGAGCCCAATCGAGAAAGTCGGTTGGGCTTTTTTTTATGCCACGTTTTTGAGGACAGATGAGAGCGTGTCTTTGAGTTTTTTCTTACCTACAAAAGCATCAAGGATCATAAAGAGCGTTTTACGTTCTTCATCAGTGAGACCTTCGATCAACCTAACCTTTTCCATCGCGGTGCTGTCGTTGGAGTTTACTTCGTGAGACCCTTCCTCAGAGAACAGTTCAGAGAGTTTTACACCGAGTGCTTTGGCGATCCGCTCCAGCGTACTGAAAGCAGGATCAGTTTTACCGCCCTCGATGCGTGAGTATTGGGCCGCACCCATATCAATAGCGGTGATCACATCCTTTTGGGATAGGCCTTTGGCCTCCCTGATTCGCTTTATGTTCTTACCTAAATCCATTTTATAGCCTAATAGAGCAACTAATTTACCTTTTAGTGCTGTTTTGTGCAACCTGATAGCCATGAGTATGTTTGTTTGTTGACTTATAAAGCAAATATACTTACTATTGCGGAGTTGCTTTAAGAGTCAAAATAAAAATTATGGAGATAGCCGATATCAAAGCCCAACTCACGATAGGCCAAATCCTGGACCACTACGGATTGAAGGCCGACAAGAACCACCGCCTTTGCTGCCCCTTCCATGGTGACAAGACCCCGAGCATGCAAGTGTATTTGGAAACCAACACGGTTCATTGCTTTTCGAGTAACTGCAAACTACACGGCAAGGCGATAGACGTAATTGATTTTATCCTTCACCATGAAGGCATTACGAAACACGAAGCGATCAACAAAGCGAAAGAGTTAATTGGCTATCAAGAGCCAGAGCAACCCTTTGAAAAATTGTTCAAGGTCTTCCAAGCTACACTAAAGAAAAATGAGAAAGCCCAGGCGTATTTGAAAGAGCGCAGCATCGAAAAGGCGGAAGCTGGTTTTAACTCCGGGACATGGGCGAACTTGAAACAGTGTATAATCTTTCCACTAAAGAGCAAGCAGAATAAAATCGTTAGTCTTTACGGAAGAAGTATTTACAACAATGAAGAAGCAAAGCACTTCTATACCCGAAACAGGAAAGGACTTTATCCAGGCTATCCGAAAGCAGATACAAAGCAATTGATCTTAACAGAAGCGATCATTGATGCAGCAACACTTTTACAATGTACCGATTACAAAATACTTGCTTGCTATGGTACGAATGGATTTACAGCAGAGAATGAACAGGCGATCAGAGAGTTAAATCAGTTGGAAGAAATAATAATCTTCTTTGATGGTGATGAAGCTGGAAGAGAAGGAACAAAGCGAATTGCTGAGAAGCTGCACCAGCTAAAACCAGAAATTAAAATCAGTTCGATCAATACACCGGAAGGCGAAGACATCAACAGCCTGGTGCAAAGTCATGAGAGTGAGATACTCGCACATCTGGTCGAAAAGAGATCGCCACTTTCTTTTTCAAGTGAAAGAAAAAATCCAGCATCGCCAACAAACTTGCAACTCGATACAAGCAATCCGCTCAAGATCATTTACCGCACTCTGACAGCTAACTACTATGTGAAAGGCGGATTGCGCAATGAAGCTGACAGCATGAGAGTGAGTTTAGATATCGAGCATCCGCAGAACAAAAGAAAGAGCCGGAGCAAACTTGACCTATACGAAGACAAGCAGGTAGAAAAAATTGCACGTGAAGCCGCAGAGAAATTGCAACTGCGTTCCGATCTTATCCAACTTGATTTAGAATTGCTCACCGAACTACTCGAACAACACCGCGAGAAAATCAACGCACCGAAAGTCTCTCCCTCCGGGGGAGATTTAGAGGGGGCTATCTCTTCACCATACCAAAAGCAAGCGACAGAATTTTTATCCAAGCCCGACTTAATAAAAAGATGGAACGAGTTGATTGGCAAAGCCGGAGTAGTGGGAGAAGAGAACAGCAGGATATTTTTAATGGCCATCGCCATCACGCACAAGATGCGAGAGCCGTTGCATGCGCTTATCCAGGGATCGAGCGGCTCAGGCAAAACACATTTGATGGCCAAGATCTACAACTTCATACCACTGGCAGACAAGAAGAATTTTACAAGAGTAACAGAAGGCAGCTTGTACAACTATGGCATGTACGATCTACAAAACAAACTGATCTGCATCGAAGATCTTGACGGGATGAAAGAAGAAGCACAGTTTGCGTTTAGAGAGTTGCAGAGCAAAGGCATGATCATAAGTAGCACCAGCACCAAAGACGATAACGGGAACATCAGTGCCCAGGAGAAAACAGTTTACGGGCCCATTGCTTCCATGTCATGCACCACCAAAGGAGAAATCTATGAAGACAACATGAGCAGGTGTTTTATAATCGCAGTCGATGAAAGCCATGAGCAGAGCAAAAAAGTAATCCAATATCAAAACCAAAAAGCAAGCGGGCAGATAGACGAAGTAAAAGAGAAGCAATGCACAGAGTTTATACAAACGCTTGTCAACTTGTTAAAGCCTTATGATGTAATCAATCCTTACGCGGACAAAGTCCATCTACCAGAAGAAGCGCACAAGATCAGGCGATTGAACGGACTGTACCAGGCGTTTGTAAAAGCGATCACACTCATGCACCAGTACCAGAGAAGAAAGGATGAACGAGGAAGATTGATTAGCGAGAAGGAAGATTTACAGATAGCTGCGGAGATATTGTTTGAAAGTATTTTACTCAAAGTAGATGAACTGGATGGAAGTTTACGGCAGTTCTATGAGCAGTTGAAAGCTTACATCAAAACAAAAGGTAACGATCACTACGAGTTTGGCCAAAGAGAAGTAAGGCAAGTGCTTCACGTGAGCAAAACGCAATTGCACCGCTACCTGCACGACTTGGAGCAACTAGAGTACATCCGGCAATCGGGAGGCTATGCGAACAGAGGTTTTAATTACAAAGTGTTGTACTGGGACAATGTGCAAGCGATGCGATCAAAAGTAAAGAGACATTTACAAGGGCAACTCGATCAACTTGAGTTAGCAACAGCTTAAAAAATATAGCTGGCGTTCCAAACCCTTGGAACACCAGATGGAACGCCAGAATCTTTGAATCTGAAACAGGAACAAAGAAAAAGCCTCAAAATCGGTCTGGCGTTCCGTGTTCCAAGAAAGTGTTAAGAGAGAAAAGGCAAAATGTTTAAGCTGCACTACATCGAATATAACCACTTAGTAAAAAACTTTACTGATCACTTGCAGCGGTTAGGCTATGGCAAAAGCAGTCAGCGCATGTTACCCAAGTGTGTGCAGGAATTTTTATGCAGACAAGAGCGGAACGAACTCTACGATCTACCCCAACTCACTTCCTCGGACATCTTAGATCATCACGAATATTTACAACAACGTCCCAACATGAAAAGACCGGGAGGCCTTAGCGAAATGATGATAGCCCACCACGTGTACGCACTGAAATTATTTTTCAACTGGCTGCAGGAATTACGATTACTAGAAGAAAATCCCATGAGTGCGCTACACTTTGAAAAGCCCACGAGCAAAGCCCATGAAGTCCTCACGCGCGAAGAAGTAACAAACTTGTATGAAGCCTGTGAGACATTGAAAGAACGTGCCATCCTGCACGTGTATTACGGTTGTGGACTCAGGCGTGATGAAGGCGTGAAGCTGAACGTGAGTGATCTACAGTTCAGGAATAAAATGCTTTACGTGCGCGAAGGCAAAGGAGGCAAGAGCCGGGCAGTGCCAATGACAGAGAAGATCAGTGAAGAACTGAAAGCCTATTGTTACCAGGAGCGGAAATCAAAACCCAACGAGCTTGCTTTTTTAATCAATCAACGAGGTACACGGTTGCACGGCAATGATGCGAACAAACTATTGAGAGCGATCATACAAAAGTCTGACGTCTTGCATCTTGCTACTAAAGTCTCTTTGCACAGCTTGCGCCACAGCATTGCCACGCACTTACTGGAAAGTGGTTTAAGTGTTGAGTATGTGCGAGATTTTTTAGGACATGCTTACTTAGAAAGTACACAGCGTTACACCCATATCAAAAATGCAGCAGCATGGATTTAAAGACTTACTTACAAAAGAACCTGAGCTCATCGACAGCAGCGCGATACGAGCGTGACCTTCAACTTTTTTTCTTTCAACTGAAAACACCGAATACAGCAACGTACAAACAGATCATGGATGTGATCGGATCAGTAAGAAAAAAATATAGCAACCCGAAAACAGTCAACCGCATTTTAGCAGCCATCAAAAAGTATTACGATTATTTGCTGAGCACCGGCACGCGAAAAGATCATCCCTGCAAAAGCATTACGTTACGCGATACGAGAAGAAGGAGTTTACAGCTACAAGATTTATTTACAATCCAAGAACTTGAATATCTTATTGAATCAAAACCAAAGTTCCAACGCAACAGGAAAGTAAACCAGACACGGAATAAATTATTGTTGAGCTTACTTGTCTATCAAGGTATGGCGAGAACGGAAATCAGCAAGATAGAATTACAAGACATCAATCTGGAGGAAGGGACAATTAAAGCAAGAGGAGATGAGCGGACCAACAGCAGGATCTTACCACTGAAGGCAAAGCAAGTACATTTGATTTACGAGTACATGAACAAAGAACGACCAAAAGTAAAAAGCGAGAAGTTGTTTATCGGAATGAGAGGCGACCCCATGAGTTCGGATTGTTTGTGCAGGATTGTTTTACGTTACCAATATCTTTTTCCTGAGAAAATGTTGAACAGTCAAACGATCCGGATGAGCGTGACGAGAAACTTATTGAAGGAAGGAAAAGACATTAGAGTAGTTCAAACCTACATGGGACACAAGAGCCCGGGCACAACGGAGAAATACAAACAGAGCCACACCGAAGAGCTGAAAGCTGAGATACAGAAGTACCATCCGATAAAATAGTCTGCCCACAAATCCCCCGACCGCACGGCCAACACACATGCCGACCCGCGCTTGCCATCCTTCGGCATGGCTCAAGGTAGAAGCGGTGTGCTGCGCACAAGTTGTTCAGGCCTCGCGGCAACAAGTCACGCCAAAAGCTTCGTTCGGTTCATTGCAAAACCCGCGCATGGCAGTGGCGCAAAAGCAACGGATGAAAAATTTTTTAAAGGTCTTTTGCTTTGCGCCACAGCCATCTTTGCCGACCCACCTGCTAATGGCTTTGCAAAAAACCTCACTCTGCTTTTGTCATGCCTTGTGCGGCTCGGACGCTTCATTCGTTCGTTCAGTCGTTCCTCCTTCACTCACTCATTGCACTCACTTCACAACTTGTGCTAGCACGGTCTATGGCCGCCCTAAACCCCTGCGGGGGGAAATCGGTGGCGGCCATGCCCCTTTTTCGTGCGCGCCTTTTTCCTCGCAGGCTCCCCCCGCAACCCCCGTACGCCTGCTCGGGCGCGCGCTGACGCACGAATAAGCTGACGCCAGAGTAGGTTGACACACGCGTAGGATCGCAATCTTTAGCAGCGCCATGAAAGTTCATCGCCAGAAATAAATCAGTAGTTGGCTTGCATCATTTTTTTGAAGCTGAAGTGATGAAACGTTTGGAGTAACTGAAACAGATTAGCCCCCATCACTTCACCTTCAAAAAAACGTGACCTTCCTTGCGGAAAAGAAGGTGACGTTTTTTTAAAGCACAAGTGCGAAAGCTGTAGAATCCATCGCCTGAAACCGAAAGCCTGATGAGCACTTGTGGTTTAAAAAAATGAAGCAAGGCAGCCGTACACGTTGACCGAAGCACTAACTACTCTCTGCCGCGCTAGTTGCCCCACGAGACATTTTATCAGTTACACGAATCTTGAATCGAAGCTGCGAGCCTGCACTGCGAGTCCGAACGAAGCCGCCCGGGGAAAGTTCCCGCCTCAAGCGGGACGACCGGGCGTGTCTGAGTGAGGCCGCAGGCGAGCACAACAAGGGCAGCGTGCAGACTGCACAAGTGCTGAACGAGGAACACTTTTATCTTTTGTCCGGGTGACGAAGTGAAGCTCTTGTGCAGGATGCAGGTAGCTGCCGTGAGGTGAAGCGCAGCACCAGCACAAGGCATGACAGCCTTGCGGAGCAACCTTTGGCGGTGCAGCTGTGGCCACGCCTTTTTTATTTTTCAATTGGCCACTGCTGCACCGGGCTGGCGTGACTTGTGCGTGCCAGCGTAACCGAACACCTTTTAACCTGTCGAAACGTTCCACTGGTTTACACTTCGTAGAGCGACCACCGGGAGCGAAGGGATGATCTATGACACGATTTTTTTCTTTCAACTGAAAAGGAAAAACGCTTATCTTTAGGCTTCACTCAGTCGGGGTGAAATTGTTCTTTGA
>Ga0209972_10001079_pt1 | contig 24931 bp, 20 predicted proteins | sample NOAtaG_7_FD_187302 | JGI IMG/M metagenome (GOLD analysis project Ga0209972, IMG submission 187302) | Freshwater lake microbial communities from Lake Erie, under a cyanobacterial bloom - NOAA_Erie_Diel1S_2200h metaG (SPAdes) (version 2) | ecosystem: Environmental > Aquatic > Freshwater > Lake ...
CTAGTCGCGTAGGTGGCGGCAACCCTGAACTGGGTCGGCTAATGGCGGAATACAATCAATCAGCAGTATTGCGATCGCTACAAAACTATCAGCAATCTTTGCAAGCAGTGATTGGTTTAATTGAGAAAAATCAATGGGAAGAACTAGAAGCTTTTTTAGCTAATACTCAACGAGATCGCCCATTTTATGTAGACTAAGATTTATTCAGGAACTTTGCGTGATTAGTTTGTATATTTTTCATCTAGATGTATTCTGCAATACTTCAGACATTTTTTAACATGGCTATAAGACTTGTAGGGTGGTCATTTGATTTAATTGGTTGCTGGCTCAAAAGCTAACGTTAATTTAAATAAAAGCCAAAATACTAGCTCTATACAGGATCAGTGGTACAAGGTTTTGAAACTGCCCGAAGTTTTGTTTTGAGATCGGATTCAATAGTAACTTCATAACTTTTGAGCATAGTTGTTTCTCTCTAGCCTTTACTGGCAGGTAATTTTGTAGAAGAAGCATCGCTTGATTTTTTCTTGTCAGTCTCTTTTGGGAATTTGCATTTTACAGATATTTCCATACTGCCTTCGGCGGAACCTTCTGTGAAAATGATGCCTGTCTTGCCACCCAGTTTGATTCCAAATTTGAGGGAGATTTCTTCGACTTCTGCTCCACCAAGATGTTTGAACGCACCGATCGCAAAGTTGGCATAGGTTTTGATTTTGGATTGAACCTCTTCCATTTTGAGCAAGACTTCATCGGTTCCCCCTTTTGCTCCAGAACGACCGCCTGTGCTTTTTGGCTCTGGACTATCAGCAATTTGTGGGGTTTCGATGTAGATTTCAACTATTTGACCATTTTCTTCGATCGCAAGACGTTGTAATTCAGCCATGATGCACCGTGTAATGTTCGATATTGGTGGAAAATTGCAAATTTTTGGAAATAATCATAAAAATTATGCTCATCTAATTTTAATAGTACAATACCTATAATTAGCTAGTTTTTATTCTTAGAATTGTGATCGCATGACTAGATATGCACTCGTAATTGGTATTCAGAAATACGGTGGATCTGGTTTTAAAGATTTGAAGAAGCCTGTTGAAGATGCTGAGGCGATCGCACAGATCCTTGAGAAACAAGGGGATTTTAATGTTGAGCGTTTGCCTAAACGGTGGATTGAGGCAGAAGATCGCTATGAAATCGCAGAAGCCTTTTTAAAAGGTGATGAACTGGGGCAATGTATTGCTGATTTTTTTAAGAGAGTTGGTGTCAATGAAGCGTTAATTTACTTTAGCGGTCATGGTTATCAGTTTGAAAAGATGGGTCGGAAGAAGGGTTATTTGGTGACATCGGATTGTACAACTAGCAATGTTGCCTCCAATGGGGTGGGCTTAGACGACTTTAATAGTTTGATCATTGATCCAGATCTATGCAAATGCCGCAGCTTGGTAGTTTTACTTGATTGCTGTCATGCAGGGAATTTGTTGGAGGAGAGTCTGATTTCTGGTGCTTTGTCAGCATTTAATTCTGGAAAACGTAGTTATTTGTTAGCAACTGCTTGTCGTAGTCAGGAGGAAGCCTATGAGGGTAAAGAATTTAGCTTGTTTACGGCGGCGGTGCTTAAAGCTTTACGGTCACCCGAAAAAGATGGGCGAGTACGTGGATCGAAATTAAACTATGTCATCGAACAAGAGTTAAGAGGATCAGGACAAGAGCCCGTCGTACTGAAGTCTGGCGGCGAAATAATTTTAGTTACCTATTCAGCGTTATCACAAGAGCCACTAAAAACCTCTAATAAGAAATCTTCAGCCGATATTCCATTTGTGTTGCCTGTTTTAGACGTGTCTACATTTACGGGGCGAGAAAAAGAACTCCAGCAATTAGAGAATGTATTGCTAAACTCACAGGGGAGTAGAGCTTGTAGCATTGTGGGACTTGCGGGTGGTGGTGGTATTGGCAAGTCTGCACTGGCTTTTCATTTCGCAACTATTCACAAAGATGACTTTCCCGATGGAGTGATTGGTTTGCGTGTTGATGGTAAAGATGTGGACACGATCGCTCGTGAGTTTGTGAGAGAATGTGTGGGGGAATTGGAATCGGAAGACGATCGTGATGCAACGACTTTGATGCAGGAATTTTTTGCTCATCGTCGCATGTTGTTGATATTCGATAATGCTGATGATGCCAGCATCAAGAAGTTGCGTCCCAGTGGTGGTCGTTGTGCTGTCATTATCACTACGCGGATTCGTACCTTAGCAAGTTCCTTAGATATTTCGGATGAAGGGGCGATCGATCTCGATCCTCTCTCTTTAGATGATGCTTTGACGCTACTCAAAAAAATCTTGGGAGATGAGAGGATTGATGCTGAATTAGCATCGGCATATGAAATCATTCGGTTAGTGGGAAATTTACCTTTAGCCTTACAAATTGTAGGTGCGGCATTGCGTAAGTGTCCTCGTAGTCTTGCTGATTATGGAAGTTCATTACAACAAGAAAAAAATCGTCTTAATCGTCTGCAAGTTCGAGGAGATTCTGACCTAAATGTTGAAACTTCTCTCAACCTAAGTTTAGAGCTTTTAAGTAAAAAGGAGAAAGATTTTTTTGCTTGCTTGAGTGCATGTGCAGAAGATGGGTTTGCTCGGCGGACTGCTATGGCGGCAACTGGATGTAGTGACGAGTGGGAAACTGATGACAATCTCGCAAAATTGTATGAGTTATCTCTGTTGAATTATACAAAAACAGGCGAATACCGCTTCGTGCTGCATCCATTAGTTCGGATATATGCAAAAAATCTAGCTATAGAAAGTGATGTATATGCTATCGCTCAAGAACGGCACGCCAATTTTTTTGTAGAGCGCTTACAAGATGATGATTTGGAGAATGCTGTTGTCGTTGCTGAAGTTGCGGCAGATTTAGAGGATGTACTCTTGGCTGCCGAGTGGATGCGAAATCAGCAAGGAGAATCAGAACAGGGTAAAAGGACAAGATATAAGTTTGCTACCAAACTCCAACCCTTGTTTGAAAGATATGGACATTGGCAAAAGGCAATTACTCTGATGGCAAGATTTCAGACTTGGGCAGAACAGTTTCAAGATTGGAGTACATTGACAAGGTTTAAATTACACGAAGCACGCTATTGGTCTTATACAGGAAATTTTGAGATTGCTATAGATGTCTTGCAATCTGCGCGAACTAGTTTGCATAATATCGAATCTCTTGATATGAGGAGAGAACGTGAAGCTACGTTGCTCAATGTGTTAGCAGAATTATTTCAAAGACAAGGCAGAACTGAAGAAGCTATTCAGACTTTTAGAGATGAAATCTTAATTGATGAAGAAATTGGTAATAATCGTGCGCTTGCTATCGCCTACAATCGCTTAGGTAGATTGTTACAATCTGAACGCAAATTAGAAGAAGCGGAGCAAGTTTTTCAACGTCAAATTGCGATCGCCGAAACCCTCAATAACCAAGCTTCTATTTCGATAGGTTTAAGCTGTTTAGGCGGAGTACTCCAGCAGCAGTGGAAATTAGAAGAAGCAGAGCAAGTTTTTCAACGTCAAATTGCGATCGCTGAAACCCTTAATAACCGAGCTCAACTTTCGATAGGGTTAAATCGTCTAGGCGGATTACTCCAGCAGCAAGGGAAATTAGAAGAAGCAGAGCAAGTTTTTCAACGTCAAATTGCGATCGCTGAAACCCTCAATGACCAAGCTTCTATTTCGATAGGTTTAAACTGTTTAGGAGGATTACTCCAGCAGCAAGGGAAATTAGAAGAAGCAGAGCAAGTTTTTCAACGAGGAATTGCGATCTCTGAAAACCTTAATGACCAAACTTCTCTTACGATCGGTTTGAACCGTTTAGGCAGATTACTCCAGCAGCAAGGGAAATTAGAAGAAGCAGAACAAGTTTTTCTACGTCAAATTGCGATCTATGAAACCCTAAATGACCGAGCTCAACTTTCGATAGGATTAAATCGTCTAGGCGGATTACTCCAGCAGCAGGGGAAATTAGAGGATCTCCAAAAATACTTTTCGGAAAAAATCAAAATTTCTGAAGCACTTAATAATCAACTTGAACTTATATTTTGGCTATATAAATTGATAACTTGCCTGCGTCAACAAAAAAAATTTGACGAGGCTCAGAAGATCTTAGAGGATGTAATTTTTCTATCTGAAACCAATAATTTACAGACTCAAGTGATAAATGGATTTTACCAATTAAGCTCACTACTATCTCAACAAGAAAAATTTGACGAGGCGCAAAAAATCTTAGAGCATGGTATTTCTATATCTAAAACAAACAACCTACTGAATCAAGCTATAAACGGATTTTATCAATTAGGTTCACTACTATCTCAGCAAGAGAAATTTGAAGAAGCACAAAAAATTTTTGAGCATATAATTTGTCAGTGTGAAACCAATAATCTACAAACTCAAGCTATAAACGGATTTTATCAATTAGGTTCGCTACTATTTCAACAAGAGAAATTTGAAGAGGCACAAAAAATTTTTGAGCGTGGTATTTCTCTCTCTGAAATTAATAATCAACAAGTTCAAGTTGCTCAAGGTTTAAGCCGTCTAGGGGGATTGCTTCAACAGCAGGGTAAATTTGATGAGGCATTACCAATAGTGAGACGCTGTGTATCAATTGAAGTGGAATTTGGGTCTTCTAGAGGATTAACTAGAGGATTAACTCAACTTAGTCAAATCCTAAAATCAAAAAGAGAATTCAAAGAAGCAATATCAACTCTCGAATATCTTGCTCAAATTGAGAAAGAACTTGGTAATGAACGAGGGGTGGTTATGATACTAAGCTCTTTGTCTAGTCTTCAACTAGAAAATCGATGCTTTGGTGAAGCTTCCAAAACATTGCTTAGTCTTATTGCCATTGAAGAAAAATTGAATAATATAAAACGCATGGCAGATATACTATGTGACTTGGGATATGTGGCATTTCAACAAGAAAATTTTGAGCTGTCTGTTGAATATTACGATAGATCTATTGAACTTTCAAAAGAGGCTAGTGATGAGGAGATTACTGATTCAATTCTAAATAGAACCGCAGTTAGCCTACATCACTGTGGCATCGATCTGATAGAAAAAAGAAAAAATATAGATAAAGCAGTTGAAGTTTTAGAAAGAAGTCAAGAAATTTCCCAGCAAATAAATAGCATTTCTCAGGTTGGCTTTATCTTACATACTCTTGGCAGAGCGTGGAAGATAAAGGGGAAATTATTAAAATCTGAACTATGTTTAAAGCGCAGTCAAGAGATATTTGAGGATGAAAATGATCTACCTAATTTAGTAAAGGTGCTGAACACATTAGGCGGAGTCCTAGAAAAACAACAAAAATGGGATGAAGCCGAAAAAATCTTAAGGCGATGCTATGACTTAGCTCGCGCTCTACAAGATGTCCGAGGACAGTCAGTTATCACCAATAGCATAGGTCAAGTACTCGCTAGACAAGAAGATGACGCAAAATTTAAACTTGCTCAAATGCACTTTGGAGAAAGTATCAAATTAGGAATACAACTGGATGATAAACATCATCTTGCCAAGGTCTATACAGCAATGGGACAAGCCCTGCTAAATCGGAAGGATTTTGAAAAAGCTGCCGAGCAACTAATTAAAGGATTTGAGATCGACGAAAGTATATCAAATAAACGTGGTTTAAAACTTGTTACCCCAGATCTAACATACGCCTTAGCGCAATTAAAGAAATACGACGAAGCATTAGCCTATTGCGAGCGATCGCTCAAAATCGCGCCAAATGATCCAGATCTTCTCCAGCTACAAAGGAAAATCGAAACAACAATTTCAGGCGGAATTCAAAAATCTTCAACTAAACTTGGCACAATTCTATACATCCGCCAAAATGAAGATAAATCACATTGGGGACAAATTAAACCAAGCGATGGAGGTCTTAATATTTACTTCAATGAAAAATTCATTAATCCCGATTGTATTACTAAGCTTATGCAAGGATCTTTAGTTGAAGTTGAAGTCAACGAAAAAAATGGAAAATTCTATGCAAAAAACATCAGAATTGTTGAAGAGAAATGATTTTTGATAGTATTGTCAGAGAAGCGATAAAGCCTTAAAATTAGGAGATATCAAGCGATTGCTTGATATTACGATCGCTAATTTATATTACTAATTTCAGTAAAAAAAGCTTCCAAATCTCGATATCCACTAACTACCCTGACAATCGAAATGCTTCAAAAATCACCTCATCCGCAGAACCCTACTTACCACTCTCTAGCTTTTGCTGAATGAACTGTTCTTGTTCTAGACTCAAAGCAATACTCATAATTAGCCGCTCAAAAAAATCAGTACTTTAACTACCATAATGACTAACTCAGATACTTTTGAAAGGTAGTGTGTCACATTTGTTGGGGAGAAAATAACAAGCATAGGCTATAAAAAATGCTGGTATAGGTTTGCCGTTTTTGTCAATTACCTAGTTCAACAAATGTGACACACTACCCTTTTGAAATTATACTTTGTGTATTCTTCAGATAAATATAGCAAAAGCTTATTTCAGTGTTTTTATGAGAATGATAGCTTTTGAAATAGATCCGCCACGGGAAAAGTAAACCCATTAATAACATCCTCGCCATCTAGAAAATCGCCTCGTTTCAGAAGGCGATCGGGTTCTTGTGCGGAACGATAGACCAGCACATAATGTTGGATCGGATTGACAACCCAAACTAATCGAGATCCATTGTCAAAATATTCTAGGATTTTGGTGTTGATTTCTTCAACTGTATTACCAGGCGATAGGATTTCGATCGCTAAATCTGGCGCACCTTCTAAAAAGCTAGTAGGAAGTTCGGAAATTCCTTGCAAGCGTTCTTTGGCAAAGAAAGAAATATCGGGAGAGCGTTTATTGCCATTTTTCATTTTAAAAGCAGTACTCGAATCAAATAGTACCCCTAGCTTTTGAGAGGAGACAACTGCAAACAAAGCCGAACTCAAAACAATGGAAATATATCCATGCAATGCTCCTGAATTACCCATTACAACTAGTTCTCCGTCCACAATTTCATAATGACATGCATCATCTGGAAGAGACAGAAAAGCCGCATCTGTCCAGACTTTTTTGTTTGGCTTGTTTACTGCCTCTGTAACTGAATTAGACATAGGTTTTGCTCCTTTTCTCTGTTGATTTTGGGTTAGTAGAGCATTGCAAGATTTTAATGACTTTTTAAGGATTTGAGTAGACCACCACAGGCATCAAACAACAGATCGATTACGTAATTAAATCCATCTGCGCCGCCATAGTAAGGATCAGGAACTTCTTTATCAGTGTAGGTTTCGCAGTAGTCACACATCATTTTTACCTTGTCAGTAAATTTTCGCTGCGGATCTAGCGCGAGAATATTGCGATAGTTGTCCTTATCCATCGCCAGAATTAAATCAAATTCTCGCAAATCCATCGCCTCAAACTGTCTAGCTGAACCAACAAAATCTAAGCCACGTTCTTTGGCTGCTGCTCGCATACGACGATCGGGTAATGCGCCCACATGCCAGCCGCCAGTTCCTGCCGAATCACAAATAAATTGATCGCCAAGCCCTTGCTTCTCAACTAAATGATTCATAATATTTTCCGCCGCAGGCGATCGGCAAATATTCCCGAGGCAAACAAATAGAAGTTTTTTAGTCATATTTATATTCCAGAAAACACTCAAAGGTGCTGCATTGCAGCACCTTTGCAGAGAAAAGTTAGGCGCAGAGCGCTAAAATTTGTTCAACCACTTTGGGAGTAACATCTTGATTTTCTCCTAAAGCAACAAAACCTCGCTTCTCAAAGCGATCAATAATTTTGGGGATCACATCTAGCCCTACGCCATAGTCTGAAAGATGGGTGCGAACACTGACAGCCTCAAAAAAGTCGCGAGTTTTCGCGATCGCTCGATCAATGCGTACCTCCTCTGTGCCATCGCCAAGACCCCAAACGCGATCGGCATATTGCAAGAGCTTTTGCCGTTTGCGATCGCGTCTAATCGTCAGCATGTTAGGCAGCACAATCGCCAAAGTTTGAGCGTGATCGATGCCATGTAGCGCCGTTAACTCATGACCAATCATATGCGTTGCCCAGTCTTGAGGCACACCCACACCGATCAATCCATTTAGCGCCATTGTGGCACACCACATCACATTTGCCCGAGCTTCGTAGTTATGGAGATCCGCTAAAACTTTGGGTCCTTCTTCGATCAAGGTTTTGAGAATAGACTCAGCCATCCGATCTTGTAATGGCGCATTGGCAGGATATGTCAGATACTGTTCCATAACATGAACATAGGCATCAACAATTCCATTACTGACCTGACGAATAGGCAACGAGAATGTTGTTTCAGGATCTAGTACTGAGAATTTGGGAAATACAAACGGACTAGAGAAAAATAACTTTTCTTGGGTTTCCCATTTGGTAACCACAGAGTTAGTGTTCATCTCTGAGCCAGTGGCGGGCAAAGTTAATACTGCACCAAAGGGAATCGCTGCTTTTACAGGGGCTTGTTTCGCGCAAATATCCCAAGGATCGCCTTCAAAGGGAACAGCAGCAGCAATAAATTTTGTGCCATCAAGGACAGAACCACCGCCCACTGACAGCAAAAAATCAATCCCTTCAGCTCGAATCAGTTCAACTGCTTTGAGCAATGTTTCCAGATGTGGATTTGCTTCAATCCCGCCAAATTCGAGAAAGTTATGACCCGCGAGAGCCACCTTTACCTGCTCGTAAACTCCATTGGTTTTGATGCTACCGCCACCATAGAGGACTAGGATTTTGGCACCAGCAGGAATTTCTGCACTGATATTCGCAATTTGACCTTTGCCAAATAAAATCTTGACTGGATTGTAAAAAGCAAAATTTTCCATGACTAACTCAAAAAATATTAAAGCTGATGCTTTGCATCAGCTTTAAATATAACTAAAATGCGAGATCGTCCGATCGCGAACCAGAGTAGATCATGCCTTTGCTAAAGTTAACGCTAAGTGGTTCGCCATCACGAATAAAGCCTGTGGCATTATGTACCCCGATCAAAATTGGTATGCCTAGCCTTCGACCGATCACCACTGCATGAGAATCAAGGCTGGAGTCTTCAGTAATTACAGCGGAGGCTTTGCGAATTACTTCGATATAGTCGGCATCAGTGCGATCTATCACAAGAATTTCACCTTCATTAAAGTCACGGACATCAAGGTGATGGAAGGCAACTCTAGCGCGTCCATTAACAATGCCTGAGCCGATGCTTAGCCCTTTGCCGACTACCGACGAAACAAACTCCACTTTGATTAAATCCGTAGAGCCAGCCACGTCTTGCAATGTACCTGCCGACATAACAACTAAATCACCTGCGGAGAGCAATTTCATTTCTTGCGCAAGGTTGAGGGCTGCTTCAAAATTTTGTCTTGCGGATGGCAGGGATATTAATACCATTGGCTGCACACCCCAGACCATTTGTAAGCGTCTTGCTACTTGGACATTGGGCGTAACTGCCAAAATGGGAATCGGTGGGCGAAATTTACTGACATTGCGAGCCGTTGAGCCTGTTTTAGTAAGAGTAACGATCGCAGCAGCTTCTAGTTGAATGGCAATTCTGCCCACAGCTTGACTGATCGCATTGGGCACAGCTCGTCCCATACTTTCAAGTGGTTGCATTTTTAGATCCTGCTCTCTTTCGATCCGAACGGCAATTCTTGCCATCGTTTCCACAGCCAAGATCGGATATTTACCGACAGCAGTTTCGTTAGAGAGCATTACGGCATCAGTTCCATCGATGATCGCATTTGCTACATCGGAAATTTCGGCTCGGGTTGCACGCGGACTGCTGACCATGCTATCGAGCATTTGTGTCGCGGTAATGACAGGAATGCCAAGACGATTGGCAGTTTTAATCAATTGTTTTTGAGCGATCGGTACATCTTCGGCGGGTATTTCCACGCCAAGATCACCTCTTGCTACCATTACGCCATCGCAGACCGAGAGAATCGCTTCCATATTAGCGATCGCTTCGTGCTTCTCGATTTTGGCAATGACGCTAGCATTGCGACCAGAAGCCGCAATTAAGTCTTTTACCTCCAGCACATCTTCAGGATTACAGACAAAGCTAAGTGCTACCCAATCCACGCCTTCAGACAAGCCAAAACGTAAGTCTTCGCGATCTTTATCGGTCATCGCACTGACCAATAAATGCACATTCGGGAAATTGACCCCTTTATTATTAGAAAGTATGCCGCCAATGACCACGCGACAATAAAGATCACCTAATTCTACATTTACATCTTCGACGACCATCTCTACTTTGCCGTCATCGAGCATAATTACTGCGCCGATAGGCACTTCTTCGGCAAGGGTGTCATAGGTAATGCAACTAATCTCGTAGTTACCATCAACTTTGCGGCTAGTGAGGGTAAATTTGTCACCTTTATTAAGAGTAATTGGGCCTTCTTTAAATACCCCAAGGCGAATTTTTGGCCCTTGCAAATCCTGCAAAATGCCCACAGGTTGATTGAGTTCGCTAGATACTTGGCGAATATTGCAAATGCTGCGATGGTGGTCAGCATGAGTGCCGTGGGAAAAGTTGAGGCGAAAGGTACTTGCGCCTGCTTCAATAAGCTGGCGAATCATATCGGGGCTACTGGTTGCGGGTCCAATAGTAGCAACAATTTTTGTGCGACGAAAAGTTTCTCTAACGGTCATGGATTGTCAGCTAACGGCGAACCTCAAACATACCAGAATCTCATGACAATTCTCCAAGTTGTCATCACTCTTTGGGGCATGAGTTATGGCAAAGAAAGTTTTGCTTAGGACATAAAAAACGAATAAATGAAGGCAGCGCTTTGCGCCGCCTTCATTTATTCGTTTTTTGAGTGCTTACAGATATATTAGTTTTTGCCTAAGCTAATCCCAAACAGATTATTTAAACGATCGCGTACCCATGTCAGTGCGGCATATTGCGATCGCTGCAATTCTTCTTCATTCAATAATCCGAGACTGATTAAAATCTGTTGACGTTCTGATAATTTCACAGCGATTTGTTCACCTAACTCCTTATGTTCACTTAGAAGTTTTTGCAATTGTTGACGCTCAACCACAAAAAGAACTGTATTAACGACCAAAGCTCGGACAGTTGCAGTCCGAGGCGTACCAGTCAGTAGAGATATCTCCCCAAAAAACTCACCATCTCTTAAAGTCGCGATCGCTTGATTATTCCTTTCAGAAAAAATTTCTACAGCCCCAGACAAAATGATATAGAATTCCTCGCTAGGATCGCCTTCACGGCAAATGACTTCGCCTACATCAATATATTTACGATACCCCCTTGCAATTAACGCAAACAGTTCTACTTCTGTACTTCTTTCAAAGTAGGATATTCTTCGCAATAAATCGCGCAGACTGCTAGAGTCTATTTCACTACTAGCAGAAGGTGTTTTATAACCTGTCTGTTTTGTGTTTTGCAGACCTTGTATATATTCATCGTCTTCTGTATCTTTTGCAGTAACAATTTGACTAAATGCTTTAGGATTGTGCAGGATTAGTTCTCTTGCTGGGAAAGGAATTCTAATGCCTTTAGATCTAAACTCATAGGCAATCCGAAAATTAATCGAACTCCGAATTGGTTCGTTGGCATCAGGATCATCAATCCAAACCAATAGATCAAACTCAAGTGCTCCTTTCCCAAATTCTTTAAACCAAACTTCTGGTGGTGGGTTAGATAGTACACGAGATTCATGCCGAGCCGCAGTTAGCAAGGTTTCAGTTAAGACTAATAGATCTGTATCGTAAGCAACACTAACAGGGATATGAATTCGGCAAGTATGCCCTTCATAACTCCAGTTGACAGTATTGTTCTCGATAAACCTTTGATTTGGCACAATCACAAATAGGTCATCTTCAGTCCGAATAATTGTGGAGCGAATGGAAATTTTTTCAATTGTGCCTTTAAGTTCTCCGATTTCGATATAATCGCCAACTTTGATTGTTTGCTCGAATAGCAAAACTAGTCCGCTAATAAAGTTACTGGCAATATTTTGTAATCCAAAGCCGATTCCAATTCCTACTACACCAGCAATTACAGCTAAGGAACTGAGATTAATTCCCGCCGTTTGTAAAATGATCACGCTACTAAGGGTGATCAATAGATATTTAATAAATACGGTAATCGCTTCTTGTAATCCGCGATTAATGCGAAGTCGATTTAAAAGCGATCGCCGAATGGTTTCGCTAATAAGTTTGGATACGAAAAAAGCTAGGATAATTAGTCCTAGTAAAGAGGCGATTGTAGCGATCGAAAACTTAGTACCTCCAACATCTAAAATTTGGGCTGTGAAGATTTCATACAGTTTTGTTGATAAAACATCCATCTTTTAGTCTATTTCTCTACAACTCAAGCCAAAGTAAGTTTAGATAATATTGCAAGGCAATATTATCTAAACTTACTCATAACCTAATGATTTTCAAACCGCTATATAGCTTTTTCTGATCTAAATATAGCTGATACAAAACCTCAAATAGGAGTGGCATAGCGAAGCTATGCCACTCCTATTTGAGGTTGACAAGCCTAAGGGGCAAAGCCCATCTCTCTACTTGCTAGGCATTTTGTAGATGACTGTAGCAGTCGCTGCTGGTATTTCTGAATTTTTAAGATTACTGTTGATCTTTCCTAATCCATCCTCAGTACCAACCCAGATCTGTTGATTGTGAACAAGTAAATTGATGACTGAACTGCTGGGCAAATTATATATCGACGATATAATTGCGCCATTGTAAGTGTTAGCGAGCACTAAACCGTCTCTCATGCCTATCCATAATTCACCATTTTTACTACTTGCCAAAGCCACAATATCGCGTCCAGTTACAGAATTAATGCGTGCGATCGCTTTATTAGTATTCGGATTAATTTCAATCACATTACGGGGCGTTCCTGCCCAAATCTTCCCCGACGGCTCCACCGCGATCGCTTGGACAATTTGACCTGATACATAGGGAATCCTTGCGATGATTTTGGCTGTCCCAGGATTAAGTTTAAACAAGCCATTTAATGTGCCAACCCAAATATTGCCAGCATTATCAATCTGCATTACATTCGCGGCTGTTCCAGGAATATCAGGAAGTCTGGCATAGGTTTCGGCATTGTAGGGACTGATGCGAGTAATACCTTGATCAGTGCCCACCCAAATAAAGCCAGCTCGATCCATAGCTAGACTCAGAATCCGACTCGAAGATAGTTGGATCGCAATATTTTCAATTTTGCCTGAGTCAGGATCGATTTGATACAAGCCCGAAGTTGTACCAACCCAGAAGTAACCACGACTATCTTCTAATAAAACGGTGATAGTAGAATTTGGTAAAGATATGGAGGCGATCGCTTTTCCAGACCTTTGATCAATTTGCATTAAGCCTTGCCAAGTTCCGATCCAAAGTCGGCCCTGTTCATCTACGAGGGTTGAACTAATTCGACCATCTAGACTTAATGATGGATTACGGCCAAGACGAATATTTTGAGGTATGAGGTTGTGGCTGTCAGGCTCAATCGCATCTGCGTTATTAACGGCTCCATAGCTCACAGCGCATAGACTAGCTACATTAACCGTTATTGCTAATAGTACTTTTGGGAAAATTTTAGAGAAAGTTTTCGCGATCGCCCTAGATATCTTTTGATTTGTCAACATCTTTATGTCCTCACTACACACTATTTAGACTCTTTTAAGCGTCAGATGTTAACACAAGAGATTGCGATCGCCACATCAATTTTAGACTTATAGCGCTTTGCGCTCAGACCCAAAAGGGAATGGCGGCGCAAAGCGCCGCCATTCCCTTTTAGATTAAACTAAGAAGTGGCATGTTGCGCCGCTTTTAGTTTATGGTTTTGGTGCTGGAGTTACAGGCGCAGGGGCAGGTATCTCAGGCTGAACTGGTTGGGGTGGTGGCTCTAAAGGAGCAGGCTGGGGTGGTTCTACAGGAGTCGCCACGGTAGTATTTGCAGGCGTAGGAGCAGGTGTGTTTGCTCTTACTGGCTCTGGGGGATTGTTCGCTGGAGGTGGAGTTGTTGGTTTTACTTCTGGAGTAGCTGGAGGATTATTCTTAGCAGCAGTTTGGTCTCTTTGCTTGTTGTCAGTCGGATCTTCGCGTCGATCATTGCGATCGTTATTTGCAGGGACAGAAGTATAAGTAACTTTATTACGATTATTGTTTTCGACAGTCTTTGGCAAGTCAGAACGGCGAAACTCGATAGTCTTCGCTTCTTTAAATGATGCTGTCACTCCAAATTCTGAGGTAATTTGAGGCAAGCTAGCTAACTGAGAGCTAAAACCAAAAATTAGTGAGTTATTGGCAATCCGTTTTTCAATACTTTCTTTGTCAAGGCGTTTTGGCGCAGAAGCTTTGCCGTCAGCCTTGATTCTAATTTCTTCCCCCTTGCCAAGGGTGATGATCTCTGATGTACTTTTTAGCAAAACTGTAACCGTGCCATCGAGAGCGATTACTCGGCGCTCTTCAGAAGCTTTTTCAGGTATTTCTAGATATACAGTGCCATCATTGCTGGAAATTTCGCCAAACGGAGTTTGGACTTGGGCTGGAGATTTGAGATCTTTCGCAGCCCATGCGACTAAGCGTCCAGAGGTAAATTCAACTTGGTTTTGTGGCTTGAGGGTTAAAGTTGATTTTCCGCCAATTCTGATAATTGCACCACTGCGTAAGGTCACTTGAGCAGTTGAGGTATCCTCAGTGCTGACACTTTCATTGACCTTAAGTGGTACCCCAATAGTTGCAGGTCGGGAGGATGTAGCATTAATATACTTAACTCGCACTGGATAGCTGCGAATTTCACTGATTTCAGCGATCGCTTCTGTCGGTAAAGCCTCAGAACTAAAAGGTTTAGGTGGCTGATTACCTGTACAACTAGGCAACCCTACGGCTACCAGAGAAAGGAACAGAAGAGGCAAAATTTGCCCAGAGATTTTAGATAACTGCCAATGCTGCATCGTAAATTTTTTGTAGAGTCTACAAAGCCAGTTTTTTCGCTATACTAGAAAGTCTGGTTAAAACCGTAAATTCTAATATATCTATATTAGTTCTAACTTCGTTGTTTGACCATAGCTATCAGTAATTCTCATAACGATTAATGAAAGCGTGCGGACTGTACACTTTCATAGATCCTAACCTATATTTTAAACGAGTAAGAGTCAAAAGCACATGGCAAAGAGTAATTTGCAGGTCATGCTGACCAAAAATGTTACAAAATTAGGTAAACTCGGCGACTTAGTATCTGTAGCGCCTGGTTATGCCCAAAATTTCCTCATACCTCAAGGTATGGCTATTCGTGCCACCACAGGTGTTGTTAGAGAAGTTGAAAGACGCAAAGAAGTTGAGCGTCAACGTTTGATCGCAATTCGCCAAGAAGCGGAAAGCCGCAAGACTGCACTCTCGACCATTGGTGGCTTTATTATCAAGAAAAAAGTTGGCGAAGGTAATGCAATTTTCGGTACTGTAACCGATCGCGAAGTGGCTCAGTTGATTACAGCGAAGTCGATGTTAGAAATCGATCACCGCGACATTACGATTCCTGAAATTAATCAAACAGGTACTTTTGATGTTTCGATCAAGCTCCATGCTGAAGTCACCGCAACCCTCAAAATTCAAGTTATTGCTGAATAATCTCCAAACAAAAAAAATAGGCGGTGCAATGCGCTGCCTATTTTTTTCATACGTAGAGGCAATTCATGAATTGCCTCTACGTATTTTGACGAGTTCTACGGCTAAGGCAATCGCTTCGATCATACTGGCAGGATCGGCTATACCCTTACCAGCAATATTAAAGGCAGTCCCATGATCTGGCGATGTCCTCACAAAGGGCAATCCAATCGTCGTATTTACAGCCCGATCAAAAGCTAGAAGCTTCACGGGAATTAAACCTTGATCGTGATACATCGCAAGATAAGCGTCATGACCAAGCTGTACCCGATCTCGATCGTTCCAAGCTCTCGCTGGATTGATCCACATGGTGTCTGGTGGAATCGGATTAGTGATTTGCACATTGTGATGTTGTTGACGATAGCGCTCAATTAAAGGCTGTAACCAGTCGCGCTCCTCGCTTCCCAGTTGTCCCTGTTCGCCGCTATGGGGATTAATTCCTGATATAGCAATACGCGGATTTGTGATTCCAAAATCTTGTAACAGCGATCGGCGTAACAACTCTAATTTTTGCTCAATTAACTTTGGTGTAAGTTGTGTCGTTACTTCACTCAAAGCAATATGCACCGTAGCTAGTAAAGTCCTTAGTACCCATTCTGTATGGGGCGATTTGCCCACAAACAACATGCCAAAATCATCAACTTGGCTACGCTCTGCTAGCAACTCAGTTTGTCCTGCATAGTCATGTCCAGCTTGTTTCCATGCTGACTTAGCGATCGGGGCGGTGACGATCGCATCAAAAGTACCAGCCAGAGTTGCAGAGATCGCAGCATCAAGATAAGCAAAACTAGCTGCCCCACTAGCTCGATTGCCAATACCTAACTTAATCTCCTCATTCGTACTGATATCGACAATATCTAGGCGATCGGGCTCGGTGATCAGTAGATTGCCATGATTTCTTAACAAATCATAGGTGTCTCTGAGATAGCGTTGATCGCCAAACACCGTAAACTCAGCATCTAGAGCAAGTAAAGTCTGATCGGCAAGAGATTTCAAAATGATTTCCGTACCAATTCCTGCGGGATCGCCTATAGTGAGAGCTATTCGCGCTCTAGAATTGGATTGAGATTTTGCTCTGGAGCTTGAGTGAGGATTCCGCAGAATATTCATTAAGTCAGTTGATTTTAGATGTTTACATAATTAATTACAAACCCCAACCCGTAAAGTTGAGCCCCGCAGGGGCTCAACTTTACGGGTTTCGATAATTTATTTTGCACAAGTAGTTAAGTAATTCTCCAAAATTTTAATCCACGCGATAAGATCGTGATCCGCTGTTAGCCCTCTTGACTAAAACCAACGATGTCAGTTGATATTTCCTTAGAAACCCTCTGGAATCAAGTTCTCGAACTGCTTGAAAGCCAACTTAGCCGCCCTACTTATGAAGGGTGGATCAAAACAGTTGTGGCTGATGAGCTTACGGCTGATCGCTTGACTATTCGCACGCCCTCAATTTTTGCTAAAAATTGGCTTCATAAATATTATGTTCAAAATATTACAGATGCTGTAACGGAAATACTTGGCTACCCCGTAGAAATTCATATTGAGGCAGCTCCAACTAGCGAACCTCCCACTGGTCAACCTGAACTAAATCTAAATCTCAACGGTGCTGAGATTAGTCAAGATGGGATGCTAGAAACAGCGATCGCAGCGGAAGCAGTTCATGCTATGGCAGCAGCAATTCCCGCCACGCTCAACAATGCTCCTAGCAGTCCACAGTCCGAAACTAATGGTAATGCGCCCCGTCCTAGTAATCTCAATTCTAAGTACAATTTCAATCGGTTTGTAGTTGGTTCCACCAATCGCATGGCTCATGCAGCGGCGCTTGCTGTGTCTGAGTCTCCAGGGCGTGAGTTTAATCCTTTGTTTTTATGCGGTGGTGTGGGCTTAGGCAAAACCCATCTGATGCAAGCGATCGCTCATTATCGTCTAGAAATCGAACCAAAAGCAAGAATTGCCTATGTATCGACAGAGCAGTTCACCAACGATCTAATTTCAGCAATTCGTAAAGATAGTATGCAGAGATTTCGGGAGCTATATCGCGAGATCGATATGCTGATTGTTGATGATATTCAATTTATCGAAGGCAAGGAATATACCCAAGAGGAGTTTTTCCATACTTTTAATACGCTTTACGAAACAGGCAAACAAATCGTATTAGCCAGCGATCGTCCACCTGCTCAGATCCCCCGCTTACAAGAGCGGCTTTGTTCACGATTCTCGATGGGATTGATTGCGGATATTCAAGTCCCAGATTTGGAGACGCGCATGGCAATCTTGCAAAAGAAGGCGGAGTACGATCATCTCAAAATTCCTGCCGATGTCCTCCATTATATTGCAGCTAGCTACACTTCTAACATTCGCGAATTGGAAGGAGCATTAGTGCGAACTGTCGCCTATATTTCCATCTCAGGACTACCGATGACGGTAGAAAATGTTGCACCAGTTCTCAATCCTCCTAAAGAGCCTGTAGAAGTATCAGCCGAGATGGTTTTGAGTGTAGTTACAGAAATGCTGAATATTGATTTAGCGGATCTATTAGGAAATTCACGGCGCAGAGAAATTAGCCAAGCCCGTCAGTATGTGATGTATCTCATGCGTCAACATACGAATCTCAGCTTGCCCAAAATTGGTGAGGCTGTTGGCGGTAAAGACCATACAACGGTGATGTATAGTTGCGAAAAAGTCGCTCAACTACAATCAACTGATGGTGATATCGCCCAGTTGTTGAGGCAGTTAAGCGATCGCATTTATCTTGTCGCTCAGACTAAAAACTAATGGGGTAGATGGCGCGAATCGCCATCCATCTTTACCACACTAAAAAACTATGAATATGATTGATTTTGCCGTAAATGGAACTTTAATGCGAGGACTAGAGTTAAATGGTAACTTGCAGAAGGTTGGGGCAGTATTTGTAAGAGAAGATGTAACTGCGTCTATGTATCGGCTTTGGACGATCGCCGATCGCCATCCTGCGATGCTACGTGTTAGAGAAAATGGTCAGGCGATCGCCTTAGAGATCTGGTCAGTTACTCCCGATGCTTTGGGTGCAATTTTATTGTCTGAGCCTGCGGGTCTATGTATTGGCAAAATTGTTTTAGCCGATGGACAAGAGGTTTTAGGTGTTCTCGGCGAACCATTTTTATGTGAAGGACAAAAGGAAATTACATCCTATGGTGGGTGGCGAGCTTACACTGCAAAGCGTTAAAAAATGTAGGGGCAATTCATGAATTGCCCCTACATTTTTTGTGTCACACTGAATTGAGAACTGCGTATACCAATCAAATAAAAAAGGTGCGAAGCGCCTTTTTTATTTGATTGGTAGTTGTAAATAGGAAGGATATTCAGCGCCATAAAAAATTTGCTGTGTTGCCTCCACCAAGTCACTGACTGTTGCTTCAGATGGCAATTTCTGCGTATTAGAATGTCGATCGATCGCAGGAAAAGCCGAACTTGCGATCGCTACGCCAATCCGATGCCCTTGAGCAAAATTCTGACAGGTTGGACGTAACTTAATCCGATATTCATTCACCACATCAGACTCTATCCATTCAGGCTCAGTCCATGATTTACGGAACTTCGCTCGTAAAACACCCATCGACACCAGCATTTGCTTACCATCGGGATAAATATCTAAGAGCTTAATTACCCAATCAGTATCAGGAGACGTAGTAGCAGCATAAAGAATAAATTCGGGAATACCTGCGATCATAATCTCCTCGTTCAGTTCTGCACTCTCATAAACCAATACATCCCAACGATGATGCACATTGCGCTGATCATAGAATCCATAGGGTGTAGCAGGGTTAGGATTACGAGGATCGTAAACGTAGATGTCTGGTAATTCGTAATTCGTAATTCGTAATTCGTCACTCAGTTGTTTTTGGGAAGAGAGATAGAATATTTTTGTATGCGTATCTTTCGGGAATTCTGGTAAATCTAGCCAGTGATTTTTGCCCATCAAGAACATCTGCACAGGAGCGCGATCGCAGATTCCATTTTCAATTCCCTTTAACCAAAAATCAAACCAATCTACCTGTAATTGATCAATTTTAGAAACAGCAGCTTCGCCAAAATCAATCTCGCCTACTTTCGGCAGCCAAGGCATATGCTGCCAAGGTGCAACCACTAAAAGCTGCGGTTTCGTAGTTGCTGATTTGGCTTGGTGATAGGTATTAATCGTCGCCTCAATAAAAATGTCAGCCCATCCTGCGATATGTAAAGCAGGTAAATCATAGCGATCGAAATAACTCAGAGGATTTAGCTTTTGCCAATATTCATCATCAGCTTGCTGATTCCCAATCCAATCAAAAAAGAATTTACCGAAATCTCCAAAAGATTCATTCTTAAATAGTTCTATTTCACTTAGTGGTGTAGCACCTAACCATTTAGACATCTGCTTTTGGGCATCAAAAAGATTCGTGGCTTGAGGCTCTTGTTTTAAATACCATGCTCGATTTTGTGCCAATTGCAAAGCCCAACCCAAGTCAAAATCTAGACAAAGAGCACCGCCAAAATAAAACCAACCGTGATATAAATCCGCCGTTGCCATAGTCGGACAGATTGTAATTAGCCCTTCAGGCTGTTGCACAGCAGCTTGAAATTGGGTCACCCCCTGATAGGAAAATCCATACATTCCCACCTTGCCGCTACTGCCTTCTAGTTCCTTTACACACCATTCCACCGTGTCAAATCCATCATCATATTCATTACGAAATGGATAGAACTCACCCTCAGAAGTACCGCAACCACGTACATCCTGAATCACTACAATATAGCCTTGGCTAGCATACCAACTCGGATGTACATAGGTACAGGTAGATGCGATCGCCCGACCATAGGGTAAGCGCATCAATAGTACTGGTAAAGTACTATCAACTTTTTTTGGCCGATAAATATCAGCGGTCAAGTTAATGCGATCGCGCATGGGGATTTTGACTTGGCGCTGGACATTAACTTGAGAATGGAATGCAGTTATTTTAGGAGGCATCAAAATATTCTAGGAGTAATTTAGTAGCGTGGCTTCGCCGCGCTACTAAATGTTATTAATTCTGCTGCCAATCAGGAAAGACTTTTCTGATTTCAATTAGTAAATCATCAAGCTCTTCTAGGGCTTGGATTACATCTATGCTCAAGCTACCCAAATTATCTTTGAGAGACAACTGCACTAATAATTCACGCTTGCTAGCGATCGCCACAAATTTTTCTTTTAAAGCTTCAGGAGTAGACATATCTATGGTTTTAGTAAGTTATTTAGGCTTGTGCCATTTAGTTTTTTATGGCGCGGCTTCGCCACATCACAAAAAACTGGTTCCTTAGCTATTTTACAGCGCTTTGCACTGAAGTAAAAATGGCACAGTTGCTCTAGATGACAAGAATTCAGGATAAACTTTACCTAAAAGAAATTTTAAAAGGCTTATGCACGGCAAATTCACATTGCATCCCCCCATACGCTTTGGGACTGACGGCTGGAGAGGCATCATTGCCGACGACTTTACATTTGAGCGCTTAGCAGCAGTTGCGCCGATCGCAGCACATATACTTCGCGAAACCTTTGGTGAATCTGGCAGCAACACAATTATTGTTGGATACGATCGCCGTTTCATGTCCGATGCTTTCGCCAAACGCACCGCCGAAGCCGTTGCCGCAATCGGATTTGATGTCTTACTTGCCGAAGAATTTGCACCAACACCTGCTTTTAGCTGGGCAGCCTATGATCGCAAAGCTTTGGGCGCTTTGGTAATTACCGCTAGCCATAACCCCGCCAACTATTCGGGATTAAAAATTAAGGGTGCATTTGGTGGCTCAGTATCGCAAGATGTGACTGCAAAAGTTGAAGAAATTTTAGACCGTGGCGATTTTGTCTACGAAAGTCCCCAAAAAGGCAAAATCGAAACCTTTGATGCATGGGCAAGTTACTGCCAAGCTTTGCGCAACAAGGTGAATATCGAAGCGATCAAAGAGGCGATCGCAATGGGAAAGTTAACCATCTTTGCAGACGTGATGCATGGAACCGCCGCAGGTGGTTTAGCGAAAGTTTTAGAATTGCCATCCACAACCCAAGCCAGTCTTATTGAAATCAATAGCAATACTGATTCTCTCTTTGGTGGTGGCGCACCCGAACCACTTCCTCGCTATATTGCCGAGCTATTCCGTCAAGTCAAAACCTATCATCATGACCATCCCGAAAAAACTCTAGTAGGATTTGTGTTTGATGGTGATGCCGATCGCATTGCGTCGGTGGATAGCGAAGGTAATTTCTTGAGTTCTCAAATCCTGATTCCGATCCTGCTAGAACATCTTGCTAAGCATCGCGGATTTAAAGGAGAACTGATTAAAACGATCAGTGGCTCTGACCTAATGCCCAAAGTCGCCGCTCTTTTCGATCTGACCGTTTACGAAACTCCTGTTGGCTACAAGTATATTGCCGAGAGAATGCTTTCAGGAATTCCTTGCCTATTGGGTGGCGAGGAGTCTGGTGGCATCGGCTATGGCAATCATATCCCTGAGCGAGATGCTTTGCTTTCGGCTTTGTATGTACTAGAAGCGATCGCGCTATCAAACAAAGATTTGAGCGTTCTGTACAGCGATCTGCAAAAGCAAACTAATTTTGTCTCCCATTACGATCGCATTGATAAAAAGCTATCTGGTATGGCAGCGCGTGAGAAGCTAGTCTCTACTCTTCAGCAATTCTCTCTAACCGAAATCGCGGGACGAAAAGTAATCGATGCTAAAGCTCCTGATGGGTTTAAGTTCCGCTTAGCAGATGGAAGTTGGCTTTTAATTCGTTTTAGCGGTACTGAGCCATTGCTCCGTCTCTATTGCGAAGCATCAACACCTGAACTCGTGCATAAAACTCTAAATTGGATTTCTAATTGGGCAGAACAATTTAATTGAACATGTAGAGGCAATTCATGAATAGCCTCTACATGTTTTTTGTCACACTTAATCGAACAAGGCTATAGCATAGTGAAGTGGCGGCAAATTAAACCCCATTCTTTACTTTTGCCATTTTTCACTCTACTCAACAATGGATTACTATATTTCTTTACCCGATCGTTCATTATGCAGATCCAGACGAGGTCACAAGTTATCATAAAGGCGCAGATTGAAACCGTTTTTGATGTGTCAACAGATAGCCAGAATCTGCCAAAGTTCTTTGCTGGTTATCAAGGAATTCCTGCAATTGTGAGGGCAAAAAACATAGATGGGTTACCCCTTCACGAAGGAAGCATCCGTATTGTTGACAACAGTGATGGCTCATCTATTGAAGAAGTTATTGTCTCGTTACAACGCCCTACATTGCAGCAATATCAGTTAGTCAAAGGGTTTAAGCCACCATTTTCTTGGTTAGTACGTACTGCTTCTGGACAATGGCTGTATGAAACGATAGATACTAAAACAAAAGTTACGTGGAATTTTGATTTTGAGGTTCCCAATATTTTTGCTTACATAATTGTTCGCTTGGTGGTGCAACGTTCCTTTCAACAAGCTCAAGATATTTGTCTTAGAAATTTAAAGGAGTATATTGAAAATCGCAGGGAATAACCTTCAATCAAGCAGCAGTGATGATAGTTACAGAATCAAATATTTAGCAAGCTTCAGATTCTAATACACAGCGTAAAGTTGACAAACCTTTTTTGAGTTGACGAGAAATTGTGACTGCACTCACCCCTAGCATTTTAGCGACTTCTCTTTGAGGGAGATCTTCAATAAATACAAACTCTACGATTTCTCTAGTGCGTTGTTCTAGAACTGCTAAAGCCTGCTGCAAACGGAACTTCTCATCTTGCTGTAACTGCATATTGCTTTTAGGATCAGCAACTAAATCACCAATGGAAGCAGCATCTTCTTCTTCAGAACGAATAGGTGCATCAAGACTTAAGGGAGCGCGATTCTGACAGGCGAGTTTCGCTTCTTGCCATTCTATAAGTGTAACGCCAAGAGCATTAGCAATTTCCTGTGCCGAAGGTTCTCTTTGCAAAGTATTGCGTAACTTTTGCATCACCCTCACTGATTGCTGTTGCAAATCCATCCAACGGCGAGGAATGCGGACGGACGAACTTTTATCACGTAAATAATGTTGAATCTCGCCGCGAATGTAGCGGACAGCAAAAGAACTAAATGCATAACCACGATTTAGCTCAAACCGATCAACGGCTCCGATTAGACCAAGTGCCCCCACTTGCAATAAATCATCGTATAGCTCAGAGTTGCGATCTGCCCAAAAATGTACTTCTTTTTTGACGAGACCGATATTTAAACGCACAAGGCGATCGCGTAGGTATATCGATGGTGCTTTGCGATATTGCTTGAGTAGTTCGAGGGTCGTGGTTTTATCTTCAGCCGAAAACTCACGTACTTTATGAGTATATGTGTTGCCAGAGCGATCAGAGATATTGGATTTGACGGCGAGTGTTGCGGTAGTCATAGTTTTGCCCTGAACTAATCAAGCCCATTGATCAAGTCATTTAAGAAAGCTACTTGTTTGATGTAATTAGACTAGTTGTTACAGGGGCGATCGGTCACCTTGCAAGCTGTTAGGGATTTCTAAATATAAAAGATAGCCAATACCTAACAACCTGTTAGGTGTTACAGCAATTTTCTTGTGGTTCGTTTGATCGAAAATTGCTGTAACTAAAAGTAGAGTATTGTATCTTATTGTTTAGTTCATATTGATTGGAAATTGTGGATCGAGAATTTGGGCGATCTCATAGGAGCATTCCATCGGTAAATCCTGATAATCAAGTGGAGTCTCCCGCACAACTAGCGCTAGGGCAAGTTCATAGGCTTCAATAACTGCCTGATCGAGATAAGACTTTAAACTAGGATTTTCTTGGATATGCAATTTGATCTGTTTGCGTTGTTCGCGGATTGTGGCTTTCCAACTTTTCCCTCTCAGTTCGGGTTGATAATCCCACTTCAGCAAATGTCCGATTAGTATGCCTAGACGATTTCGTAGTTCTTGTTTTTGTTGCTTACCCAACGATGTGATCTCCTCGACCAAATTCTCAATATCCAACTCTTGCCAATTACCTAAACGCAATAGTTCTGATTGCGTTTGTGTCCAAGCATAAAAATCTAGGTCGTACAAATTAGTTGGAATAAGACTGCGATCACTTATTTCATTCTGTATGGAGTGGGCTTCTAATTGTACTTCGACCATCACTTACTCCTGTATAAATTCCGAACAAGGAGCTTAAGAACCTTGTATCGATATTAAACACCGTAACATACTCATCAAAAAAAA
>Ga0209972_10001089_pt1 | contig 24778 bp, 22 predicted proteins | sample NOAtaG_7_FD_187302 | JGI IMG/M metagenome (GOLD analysis project Ga0209972, IMG submission 187302) | Freshwater lake microbial communities from Lake Erie, under a cyanobacterial bloom - NOAA_Erie_Diel1S_2200h metaG (SPAdes) (version 2) | ecosystem: Environmental > Aquatic > Freshwater > Lake ...
GCGGGCGCGCGATGCGGGGGCGACGCTCGTCGCGGACGCGGCGGCGACGCGTCGCTTCCGGCTGCGGGAGGAGCTCGGTAGAGGTGGCGCGGGGACGGTCTTTCTCGCCGACGAGCCCGCGCTCGGGCGCCAGGTCGCGCTGAAGGTCTACCACCGGCGCGGGCGCACCGACCGCGAGCGGCTGCTCGCCGAGGCCCGCAGCGCCGCCTCGTTCTCGCATCCGGGGATCATCCGGGTCTTCGACGTCGACGAGGGGCTCTCGGCGATCGTCATGGAGCCGCTCGCGCTCGGCTCGCTGAAGGCGCGCAAGGAGCGGGGGGCCGGCGCGGAGGAGATCCGCGCGTGCCTCGCCTCGGTCGTGCGGGCGCTCGCCGAGGTGCACCGCGCGGGCCTCGTGCACGGGGACCTGAAGCCCTCGAACTGCCTGGTGCGTGCTCCGGGGCAGGCTGTCCTCACGGACTTCGGTTTGGCGCGGCCGGTGGGCGCGCCGCCGCGCGAGGCGGGGGAGGGCACGCTCGCGTACATGTCCCCGGAGCAGCGTGCCGGGGCGGCGGCCGACCCGGCGATGGATCGCTACGCGCTCGGCGTCGTGCTCGCGGAGCTCGGCCCCGACGAGGGCACGCTCGCGCTCGGTCGCGCGCTCGTGCACGCGCGCCCCGAGGCGCGTCCCCCGCTCGCCGAAGTCCTCGCGCACCTCGAGCGGGCGTGAGCGCTCCGAGCCCACGCCCGCGGGTCGTCGCGATCGATCTGCTTCGCCTGGTGATGTCGCTCCAGATGATCCAGGGGCACACGATCGGTGCGCTGCTCGATCCGCGCTTTGCGGAGGGGCCCGTGCACGCGGCGTGGACCTTCCTCCGCGGGCTCACCGCGGTCGGGTTCCTCACCGCGGCCGGCGCGAGCTATGCGCTCGCAGCCCGGGCTCCGGTCCGCGATCCGCTCCGCCGCGCCCGGCGGGCCGCGCTCCTCGTGGCGGTGGGCTTTCTCTTGCGTCCGCCGGCCGACGCGCTCTCGCCCGACCCTCTGCTCCGCGCCGCCGCGTGGGACGCGTTCTTCGCGGTCGACGTGCTGCAGTGCATCGGCGTCACCCTGCTCGGGCTCGAGGCCGCGTCCCGCTTCGCGCCCCGCGCGCGGACCCCGCTCGTCGCCGCCGCGATCGGCGCAGGCGTTCTCCTCGCCTCGCCGTTCCTCTCGCCGCTCTCGGCCGAGCCCCCGCTGCGGTGGCTGCTCGATTGGGTGACGCGCAGCGGCGGCTCGCTGTTTCCGCTCTTTCCCTGGGCCGGCTTCGTGTGGATCGGCCTCGCGTTGGGGCCGCGGATCGAGGCCTCGACCGAGCCCCGGGGTGCGCTCTGGCTCGGGGCCCTCGGCGCGGGCCTCGCGGCGCTCGGACACCTCGCGCAGGGCTGGCTGCCGTCCGTGCCGCCGGCCGAGTACTACGCGTGGCCGCCCTTCTCGCTGGAGCGGCTCGGTCTGGTGCTCGTGCTCTTCGCGCTGCTCGCGCTGGTCGGCCGACACCTGCGGCTGCCCGGCTGGGCGCGCACGCTGGCCCAGGAGACCTTGGTCCTCTACGTGGTGCATCTGGTGCTGCTGCACGCCGCGGGGATTGGCCTCGTGCACTGGATCGGCCCGAGCCTCGCTCCCCTCGCCGCGGTCGGGTCCGCGCTGGCGATGATCGCGGTGAGCGCGTCGGCGGCCCTCGGGTGGGCCGCGCTGCGTTCGCGTCGGAGGGCCACGTGAACGAGCTCGAGGCCGCCGCGCATGGGCTGCAGCCGAGCTACGTGATCCCGGTCCTCGTCGGTCTCGGGCTGACGGTGCTCTTTCCCGCGGGGCGCACCTTCACGAGCGTGCGCGAACGTCAGGTCTACCGCCTCGTGCAGATCGGGACGCTGATCGGTGCGCTCGTAGGCGCCAAGCTCACGGCGGTCGTCGTCGATCTTCGCTGGCCCTTCGAGCCGCTGCCCGAGGGCTTTCTGTTTCGCACCGGCCGCACCCTGACCGGCGGGCTGCTCTTCGGCTTCCTCACCGCGGAGGTGCTCAAGCCCCTCTTCGGGCACCGGCACCCGCCCAACGACCGCTTCGCCGTCGTGCTGCCGTTCTCCATCGCCATCGGCCGGGTCGGCTGTCTCCTCTCCGGGTGCTGCAACGGGCGCCCGTGGGAGGGGCCGTGGGGCCTCGTCGATGCCCACGGCGTGGCCCGGCACCCGACCGCGCTCTACGACCTCGTCTTCCACCTCCTGCTCGGAGGCGCGCTCGTCGCGCTGCACCGCAGCGGGCGCCTGACGCACCGGCTCTTTGCGCTGCACCTCGTCGCGTACGGGACGTTCCGCTTTTTTCTGGAATTCCTCCGCACGACCCCCGAGTACGCCCTGGGCCTCACCGGCTACCAGCTCGTCGCGCTCGCGCTGATCGCGGCGGGGGCGGCGAGCGGGTACCGGGACGCGTTGACAGCGGCGACCCGCTCGGGTCGAATCGCGCCGTGACCGATCCGCAGCGCCCGCCCGAAGACGGTCGACACCACGCGAAGGACGCAGCCGCGTTCGCGGGAGGCTGCCTCGCCGGCCTCGGCGCCGTCGGCATCGTGACCCTCACCGTCATCGCGGGCATCGTCGCCACCATCCTGGTGGTCGTGCTCCTCATCTTCCTCTCGTGCGCCGGGGTCTTTCAGTGAACGCCGCGCTGCGCGAGGCGGACGGCCTCGCCAAGCGCCTGTGGCACGACGAGCTGGTGCGGACCCCCGAAACCCACGCTTGGGTGCTCGACCTCTACCGCGCCGGGGAGCGGCACCCGGAGACGGTGGACGACTACTTCCCGTGGCGCGCCGCGGTCGATCCGTGGCCGCAGCTCGCGTCGGAGCTGAAGCGGCATGCGGCCGAGGAGCGGGGCCACGCGCACCTCTACGCGCGCGCGATCCGGAGCCTCGGCAAGGAGCCGGAGGACCTCGGCGGCCTCGACGTGTTCAACCACGCGATCCGGGCCGAGACCGCGATCGCCTGGCAGCTCGGGCCGGGCGATCCGGTGCCCATGAGGCGCCTCGCGCTCGCGCACTTCCTCGCCCACGCTCATTGTCTCGAGCGGCGGGTGGCCCGCTCGCTCGAACACCACCACCGGGCTTGCCGGCGCGCGGGCAAGGCGGCGATCGCCGAGCTCGTCGAGCGGGTGCTTCGCGACGAAGAACGCCACGTCGCGAGCACGCTGCGAGGCCTGTCGGAACTGACGAGCACGGCCGAGCGGGAGCGCATCCTCGCGTTCCACGCCGAGGCCGAAGCGCGGGCGGATCGGGCCTTCAGCGCGCGGCAGGTGCGGAGCTTCCTGCGGCGTTTTCCTGAGCGCGGTGGCCGGTCGCTGCGGCTCGGCTTCCGGCTCGGCGCGTGCGTCCTCGAGGCCCGACGTGGCTGACGGCAAGGCCCCCAAGCGACGCCTCGGGCTCGCGCCGGCCCCGCTCTCCCGCCGAGACCGCATCGCCGCGGTGAGCGCCGAACTCGCAGGGCTCGACGCAGAGCCGCTGGCGGCGCGGCTCGAAGCACGGGGCGTGGAGCGGCCGCTGAAGAGCACCGTCAGCCTCTGTCCGCGCTGCCTCGCGCACGTCCCAGCCCTCGTCTTCGAGCGCGGCGGCAGCGTGTGGATGGCCAAGCGCTGCGCCGAACACGGGACGAGCGAGACGCTCGTCGAGCGCCACGCGCGCTACTACCACCTCTCCAACAAAGATCGCTCAGGCCGCGCGTTCGCCGAGGGGACCGCCTTCCACATCCCGACCCTGCCGTCGTTCGCGATGGGCGATGGAGCGTGCTGCGCGCCCGGAGAAGTGTGCGGGGAGGGCACCGAGCAGCTCGGAAACCGCACCTGCACCGTGCTCGTCGAGGTCACCGACGCCTGCAACCTCGCGTGCAAGGTCTGCTACTCCGACAGCCGCGGCGATCGGTTCCTCCCCGTCGAGACGTTCCAGGCCCACATCGAGCGGCTCGTCGCACAGAAGGGCGGCCTCGACTCGGTGCAGGTCACTGGCGGAGAGAGCACCCTGCATCCCCGCTTCTGGGACATGGTGGACTGGCTGCACGCGCACCCCGCGATCAAGAAGGTCTACGTCCCCACGAACGGGCTCACCTTCGGCAAGGAGAGCGCCCGGGACGAGATGGTGCGGAGGGCCGCCCGCTACCGCGACAAGCTCATGGTGCTGCTGCAGTTCGACGCGCTCGACCGCGGCGCGAACGAGGCGCTGCGCGGGGCCGATCCGGCGCGCCTGCGCCGCGCGCTCGTCGCGGCGCTCGATGCGGAGCGGGTCCCGACCCAGCTCACGATGACGCTCGGCCGCGGGGTCAACGAGCACCTCGTCGGAGAAGTGCTCGACGTCGCGCTCGCCCACGATGCGGTGAAGGTCGTCGCGATGCAGCCGGCCACCACCTCGGGGCGCTACGAACTCTCGATCGATCCCCGCGAGCGCCTCACGCTCTCCGACGTCGTCGAGGCGGTCGTCCGCGCCGGGCGCGCGCGCGTCGGAGCGGACGACTTCGTGCCCATCCCGTGCAGCCACCCGCAGTGCGGCTGGATCACCGTCTTTCTCCGCCGCTTCGGCCTCGTGCACAACGTCGTGAAGTACGTGGACCTCGAGAAGGCGATGGCCGGCGTGGCCTACAAGACGCTGCTCTCGACGGGCGAGATCCAGGCCGCGGTCGGCACGCGCGACGAGGGCGTCGTGCGGCGGGTAATGGCCTTCGTCGGCAAGCGCCTCGTTCGCTCGACCGACATGTTCTCCATCGCGATCAAGCCCTTCATGGATCGCTTCGACTACGACCAGGATCGGGTGGCGAATTGCTGCCACCACATGACCACGACGGGCGGCGAGCTCGTGAGCTTCTGCGAGTACAACGCGCTCGACCGTCCGACGGACCGCTGGGAGCGGCTGCCGACGATCGAGCACGTCTGAGTTCGCTCAGTTCGCCTCGCCGGTCTCCATCTGGCGCCGCAGGGCGTCGGACTCCTCCGCGAGGGCGTCGACGTTGGCGAGCTCGCGCTGGAACAGCTCCTCCTCGGGGGCGAGCTCGACGGCGCGGTGCAGGTCCTCGAGCGCGATCTCGAAGCTGCCGAGGTAGGCGCGCACGATGCCTCGATTGAAGAGGGTATCGGCCACGATCTCGACGTCTTCGGGGGGCACGGCGAGCGACGGATTGTCGTAGCCGCTCAGGATCTCGGTGTAGAGCCGCTCGGCGCCAGCGAGGTCGCCCGCCTCGAGCAGATCCAGCGCAGCGTCGCAGCCCTCGGCGGCCCCGCAATCGCTGAATTCCACCGTGACCTCGTCCTCGTAGGGCAGCACGACGCGGGCGAACTCGGCGACGACCTGGCTGCGCGCAACGGCGAACCAGCCCTCGAAGTTCAGCTCCGGCGGCCGGGCCCCGTAGGGAATCATGCCCTCGTACACGGGCCCGCTGGCGACGTGCCCGTCGACCGTGCCGCCGGCGACGCGGTCCGAGGTGCCGCGCGGGTAGATGCGGTCGAAGACGACCCGCCCGCTGGCCGCGAGCACGACCTGGAAACGCACCTCGAGGGAGGCGTTGCCGCTCCGGTAGAACACGGTGCACGGATAGTTCTCGGAGCGGGTCGTCATGCGACCGGTGCGGGGATCGCGGTAGGGCACGTTGCGGGTGCACGAGGTCGCATCCGCGACGACCTCGCTCATCGCGTCGTGGCGCACGATGTCCCCGACCACGATCACCGCACCGCCCTGCCCGATCAGCCGGATCGCGGGGTTCAGGGAGCGCGCGAAGCGCTCGCGGAGCTGGCTCTCGATGTCGGCCGCGGCGTCGGGCCGGCCGGTCCGGACCTGCACGTCGAACGTGTTGCCGGCTTCCGATGCGTCGAGCATGGCGGGCCGCACGACGGTGAAGCGGACGTGGTGGGCGCAGCCAGCGAGCAGAAGGAAGGCGAGGGTGAACAGACGCATGTCGGGGTTCTCCAGGGCGGTGGCCCATCGACGCGGGGCCTCAACGCGTGATTCAAGCCGAACTTCGATGAGCACTTCAATAACAGCCTGCGGCGCAGATCCGAAAGCGCGCTCGGCATGCGTTCACGCAGGGGCGGTCCCGCTCCGCGCAGGCCTCGATGCAGGCGTTCCAGGGCGGCAGGCAGCTGGCATCGCAGCGGGTCGAGGAGGCGCGGGGAGGAAGCGGCCGGTGCCGGGCTCGCAGCGCCGGGGTCTCGGGCGGCTCCCGCGGCGGCTCGACGTCCGCTCCGGTCGCGAGCGCCGTCAGGGCCGCGAGGGGCGCGTCGCTCGGCGGCAAGTGCGTCTCGGCCTCTTCGGCCGCGTCCTCGCCGGTGGCGAGCTCGACCGCGGCGGCGCGCTCCGGGCTGAGGCGAAGCAGGCGCTCGCGGGCATGCGCGATGCGCTCCTCGCGCTGCCCGAGGGAGTGGTGGCCGAGCCAGCCGTCCCAGCAGCGACGGCGCTCCTCGTCGCGGTAGCGTGGGTCGCGGTCGCCGGCGTAGCACCGCTCGAAGTACTCGTCGGCCAGGTGAGCGCGACGAATCGAGGGCCCGCAGCCGGCCGGGACGACCGCTCCCCACGCGAGGAGCCACCCGCCCGCGAGGAGGTGTAGGATCGCCGCCCGACGCACGCGATGGGTGGTACCACGAAGCCGACGACGCCGCTGGACGACCGCTGGGAGGAGGTCGACCTCGGAGGGCTGCTCGGCCCGAGCCTGCTCGTCGCCTCGCCCGAGGGGCTCGTCGCGCTGCGTGCCTGGGGCGAGCTCCCGCGCGGGGAGGAGCGCGCGGCGTGGCTCGGTCGGGTCGCGGCGCCCGGCGCGGTCGAGGGGCCGATCGCGGGCGAGCTCGTCACGGCGCTCACTGCGTACTCGGCGGGGGAGGCGATCGAGCCTGCCGAGCTGCCGGTGGATCTGCGCGGCTCGGCGTTCCACGTGCACGTGTACCGCGCGCTGCGCCGGGTGCCTCGCGGCGCGGTACGGACCTACCGGGGGCTCGCGTCCGATGCCGGCTCGCCTCGGGCGATGCGTGCGGTCGGCCAAGCGATGGCGCAGAACCCGTTGCCCATCGTCGTCCCCTGCCACCGGGTCGTGGCCGCCGGCGGGGCCCTCGGGGGCTACACCGGAGGGCTCGCGCGCAAGCGTGCGCTCCTCTCGCTCGAGGGCGTCAGCGTCCAGGCCGAGCGGGTGCTCGCGGGGCAGCTCTCGCTGCTCTGAGCGAGCGCCCCTTCACGGCAGCCCGCGCACCGTCACACCGGTCGGGCTCGGCTCGAGCACGACGAGCCCGCTCGGGGACCGCGCTCCGTCGTCGCCCTCGCTCGCCGGCCCGAGCAGGCGCGGCAGGGTCAGATGCAGCGCCGCGCTCGTCGCGCCCACGGCGATGCGCGACGCGCCGTCGTGCGGGATCCCGATCGCGATCTCGGGCCACGCGTGCAGGCTGCCCGCGGCGTGGCTCACCTCGAGCGCGCGCGACACGAGCGGCGAGCCGGCTTCGACGCCAACGAGGCCCACGCTCCGGAGGTCGGAGGTCGTCGGGCCCGACCAGGAGAGCAGCAGTCGAGGGCCTTCGGCGGCGTCGAGCGCGAGGCCGTCCACATCGTCCTCGTCGAAGCCGCAAGCGTCGTCGTCCGCGCCATAGCGGCCCTCGGGCGCACCGGGCAGCGGAACGAGCGAGAGCGGCCCGATGCGCACCTCGCGGACTCCCATCAGGTCGACGACCGCTCCCTCGTCACCGGTCGCGGCACGCAGCGCTTCGCCATCGTCACGTCCGCCGGGGAGCAGGAGCACCGGGATCTCGAGCTGGGCGAGCGCGTCGAGGAGCGCCTGCCGTGAGTCTGGGCCCTCGCCGCCGCCGAGGTCTCCGACGAGCACGAGGACGCTGGGAGCGGACTCTTCGATGCGGTCGAGGGCCGGCAGGAGCGGCTCGCCGCATCCCGCGGGACCCCGGGCCAGGGCGATGCGTGGTGCGTCCGCCTCGATGTCCAGCCGGTTCCCCTCGATCCGCAGCCGGCTCGGGCCGCGCGTGAGGTCGCGGGGCGCCGGGGGGTCCATCTGCATGCAGTGGACGTAGGGGGTCGGTCCGCCCTCGGCGAGGCCGCTGCCGCAGCAGCAGCCCACGAGGAGCAGCGAGGCGAGGACGGCGCGCACGGGCTCGGACGTTGACCGCGAACGAACGCGGAGGCCAGCGGCAGAAGGCATCGCGCGGCGCGTCGCGGTCTCGATCAGCGCCGTCGCCGCCGGCGCAGCGCCGCGAGCACCTCCTGCAGTTCGGGCGCTCGAAGGGCCCAGAGCGCGGCGAGGTACACGGCGCCTGCGGCGAGCAGCGCGCCGCCGAGCACCGCCACGTTCGCCGAATCGTTGCCGCCGCGGGGCCAGTCGCCGAGCTGGGCGAGGCCTCCGCCCGCTGCCGCAGCGAGAAGGCTGCCGAGCGCGAGGCGGAGGGCGCCGCCCGCGAGGCCCGCGGGCCGCGCCGAGGCCGGCAGCATGCGCCCAAGCTTGCGGCGCAGGAGCCACGCGAGGAGCCCCAGCTGCGCGATCCCCGCGGCGCTGATCGCGATCGCCACCCCGACGTGCCCGAAGGGGCCGCGGAGTGCCAGCGCGAGGGCAGCGAACGCGGCGAGGTTCGCCGCGCTCGCCCACACCGGACCCCGCGTGTCCCCGTGGGCGTGGAAGACCGGAACGAAGACCCGCACGAGCGCGATGCACACCACGCCGGCGCCCTGCCACGCCAGCGATCGCGCGGTCTGGATGGCGTCGTCGTGGCCGAACGCACCGCGCTCGAAGAGCACCGTGACGATCGGCTCCGCCAGAACCACGAGGACGGCCGAGGCAGGCAGGGCGATGAAGAGGGTGTGCCGGAGGCCGTCGAGGAAGGTCTGGCGCACGCCCTCGACGTCGCCATGCGCGCGCAGGGCGCTCAGCCGCGGCAAGCTCGCCGAGGCGAGCGCGAGCGCGAACATCCCCTGCGGAATCTCGACGAGGCGCTGCCCGTAATAGAGGTAGCTCTGCGCGCCGGTCGGCAGGTAGCTCACGAAGAGCCGCGCGAGCATCACGTTCACCTGGTAGATGCCCAGGCCGAAGGCGACCGGCAGGAGCAGCGCCGCGGCCCGGCGCACCACCGGATCGCCCAGCGCGAGGCGGGGCGCGTGCAGGTGATCGATCGCGCGGAGCGCAGGCCACTGCGCGACGACCTGAAGCGCTCCGCCGACGAGCGCTGCGATGGCCAGCGACACGACCGGCTCGAGACCGAGCGGCACGACGAGCGGCACGAGGGCGAAGGGCGCCGCGATCAGCGCGACGTTCAGGAGCGCTGGGGTCAATGCCGGCACCGCGAAGCGTCCGTTCGCGTTCAGCGCGGCCATGCCGAGGGCCGCGCTGCCCACGAAGAAGATGTAGGGGAACACGATCCGGGTGAGCAGGACCGTCCCCTCGTAGCGCTCCGGCCCGTACCCTGCGGCGTAGGCGGTCACGAAGGCGGGCGCGGCGAGGACACCGAGGACGCTCACCAGCGCGAGCACCGCGAGGAAGGCGCCCGAGAGCGTGCGGTGCACTTCTTTGGCCCGCTCCGGCCCCTCGCGCGTCAGCGCCTCGGTGTAGAGCGGGACGAAGGCGGCCGACACCGCGCCCTCCGCGAGCAGGGCCCGCAGGGCGTTCGGGATCGTGAAGGCGACGAAGAAGGAATCCGTCGCGGCCAGCGAGAAACTCGCCGCGATCACCACGTCGCGCAGCGCACCGAGGATCCGCGAGGCGAGCGTGCCGAGCGCCACCACGCCGGCGCTGCGCACGACGTTGCTGGCCTTCGGCGGGGCCGCGTCCGGCGATGCCGCGTGGGGCATGGGCTCGCTCACGCGGGGACTATCGGGGGCGCTCACGATCCTGGCAACGAAGCGGCAGGCCCCGGTCCGCCCCGGTGGGCCGCGGGCGGTCGCTCGCCACCCGCGAGCGGCACGCCCGCTCGCCCGAGCGGCGGCGCCGGGCGGCCTCTGCGGCTCACCCGAGGCCGAGGGCGATGAGCCCCGCGGCACCCGCTGTCACGAGCACCGCCGCGTCGAAGGGCTTCGCCGTCGGTCGGCCCGGGGCGCCGCGGAAGGTCGCGGAGAGCGTCGTGATCGCCGAGGCGATGGCCACGGCGAGCACGAGCGCCGTGACCCGCTCCACGGCCGCGGCTGCGAGCACCCCGCCCGCTGCGGCGCCGCCGAGCACGGCGAGCGCGCTCATCGGAGACGGACGCAGCGGTTCCTTCAGCCGCTCGGAGCGCTCGCGCGCGAGGTCCCAGAGCGCCGCGCCGGCGAGCAGCGCGGCCGGCGCGAGGGTGACGCCGCTCGGCGCGCCGGCTTCGAGCCGGAGCGAGCACGCGGCGAGCGCGGCCCCGATCACGGTCAGGTGTGCCGCGCGCTGGGGGCGACGCTTCTTGCTGCGCGAGACGCCGCGGCCTGCGCTGAGGCCGAGCAGGCCAGCGGTGATCACGACGGCGGCGGCCCAGCGGCCGCCACCGAGCGCGCGGCCGAGGGCCAGCCCGAAGAGCAGCTCCGCGAGCAGCCGCCCGAGCGCAAGGCGCAGCACGGGATCAGCCGGCGTCACCATCCTCCGCCTCGACGCGCTCCCCTGCGCTGCCATCGTCGATCGGTCGCGGCGCCTCGCGCGACTCGACCGCGTTCTCGTCGCAGAAGCGCTCCCACGGCTCGAGCGAGGGATCCGTGCTGCGCACGGAGGCGATCGCGCAGGCCGCGAAGGCGCTCTCCGCGCCGGTGAAGAGGGGCGATGCAGCCTCGAGGAGGGCGTTGCGCACGCCGAGCCGCAGGGCCGGGTCGCTCCGCACCGACGCTGGCAAGGGCAACTCGGCGAGCTCGAGCGCGAGCCGCACGTAGAGCACGCCGATCACCGCCGCCGCGACCGCGCGCTCGCCGTCCTCGGCCTCTTCGCGCTCGGCATCGGCGAGGAGGCGCCGCGCCTCGCTCAGGCCCCGCCCACGCTCCAGCATCCACGTTCGCAACGGTCCGGCGACGTAGGCATCGACCTCGGCCCGGTCCGCGGTGTCCGGCAGCGCCGGGCGCTCGTCGTCGCCGGTGCGGAGGGCCCGCGCGATGCCCGCCTCGAGGGGGGCGCGGTCGAGCCGAACGCCGTGGGGCAGGGGCGGCAGCTCGACGCCGGCGACGACGAGGTTCTCTTCGTCGGAGGCGCGGTCCTCCGGCGTACTCGCCGGGCTCCGCGCAGGGCCCGCGCCGCCGCACGCGGCCAGAGCGAGCGCGACGACGAGTGCCCGGCTCATCGACCCCGGAGCTTCCGGCGCTTGCCGCGGCTGGTCATGCCTTCCTGCCTCCGCGCCGCGTGGCGATCGGGCTTCGCGGAGGACGCGAGCGCTTCGCCGAGCTCGGTGAGGGTTGCCACCTTCTCGGCGCCGCCATGTCGCTTCATGCGCTCGAGCGCCTCGTCGAAGGCGCGCCGGAGATCGGGGTGGCGCGCGGTGGCCATCTGGTCCCTCAGCCACGCGGCCCCGTCCGGCTGAGAACGGAACGTGGTGGCGACGGCCGCGGCGATGGCGGCGATCGCCGCGAGCACCCGGCGCCTGCCATCGGAGCGCTCGGCAGCGCGGGGCGCATCGACGACGTCGGCGATCAACCAGCCGAGGGTGTCGAGCAGGGCCTGTCGCTCGCTGAGCCCCTCCATCGCGCGGGCGGAAGCGAGCGCGTCGAGGACGGTCGCCGCCGCCCCCCAGCGGACGTCGCGGCGCTCGTGCGCGAGCCACCCGCCGAGCTGCCGCACGAGCGCGTCCGCGTGGCCGCGCTTGCCGAGCAGCAGCAGCGCATGCTCGGTCCCTTGCCGCACCGGCGCGCGTTCGTCTCCCGCGAGCTCGCGAAGGCCTTGCCACGCCTCGTCGTTGGCCCGTCCCCGCTGCACCGAGGCTGCGAGCGCGTGCGCTGCGACGATCGGGAGGAAGACCTCGGCGGTGTCGGGTGCGGCGATCTCTTCCGCCATGCGCGCGACGATCGGGCCGCTCGCTGGCTCGCCGGCGAGCGCCTCGCCGACGACCTCGGCGAGCCGCAGGTTCGGCTTGGGCCCGGGCAGACCCGAGTGGAAGACGAGCATCTTCAGAAAGCGATCCGGCTCGCCGGAGAGGGCCCGCTCGGCCGCGCGCTTGAGCTCCTCGCTCTTCAGGATCCCGAGGCTCAAGGCGCGACGTCTCCCGCTCCGGAGACCGGCGCCGTGAGCGCCCGGAAGCGGAGCGGGTGCTCCACGTTCTTCACCCTCGCCTCGCGGAGCTCTCCGAACAGCGAGAGGTCCCGGGCCTGCTCCACGACGCTCTCCATGCAGAGGATCTCCCCGCCCTTGGCTTGTCCCTGCAGCCGTGCGGTGTTGTTCATGCCGGCGCTGAAACCGGTGTACTCGCGGTCCGGGCCGAAGACCCCGACCATGAGCGGGCAGACGTTGATGCCGGTGGCGACGTCGACGTGCTGGCCGACGAGCTCCGGAAGCGCTTCGTGCGAGGCGAGCGAGCGGGTGAAGGTCGAGATCGACTGCGCCGCGCGGAGCGCCCGCCGGACCAGGTGCTCGGTCGGCTCGTCGAAGAAGGGCGGACCCCAGATCGCGATGACGCAGTCACCCACCATCTTGTCGAAGGTGCCCCCTGCGTCCCACACGAGCTGGACGACCTGCTCGCTCCAGGTGTCGATGAGCCGGCCGATCGCCTCGGGCTTGCCGAGGACCTGCTCGGAGAGCCGGGTGAAGCCTGCGATGTCGGTGTAGAGGATCACGCACTCTCGCTCCCGCGGGGTCAGGTACTTGTCCACGTACCCCTCCTCGGCGAGAAGGCGGTCCGAGATGGCCCGCGGGAAGGTGACCGAGAGGTTCTTCCACTCGCGGTTGAAGTCCACGATGCGCTGCCGCAGGGAATCGGCGAAGCGATCGATGAGGTCGCGATCGAAGGTGTTGAACTCGCCGAGGCGGCTCGTGACGATGAGCCTCCCGATCACCTTGGCGCTCTTGAGGCCGGTGATGAGGACCTCCTCGCGGCAGCGCTGGATGCCGAAGCGCTCGCGCACGTCGCGGTCGTCACCGGCCATGATGCGAAACGCGCGCGAGCGCATGAACGCATCGACGTCGCTCCCGACGCCGCTCATCGCCTGTGCCGAGGAGTCGTGCAGGACCTGCCCGCCCGCGAGGATCTTGTAGCGCAGCGAGTCTCCCGAGACGTCGTCCTCGTGCCGGAACACGAGGAGCAGGTGATCGAAGGGCACGTTGTTCCGCAGCACCTCGAGGGCCCGCGAGAGTCCCCGATCGAGGACCGGATCCTGGAGCGCGCTGCTGATCTCCCGCGTGAGGATGGCTTTCCGTCGCGCGTCGGCGATCGCCGCCAGGTGGTTGTCGATCTCCTCGCACCAGGTCGTGACCAGCTCGTGCCGGCGCACCGCGTCCGCATCGTCGATGGTTTCGGGAACCACCACCGCCACGCATCCGAAGGGATCGCCCGCCACATCGAGCCGCTGCGCGAGGAGGGTCGTGCCGTCGTAACGGCGGGTGAGCGGACCCGCGCCCTCGATCTCCGCGAGCAGCGCGTCGGGATCGAAGGTGAGGCGGTCGTCGTCGCCGGTCGCGTGCACGAAGTCGTGCATCTCGAGGGTCTCGTCGTAGGTGCGCACGAAGGCCCGATCCGCACCTACGGCCCGGACCAGCGTCGGCATCCAGAGCCGCAGCGCGTGGTCGATGGGGAGGCGGTCCCGGAGCGCGATCTCCGACAGCCCGTCGACCTCGTCATTGAGGCGCCAGCGCTCTTCGAGGTGCGCGACCTTCGCCTCGAGCTCCGCGACGCGCTGCTTCCATGCCGTTTCGTCCACGGGCGGCATCCTACACGACCGCAGCCCTCACCGCGGTTCAGCCCGCCCGCGGGGCGCCGCAGTGCACGCAGCGAGGCGCCATCCTCGGCGTCGGACTGTGGCAGTGGCCACACAGCCGCTGCTCCGCGCTCAGGAGGGACGGCGTGCCCGCGCCGGCCGGCGCGCCGCCGAGCTGTTTCAACTCGGGGAAGAGGCGCCGCAGCTCCGGCTCGGTCAGCCCGAGACCGGCCTCGCTCGGCAGCCACATGACGTCCACGGATACGAGGTCGCGCTCGTCGAGGCGGCCGAGATCGTCGAGCACCATCCGGACCTGCTCGGGTCGGTGGGCGACGAAGTCGACGATCTCGCGGCGGGCGGCGACGACGAAGGTGATGAAGAAGAAACCGTCCGGACGGGTGCCCTCGGCGCTGGCCTGCGCAGCCGCGCTGCGGGTTGCGGCGACGAGCCGCTGGAAGACGCCCGAGGCCTGCGGAGGCGACATCGGGTGGTAGTTCATCTCGGCGCCGAGGCGCCAGTGGCGCTCGTGGGCACGGAGGAGCTGTGCGGTCCGGTGCACGATCTGGAGTCGTCCATGCTTCGTCCCGGTCCGGACGTCGGGCGTGCTCGAGAGCTGCGCGAAGGCCTGGTCGAAGGCGGGCCGCGCTGCCGGGTCGAGCGCGATGCGGAGCTGGGTGACATCGGCGCCCATCCACGCGCGCGCGTCGCTTCCGGGCGTGCGCTGCGGGCTCGGGAAGCTCGGCACGATCATCGGGCCGCTGGAAGGCGGCGGGGGCGCGCTCCAGCGCCGCGTGCCGCTCCGGTCGCGGCTCGCTCCGGCGATGAGCACGATGGCGCCCACGACCAGCACGAAGAGCCCGAAGAGCGGGTGGATCCGGAAGGCGATGAGCACGAGATCGATGAAGAGCCCGACGCCGCCATCGGAGTGCGAGCCGCCGCCGTGACTGCCTCCGCCGCCTCCCCCCGAGTCGCCCCAGTCGCCGCCTCCGAAGCTGCCTCCGGTCGATTGGGCGAGGACGGCGGCTGCCAAGCCCGTGAGCACGAAGAAGACGAGGGCAGCGGCGGCGCGCCCGAGGTGTCGCGGCGGGGTCATGGCCTTCACGGAGCGCATGGTATACGCCGAACGCCATGCTGGATCCCCGCTACGTCGCCGAGCACCTCGACGAAGTCCGTGCCGCCCTCGCCCGCCGCGCCGGTTCGCACGAGTCGACCCTGGACGAGGTCGCTCGCCTCGCCGAGGCGCGCCGCGCGCTCGTCACCGAGACCGAGCACCACCGCGCCGTCCGCAACGAGGCCACCGAGTCGATGGCCAAGCTCGACAAGAAGAGCGAGGCGTTCGTTCAACGGCGCGAGGAGCTCAAGAAGGCCGGCGAGCGGATCAAGGCGCTCGAGCACCAGCTCGCCGCCGTCGAGGCGCAGCTCGACGAGGTGGCCCTCTACCTGCCGAACCTGCCGCACGAGACCGTGCCGGACGGCAAGGACGAGGCCCACAACCGGATCGTCAAGGTCTGGGGCGAGAAGCCCAGCTTCGATTTCGCCCCGAAGGACCACCACGACCTCGGCGTCGCGCTCGGCATCCTCGACTTCGCCCGCGCCGCGAAGATCAGCGGCGCGCGCTTCACCGTCCTGCTCGGGGCTGCGGCCCGGCTCGAGCGTGCGCTGCTCCAGTTCATGATGGACGTGCACGCGACCGATCACGGCTACACCGAGATCTGGCCCCCCGCGCTCGTGCTCGGCTCGGCGATGCGGGGCACCGGCCAGCTCCCGAAGTTCGCCGCCGACATGTTCTCGACCCAGCGCGCCCGGCTCGGGCCGGAGGCGACGGCGGCCGAGGTCGAAGCCAACGAGCTGTACCTCGTGCCCACCGCCGAGGTGCCGGTGACGAACTTCCACGGCGACGAGATCTTCGAGGCCGGGCAGCTGCCCCGCGCCTACTGCGCGTACACGCCCTGCTTTCGCGCCGAGGCGGGGAGCTACGGCAAGGACACCCGCGGGCTCATCCGTCAGCACCAGTTCGACAAGGTCGAGCTCGTACGCTTCTGTGAGGACGGGCAGGGGCTCGACGAGCTCGAGAAGCTCCGCGGTCACGCCGAGGCGATCCTCGAGCGTCTCGGCCTGCACTACCGCACGGTGGAGCTCTGCGCGGGCGATCTCGGGAACGGAGCCCGAAAGTGTTACGACCTCGAGGTGTGGCTGCCGGGGCAGGGCGCCTACCGCGAGATCTCGAGCTGCAGCTGGTTCGGGGACTACCAGGCCCGCCGCGCGAAGATCCGCTACCGCGACGAGCCCAAGGGCAAGCCCCGTCTCGCCCACACGCTGAACGGCTCGGGCCTGGCGATCGGTCGCACCCTCGTCGCGATCCTCGAGCAGAACCAAGCGGCCGACGGATCGGTCGTCGTCCCGCCGGCCCTCCGCCCCTACCTCGGAGGGCTCGAGCGGATCACCCAGCGGTGAGCCTGCCCGACGTCCAGTCCGAGGTCGCGCTCGCGCCGCTCACCACGCTCGAACTGGGCGGCGCGGCGCGTCACTTCGTGCGCGCGGAGAGCGAGGCGCGCGTGCACGCGGCGCTCTCGTGGGCGGCGGATCGGCAGCTGCCGGTGCGGGTGCTCGGCGGGGGCTCGAACCTCGTCGTTCGCGACGAAGGCGTCGAGGGGCTCGTCATCGCGATGGGAGTGCGCGGTCTGCGCTGGCACGACGATGGCCGGGTGACGGCGGGCGCGGGCGAGCCTTGGGACGCGTTCGTGGCGGCCTCGGTCGAGCGTGGGCTCGCGGGGCTCGAGTGCCTCTCCGGCATCCCGGGACAGGTCGGCGCGACGCCGATCCAGAACGTCGGCGCGTACGGGCAGGAGGTCGCGCAGACGATCGAGCACGTGCGGGTCGTCGAGCGGAGCACCGGCGCGATCCGCTCGCTCGGTCCGGCGGAGCTCGCCTTCGGCTACCGCGACAGCGCGCTGAAGCGCGCACCGGAGCGCGCCGTCGTCCTCGATGTCACGTTTCGCCTCGCTCCGGGGGGCGGGCCGCAGGTCGTGTACGCCGAGCTCGCCGCGGCGCTCCGCGACCCTCGCCCCTCGCTCCGCGACGTGCGCGAGGCGGTGCTGGCGCTGCGGCGCAAGAAGTCGATGGTGCTCGACCCCGCGGACCCGAACCGGCGCAGCGCGGGCTCCTTCTTCACGAATCCGATCGTGGACGCCGCGCACGCCGACGAGGTGGTCCGTCGGGCGCTCGCGCTGGGCGTGGTCGCGGACGCGGCCCAGGTGCCTCGCTGGGCCGAGGGCGCGCGGGTGAAGCTCGCGGCAGGCTGGCTCATCGAGCGCGCCGGCATCGCGCGCGGTCTGCGCCGCGGTGCGGTCGGGGTGTCGACGGCGCACGCGCTCGCGTTGGTGCATCACGGCGGCGGACGCACCGCCGAGCTCCTCGCGCTCGCCGACGAGGTGCGCGACGCGGTGCTCGGTGCCTTCGGCGTCGCGCTCGAGCGCGAGCCGGTCCTCTGGTGAGCCGCCCCTCCGCGGGCGCTCAGCCGTACATCGAGACGGCCATCTCGTTCGCCGAGAGCTCGAGCGCCTGCAGCGCCTCGCGGATCGAGATCGCGTCCCCGTGCTCGATCATGTCCCGGAGCGCCGCGATGTCGTTCCGCACCTTCTCGAGCAGCTCGGGCGCGACGAGGTCGGCGAACTCGGTCACCGCCCGCTCGCTCGTGTAGAGGAGCGCCTCCGCGCTCTGCTTGAGCTCCGCGAGCTCCTTGCGCTTCACGTCGCTCTGCTTGTACTTGTCGGCGTCGGCGATCAGGTCGGCGATGTTGTCCTTCGTGAGGCCGCTCGAGGCGACCACGCGGACCTTCTGCTCGCGGCCGGTCCCGAGATCCTTTGCCGCGACGTTCACGATCCCGTCGGCGTCGATCTCGAACTTCACCTCGATCTGAGGCACGCCGCGCGAGGCCGGCGGGATGGGCGCGAGCTCGAAGCGCGCCAGCGACTTGTTGTCCGCCGCCATCTCGCGCTCGCCCTGCAGCACGTGGACCGGGACGAAGGGCTGGTTGTCCACCGAGGTCGTGAAGATCTCCTTCGACGAGGTCGGGATGGTCGTGTTCCGCTCGATCAGGCGGTGGAAGACGCCTCCACCGACCTCGACGCCGAGCGAGAGCGGCGTGACGTCGAGCAGGAGCACCTGGTCGATCTGGCCGTCCATCGAGGCGGCCTGGACCGCCGCGCCGACGGCGACGACCTCGTCCGGGTTGACCCCTTTGTGCGGCGTCCGCCCGAAGAACTCGGTGACCCGCTTCTGCACCAGCGGCATCCGCGTCATGCCGCCGACGAGGATCACCTCCTCGATGTCCTTCACCGAGAGCCGCGCGTCGTCGAGGGCCTGACGGCACGGTCCGAGGGTCTTCTCGACGAGCTCGGAGACGAGGATCTCGAGCTCGCTCCGCTTCAGCGTCGTCACGAGGTGCTTGGGCCCGCTCGCGTCGGCCGCGATGAAGGGGAGGTTCACCTCGGTCTCGAGCGCGCTCGACAGCTCGTGCTTCGCCTTCTCCGCCTGCTCCTTCACGCGCTGCAGCGCGACGCGGTCGCTGCGGAGGTCGATTCCGGGATTCTCCGCGAGGAACCGGGAGGCCAGCTCGTCGACGATCGCGCGATCGAAGTCCTCGCCGCCGAGGTGGGTGTCGCCGTTCGTGGCCAGGACCTTGAACACGCCGTCTTCGATCTCGAGGACCGAGATGTCGAAGGTCCCGCCGCCGAGATCGTAGACCGCGATCTTCCCCTTCGCGTCGCGCTCGAGACCGTAGGCCAGCGCGGCCGCGGTGGGCTCGTTGATGATCCGCTTCACCTCGATGCCGGCGATCTGGCCCGCGTCGCGGGTCGCCTGCCGCTGCGCGTCGTCGAAGTACGCCGGGACCGTGATCACGGCGCCGTCGATGCGCGTGCCGAGGTAGCTCTCGGCAATCTCCCGCATCTTGTCGAGGACCAGCGCGCTGACCTCGGGCGGGGAGAGGTCTTTTCCGTGCGCGTGCACCCACGCGTCGCCGTTGGTCGCCTCGACGACTGCGTAGGGCACGGACTGGGCGTGCCGCCGGGCCTCGGCACCGTCGAAGCGACGGCCCATGAGGCGCTTCACCGCGTAGATGGTGTTCTCCGGGTTCGTCGCGGCCTGCCGCCGTGCGACCGAGCCGACGCGCCGCTCGCCGTCGCGGGTGAACGCGATCACCGAGGGGGTGGTCCGCGAGCCCTCGCCGTTCGGGATCACGACGGGCTCGCCGTTCTCCACGATGGCGACGCAGGAGTTCGTGGTGCCGAGGTCGATGCCGACGATCTTCGCCATGCGCGCCTCCGGGGGTCAGGCCGAGACGGGCGGCTTGCGCGCCACGACCACCATGGCCGGGCGCAGGAGCCGGTCGGCGAGGGTGTAGCCCGGGACGATCTCCTGAAGGACCGTGCCCGGCGCCTGCGCATCGGTCTCGATCTGCTGGATGGCGTCGTGCACGGCGGGGTCGAAGCGCTCGCCGACCGCGACCAGCTTCGTGAGGCCGATTCTGCTCGCGTGATCGTCGAAGAGTCGCAGGACCATCTTCAGTCCGTCCACGATCGCCGAGACGTCGCTCGTGTTCGTCGCGGCCTGCACGGCGCGCTCGAGGTTGTCGAAGACCGGGAGCACCTCGCGCAGGACGTCCTCCTTGCCGCGTCGCTCGGCGTCCTCGAGGTCCTTGCGGACGCGCTTGCGGAAATTGTCGAAGTCGGCCGCGAGGCGGAGCATCTGCTCCCGCAGGCGCGCCTGCTCCTCCTTCGCCTGGACGAGCGGGTCGGGGGGCGGCGCCGGGGCCGCGGCGTCCGCCGTCGCCTCGGGCGGTTGCGCCTCCTCGTTCGGAGCCTGGTTCGTGGTGTCGTCGTGTTCCGCGTCGCTCAAGGCGTGACCTCGGCGCGGACTCTACCGAGCGGCGCCTCGTTGCACAACGAGCACCGCACGTCCGTGTGCGACCCCGGGGGTGGGCCGGACGATCCGCCCCGGGGCTGCCGTTGCGACTTGCGAAGGCGTCGCCGGTTCTGCGAACGTCCCGGCCCATGTCCGCACCGAGCAGCGACGCACCCACCGAGTCCACCGGAGCGCCTCCGGGCCTGCCGAACCTCGCCGAGGCCCCCGAGGACCAGCGCGACGCGCTGTGGCTGAAGCACTACTACCAGGGCGACAAGCCCCAGCTGACCTGGCGCGCCGTCATCATGGGCGGCCTGCTCGGGATGGTGATGAGCGTCTCGAACCTCTACACCACGCTCAAGCTCGGCTGGGCGTTCGGCGTGGCGATCACCGCGTCGGTCCTCTCGTACGCGATCTGGAATGCCTTCCGCGCGGTCGGCCTCGCGAAGAGCGAGATGACGATCCTCGAGAACAACTGCATGCAGTCGACGGCCTCGGCGGCGGGCTATTCCACCGGCGGCACGCTCGCGACGGCGGTCGGCGCGCTCCTCTTGATCTCCGGCGACGAAGGGCGTCTCGGGTGGCTCCCGGTCGGCGCGTGGGTGCTCTTCACCGCGCTGCTCGGGGTCTTCCTCGCGATCCCCATGAAGCGGCAGATGATCAACGCCGAGCAGCTGCCCTTCCCGAGCGGCATCGCGGCGGCCGAGACGCTGCGCTCGCTCTACGCGAAGGGGCAGGAGTCCGTGCAGAAGGCCCGTGCGCTGCTCGTCGCGATGGGCGTCGGCGCGCTCGTCGCGGTGGTGCGGGACCTGCTCGCGTGGGTGCCGGCCAGCATCGAGTTCGGCTTCGACATCGTCCGCGGTGCGCGGGGTCGGAGCTTCACGGGGCACGAACTCGGGATGGGCTTCGAGGTCGGCGTGCTGCTCATCGCCGCCGGCATGATCGTCGGCATCCGTGTCTCGAGCTGGATGTTCGTCGGATCGCTCACGAATTACCTCGTCCTTGCGCCCTACGCCCTCGGCCAGGACGACTGGCACGAGGAGGGGCGGACGTTCTACGGGCACGTCGATGCGGCGGCGTACGGCATCGCGTTCCCGGTGGGCGGCTCGACGGTGGAGGACGATGCGGCGGCGGAGGCGGTCGAGACCCTCGGCGGCGTCACCGCTGCCGAGTCGTTCCGCCTCGTTCCCTACGCGCGCGAGACCGAGCCCGACGCCGCGGCGCTCGCGGCCCGGCGCGGCGAGGCGGTGCGCGATGTGCTCGTGGCGCGCGGCTTTCCTGCGGACCGCATCGAGGTCGCCGAACCGGAGATCATCTCGGTGCGCGATGGCTCTCGGCGGGTGCTTTTTCTCCAGCTCGCGCCGGGCAACCCCGACGTCCACGAGCGCCCGATCGTGGTGGGCCTGCGCCTGATGCGGTGGAGCCTCTGGCTCGGCACCGCGCTCCTCGTCGCCTCCGGCCTGACGTCGTTCGCGATGGGCTGGCGCACGATCCTGCGCGCGTTCGGTGCGTTCAAGAAGAAGCCCGAGGGCAAGGCCGCCTACCGCGACGATGGCCGCCCTGCCGCCTCCGACGACCCGCTCGCGGAGCTCGAGGTGCCGACGAGCTGGCTCGTGGCGGGCATGATCCCCGTCTCGATCGGGCTCACGCTGCTCTGCTGGCTCGCCTTCGGCATCGCGCCGTGGCTCGGCCTGGTCTCGGTCGCGCTCTCGTTCGTGCTCTCGCTCGTCGCGTGCCGGGCGACCGGGGAGACCGACACGACGCCGATCGGCGCGATGGGCAAGATCACCCAGTTCACCTACGCGGTGCTCGCGCCGGCGAACACGACGGTGAACCTGATCACGGCCGGCATCACCGCGGGCGCAGCGGGCAGCTCGGCCGACCTCCTGACGGATCTGAAGAGCGGCTACCTCCTCGGGGCGAACCCGCGCCAGCAGTTCCTCGCGCAGTTCATCGGCCTCTTCTTCGGCGTCGTGGCGGTCGTCCCCCTCTGGTACGTCCTCGTCCCCGATCAGGCGGCGCTCGAGGCGTTCAACTCTCCGGCGACCGGCATGTGGTACGCGGTCGCGCAAGCGCTCAGCAGCGGCGTCGAGGTCATCCCGATCACGGCGCGCTGGGCCATCGTCGCGGGCGGCCTGATCGGGATCGCCCTCACCCTCGTCGAGTCCCTCGTCCCCAAGCGCATCCGCCCCTACACGCCCTCGGCGATGGGCCTCGGCCTAGCCTTCATCGTGCCGTTCGCGAACGCCTTCTCGTTCTTCATCGGCGCGGTGATCGCCGAGCTCTGGACGCGCTTGGCGAAGGCGAGCGCCGAGCGCTTCGTCGTGCCGATCGCTTCGGGCGCGGTCGCCGGCGAGTCGATCGTCGCGGCCGGCATCGCGATCCACGGCGCGATCTCCGGGATGGCGTCGGGCGACTGAACGGCGCTTCACTCCCCGTCGAGGTCGAGGGCGCTCCGCACGTCGAAGCCGGCGGGCAGGCGCCCTTCGGCGTGCTCGGGGCGCCCGCCGCCCTTGCCTCCGGCCGCGGCCGCGAGGCGGCGGAGCAGCGCCCCGCAGTCGGAACGCGAGCCCGGTCCGCGCATCACGACGAGGTGCCCGGCGCCCTCGACGCTCGCGCGGACCACCACGGTGAGGCCCTCTCGGCGGGCGAGCGTCGTCGCGAGCTGCTTGGCGAGCTCGAGCCCCGCCTCCGCGACGTCGACGTACACGCGCCCCTTCGCGTCGGGCTCGGCCCTCTGCGCGATCCGCTCGGCGAGCTCGGCCCGGAGTCGACCTCCGCGCTCCTGCTCGTCCCGGAGGCGCCGCTCGAGCCGCTCGATCCCTGCCTCGACCTCGCCGCGTGGGACCGCGAGCCGCGAGGCGGCGCGGCCGAGCTCGAGCCACTCGCTCCGCGCCGCGCTCCGGGCCCGGATCCCCGCGCTGAACGTGACCCGCGTGCCGCCCTTGTAGCGCTCGCTCCCCTCGATGCGGAAGAGCCCGATCTGCGCCGTGCGGGTGACGTGCGTGCCGCCGCACGGAGAGACGTCGAAGCCGCCGAGGTCGACCACGCGGATCCCCTCGGTCTGCTTCGGCGCGCGGCGGAGCGGCAGCGTGCGCAGTTCCTCGTCGGTCGGTAGCCACGCCCGCACCGGTCGGTCGTCGTCGATGAGGGCGTTCACCGCGCCCTCCGCCTCGCTGAGCTTCGCGTCGGCGAGGCCCGGCACATCCACGTCGACGGTGCAGGCGGTCTCCCCCAGACGCGAGCTCTTCGTGTCCGCGCCGGCGAGGTCCGCGAGCGCTCGCGACAGGGCGTGCTGGGCCGAGTGCAGGGCCATGTGGGTCCGGCGCCGGCTTCGGTCGATCGCGCCCTCGACCCGTGACCCGATCGCGGGGAGCGCTCCCTCGAGACGGTGGTGCACGACGTCGTGCTCGATCTGGACGTCGAGGACCGAAGCCCCGCCGAGCGTCCCGCGGTCCGCCATCTGTCCGCCCGACTCCGGGTAGAACGCGCTGCGGTCGAGCACGACGCTCGGTGCCTCGCTGCCTGGCATCGTCCCGTGGGCCAGCACGCGGGCATCGAAGTGGACGAGGTGCGGGTCGTGTTGTTCGAGGCGCTCGGTCTTCACCCCGGCCTTGTGCCACCGCGCGGCCGCAGCGCGCAACCACGGCTCACCAGCGCTCGGTGCGCCAGCCCCGCCTTCGCGCCTCGATGGCCAGGCGCGGGTCGGGGTTCACGACGCGCGGCTCCCGCACCCGGAGCAACATCGGCAGGTCGCTGATGCTGTCGGTGTAGAAGACGGCGTCCTCGAGCCGCGCGCCATGGGCCGCGGCCCATCGCTCGGCGCGGATCACCTTGCCTTCGCCGAAGCAGAGCGGCTCCTCGACCTCGCCGGTCAACACGCCGTCGCGCACGACGAGCGTGCTCGCGATCACGTCGTCCATCCCGAGCTCGCGCATGAGCGGCCGGGCGGCGTAGGGGGTGCTCCCGGTGAGGATGACGGTCCGCTGTCCGGCCTGCCGCCTTCGCTCGACCTCGACGCGGGCGGCCTCGGCGATCAGCGGCCGCACCATCTCGTCATACCAGGCGTCGCACTCGGCGACGAAGTCGCTCTCCCTCCTGCCGCCGATGGTGCGGGCGGCGTAGGTGCTCACGGCGGACGCGTCGATGACGCCGAACGTGTACTGCAGCGACCAGCCGAGGACCCGCGCCATCTCGCGCAGCGGCGTCTCGCCGCGCGCATACCGCCACCTCGCGTAGAGGATGCCGGTGTTCGCCCGGACCAGGGTCTTGTCCAGATCGAAGAAGGCGACGGGCTCCACGGGGTCTTCGTCGGCGCGCGTCCGGTGTTCGCCCGTGCCTCAGGGCGCCGTGCGCGCGGTGCCTCCGGTGGTCAGGGTGTTGATCGCCGTCACGGAGCACGAGTCGGCCCCGTTCCAGACGATGTTCGCCACGCGCCAGAAGTCGTTCGCGTCCGACGTGCCGCCGCCGCCGGTGAGGTTGCGGGTGTAGGTCGCGACCGGGGTGACCGTGATGTCGCCGCAGTAGATGCGGACCGTGACGCTCGTGGCGCAGTTGCAGATGTCGTCGTCGAAGTAGTGGATGCCGACGCGGTAGGTGCCGCCGACCACCGGCGCATCGACGTTGATGTTCTCCGGCCCGAAGCCCTCGACGTCGTCGATGTCGAGGCGCGGGTCGTCGGCGGTCCCGGCGGCGTCCCACGAGGGGCGGGTATTGCCGTAGTAGCAGTCGAGCGGCGACGAGAACCAACCCGGCGGGCTCGACATCCGCAAGAGATGCGTGTCGATGTCGGTGTAGTTCGTGTTCCAGCTCACCTCGATCCGGATGCCGTCGCCGGCCGCCGTGACCGTCATGGTGCAGCTCGCGGTCTGCCCCTCGTCGTCGCGCACCGTGAGCTGGATCGTGTAGACGCCGACGAGGTTCGGGGTGAACTGCGTCGTCGGCGACGCGGGCGCGCTGAAGGTGCCGGTCGAGCCCGCGGGCGAGGACACGAGGGTCCAGGTCCACGCGACGATCGGACCGCCGTCGGGATCGCTCGCCGAGCCGGTCAGCGTCACCGGCACGAGGGGGCGGGTCGAG